>Ga0209520_10000728_pt1 | contig 18387 bp, 14 predicted proteins | sample Rifsed16ft1_FD_184009 | JGI IMG/M metagenome (GOLD analysis project Ga0209520, IMG submission 184009) | Soil microbial communities from Rifle, Colorado, USA - sediment 16ft 1 (version 2) | ecosystem: Environmental > Terrestrial > Deep subsurface > Rock core/Sediment | place: Rifle, Colorado...
GGCTCCGCCAGCTCGGAGGGGCGGTCGTGATCGAGGAGTTTCCCGGCGCGGGCGACGACGATGGCCCACTCGCCGACCCGGCCGACAGGGGGAAGATCAACGAAGACCGGGAAGTCATCCTGGCTACTCGAAGCCTCCTCGTCGAGCGCGCGAACCGGCTCGCCGAGGCATTGGAGCGCGTTACCGCTTCTTCTTAGCCAGGTACTTCTCCAGCGCTTCCGCCACGGTCTGGTTGAAGCTCTGGCCCGTCTCCTGACAGAACCTTCTGAGCCGCAAGGCCAACTCACCGGGAACCCGCGCGGCGAGCTGAGCAACGAGCTTCAGGTTGGGAGCATCGGGACCTACGCGGACTGCCTGCTCACTCTTGGGACGTTGCCGCTGCACTGTTTTCCTTCCCCGCACCGCCGCCGGATTTACGCCGCCTGACCCTTGGCCACGAGAGCTTCGCAGACTCTTGCCTGCTCGCCCCGGTCGGCATCGCCTGCTATCCGGTTCTTGTCCATCGGCTCGCGGTTTCGCTCCATGCTTCCTTCCCACGCTCGGTCGCCCTCGCGCAGTTGCACTTCGCTTCGTTCGCTGTGGCCAGCTTACGGGAGGACTTTCACCTCCGAGATCGCGCCCATGCTGGGCGCACAACAATAAGGGGCGGTTGCCCACCCCTTTTGTGTTGATTGTTACTTCAGCAGCACCATCCACCCCTCACCCTCATTCCCTCTCACCCTCACCCCTTGCCCTCTCCCGCGTAATGCGGGAGAGGGGGAGTAGGAAGAGAGCCATACGGCTTGGGGGCGAGCCATTGCGCGCTACGCGCGCACTCTTTCACCTTGGGAGAGGGGGGGTTGGTGTGAATCTTTAGTTTACTTTGGGATCGAGCTCGCCCTTGGCGTAACGTGTCGTCATCGCTTCGAGCGACAGCACCTTGATCTTGCTCGCCTGGCCGGCGCAGCCGAAGGCCTGATAGCGCTGCTTGCAGATTTCCTTCATGCCCTTGGTCGCGGCGTTGAGCCACTTGCGCGGGTCGAATTCCTTCTTGTTCTCGGCGAGGAATTTGCGCACCGCGCCGGTCGAAGACATACGCAGGTCGGTATCGATGTTGACCTTGCGCACGCCGTGCTTGATGCCCTGTACGATCTCCTCCACCGGCACGCCGTAGGTTTCGCCCATGTCGCCGCCGTAGGAGTTGATGATCTTCAACCATTCCTGCGGCACCGAGCTCGAACCGTGCATCACGAGGTGCGTGTTCGGGATGCGCTTGTGGATCTGCTTGATGCGCTCGATGGCGAGGATGTCGCCGGTCGGAGGACGGGTGAACTTGTAGGCGCCGTGGCTGGTGCCGATGGCAATGGCGAGCGCGTCCACCTTAGTCTTCTTCACGAAGTCGGCGGCCTCATCCGGATCGGTAAGCAGTTGTGAATGATCGAGCTTGCCCTCGGCGCCGGAGCCGTCCTCCTCGCCGGCCATGCCGGTCTCCAGGGAGCCTAAGCAGCCGAGCTCGCCTTCGACTGACACGCCGCAGGCGTGCGCAAAATCCACCACGCGCCGAGTCACGTCCACGTTGTATTCATAGGTGGCCGGCGTCTTCATGTCTTCCTTCAGCGAACCGTCCATCATCACGGAGGAAAATCCGAGTTGGATGGAACGTTGGCACACGGCCGGGCTGGCGCCGTGATCCTGGTGCATGACCACCGGGATGTGCGGCCATTCCTCGATCGCCGCCAGGATCAGGTGGCGCAGGAACGGCGCGCCCGCGTACTTGCGCGCACCGGCCGAGGCCTGCACGATCACCGGGCTGTCGGTTTCGTGCGCCGCTTCCATGATGGCGCGCATCTGCTCGAGGTTGTTGACGTTGAACGCCGGAACGCCGTAAGTGTGTTCCGCGGCGTGATCCAGCAGTTGACGCAGGGTTACGAGTGCCATAACAAACTCCTCTCGATACGTTATTAATTGAATTTAAAGTCTTGCGGGTTTTTAAAAATCCGGCAGATTGCCCACCGTGGCAATCTTCATGGCGTTGGTGCCGCCCAGCACGCCGGTCAGGTCGCCCTTGGTGATGATCACCATGTCCCCGTCACGCACCGAGCCCCGGCGCCGCAGTTCGTCGATGGCGGCGCGGTTGACCTCGGCGTGATCGGAAGTGGTGGTTTCGAAAGCAACCGGATAAACGCCGCGATAAAGCGTCACCTTTCTACGCGTCCCGACATGGCTCGTCAAGGCATAGATCGGAACGTTCGAACTGATGCGCGACATCCACAGGGGGGTAGACCCGGATTCCGTCAGGGCAGCGATGGCGCGCACCGGCAGATGGTTGGCGGTGTACATGGTCGCCATGGCGATAGCCTCGTCCACGTGGCGGAAGGTCTGGTCCATGCGGTGCTGCGAGTGTGTCGCCTCTTCCTGCTGCTCGGCCACACGGCAAACGCGGTCCATGGCCGCGACCGCCGCCACCGGATACTTGCCGCGCGCGGTCTCGGCGGAAAGCATGACGGCGTCGGTGCCGTCGAGCACCGCGTTGGCCACATCCGAAACCTCGGCGCGCGTCGGGACCTGGTTCTCGATCATGGATTCCATCATCTGGGTGGCGGTGATCACGACCTTGTTCATGCGGCGCGCCATGTGAATGATGCGCTTCTGGATCGGCGGCACGGCAGCGTCGCCGATTTCCACCGCGAGATCGCCGCGCGCGATCATGATCACATCCGACGCCTTGATGATCTCCTCGATATTTTGCACCGCCTCGGCGCGCTCGATCTTGGCAATGATCCCACCCTTGCCGCCCGCGGCATGAAAAAGTTTGCGCGCCTCTTCGACGTCGGCGGCGGAACGCGGAAATGAGATGGCCAGATAATCGGCCTGGATTTTGACGGCGGACTTGATGTCCTCGCGGTCTTTATCGGTCAGCGCCGCCGCGGAAAGGCCGCCGCCCTGACGATTAATGCCCTTGTTGTTATCGAGTTCGCCGCCGTTCACCACGCGGCAGATAATCTCGCTGCCTTCTACCTTATCGACCCAAAGCGAGATGCGTCCGTCGTCGAGCAACAGGGTGGAGCCGCGGCTGACGTCCTGGGGCAGCGACTTGTACGTGGTACCGACGCGCTCGGTTGTCCCGGCGTCGAGCGGATGGCTGGCGTCGATGATGAACTTGTCGCCCTCGGCCAGCGTGACGGGGCCGCTCTTGAACTTGCCAATGCGTATTTTAGGGCCCTGCAAATCCACGATGACACCGATGTGCCGGCCGTGCGCCTGGCTGCGCTCGCGTGCCGCTTCGGCGCGCTTGGCGTGGATTTCATACCGGTCATGCGAGAAATTGAGCCGCGCGACGTCCACCCCGGCCTCGATCAGCTTGTCGAGGATCTTGGGGTCGTCCGTGGCCGGGCCGAGGGTGGCGACGATTTTGGTTCTACGCAGCAATGAAACTCCTTAAGAATATGAAACCGCTGATAAACGCGGATGAACGCAGATCAAATCCAGCAAAATATATCCTGTTTCTTTTATCTGCGTTAATCTGCGTCCATCTGCGGTTCCAGAAATATTTACTTCCTGGCGCGCTGTTCGAGGATGTCCACCGCCGGCAGCTTCTTGCCCTCGAGGAATTCCAGAAACGCCCCGCCCGCCGTGGAAATGTAAGACACCTTGTCGTAAATATTATACTTCTGGATCGCGGCGATGGTATCGCCGCCGCCGGCCAGCGTAAAAGCCGAGGTCGCGGCGATCGCTTCGGCGATCTTTTTGGTGCCGGCGCCGAACTGGTCGAACTCGAACACGCCGACGGGGCCGTTCCACACCACGGTGCCGGCCTTCATGATGATGTCGGCCAGTTGCTGGGCGCTCTTCGGGCCGATGTCAAAGATCATGTCATCGTCGGCTACGGCGCCGGCATCCTTCAGTACCGCCTTCTCGTTGGCGTCAAACTTCTTGCCCACGACCACGTCCACCGCGATCGGAATCGTGGCGCCGCGCTTCTGCATCTTTTCCATCAGCGTCTTGGCGGCCGGGATCAGGTCGGCCTCGGCCAGCGACTTGCCGATTTTCTTGCCGGCCGCCGCCAGGAAGGTGTTGGCGATGCCGCCACCGGCCACGAGCTGATCCACCTTCTCGGACAGCGATTCGAGCACCGTGAGCTTGGTGGAAACCTTGGAGCCGCCGACAATCGCCACCATCGGGCGCTTGGGGTTGAGCAGGGCCTTGGTGAGCGCCTCCAGCTCCTCGGTGAGCAGCAGGCCGGCGCAGGCCACCGGCGCAAACTTGGCCACGCCGTGGGTCGAGCCCTCGGCACGGTGCGCGGTGCCGAACGCGTCCATCACGAACACGTCGCACAGCTTGGCGTATTTCTGCGCGGTCTCGTCGACGTTCTTCTTCTCGCCCTTGTTGAAGCGCACGTTCTCGAGCAGCACCAGCTCGCCGGCCGCGACCTCGAAACCGCCGTTGATCCAGTCCTTCACGAGGCGCACCGGCTTGCCGAACTTCTTGGAGAGATCGTCGGCCACGGGCTTGAGCGAGTTCTCCTCGCTGTACTCGCCTTCGGTCGGGCGGCCGAGATGGCTCATCACCATCACCTTGGCGCCGGCCTTGAGGCAGTGCTGGAAGGTCGGCAGCGAGGCGCTGATGCGCGCGTCGGACGTGACCTTGCCGTCCTTCACCGGTACGTTGAGGTCGGAACGGATCAGCACGCGCTTGCCCTTGAGATCGAGATCGGTCAGCTTGATAACGGACATTTTCAGATCCTTAAATACTAAAAACTCAACGCAGAGACGCGGAGGCGCAGAGGACGGCCGCTCTTGCGCATCCCTGCGCTCGCGGCATTCGAACATCCCTGTTCAGCACAAAGATTTCATCAAAATTGATTTTGATTTTCTCTGCGTCCTTGCGCCTTTGCGTTAAGTTGCTGTCTTTACTTGGCGATGACGCGGGCCATCTCCAGAACCTTGCTGGAGTAGCCCCACTCGTTGTCATACCAGGACACGACCTTGACGAAGGTGCCGTCCAGCGCCATGCCGGCGTCGGCATCGAAAACGGAGGTGCAACTCTCGCCGCGGAAGTCGGTGGAAACCACTTTGTCTTCGGTATAGCCGAGCACGCCCTTCATGGGACCCTCGGAGGCCTTCTTCATGGCCGCGCAGATCTGCTCGTAGGTGGCGTCCTTGTTCAGCTCCACGGTGAGGTCAACCACGGACACGTCCGAGGTGGGCACGCGGAAGGCCATGCCGGTGAGCTTCTTGTTCAGCTCGGGGATGACCTTGCCCACGGCCTTGGCGGCGCCGGTCGAAGACGGGATGATGTTTTCGAGGATGCCGCGGCCACCGCGCCAGTCCTTGTTGGACGGGCCGTCGACGGTCTTCTGGGTGGCGGTGGCGGCGTGCACGGTGGTCATCAGACCACGCTTGACGCCAAAGGCGTCGTTCAGCACCTTGGCGAGGGGGGCAAGACAGTTGGTGGTGCAGGAGGCGCAGGAGATGATGGGTTGGCCCTGGTAGGTCTTGTCATTCACGCCGTACACGAACATGGGGGTCTCGTCCTTGGACGGGGCCGACATGATGACTTTCCTGGCGCCGGCGGCGATGTGCTTCTCGCAGGTTTCCTTGGTGAGGAACAGGCCGGTGGATTCGACGACGACGGTGGCGCCGACTTCGTTCCACTTCAGTTCGGCCGGGTCCTTGACGGCGGTCAGGCGGATTTTCTTGCCGTTGACGATCAGGGTGTTGCCCTCGACGGAGACGCTCCCCTTGAACGGGCCGTGCACGGAGTCGTGCTTCAGCATGTAGGCCAGGTAGTCGGGTTCGAGCAGGTCGTTGATGGCAACGATCTCGATGTCAGGGAAATCCTTGATCGCGGCGCGGAACACCATACGGCCGATGCGGCCGAACCCATTGATACCGACTTTGATTGCCATAACCCAATCTCCAATAAAGTTAAATTTAAAATATCGTTGAAACCGCAGATAAACGCAGATGAACGCCGATTATTAAAAAAACAATAACTAAGTTGTCTTTTTATCTGCGTTTATCCGCGTTCATCTGCGGTTCCGAAATTCTTATAATATCTCTTCCACTGTCTTGGCGACGTTCTCGCCGGTGAAGCCGAAGTGCTTGAACAGCGCGCCGGCCGGGGCCGACTCGCCGAAGCGGTTGAGGCCCACCACCTTGCCGTCGAGACCGACGTACTTGTACCAGCCGTCGGTGACGCCGGCCTCGACCGCCACGCGCCTCACACCCTTGGGCAGCACGCTGTCGCGCCAGGCGGCGTCCTGGGCGTCGAAGGTATCCGTCGAAGGCATCGACACCACGCGCACGTTCTTGCCCTTGGCGGTCAGCAGCTTTTGCGCCTCCATGGCGATGCCGACCTCGGAGCCGGTGGCGATAATGACTGCCTGCGGCTTGCCGCCTTCGGCCTCGGACAATACATAACCGCCACGGGAAATCGCCGCGAGCTGCTGGGCGTCGCGCTTCTGATGCGGCAGGTTCTGGCGCGAGAAGATCAGGCATGACGGTCCCTGCTTGCGCTCGACGGCAAGCTTCCAGGCCGCCGCGCTCTCCACCGCATCACACGGGCGCCACACCGACATATTCGGAATAAGGCGCAGTGTCGCGGTCTGCTCGACCGCCTGATGCGTCGGGCCGTCTTCGCCCAGACCGATGGAGTCGTGGGTGTAGACGAAAAGGGTAGGAATCTTCATCAATGCCGCCATGCGCAGGGCATTGCGCGCGTACTCGGAGAACATCAGGAAGGTGGCGCCATAGGGGATGAAACCGCCGTGCAGGACGATACCGTTCATGATGGCCGACATGCCGAACTCGCGCACACCATAATAAATGTAATTGCCGTCGGACACGGTGTTGCTCAGACCCTTCGAGCCCTTCCAGATCGTCAGGTTGGAACCGGCCAGGTCGGCCGAACCGCCGAGGAACTCCGGCAACAACGGGCCGAAGCCGTTCAGGGTGTTCTGCGAGGCCTTGCGCGAGGCGATGGTCTCGGCCTTGGCGTCCACGGATTTGATGAAGTCTTCCGCCTTCGTGTTCCAGTCCTTCGGCAGCTCACCCTTCATACGCCGTTCGAACTCGGCGGCCAGCTCGGGGTAAGCCTTTTTGTAAGCAGCAAACTTGTCGTTCCAGTGCTTCTCGGCCGTGGCGCCTTTTCCCTTCGCATCCCAGCCGGCGTAAATCTCCTGCGGGATCACGAACGGCTCATGCTTCCAGCCGAGGTTCTCGCGGGTCGCGGCGACCTCGGCCTCGCCCAGCGCGGCGCCGTGGCAGTCGTGCGAACCGCACAGGTTGGGCGCGCCATAGCCGATCACGGTCTTGCAGCAGATCATTGACGGCTTGTCGTTGACTGCGCGCGCTTCCATGATCGCTTTACGGACCGCCTCGGGATCGTGGCCGTCCACATTCGGCACCACGTGCCAGCCGTAGGCCTCGAAACGCTTCGGGGTGTTGTCGGTGAACCAGCCGTCCACGTGACCGTCGATGGAAATGTTGTTGTCATCGTAGAAAGCGATCAGCTTGCCGAGGCCGAGGGTGCCGGCGAGCGAGCAGGCCTCGTGCGAGATGCCCTCCATCAGGCAGCCGTCGCCGAGGAATACATAAGTATAATGATCGACGATGTGGTGGCCGTCGCGGTTGAACTGGCCGGCCAGCACTTTTTCGGCGATCGCCATGCCCACGGCGTTGGCGATGCCCTGACCGAGAGGACCGGTGGTGGTCTCCACACCCGGCGCGTAGCCGTACTCCGGATGACCCGGGGTTTTGGAATGCAACTGGCGGAAGTTCTTGATCTCCTCCATCGGCAGGTCGTAACCCGTCAGATGCAGCAGACTGTAAAGCAGCATCGAGCCGTGGCCGTTGGACAGCACGAAACGGTCGCGGTCGACCCACTTCGGATTGGCCGGGTTGTGCCGGAGGAAGTCGTTCCACAACACCTCGGCAATATCGGCCATGCCCATGGGGGCGCCGGGGTGTCCGGAGTTGGCCTTCTGCACCGCATCCATGGAAAGCGCGCGGATGGCGTTCGCCAGTTCGCGCCGATGGGTTAATGTCTTGCCTTCACCCGCCTTGGGGGCGTGGGATTTTACTGTCATTGGGTTATTCCTCAATGCTCGTGCCGTTCCAACTAAAGCTGGTCGTCACCAAAGGGAGTGGAAACCGGATACGCCGGATGATTCTTGTCTATTTTAAGGGTGCCGTTACTTGATACACACGGCAACCGGGATTCTGGCACAGCTCCTCAAACCGCGCGCATTTTCGCTCACGCTTGGTTTTTGGGCAATAGCCGAAAACGGTCCCTCTTGAATCAGTTATCCACGCATAAACAGACTTTTGTGAGACCTCCCATCATTCTTGAGATTCTCGCGAATATCTTCCCGATTTCAGGCTCACCGTTGACTCGTCATCCAGTTCTCATCAATCCAGGCCCGCCAGGCTGAAAACAATATCGGCGTGGCCGCCGCCACGACCGAACGCGGCTCGAGGCCGTAATTGAAAACCTCCTCCCCCTTCAGCGTGGAAGCGCGCCCACCGGCCTCGGCCAGGATCAGACTACCGCCGGCAAAATCCCACAGCTTTTGCCCACCATGGAGGGAGAGATGAAAACGCCCGTCCGCCAACCAGCACCACTCAAGACTGCTGGCGCCGAAGTTGCGTTGCGATCCATAAGGCGGATACGCCCCCAATTGAGCGGCCAACGGCGCCTGCAAGCGCTTGAAATCCACCGACGCCACGCAGCGACGCAGCACCTCCGGCAGGGGCGGTTCGTGCACACCCAGCGTCATTCCATTCAGCCGCGCGCCTGCACCGCGGCGCGCCATGAAACACTCGTCACGCACCGGATCGTAGACCAGGCCGAGCTCCTGCCGGCCATCGATGATCAGAGCGAGTGAAACGGCAAAATACGGAATACCGGTGGCAAAGTTGCTGGTACCGTCCAGAGGGTCCACGCACCACAGGCCTTTTCCCTTGTCGGTGGTCAGCTGCTCGTGCTCGTGCCCGGGCATCTCCTCGCCCAGAAAATCGTATTCCGGCCAGTGGCGCGCGAGATCGGATTTCAACCGGTGTTGCATGGCCACGTCGGCTTCCGTCACCACGCTGCCGTCGTGCTTGATGTGGCGGATGACGTCGGCGAAGAGCGGCATCAGCTCCTCGCGCGCGGCGGTGCGAACAACCTCTGCCAATGTCTCCAACGAGGGAAGCGTCATGGGCTTTTCCCATTGAGCGGGATCACACGCGCGCGGCCGCCAGGCATGGACTTCTGCTCGAGATCGCGCAGGGCCTTGTGAAGCTCACCCTGTATCTGTCGCATGATCTCGGCAGCGGCCGGCGAGTAATACACCGCCTCATAGGAAACCGGCTCTTCGAGCGAACCCCGTCCCTGCGGCGCGAAATGCTGCCACGCGAGCTCGATCATTCTCCTGCCCTCGCGGTCGACAAAAATGAATTCCTCACCATCCAGTATGGCGAGGAACTGCATGCTGCGTATCGGCACGAACAGGCAGCCAGTGGCAGCCCGTTTCAGCAGCACGTGTGCAAGGTTGTAGGTCTCGGCCGGCAGCGTGCGTGGCTCGCGGGACAACTCCGGTGGACGATAAAAGGTTTCTTCTACAATCATATGAATATGAAACCGCAGATGAACGCGGATAAACGCAGATAAAGGCAAAATCTAAATTGAAAAATCAGCGTTCATCTGCGTTTATCTGCGGTTCCAAGATATTATTCTTTCATTCCCTTCCACTTGATCGAACAGCCCATGCTCGGGATCTGGTCCTTTGGGCCCTGCCCGGCCAGCGCCACCTGTTTCATCGCCTCGAACAGATCGCGCCGCGCGTTCAGCGCCGGCTCCTCGCGCGATTCATCCAGCCGCCCGCGATATTGCAGCTTCAGGTCCCTGTTGTAGCCGAAAAAATCCGGGGTGCAGGCGGCACCGTAGGCCTTGGCGACTTCCTGGGTTTCATCGTACAGATACGGGAACGGGAAATTCAGTTCCTGCGCCACCCGCTTCATGTTGTCAAACGAATCCTCCGGGTAATCTGAAGGATCGTTCGACATGATCGCCACCGAACCGATGCCGTGGTCTTTCAGTTCACGCGCGTCGCGGATGAGGCGATCGCGCACGGCCTTGACGTAGGGACAGTGATTGCAGATGAACATCACGAGCAGACCGTTTTTTCCGCGAGTCTCGCTCAACGTCCAGATTTTTCCATCCACACCTTTGAGGCGGAAATCCGGGGCCGGCCGGCCGAAATCACACACCGGGGTTTCAGTACGCACCATAGTCTGTTTCTTCCTAAATAATTTTAAAGCGAATCCACCGCCAGGGCGCCAGGGTCGCCAGGAAAAACAATTTTGAGGAAGAAGAAACTTGGCGTTCCTGGCGTCCTGGCGGTTAATTTCATTCTTGAAATAGCTTCAAAATTAACATGGGGTAAATCGCCCTGTATGATGCAGTCTATGGATAACGACTCCCTGACGCAACGAGACCTGCGGGTGCTGTGGCATCCCTGCACGCAGATGCAGGATCATGAAAGCCTTCCGCTCATTCCTATCCGCCGTGGGCAAGGTGTGTGGCTCGAAGATTTTGACGGCAAACGCTATCTCGACGCCATCAGTTCGTGGTGGGTCAACCTGTTCGGCCACGCCAACCCGCGCATCAACGCGGCCATCGCCGATCAGCTGGAAAATCTCGAACACGTCATGCTTGCCGGTTTTACTCACGAACCTGTCATCGAGCTTTCTGAGAAGCTAATAAAAATCGCACCGCCAGGACTGGGGCACTGCTTCTACGCTTCCGACGGCTCGGCGGCGCTCGAGATCGCGCTCAAGATGAGTTTTCATTACTGGCGTAACCACGGCGAAATAAAGCGTACCCGGTTTATCAATCTCACCAACAGTTATCACGGCGAAACTCTCGGCGCCCTGTCCGTCGGTGATGTCGCACTTTATAAGGAGACCTACCAGCCTTTGCTGCGGGAAGCGATCACGGTGAAATCCCCGGATTGTTATTACCGCGAGTCCGGCGAGTCCTGGGCCGATTATTCGACGCGCGCGTTTGTCGAGATGGAGGCGGCGCTGGCGCGCCATACCGGCGAGGTCTGCGCCGTGGTGGTGGAACCGCTGGTGCAATGCGCCGGCTCCATGCGCATGTACGATCCGGTTTACCTCAAGCTGCTGCGACAGGCCTGCGACAAATACCAGGTACATCTCATTGCCGATGAAATCGCCGTAGGCTTCGGGCGCACCGGCACGATGTTCGCCTGCGAACAGGCGCGCATCGCCCCCGATTTCCTGTGCCTGGGCAAAGGACTGACAGGTGGTTATTTGCCGTTATCCGTATGCATGACTACCGATGAAGTTTACACAGCGTTTTACGCGGAATACACCGCGCGCCAGGCGTTTCTGCATTCGCATTCCTACACCGGCAATCCGCTCGCCTGTTCCGCGGCCCTGGCCACGCTCGACATCTTTCGCAACGACGACGTGATTAACCGCAACAAGGCGTTGGCCACACACATGGCGCGGGCAACGGCAGCGCTCGCCGAACATCCGCACGTGGCCGAGGTGCGCCAGACCGGCATGATCCTGGCGATTGAAATGGTCAAGGACAAAAAAACACGCGCGCCTTTCCCCTGGCAGGAACGGCGAGGACTGGCGGTCTACCGCCATGCCCTTGAGCGTGGCGCGTTGCTGCGCCCGCTCGGCGATGTGATCTACTTCATGCCGCCGTACGTCATCACGCCCGAAGAAATCGACCTGCTCAGCGAGATCGCGCGGGACGGCACTGATCTGGCCACGCGAGAGTAGCCAGTAGCAAGTTTCAAGTAGCAAGAAAGATAAAATTTAAATCTTGTCACTTGTTACTTGCCACTTGCTGCTTTTTATGTCGGATAGAACGCCTTTTTCAGCGCTTCCAGGTCGGGGATGAGTATCAGGCGTCCATCCACCTTGAGACCCGCCGCGATATAAGGCGAATCCGGCAGCTCGGAACCCTCCGCCACCGGCTGGCTGCCATCCAGCACTTGCGGCCGCGGTTCGGACGCGGCGAACATCGCGAAAAATTCCCAGTCCTGGCGTCCGCCAAGCGGATAAAAGACAACGATCTTGCCGATGGCGGGCCTCGCCGTGGCTGGAGCGCCCAGCAGCGTTTCAAAGGAAATCACCGGGACCGCGAGCGTGCGCCAGCCGATGGCGCCATTCATCCACGGCTGGCTGAAAGGAACCGGGACCATGTTTTGCAGATTGATGACCTCCGCAATCGCGGCACTCGGAACCAGCAGGGTGATCCCGTCCAGCGGGACCTCCAGCGAATGCAGGCGCGGGCCGCTGCGCGGTTTTCCCATCACTCGTCTCCCAGACTCTGCAGATAGGCGACGAAGGCCTGCGGATCGAACACGAGCATGAGGCGATGGCCCATCACCCAGGCGCCGGAAAACAGATGACCCAGGCGCGTGGGCGGGAGCCCCAGGGGCGTGAAGGGTGTGACCGTGGTTTCCGCGCGCGGCAACAACTGAACCTCGTCCACCACCAACCCGACCGCGTGCGGCAGCGCGTCCAGAAACACCGCGCGGTGCCAGTCAGGATGTCGTGTGACGCGCAACATCCCGTCCAGACAATACGCCGGCAACCGCGCCGAACGCACCGACTGCCAGGCCGCGATGTTGCCCTCGGGGGATTTGTTGGTGATCAGGTGTTCACGCTGCTCGATGGTGAAACCGGACGCGCCGGGCAGCAGGTAGCTGGTCCCGCCCAACTGCAAACGCAGATACTGGTTCGGATCGGCCAAGGTTTTTATCCCCGGAGTGTCCGGCGCTTCACGTCAACCTGCCCTTGGCGAGCAGGGTGTCGATGTTCTTGAACAACTCCTCTTCCTGATAGGGCTTGCTCATGTACATGTCCGCGCCCAGCTCGAAGGCCTTCTGCCGGTGCTTGGCGCCGGCGCGCGAGGTGATCATGATGATCGGGATGTGTCTCAGGGTTTCATCGGAGCGCACGCGCGTCGTCAGCTCGTAACCGTCCATGCGCGGCATCTCGATATCGACCAGCATCACGTCGGGCAGGTGATCGCGCAACTGCTCGACGGCGTCCAGACCGTCCTTGGCGACCAGCACGTCCATGCCGCGTTTCTGCAGGTGTTTGCCCGTGATCTTGCGCACCGTGAGCGAGTCGTCCACCACCATGACGACCGGCCGCACCCGCACTTCCTGCGCCACCTTGCCCTCCGGGCGGTGCTCGAAATGGATGACATCGTCGCGATACCACAGGCCGGGAATATCCAGGATGAGCACCACGCGTCCATCGCCCAGGATGGTGGCGCCGGCCAGCCCCTTGAGCTCGGAGAGTTGCGGGCCGACGGACTTGATCACCACTTCGCGCGTGCCACCCAACCCATCCACCTGGATCGCGACTTCGCGCGTGCCGGTGCGCGCCAGCAGCACCGGGACCTTCTTGCCGTTGCGTGGCTGCGAGTCGATGTTCAGGCGCTGCCCCAGATGCATGTACGGATAAACCTGCTCGTTGTGGGACAGCAGCGGATTCTTGCTCATCGAAATATTGGCGATTTTCTCGATCGGGAATTCGACGATATTCACCACTGAACCCAGCGACACGGCGAAAAGCTGTTCGCCCACGTACACCATCAGCGCCTGGGTGATGGAGAGCGTCAGCGGCAGGCGGATGATGAACGTCGTGCCCGCGCCCGGCTCGGTATCCACCGACATGCTGCCGCCCAGCTGCTTCACTTCGCTGTGCACCACGTCCATGCCCACGCCGCGGCCGGAGACATGCGTGATCTTCTCCGCCGTCGAGAATCCGGACATGAGAATGAACTGGATCAGCTCTTCCTCCGACAGGGCGGCATCGGCGGACATCAGTCCACGCTCGATCGCCTTCGTGCGTATTCCCTCGATGTTGAGTCCCGCTCCGTCATCGGAGAAGCGAATGACGACTTCGCTGCCCTCCTGCGAGGTGGCGATGTTGATGCGCCCGCGCGGCGGTTTGCCTTTCTGGCGACGCGCGGCCTCGGATTCGATGCCGTGGTCGATGCTGTTGCGGATCATGTGCTCGAACGGCCCGATCATGCGTTCCAGCACGTTGCGGTCGAGCTCGACCTCGGCGTTTTCAAGATTGAGTTCCACGCGTTTGCCCAGCTCGCGCGCGGTCTGGCGCACAATGTGGCGCAGGCGCGCGGCCTGCGTGGAGAAACTCACCATGCGCGTGCGCATCAGACCTTCCTGCAGTTCGGTGTTGATGCGCGCCTGCTGCTGCAGCACCGCCTCGGCCTCGCCGACGAAATTGCCGAGGTTGTTCTGGATGGTGCCCAGGTCGTGCAGACTTTCCGCCAGCGAACGCGACACCTGCTGCAGGCGGCTGAAGCGGTCGAATTCGAGCGGATCGAAGTCCCCGGCTCCCGCTTCGGCGCCCGATTCCTGTTCCATGCGGTACAGAATCTGCGATTCGGACTGGATTTCCAGCTCGCGGATCTGGTCGCGGAAACGCACGATGTTGCGTGACAACTCGGAGAGGTTGTCGCGGAAGCTGTAAATCTGCTGTTCCATGCGCGCGCGTGAAAGGCTCACCTCGCCCGCGTAGTTGACGAGCTCGTTCAGCAGGCTCGTGTTGACGCGCACCTGGCCACGGCGCTCCATTTTGTCCGGCCACTGTTTTCCCTCGGTTTCCGGCTGCTCACGGCGCTCTTCGATTTCATCGGCAGTCGCCGCCAAGGCCGGTGCCGCGATCTCGATGTCATGCGTGGCCGCTTCAGCGGCGGGTTCCTCGCTGGGCGCATTGTCCAGCGCTTCCGCCGCGGGCGCCTCGGTGGCGGCTGGCAGCGGCTGGCCGGAGGCCAGTGCCGCCAGCCTGGCATTCAGCGCATTCGTGTCAGGGACGGGTTTGCCGTCGCGCGCGCCATCCAGCATCGCCACCAGCATGTCGTGCGCCTCATCCAGCAGGTCGAATACTGCGTTGCTCGTCGACACCTTGCTGTCTTCAATATTCTTGAGCAGGGTCTCGGTATTGTGGCCGAGGTTGCCCATGGCCATGGCACCGGCCATGCGCGCCCCGCCCTTGAGCGTGTGCAGCAAGCGCTTGAGCTCGGCTACCTGCGTCCTGTTGCCCGGCTGGCTGCGCCAGCGCGTCAGGGCCTCTTCGATGGATGTAAGGATATCGGTGGCCTCTTCCTGGAAAATCTCCAGCAGCTCGGGGTCAATCTGCTCGGGAGCGGACGGTTCCTCAGGCGCTGCTTCCACTCCGATTTCATCTGCGTGCGCAGGCGGCGCGACGGACACATCATCGGCCCGTTCTGCCTCCACGTCGTGCCGGCTTTCCGCGCGCAGATCGCGCGCGAGATCGGCGAATTCCCGGCGCAGATCGCCGGAGGAGGTCGCGCCGCTGTTCATCAACCCCACGAGCCGTCTGACACAGGCCTCAAACCGGCTCGCCAGATCCAGGCAGGTTTCATTCAAGGGCAGGTTTTCGATCTTGAGTGCGTGCAACAGCTTTTCAATTTCAGCGCAGGACTCCGCCATGACCTGAAGACCCAATGAGCGCGCGTTGCCCTGCAAGGTGTGCGCCGAGCGGAAGAACGATTCCGTCACAAAACCCGTGCCGCCGGTCTCGCGGCACTTCGTGACCTGCTGGCGTATGTTGTCCAGGTTGCCGAGGGCCTCGGTGGTGAAAATTTCCAGCAGCGTGCGCTCGAGTTTCGGCAGATCGCCGCCCTCGACGGGCGTCACGGCCACATCGACCGGTTCGTTCACGGTGGCCGCCGGCGTCCCGGGCGCGACAGCGGCGCTGCCCGGACGCGCCAGGGCACGGGCAGTTTCGCGCAACGCGTCGATGTCAACGCCGTGCGGCGGTCCGCCCGCCAGAACGTCGATCAAGCGCGGGAGCGCGTCCTGCGTCTGCTGCAACAGGTCGATGATGGCCGCGGAGGGGGCGATCTTGCCCTCGCGTATCCGGTTGAGAACGTTCTCCACATCCCGGGAAAGCTCCGCCACTTCGCCGGCCCCCACCATGCGGCCGCTGCCCTTGAGCGTGTGAAAACCACGCCGCAGTTCGGTCAGGGCATTCTGGTTATCGGTGTCCTCGCGCCAGACAACGAAATTGTTGCGGATGTTGTTGAGCACGTCGCGCGCATCTTCGATGAAGATCTCCATGATCTCGGCATCGAATTCCGCGTCCGCCGCAGGCCGGGCCGGGGGAGCGGGCGGCGCTGGCGCCGTGGCTTTTTTCCTGTCCCTGGCTTCGCCCGGTGGCGGCGGCATCTCTTCGGGCTCGGGTCCGGGCGCCGCGGGCGCGACCGTGCGCAGGGTCAAGCGCCTCCCGGCCAAGGTCGACATGGCGGTAAACGACTGTTTCAGGGTGCCAATGATTTCTTCCGACACCCGCGACGGGTCCTGCGCCACCAGGGTCAGCAGGTGGTTCATTTCCGCACTGATCCTTGTGATCTTCTCCTGCCCCTGTTCCTGCGCCAGCTGGGTGAGTTCCTCCAGCTGCTGCATGAGCGTCTCCCACGCGGCCTCGTTCTCGCGGTCATCGAGCCAGGATTCGAGACTCAGACGGATGCCATCGATCAGCAGTGCCGGGTCGCGCTGCCGGCCATGGCCGCTGGCCAGGGCTGTCTCCATTTCCTTGAGCGCCGAATCGATCAGGGCGTCCAGGTTCGGCCGCTCGGCGCGCAGGCCTTCCACATACGCGCCGATCGTACCCACGGACACCGCGAGACCGTCCATGATCGCGCTGTCCGCCACGAGCACCCCACGGCGGATATTTTCCACGTGCCCCTTGGTGACTTCCACCAGCTCGGCGGCACGCGCCTGCCCCAGGATCTGCATCGCACCCAGAATCTGTGAAAGCAATTGCGGTACCTCATCCAGCGGCTCCACGTGGGAGGAATCGGCGGCGAAGCCTTCGAGCGCCTCCTCGATGCGGCTCAAATTGATGCCGACCTCCCCGGCCACCACGCTCAGCAATTGCTTGTAATCGGACTCCGTGAGTTCGGCATCCGACACTTCCAGGCCGTCCATCGCCGGCATGGTATCGGCGTCCTCCGGCGAATGCAGACCGTGAAGATGCCGGATGGCTTCCTCGATCTGCTTTTTCCATTCGGTGGGCGAGCGGCTGATGTCCCGGGTGCTGCTCTCCACCATGAGCAGGGCTTCCGCCATCGGCATGGAGATGGTTTCGTGATTCGTGATCTTGTTATCGATCACGGCGCGACAGGTCTGCGACAACTCGTCCACCAATGCCCTCAACAACGGCACGTTCAACATGTCCAGGGTGCCCGACATCTTGTGGAACGACTCCAGCAGCGGTTCGAGCGAAGTCGTGCCGCGGCTTTCCGGATCAAAGTAGGTGGACATCAGATCCTGTGCCGCCTCGATCTCCTTGCCGAGCGCGGTGGACACCGAGGCCAGCGCCTCGGGCGTCGGCAGATCGGACGTCGCCGCGGGCGCCTCGGCGCTATCGCCGGACAACAGGAACTCCAGATCGAAGGCGCGCTTCAGCTGCGTGACCCTGGTGCCCTGGGACTTCGCCTGCGCTATCTCCCACAGAATGGCGCGCGTGAGCGCCTCGGAAGACGTGCGCAGCGCCGATTTATCCGCGCCGTCGATGATTTTTTTGGTCTGCTGGTCGAGGCGTGCGAACAATTTCTTGCGTTCGGGGGTGACATCCAGGCCGTCATCCATCATGGCCTCGAGAAATCCGCCGGTGACCCAGAACAGCTGTTCGAGGACGGCGAGGCCCGCCCGGGTCTGCAACTGCTCGAAAATCTCCGCTATCTTCCGCAGCGGTTGCTTGTTCGAGGCATTCCGAAGCCAGTCGAGCAGCGCCGGCTGGAACCCGCCACGGAGCTGCCTGGCCAGATCGCGATATTCGTCTTCCGCGAGTTTTTCCGCGGGGCTTTCCGAGGGCGGCGGACGCACCGACAGATCGGGAGAGAAAAGCTCGAGTTCCGAAATGGGCGTGGCGTGGCGCGCCGCGCGCATCTCGTTCATGAGTGCAATATGCTTGAGCGGAACGTCCGATTGGCCCGCCTGCAGCCGCGCGAGATAGTCGGGCAGCGTCAGAATGCCGCGTGTCAGGGCATCGAGAATCCGGGAATCGGGCGTGACCTTGTCGTTGATGACGGCATCGGCCAGCGCTTCCGTTTCCTTGGCGAGCATGGCCGCGCCGTCGAGCTCGACCATGAGCAGCGTGCCGACCACCTGGTGCAGGTGGGTGATGCAGAAGCGCAGGCGCGTCTTGTCGGAGGGATTTTCCGCGAACGATTCGAGCGCGAGACGCGCCTGTTTCAGCGTCTCGTCGATCTCGGTCTTGACCCAACCCAGCGTGCTCAGGTCAACTTTGCTGTGCGTGCTCATCCGTAAATAAAGCCTCTTTCCAGCTCCCCCTCCCCCTTCACGGGGGAGGG
>Ga0209520_10000731_pt1 | contig 18370 bp, 17 predicted proteins | sample Rifsed16ft1_FD_184009 | JGI IMG/M metagenome (GOLD analysis project Ga0209520, IMG submission 184009) | Soil microbial communities from Rifle, Colorado, USA - sediment 16ft 1 (version 2) | ecosystem: Environmental > Terrestrial > Deep subsurface > Rock core/Sediment | place: Rifle, Colorado...
GGCGCGAGGGAGGTTGATGGGATCGTTCTCGAGCCGGTGGACCATCGCCTGTACGTCGTCCGCGTGGAACGTCGTGTACGCCGACTTGCCCGTCGCCATCGCCTGGAACACCACGAACGCCTCCTGGCCACGGACCTCACCGATCATCATGTACTGAGGCCTCTGTCGCAGCGCTGCGGTGAGGAGGTCGAACATGTCGATCTCCCCTGCGGCCTTGCCCGTGTGCGCGGACTTCCCGCCGAATCCCGCCCGCGTGAGGAGGGGCACCCAGTTCTCGTGCGGCAGGTTCAGCTCCCGCGTGTCCTCGATCGACACGATCTTCATCTGGGGCGGGATGAAGAGGAGGATCGCGTTCAGGGTCGTCGTCTTCCCGGACGCCGTGCCCCCGCAGATCAGCATCGACTGCCCGTTCTCGATCGCGAGCCAGAGGTACGCCATCATCTCGGGGGACATCGTCTTGAAGCGCACGAGGTCGAGCGGGGTGAAGGGGTTCTCCCGGAACCGCCGGATCGTGAACGAGGACCCGCGCTTCGTCACGTGCATGCCGAGGGTCGCCTGGAGACGCGAGCCGTCCGGGATCGTCGCGTCGAGCATGGGCTGCGCGACGGAGATGTGCTTGCCGGACCGCTGGGCGAGCCAGACGACGAAGGAGTCGAGCTCCACCGCACTGTCGAACTTGAGGTTCGACGGGATCGAGCCGTATTTGCGGTGGTAGATGTAGAAGGGCACCCGGACGCCGTCGCAGGAGATGTCCTCGACCTGGACGTCCGTCATCACGACGTCGATCGCCCCGTATCGCGTGAAGTCGCGGAAGATGTAGTAGAGGATCCGCTCCTTCGAGATCGGGTGGAGTTCCACGCCGAGCTCCCGGATGAGCTGTTCCACCATCCGCCGGAGGTAGTTCTCCTTCTGGGCACGGCCCGCCTCCTCGATCATCTCGAGGTTCTCCACGAGGATCTCCTTGAGGACGTCGAGGAGCTCCGCTTCCTCGTCGAGGAGCTTCGGCTCGATCGCTTCGTAGAAGTACTCGTTCGCGAGGGTGTCGTACAGGATCCGCACGTAGGAGTAGTTCTTCACGATCGGTTGGATCTCGATCTCGTTCATGTTGCGTTGGACGATCTTCGGGATGGTCGTGATCTTCCCGAGGGTCGTCTCCTCGACGCTCGAGACCTTCGGCGCCTTCACCTTGACCCCTTTGTCCCCGAGGAGCCGGCTGAAGTACCGCTTCTTGATCGAGTCGAGGGCCTGGAAGATCGCGAGCTTCCGGCTCTTCTCGATCTCGTCCAGCATCTTCTTCGCCTCGTCCCGTTCCCGGTCCAGGGCGCTGACCCGGGCCGCGGTGGCGGCTTTCTTGCGCTCGAGTTCCTCGATCTGTTCCGTGTACTCCCGTCCAGCGGATTGGGCCATCGGGTCACCTCAGATGAGCTGGAAGCCGAGGAGGGCGATGATGAGCATGATGAACGAGTGGCGCAGCCCGTTCGGGATCCGCCCCGTGTCGAGCACGCCCGCGAGGATGCCGTCCCCCAGGGCGTGCACGATCGCCGCGACGAAGAAGGCGACCTTGATGTTGTACACGACCTCGGGCAGGTTCTGCGCGAGCGGGCTCTGGACCGCGCTCGCCGCGCCCGCGAGGGCGCCGCTCGCCTCGAGCATCTTCGGGAGGAAGGTCACGTTCAGGATCCAGATCGTCACGAGGAAGACCATGAACGAGATGTAGATGACGGCGATGTACGTCGACATCGCAATCCGCCGCTCGTCCTCCGTGAGCTGGTTCTCCTTCGTGTCGTGGCTGACCATCGTCAGTACGTCGGCCACGTCGCCGCCCGCGTCGGACGACTTCACGATGATCGCGACGACCCGCTGGACCATCGGCGTCTTCACTCGCTCGGCGAAGAGGCGGAGGGCCTCCGCGGCGGGGACGCCCCATGTGATCTGGGCCGCCATCTTCTTGATCTCGGGGGTGAGCTTGCCGTAACGTCCGCCCGACGAGACCACGATCGCCTCCGCGAGGGTCATGCCGAACCGACCGGCCTCCGCGACATCCCGGAGGAAGTCGGGGAGTCGGCGCTCGATGAGCTTGATTTCCCGCGCTTGCTTCGCGAGGAAGAACCCGTAGGGTCCGATGAAACCGAGGATCGCGATCACGGCCCAGTTCATGAACCGGTCCAAGGGTCGCTGTCCCGCCCGGAAGCTCAGGTCGATGGAGCCGATCCAGTTCAGGAGGGCGATGAACAGGAAGAGGACCAGGAGGAGCACGCTGAGCGCGAGGATCGACTGACGCCGGTCCTTCTTCTGGTGAAGCCGCAGACGGGCCTTCTGGACGTCCTCGTTTGGCATCTCAGGCCTCCTGTTCCATGTTCCAGATGACGAAGATGAACCCGAACTGGCTCATCGGGATCATGAGGCCGACGACGACGAACAGGAGCGTGATCACGAACCCTCCCTGGCTCGGATCCCTCGTGATGAGGGCCATGATCGCCATGATGACGACCAAGAAGAGGGGGAATGCGACGACGACCGTCACGAAGGACTCCGCAAGCATGCCGAGGGTCTCCATCTTCTTCCGCATCTCGAGGCGGTCTTCCTTCTCGAACTGGTCCGCCTTCACGAGGAAGTACGGCTTGAGCTGGCCGCCGCTCGTGGACGTCGTGACGACGCCCTGCAGGAAGTCTTGGAACTTCGACGAGGGCGAGCGCTGGGCCGCACGTCGGATCGCGGTCAGGATGTCTACGCCCAGGAGTTCCGTGTCCCGGGTGATCCATTCCGCTTCCTTCGCGACCTCTCCGTAGACCGTCTGCTTCGAGAGTTCCTTGAAGATCACGTCGACGGGAACGTCGGCGGAGGCCATCGCGGAGATGAACGACATCGCGCCGGAGATCTTCTTGTCGATCTTCCGACCGCGCTTCTTTGCCATGGACGCGGGCTTGCCCTTGTATCCGATGGGGAGGCCGAAGGAGTACATGTACGAGAATAGGATCGGAAGGGCCGCGACGAGGCCGAAGATGAACAGGAGGGTCGAGATCGGGACGCTCAGGATCAAGAGGAAGATGCTCGCGACGAGCGCCGCCACGACGGCGCCGACCGCCGCGAAGGTCGTGTTCATCCAAGCGACCGCGAGGTATTCCTCGGGCCGCAGGCGGATGTGGGCCCTCAGGAGGTTGTCTTCCAGCTCCGGGTTGTCGTGCTTCCGGGACTGGACGAACTTCCCGAACGTCTTCCAGGCGAGCTGCTCCTTCGGCTTGAGGTCGACGTTCACGGGTCGGGCTCCCTTCGGGAGCCTCACGACGTGATGCCCCTTGCCCGCCTCCTCGCCGGGGCGGAATCTTTTCGTCTTCGTGAGGGTGCCGCGCGTCTCCAGCTTCTCAAACGCCGTGCTAGCCAAAGGTCTCGCCTCCCGCTTCGACGGGCTTCGGGGCGCCGTGCTCCGGCAGCCCCATCTCCTCCCGGATGCGCTTCGCAGTGTCGTCGGGGTACTGATAGTACGACACGACGATCTTCGCGATCTCCCGGAAGTCGAGGAGATTCTTCTGGAGCATGTAGTTTATGATGTCGATCCGCCGCTGGAACTCCGCCTCCATCTCCTCGTGGGTCATGTTCTTCATTTCCATGATCTCGTCGAACAGGAAGGAGTGCCCCTTGTAGACGAAGGAGTCCGTCGCGGGGTCCCACTCATACACCGTGTTCGTGATGAGCTCGTTCGTCTCAGGCTCGAACCCGACGAGTTCGACGATCTGCTTGATCCGCCGCACGATCGAATCCCCGATCCGTGCGTGGGTCTGGATCACGACGAAGTTGAGCGCCGTCAGGAGGATGCGCGGCGTGTTGATCGGCGGATTCTCGAGACGGTTCACCATCGACTTCACGGAGTCCGCGTGCATCGTGGACATCGTCGGGTGGCCCGTCGCCATCGCCTGGAACATCGTGTACGTCTCCGCGCCACGGACCTCTCCGACGACGATGTAGTTCGGCCGCTGCCGCAGCGCCGCGCGGACGAGGTCGTACATGTCGATCTCGCCGCCCGCCTTCCCGTCCGGACCGCGTTCCCCGATGCCGGACCGGGTCGTCCCGGGGATCCAGTTCTCGTGGGGCAGGTTGATTTCTCGGGTGTCCTCGATCGAGACGATCTTGGCGCCCGGACGGATGAAGAGGGCCGCGCTGTTCAGCGTGGCGGTCTTCCCGCTCGCGGTGCCGCCGCAGACCATCATGGACTTGCCATTCTCGACGGCGATCCACAGGTACGCGACCATCTCCGCGCTCGCCGTGCCGAACTTTACGATCTCGACGGGGGTGAAGGGCTTCTCCTTGTACCGCCGGATCGTGAAGGACGAGCCGCGCGTCGTGACCTCGCGGCTGTACGTTGCCTGGACGCGGTGGCCTTCGACGGAGGTCCCGTCGAGGATCGGGCTCGCGACGGAGATCTGCTTCGCGCATCGCTGGCCGAGCATGACGACGAACGAGTTCAGGCCGTCGTCATCGTCGAACACGACGTTCGTCTTGATCGACTCGAACTTCTGGTGGAAGATGAACAGGGGGATGCCCGTGCCGTCGCACGAGACGTCTTCGATCCGGAGGTCGGACATGAGGACGTCCACGGGCCCGTACCCGACGAAGTCCCGGATGATGTAGTACACGATCTTGTCCTTCGAGGCGGGTTCGAGCCGCAGTCCGCGGGACCTGATGAACGAGTCCACGGCCTCCTGGAGGTACTCCTTCTTGTCCTTCTCCGCCATTTTGTCCCACTCGTACTCCAGGGTGCGCTCGAGGGACCCCTTGATCATGTCGAGGAACTCGCGCTCCCGGTCGTCGAGTTGAGGCTCCCACACCTCGTACACATACTCGGACCGCTCGTGGTCATACGTCACCCGGGAATAGCTGAAGGGCTCTCGGATCGGGACGACCTCGATCTCTTCGATCGTCTCTCGGGCGAGATCTGAGATCCGCGTGAGGTAGGAGCCCCGCGTCCCGGACCATTCCGCCTTCCGCTGGATCGCGCCCTTCGGCATCATGATCTTCTTTTGTCGTGCCATCGCTCCACCTCAGAACCGGATATCCGTTGCGGACTCTCCCACGCCGATCTGCACCTGTGCCAGCTGCAGCCGGAAGACGCTCAGGGCGAGCAGGCCCGGGTTGTTCCGAATCTCCAACCTCGTGACGTACACTTGAGTAGAGGAAACGAAGCTCGTGGAAACGCGGTAGATGGTCGTCCCGCCGATCCGTCCCTCGAAGGTCTCGTCGAGGGGGTTGCGGGTGTACACGCCGTTGAGACCGAGGGATGCCGCGAGGGTCGAGTTGAAGTACTTGTACCATGCCAGGCCGTATCTGGACGTGTGGTTGATCCAGATCCTCGCGTCCGCAGGGAACGTCTCGCCGGCCGTGCCACCGTAGTCCTGGCGGTCGACCGCGAACACCTGCGCGTTCACGACCTCCGTGCTCGTGCCCACGATCGTCCCCTGCCCGTACAGGCTCACGAGGCCGAAGGTGACCTCGAGGGTGTTGTTCGTCCGTGCCGCGCCGAACGTCGGCTGCGCCCGGATGATTTGGCCGTCCGACTGGTATCGGATGACCGCACCGTTCACGTAGGCGACGCGCTGCGGCACGAAGTACCGGTTCGCGACGAACAGGTCGACCGTCCCGTTCGACTGCTCGCGGACGTGCGTGCGGACGGCGGAACCGGAAAGGCCCTGGATCATGTAGTCGAACTCGACGGTGAAAGGCCCGCTCTCTGGAGCGGACGTGAGGGTCCCGAGGCTCGGACTCGCGAAGATCGGCACCCCGTCGACGCCGAGTGTGACGGCGGACGCCGCGGTCACGGGGATGTAATGGGACCCGGCGACCTGGGCCGTCTGAGCCGCGAGGATCTGAAGGTCGACCGACCCCTTGAGGCCGCCGAACTGGCCGAGGGCCACGTTCATATGGGATGCCTCGGAGTCCTTCATCCACACCGGGACGTATTGGTTCACGATCAGACTGAGGAACGTCAGGAAGACGAGGAGGGCCATAATCGTCCCGACCGTCGAGGCGACCCCTTCATCGTCCGATCGCAGGTCATGGATTAGGACGCGCATTGAGTCACCCGAGGAGAATTCCCGGTGGGCATTCTGTCGGCCCATCCCGGATGACGCTATTTATAGGTGTCGCGCTGAAAATCCCTCTCTGAGAATGAGTGAATTCTCTCCATAGGACGGGGGCCGATTTCGGGCGCGATTCTCGCCTCATTTTCGAGTCTGGAATCACGTGCCTTGCCGACGTCTGGAGGGGCGGCTGGCTCGTTTCGCCGCGGCGTAGATGAGGGAGGCCTCGCCCGCCATGAAGCGCCGCATGCCGTCCACGGAGGCGTACTCGTTCGGGGCGTGCGCGCGGGACCCGTGGCCGAGACCGGAAGCGACCCAGGGGAGTTTCAGGTACTCGTCGAAGGCGAAGGCGGGCATCGTCCCGCCGCTCGACGGCCAGACCTCGGGCTCCTTCCCGTGAGCCTTCGCGGTGTCGATCGCCGCGCGGGCGATCCATGAGTCCGGATCCGTCTTCGCGGGACCGTACGGACCATGGACCTCGATCCGCAGGTCATCGAACCCTCGCTTCGCGAGATGAGCTTTCAGCTTCCGCAGGGTCCCCGCGACGGTCATGTCCTTCACGAGGCGGATGTCGATCTTCGCGTACGCCTCGTGCGGCAGGATCGTCTTCGTGCCCCCGTGCTCCGTGTATCCCGAGTAGATCCCGCAGATGTTCACGGTCGGCTCGAAGAGGTACTTCAGGAGCAGCTCGTCTTTCGGGAGATCGTACTTGAACTTCGCCGTGCGCTCTTCCCGGAGCCACGCCTTCGGGTCGAACTTCTTCGCGAGGTCCTTGACCATCGCGATGTCCGCCTTCGTCGGGCCCGCGACGTTGTCCCAGATCCCGTCGATCGCAGGCCGCTGGTCCTCGTCGACGAGGGTGTGCAGGCCCTCGACAAGCCGCCAGACGGGGGAGTCGATCCACACGGCGTTCGAGGAGTGGATCTCGCTCTCCATCGGACCTCCCGCCTTCGGATTTCCGCGGGACCAGACCGTGAGGTAGAGACACCCCTTCACCCCGAGGTAGATCGTCGGGACGCCCCGCAGGTCCTCGCCATAATCGTTCGCGATGGCCGCGTCCGCCCGGAGCTCCCGCGTGTGCGTGCGGATGTACTCGATGAAGTTCGCGCTGCTGATCTCCTCCTCACCCTCCGCGAGGATCGTCACGTTCACGGGCATTTCGTCGACGTCGCGGATCGTCTTCCACGTGAACAGGTGGTTCGCGAGGGCCCCCTTCGAGTTCGTCGACCCGCGGGCGATCACGCTCTTCCCGACGCCGGGGATCTCGTGGAGCTCCGCGGCGAAGGGCGGGGACTTCCACGCGTTCAGGTCCCCGACGGGCTGGACGTCGTACATCTCGTATTCGATCAGGGTGACGGGCGCGCCGACGTCGAGCTGACCGATCACGAGGGGATGGCCGCCCTTCGACCACATCTTCGTCTTGAAGCCTATCCCCGCCATCAGCTGGCGGACCATCTCCGCGCACTCCTGCACGCCCTCGCCCGTTGCGCTGACGGAAGGTTGTCGGAGGAGCGCGCGGGCGTACTCCAAGGCCTCGGGGAATCGCGACTCGAGAGCCTGATACACCTCGGCGGGTGCGAAGCCTTTCATCGCGCCGGGAACGGGCGCGACCGGATAAGGCTCACGATTTCAGGACACCGTCCGGCGCCGCACGAAAAACTATTTCTCCCCTCGGCTCATGGGTCGCGCGAGCCGCGGTAACTCAGTTTGGGAGAGTGCGAGACTGAAGATCTCGAAGTCGCCGGTTCGAGCCCGGCCCGCGGCACTCCCTCCAGGCGAAGACGGGCAATGCGGTCAACGACCGGCCCTTTTCAGGACGGCCAACGCGGTCGTCGTGATCCATCGGCTCGGGCGGCCGGGGACCTCGAGCCCGAACGGATAGAAGGGCCCGCGGAACTGATACCCAGGATCCTCCGAATCGGGATGGAGGGCGTCCATGTTCCAGCTGCCATCCCGGTTCCGCATCCGCTCGAGCGTGGCGAGGGCCGGACGAATTCGGGGGTCGTCTCCGTAGCCCAGGGCCGTGAGGATGTCCAAGCCCACGAGGAGATCGTAATAGTAGTGAACGGGGTAGTGCAGGCGGAACCACGGCGCGTACCTCGTCCGTCCTTCACGAAGGAGGCCTCGGTCCAGGTAGAACGCAGCCCCCCGCTCGATGGATCGAAGGACCGACGCTGAGCGTTCACGCGAAGGCAGGGCGGCGAAGGCGGCGAGCGCCTCCCAGCAGTCGAGCGTGCCGCTTCGGGAACGGAAGCAGTGCCAGCCACCGTCCGCCTTCTGATGTCGGACGAGCCAGTCGATCGAGGCCACCGTGCGGGGATCCTTCAACCGGCCGAAGCGGACGAGCATGCGAACCGCATTGCCCGTGAAGCAGACTTCGCTTCCCCGTCCTCCCAGTCCTTCGGAAGGGCCCGAGAAGCGACGAAGGAACAGATTGACGGCCTTCGCGATCCCCGGGTGCTTTCCTTGGACGCCGAGGTCGGACAGCACGAGGAGGCGCCAGTTCGTGGCGACGTACTTAGGACGGTACAGCTCCCGAGCCGATGTCCCCGCGGTGTCCCATTGGCCTCCGGGATGCTGGAGGCGTAAGATCTCCGCCGCCCATCCCTTCTTTCCGACCTGCTTCCGGGCGCGGACGACCTCGGGGTGGTCCTCGGCTCTGTCGAGAAGCTCCCGGAGGACTCTGTGTCGAACGCTCGGATCGGCGTCCTTGGCCAGAAGCCAGCCACGGAGCTTGCGCGGAAGGGCCATGGCACGTGAACCGCGAGCCCGTATATAGTCTCGAAACTCGACGAACGTTCTCGACAAGCTTTTTATCGGAAGAACCGTTCGTCGCGTGTCCCGCCTTAGCTCAGCCTGGTCAGAGCGGGTGACTGTAGAGTGCTCCCGTGCGTCATGCGCGGTGCCCGCTGCCATCATCAGGTCTCCGGTTCAAATCCGGAAGGCGGGATCCCTTTTCCAATTCGCCTGGATCGCGCTTTCGCAAACCCAGGTATAGGTTCATATACTATATGGACTCATACCTGACACCGATGCGGGCGCCGGCCATGCCCCCGAAGCTGGAGCATAAGGGGCCAACTCTGGAAACGCTCCACATGGTGGAGTCCGTCCTTCGGAAGTTCGACGGACCGCTCAGCCTGAACCGGATCAAGGGCCTTCTGCCGCGAAAGATGATGCACGCTGCACTTAGGCAGGCCATTGACCATTACAAGCGTCTGGGCTGCGTTGCCGAAGGTTCCAGAGGCGTCATGTGGACGCTGAACGTCGAGCCTGAGTTCTGGAAGGTCGTGGAGACGTGGGAGGCCCGCTGACCTGTCTCGGTTCACCGCAAGCGAGGTCCGAATGGGACCTCGTGCACTTTCCGCCGAAGCGGAGCTTCAGGCCAAACAGCGGAAAAGGCTTGAGTGGTGGATTGCGCGCCTGAAGCAAGACGTCTTCGCGGGAGACCAAGTTCCGAAGGATCGGATTCCCCTTCAACTCGCGACGCGTAGCGGCCTTCCTTCGCCTCTCACCAATGCGTGGCGCTTCGAGCTTCCACTCGCGCACCGTGGCGTCTACACGGTCCAGTCCGCTCCGGGAGTTGGCCCCGTGGTGTTGATCCTCGAGATTCTCTCGCACAAGGAATACGATCGAATGTTCGGATATCGATAGCCGCACGCGTGCGTCCGACCGGGGTTTCTCGGGCAGTCTCAAATACTCGAGGACGTTCGCGATGGGTCCAGACTGTCTTGCAAAGCAGGCGGGATTCCCTTTCGTCACGCAGGGTCGACCGCGGCGACGTCAATCCACGATGACGCCCAACGCGAGTCCGACGAGATACGTCGCAGCAGCCGCTCCCATCCCGATCAAGACCATCTCGAGGCCGCTCCGCAGGAACGGATTCAGGGTGGAGAGAGCGCGGACGACGCCCGCGATGAAAAGGGCGACCCCCGTCAGGACGACGGAGGCGAGGACGGCCTCGATCGCGGGGAGCGCGAGGAAGGGGAGGATCGGAACGACGCCCGCTCCTGCGAACGCGAAGGCCGTGTACGCGGCCTGCATTGCCGGTCCCTCGGCCGAATCTTGCGGGGCGGCCTGCTCCTCCGCGAGGAGGGCCTTGAGGAATTCCTCGGGCCTTTCCGAGATCCGTGCCGCCACGCTCTCGGCTTCCGCCCGGGTGAGTCCCTTCGCCTCGTAGATGCGGATGAGCTCGTTGCGCTTCGTCTCCGGCGCGACCTCGATTGCCTGGCGCTGCAGACGACGTTGGGACGCGTCGACCTCCTGCTCCGCCTTCACGGACACGTAGTTCGAGGCGCCCATCGAGACGGCCCCCGCGACGAGGCCCGCGACCCCCGCGATGACGACGGCGGGACTAGAGCTCGTGGCCCCCGCCACGCCCGCCGCGAGGGCGAGAACGCTCCCGAGCCCATCGTTCGCCCCGAGGATCGCGCTCCGAAGCCGGCCGCGGGCCTCCGTGATGCGCCGCATCGAGCGGAAGAGGTCGACCTCGTGGGCAACCTCGTCCGGTAGGATTTCCCGGAGGACCTCCTGGGCATCCGGGTCCTTCCAGCGGGCCGCCTGGTCGAGGTACTTCTGGATCCCGTCGACCTCGCCCTTGTGGAGGACGGGCAGCACGGCCCCGACGCCGAAGACCCTCGCCAGGGCCACGAGGATTCGGTGTTCCCAGAGCCGCATGTCCCGGGGGACCTTCGAGCCGAGCTTCCGCAGGAGCCTCTCCCAGTGGCCCGCGTGCTTCTCCTCGAACCCTGCGAGTTCCCGGAGGAGTTCGGCTCGTTCAGGTTCCCGATCGCGTTCCGCAAGGGCGAGGTACATCCAACGGCTCGACCGCTCGTCGAGGTAGTTCGCCTCGAGGTCTCGAAGGTTGCGAGCCGTCCAAGTGTAGGATGCGTCCGCGTCCACCCCGCATTCCTCCCGCTCTCCGCCATCGGGCGACTCCCCTTGAACTTGCGGTCCGAAGGGTTTCGATTGGCAAGGAGGATGTTCGACGCGCACCCGGGTAGTCTCCGCGGTCTGCGAATCGGGTTTATCCTCTCCGTTTGCGGACGCGAAAGACGGCCGGGAGTCCGTCCGGGTGCGGGGCCACGATCCCTACTAGGCGGATTCGGGGCGCGCTCCGGGTCACCGTCGACCCTGGAGAGCATCGCGTCCGTGCGACGAGTTCCCGTGGCATGAGCGGCCGAACTTCATCTACCGCGGACGCCATGGCCGCGCCGGTCGGACGATGGACAAGAAAGCGAAGAAGAAAGTCCTCCAGATGATCCCGTACGGAGCGTATGTCGTCGGCACGCAGATGGACGACGGCAAGGACCACCTGATGTTCGGCACATGGCTCATGCAGACGTCGTTCAAACCGTCCCTCGTCGCCTTCGCCTTCTCGGAGGATGCTCGGACCCTCGCGAACGTCCGCCGGACGAAGGCGTTCGTGGTCTCCTTCCTCAACCAAGGCATGGAGAAGGTGGCTGGGAGCGTCGTCGATGGCTCCTTGGAGAAGGTGAAGAGGGATCGCACGCCGTCGGGCCTGCCTCTCGTCGCGGGGTCTTCCGCCTGGATCGAGTGCCGCCTCCTGGACCTATTGGAGAAGGGAGACCACCACATCGCCCTCGCGGAGGTCGTCGACGTCGGCCTGGGCGACGGGAAGCTCCTGTCCCTCGACGCCCTCGGATGGCACTACGGCGGCTAGGCCCCTCGTGGTGGCGCAGCGCGCCGACCGGGCGTGAAAGTTCAAGGGTCCCTGTGCGATGCCGGCCGCATGTCGCGCTTTCCGGCGGTCGTCGCCGCCCTGCCCGAGGCCGACGCAGACTTCCCAGGGATCCGGATCCGGCTCCTGCGAGGCCCGACGGCCTCCGCGATCTTCGTCGAGGCCCTGGAGGAATCCGAGGTGCCGGTCCATTCCCACGGCGCGCAGTGGGGGATCGTCGTCGACGGACAGATGGACCTCACGATCGGTGGGGCCGCCCGCACCTACCGGCGTGGGGACGAGTACGTCATCCCGGCGGGAACGCCGCACGGCGCGACGCTCCGCGCCGGGACGCGCGTGATCGACTTCTTCGACGATCCGGACCGCTATCGCCCGCGTGCGTGACGCGCGCGTTTGTCAAGACGTCGCTCGGGCCAAATCTATTAATATCGTTGGGGCCGATGCGAGGGCGTCAGACAAAGGTCCGACTGACCTCGACGGGATGGGCATGGGGTTCGTTGGCAGGATCTTCCGCGCGCTCCTCTGGCCTCGGAGGGCCAGGGACGACGAAGACGAGGAACCCCCGCGCAAGCGCAGGGGCCAGCGCAAGGCCACGAAGTCCCATCATCCCGGCGTGTATCGGATCGAGGTCGACTCGGAGATGGGGCGCTTCCATGGGGACGGCCCGCCCTTCTCCTTCTGGTCCTCCTCGAGGATCATCCTGATCCTCTCCTTCCTCCTCTGGTGGATCCAGCCCGCGGGGCCCATGATCGCCGGCTATGTCGGAGGCCGCCGCGCCGGCTCGCCGATCAAGGCCGTCGTCGCGGCCCTCCTGCCGGTCTTCGCGATCTTCGTCGCGAACGCCTTCTACGCCCGCAGCGTCGCCGCGCGGGAGATCGACTTCGTGGCGTCCCTCCCGATGGTCGTGAGCGACGCCCTCGCGAGCATCCTGCCGTTCCTCGGGCCCTACCGGGAGTTCATGGTCCAGTACATGCAGGGCTTCGTCGCGGCCCTCTCGACGACGTTCGGGATGGGAACGAACGGATACCTCATGGTGATCATCTTCGCGTACATCGGAGGGCTCATCGCGGACCAGGCCCGCCGCGAGCTCCACTACCGCTCAGGCCGCGGCTCGTCCCTTGGTGTGAACCTCGTCCAGCCGATCTTCGGGGCGCGCGCCCAGGCGGAGGACGAGGACGACGAGGCCTACGAGGACGAAGAGGAGGCGCCTCGCCGTCGCCGCCATCCGACACGGGTGAGGGCCCACGGTCGACCCGTGCCCGTTGGCCTGGAGAGGCGACGTCATGGTCGGCGCGAACGATCCTTCGACCGCTACCGTACGGTGCCCGCGGAGGTCCTCGAGACGGATGGGCGTCATCGATCTACGCGGTCCCGCCATCGCGCGGACGAGGACGACGAGGAGGACGACGAGGAGGCCGTCGTCGCGCCCACGAGACGTCTCTCGAGAGGCGAGTCGGAGTCCCGGCGGGAGCGGCATCGTCCGGCGAGAACGAGAGACGTCGAGGAGGACGAAGAGGACGAGGACGAAGAAGAGCCGGAACGCCGCCCGGCCCGAGAGTCTCGTCCCCTGAAAACCCGCACCCACGAGGAGGAGCGGGCAATCCAACGATTCGTCGAACGGGCCCTCCGGAACTACGATCACTCGAAGCTTTGACGCACCGCGCCGCGTAATCTTTTTATCACAGGCCCAATTGTGGCGTACTTCCCCATGTTCTGTCCGAAGTGCAGCTCCCTCATGTTTCCGACGAAAGGGAAGCTGCGCTGCAATTCGTGCGGCTTTGAGCGATCCTTCTCCGGAAAGGACACGACCGTCACGAAGGTCTCACGATCGGGGAAGGAGAAGCCTGCGGACACCCTCGTCCTGGACGAGATCACGGAGACCCTTCCGAAGACGCGGGTCGAATGCCCGAAGTGCGGTCACTATGAGGCGTTCTGGGTCATGCGGCAGACCCGCGCCGCGGACGAGCCCACGACGCGCATCTACCGGTGCGTGAAGTGCGGTCACACGTGGCGGGAGTACTGAACGGCCACGGCCGCCGGGAACCTTTATAATCGTTGACCGGATTTCCCGCCGATTCTGGGGGAGCAAGGTTTGTTCGAAGCCAAGGTCAAGGCGGATGTTCTCAAGGAACTCGTCGACGTCGTCTCGACCCTGGTCGACGAGGCGAAGTTCAACATCGGGAAGGATTCCATCACCGTCAAGGCGGTCGATCCGGCGCACGTCGCGATGGTAGACCTTTCGGTCGACCGGAGCGCCTTCGAGTCGTTCAAGGCGGACGAAGGGGAGCTCGGCGTGGACATGGACAAGATGAAGGAGATCCTGAGGCTCGCGAAGGCCGGGGAGACGATTTCAATCAGCCACGACGAGGACAAGAACCGACTCGTCGTCACCGTGGGGAACACGACGCGCCGCATGGCCCTCGTCGACACGGCGGGGATGAGCGATCCGAAGGTGCCGAGCCTGAATCTACCCGCGAAACTGACCGTGCGGACGGACGAACTGCGGCAGGCGATCCGGGCGTCGGAGAGCATCAGCGACCACATCGCCCTCAAGGCATCCGCGGAGGGCTTCGAGGTGGTCGCGGAAGGGGACACGGACACGGTATCCCACACTGTGCCGAAGGATCTCCTTGAGGAGCTCCAGGCGAAGGACGCGGTCCGCTCCCTGTTCCCACTCGACTACTTCTCGAACATGGTGAAGGCCATCAGCTCCGCGCCGAACGTGACCCTGTATCTCGGATCCGACTATCCGGTGAAAATGGAATTCAAGATCGCGGCCGGGAAGGGCGACGTGAAGTATCTGCTCGCGCCTCGGATCGAATCCGATTGATAACTATAATACAGCTGTCGGCTGCATCTTGTGTACGGATGCCTCGATCCCTCGGACGAGTCACGGCCTGAGCAGCACCCGGGGCTGGTAGTCTCGCCATTCGACCGCCTCGAACGCCGTTCTCGGTGAATCGCTAAAAGGCCTTGCGGCCCCAAGCGAAAAGATCAAAGGAGAGGACACGGGGTCCTAGAGCAGAGAAAACAGTGCGGACACAAGGTAGGCGAAGAGCGCCGCCGCGGGCAAGGTGAGGATCCACGCGACGACAATCCGGCGCGCGACTCCCCATCGCACCGCGGACACCCGCTGGGTCGCCCCGACGCCCATGATGGACGTCGATATCGCGTGCGTCGTGCTGATCGGCGCACCGAACTGGGCCATCGTCACGAGGACGAGGGCGCCGCTCGTCTCCGCGGAGAAGCCCTGATAGGGCCGGAGCTTGGTGATTTTCATCGCCATCGTCCGCACGATTCGCCAGCCGCCGAGCAGGGTGCCGAGGGACAGGGCGATCTGGACCGCCGTGATGACCCACAAAGGCGCGCTCGTCACGTCGCGGCTGATCAGGCCCTCGAAGGCGAGCATGAGCAGGATGATCCCGACCGTCTTCTGCCCGTCCTGGGAGCCATGGGAGAAGGAGAAGAAGAAGGACGACACGAGCTGGAGGTTCCGGAAATAGCGGTTCGCGATCGAAGCAGGCGCGCGTCGGAAGGCGCGGATGATGAGGGAGGCGAAGAAGAAGGCCGCCGCGAAGGCGATGATCGGCGAGTAGACCATGGGCAGGACCACCCGGTTCACGACGCTGTCGTAGAAGATCGCGTTCGCGCCGCCGTAGAAGAGGCCCGCGCCGACGAGACTACCGATGAGGACGTGCGTCTCGCTAACCGGGAGGCCGAAGTACCACGTGATGACGTCATAGACGAGCCCGCCCAGGATTGCCGCGATCACGAGGACAGGTCCCGGGTTCACGACGGAATCGTCGATGATTCCCTTCCAGATTGTGAGCGCCACCGCGCCGCCGAAGTACAGGCCCAGGAAGTTCCCCCCCGCGGACAGGGTGACCGCGCGAAGGGGCGTGAGCACCCGCGTCGCGACGATCGTGGAGATTGCGTTGGCGGCGTCCGTGAACCCGTTCCAGAAGGCGAAGAACAGGGCCGCGCCGAGCCCCGCGAAGAGGATTTCGGAGGCCATGGTGGCGCCTCAGCGGTTCTTCGCGACGACGTCGCTGAGGATGTTGGCGACGTCCTCGCAGTAGTCCGTCGCCTCCTCGAGCCGCTCGAGGATTTCCTTGAACTTGATGATGCGGATCGGATCCTTCTCCTTGAAGAGCGCGGCGACCGCGTTGTTCATCAAGTCGTCCGCCACGTTCTCCAGCCGGTTCACCTCGACCGCGATTGCCTCGACCTCGTCCGCTCTCTTCATGTTCCCGATCATGCCAACGGCCCGGTGGAGCTCCGACGTCGCAAGGACGATCACCTCTCCCAGATCGACCATCGCCCGGCTCGGCTCGTCGATCTCGAACAGCGCGACCCGGTTCGTCGCCGCGTCGATCATGTCGAGCGTGCTGTCGAGGGAGCTCGCCAGGGCGACGATGTCCTCCCGGTCAATCGGTGTGATGAACGTCTTGTTCAGATTCTCGAAGACCGTATGGACGATCTCGTCGCCCCGGTGTTCGATGTCCTTCATGTGCTTCTGCTTCGCGGGCACGTTGCGGAAATCCTGCAGCAAGTCCTTCAGCGCCTTCGCGCCCTCCTCGACGGTGGCCGCGATCTGCTCGAGGAGGTCGAAGAACTGACGCTCCTGCGGGATCAGCCACCCCTTCAGCCCCATTCGACCACTCCGCGCCCGCGGGTAGCGGACGATGCCTCATGAACGTTGCCTCGGGGTCCTGCGCGGTCGTCATTCGTCGGCGTCGAGGTTCACGCCGGACGCCTCGAGCTGCTGGAGGAGCTGTTTCCGCATCTTCCGGTTTCCTGCGAACCCCTTGATCGCCTTCCGGGACATCTCGTAGTTCCGGAGGAGCTCCTTCACCTCCCGGGGCGAGACGCCGGCGCCGTGCGCGATCCGCTGCACGCGGGACGACTTCACGATCTTCGGGTCCGTCATTTCCTCGTCCGTCATGGAGTCCATGATGATCTTGAAGCGACGGAGGCGTGTCTGGGTCCCCTCCATGTCCTCGTCCTTCATCTTTCCCGCGACGCCGGGGATCAGGGACGCGAGCTTCCGCATCGGGCCCATGTCCGTGAGCATCTCGATCTGGTCGTACATCTCGTGGAGGGTGAACTTGCCCGCCATGATTTTCTTCGTGAGCTCCTCCGCGCGTTCCTCGTCGATCGCCTCCTGGGCCTTCTCCAGGAGGGTCTCGAGGTCCCCCATTCCCAGGAGACGGGAGATGAACCGCGGCGGCTCGAACTTCTCGAGGTCGTCGATCTTCTCCCCGACGCCGACGAAGAGGATCGGCGCCTTGACCTCCGCGACTGCGGAGAGGGCGCCGCCGCCTTTCGCCGTGCCATCGAGCTTCGTGACGATGACGCCGGTGATCCCGACCGCGTCGTGAAATGCCTTCGCCTGCGGCCCGGCCTGCTGCCCGACCGTGGCGTCGAGCACGAGGAGCCTCTCGTCCGCCGCAATCGCCTTCGCGACGGCCTCGATCTCCTTGATGAGGTCGGGCTCGAGCGCGTGACGTCCGGACGAATCGACGATCAGGACGTCGAGGGAGGCGAGGGCCTTCACGCCCGCTTTCGCGATCTTCACGGCGTCCTTCTGCGCGGGATCGCCGTGGAAGCCCGCGTTAATCTGTTCCGCGAGCTGCTTGAGCTGATCGTACGCCGCGGGGCGGTGGACATCCGCCGCGATGAGTCCGACGGAGAGGCCCTTCTTCTGGAAGAACTTCCCGAGCTTCCCGGCCGTCGTCGTCTTCCCCTGGCCGTACAACCCGACGAGGAGGATCCTCTGCTTTTGGAGCGGGATCTCCCGCGTCTGGCCGAGGATCTTCACGAGCTCCTCGTAGATGATGCGGACGACGTGCTCGCGGGGGCTCATCCCCCCGGGCGGCTTCTCCTCGAGGGCCCGCCGCTGCAGCTCCTTCGTGATCGACAGGGCGAGCTGGACGCTCACGTCCGCTTGGATGAGCGCGCGCTGGATGTCCCGGACGATTTCCTTGATGAGGGCCTCGTCGATGTAGCTCGCGCCCGCAATCTTCCGCAGCGCGGCGCGGAGGGAATCGCCGAGCTTCTCAAGGACCATGGCACGCCACGAAGGAGCACCGAAACGTAAAGGTTCGTGGCCGAGGCTCGACGCCGCATGGGCAACGCATCGGACCAAAAAGAGAAGGGAGGGCTAGCCTTGTCAGAAGGGATGGGATGCACTCTAACGAACTAGCCCAAAATTCCCCCGAGATTGTATTCCTAAAACGATATTTAAGACTTTGTAAAACCGCCTTCGCCCGGAGACGCGGCTCCTTTGCCCGCCATCCGTCCGCTTGGGCGGGGACCCACCTCCCAGGGGGATTTCTCGCGTTGACGAACCGGCACGACCCTCGTCCGAGCCGGACGAGGCGGCCAGCGCTTCCCTCGGGCGTACGGGCCGAGGTCCCCCAGGAGGACCTCACGGGTTTCCGGGAAGACTTGCCCGAGCTTGCGGGGCCTCTCGTCCTCGAACACGCGATCCGCGTGGTGTCGGATCCCGTACTGGATGAAGGCCGTCAGGATCGGGATGATGTCGTCCCCCTTCGTCGTGAGGCGATATCGGATGTTCCGACCGTCGTTCGGGTCCACG
>Ga0209520_10000735_pt1 | contig 18328 bp, 20 predicted proteins | sample Rifsed16ft1_FD_184009 | JGI IMG/M metagenome (GOLD analysis project Ga0209520, IMG submission 184009) | Soil microbial communities from Rifle, Colorado, USA - sediment 16ft 1 (version 2) | ecosystem: Environmental > Terrestrial > Deep subsurface > Rock core/Sediment | place: Rifle, Colorado...
AGGCCCCGATTGATAAGTTCATCCCAGTACGCGGCCAGAACGCCCCTCTTGGCGCTCGCGTTGCGTTCCGCCCGTGCCCCGGTGCCCTCTGCAATGAGACGATCGATATCCTCTTCGCGGATCAACGACTTGCCGCCGATCTTTACGAAGGCGATCTTGCCCTTCCTCACGAGGTTGTAGAGTGTCGCTCTGGAAATACGGAGGCGCTCACAGGCCTCCTTTACGGTCAGCAATTTCATTCGGAAACCCTCCAGAGATATTGTGGCTCATCTGTCTAAAACTGTCAATTTCTTTCTAAATCGGTATAATTTCCGGGCCTGCGAGGTCTCGAGAAGTGGGCGGAAAGAAGGATGGCACCCCGTACCTGAACGGTCACCACTCGAGGGACCGTTGACACGCGAAAGAGCGAAGGCTACGCTCGGGCCATGGAGCAAGAAGAGATTGCCCGGCTCACCGTCGAAGAGGTGAAGGCGCGGCTCGATCGAGGAGATGCGCTGATCCTCGTGGATGTCCGGAAGGAATCGGTCTATGCCCGGGCCCACATTCGCGGGGCGATCTGCGTTCCCGTCACTGACTTCGAGACGCGTCTCGCTCTACTTCCGGCCGGGAAGTCACTCATCTTTTACTGAACCTGACCCGAGGAGAAATCAGCCGCCCGGGTGGCGGCCGCGGCCAAGGCGAGGGGCTTTCACGAGGTGGCAGCGCTGCACGGAGGGTTTGAGGCCTGGCGACAGGCGGGCTATCCGATAGAGCCGCGGTAATTTCTCAGGCCGAGGTGATTCTGTTCCACTGCAGACACGGGCCGCAGACGATATGCTGGAGACGAGGATTGTGGCGGGCCTGGACGAGGGCAAATTCGCCTTCCCCCTGGCGATCCGGGGATCCCAGCTCCTGCCCCTCCGCTCGGCCGCAGAAATGGCACTGAAGGCCAGGATCGCTGGGAAGATGGGCCATCAACACCCAGGGGCTTCGGCGGGGGGGTGACGCCTCAGCCTTGACGGCCCGCCTGAAACCGCCGAAGAGGCGATCAAAGAGTCTTCCCATCGTGTCGAGGACCCCATTCGAGCTCACCGATCGCCTGGATCTCCAGGTCAGTCCACCGCAAGAGATCCCGGAACAGGGACCGTCCCTCTTGGTGCCAGGTGAGCGGAGGAGCCTGCATCCTGCCAATGGGACATATCCGGTTCACCCCGGCATGGCCTAACGCACCCGCGAGCATCCCGATCCGCTCCGGGATCACTGCCACACCTGCAGCCTGAAGATAGGGCCGCCACGATCGCAGCAGGCCACCCACCTCCAAGAGGTCCGCCACCGGTTTGATCAAAACGGTTCGGTGGAGACAAGAAGGGATAAACGTCGGATCGGCGTCGTAGATAAGGGTCCAGTCGAGCCCCCGTGGACTCGTGAAGAGGGCGACCTCTTTTCCGGCCAGATTCTGGGCCTCATAGCCGGCCCGAAATCTCCGAACCGTGGCCGCCTCCTCTGGGGTGAGCAGTCCCGGCGGAAGTTGCTCTGCCCACCTCGCCATGGCCGCCCCCATCAGCTCGGCAAACTCCCTCGGGCTCATCCTTCCCCCTTCCTCCACGTAAAAGAGATGCGGTGAGAGGCATCCCTGTTGGTCGAAGAGGGAGGCATCGTAGGCGGCCCGATCCGCCACCCCCTCTGCCCTCGCCAGAGCCTCCCGGCCAATCAGACCGAAACTCACGCGGTGCCCGTGGTCCAGGAATCGACATCGGATGCGCCCCTGAAGTTCGTGGATCGTCTGCTCGCTGCCATAGGCGATGACCACCTCGGCGCGATCAAAGGCCACGGCTTCCAGATCTGCCCGGCCGCCACTCCACCACAGGACGGCCAGGCACTCGCCGATCTCCGGGTCCTCCCGAGCGACCGAAGCCGCCCACAGCGCGGGAAAGAGCGGCTCCGCCGAGGCGGTCTTGATCAGACTGGCCGATCCGAGGAGGGTGGCGGCGATGAGACCCGGAAGTCCTATCCCGGGGATGTTTCCCGCCAGCACATGGGTGATCAGGGCGGGGCCGTACGCACGGCTCAGTTGGGATCCGAGATGGACAAACCCCTCCAAGGCCTCTTCGTCCCCGATCCCCTGGAGGAGCTCGTCAAAGGCATCCGCCGTGTATCCCTCGCACAAGAGATCCAGGCCGTGGGCCACCATGCCGGGCGAAAATCGGGTGGTCGCAGGCAGCGCCGCCTCGGCGTCCTGACGAAAGGGGTCGGTGCGATCTTGCCACCGGCGAAAAACCTCCGCGAGGATCTCGGCGATCTCTTGCCCCTTTCGCTTCCGGAGGCGCTCCCGGGCCCTCTGCAGATGTCCGATCACTTCGGTGAGGAGCGTCGGCGTGATCCGCGGGACTTCCAGCGTCACCGTACCAAGCGCGCGGGTCTCGACTTCACATCCCGAGACCTGTGACGGGAGATGATAGGCAGCGACCTTCATCGCCTTCTTTCAAGCTCCTCGACGGTCAAAGAGCAACCCCGCGCCTCGGCCCCGGGCGCTCGGCCAACCACCTCGAACCCCTCTGCGACCCTGTAGCCCAGATCTTCGGTTTCGATCGCCAGCACCGATCCGCAGTTGGCCAGGTCGTAGTGGGTGAGGAGCCCCACCTGGCCTTCCGGGATCTCCTCAAGCGTCGTGGGATCGAGGATACGCGTCCGCACCCAGGGAGGGACCTCTTTGAACCGAACGCGCGAGCGCCCCAGAAACCGATCCCTCAGGGTATTGTCGTAAAATTGGGAACCCATCTCGGTCATGCCGTACTCGTTAATGCACAGCGCCTCGGGAATCCCAAGAGTCTTTCCATAGAGGCGCAACAGCTCCTCTCGCGAGAGCTCGCGGGATCGCCCCTTGAAGCCTCCGGTATCCATCAGACGACTCCCCTCAGGGAGCTGAAACGTCCATCCCTCCAGAAGACACACGTCGAGGAAATGGACGAAGGCGAACGAGGTACCGAGAAGGCAGATTGCATCTTGCTGCGACTCGACCTCGCGCAAGCTGTCCAGCAGCCCGGCGAGATTCATCCCCGTCTCGCCGACAAAATATACGCTCCCTTCGCCTCCGTGCGCTTTCCGCACTCCCTCGAGCATATGGGACAGGGAGGAGGCGGGGTGAAGGTCTGGAGGCGGCGCCAGGATGAGCATCCGAGGCCGCAGTCCATCGGGAAGGAGATGGGCAGTGAAATTCTTCAGGAGGGAGGTATCGTAAAGCTCGAGCCAGGGGAATCCGTGTTGCCCTCGCCGCTCTCCACCCTGACTCGTCCCGCTGGTCAGGAAGACGTGTTCGGGCGGGGCGCAGGTCAGGTCCAGAAACTTGAAGGCTGCCGTGGGGACTGGAGGAATATCGTCCCAACGGACTATGGTATCCGGCGTGACTCCTCGCTGACCACAGAAGCGTCGATAGGCCGGATTCCTCTGGTACTGAAAACCGAAAACCTCCAGGGCTAGTCCCTCAAAGGTCTCGTCGGTCGTCCCTCGAATGAACCTCAGCACGCGCTCAACGAGAGGCTCTCGCAATCCGTCGTCCCTCCCAAGTTCAGGTACTCAGTCCTCGAACCTCCTTGATCGGTCATCGGACTTCGGCGAGCTCAGTCGAGCCGTCATCATCTTTGTCGCGCGATGCGGAGGCTCTCCCCCAAAACCTCGACCGCCCGATCGCAGAGTTCCCGCGACACCACCAGGGGCGGTGCGATGCGGATGACCCCGTCGGCGTAGAGAAAGTCCCCCACCAGCAAGCCACGCTCTAACGCCAGGCGAAGGACAGGCGGCGTCAGAGACGGCTCCTCGAGGACGAGGCCCAGAAGGAGGCCGATCCCTCGGACCTCTTTCACCCCGTGAAGGCGGGACATGGCGCTTCTGAGGTGATTGCCCATGGTCTCGGCGTTTTTGAGAAGTCCCTGTTGATCGATGGTGCGGAGGGCGGCAAGCCCCGCGGCACACGAGACGGGGTGGCCGCCAAAGGTCGTCACGTGGGCAAAAGGCGGATCGGCCCAGAGGGTGCGCATCAGCGCTGGACGCGCAATGAAAGCACCCAAGGGCATCCCACCCCCCACCGCCTTGGCGAGCACCAGGCAGTCTGGAACCACTTCCCAGTGCTCGCACGCAAACCACCGTCCGGTGCGGCCAATTCCGGTCTGAACCTCATCCAGGATCAACAATGCCCCAACTTCGCGGCAGCGGGCCCTCAGCGTGGGCAGAAAGTCGGGGCCCGGGACGCGCACCCCGGCCTCTCCCTGGATCGGCTCCACCACGACCCCCGCCACCCGTTCGTCGATGCCATCCAAGGCGTCGCAGGCGTCGAAGGGAAGCAAATGCACGTCGGGCAGGAGCGGCTCGAACGGTTTCTGGTAGCGGGCCTCGCCCGAGATCGACAGGGCCCCAAGGGTATCCCCGTGGTATCCCCCGGCGAAGGCGACCACGCGCGTCCGGCCTGTCGCCTTGCGGCAGAGCTTGATTGCCCCTTCGATCGCCTCCGCCCCACTGTTACAGAAAAACGTCATCGAGAGATCGCCCGGAGCGATCTCGGCAAGGCGCTTGGCCAACGCGACCTGCGCCTCTTGGACCATCTCGCCATAGACCATCACGTGGAGATGCCGCTCGACCTGGGTGCTGATCGCCCGCAACACCTCCGGACCGCCGTGGCCCACACTGCTCACCCCAATGCCCGAGACGAAGTCGAGGATGCTCTTCCCGTCGCGAGTCCGCAGGAAGCAGCCCTCCGCCCTCTCGATGATGAGCCCGAGCGGTTCAGCCGATGTGGGACAGAGATACCGTCGAAAATCGGCGTACAGATCGCTCATGCTTGGGTGTTCAGTGTTGGGTTCATTGGGTTTCTTGCGTTTCTTGGGTTTCTTGGGTTAAGGGAACTGCCTAGTTGAAGCCTCCGAGCATTCTAGCGTTCCAGCTCTCCGGCACGCAGCGGACTGCTGACCGCTGATTGCTGACCGCTGATTTCGTGCAGGGCGAGGCCGATCTCCTCCCGAACATCAGGGTCGGTCTCCTGAGTAGACGCCTGTTCGAGTCCCTCGCGAGCCGCACCCCCCCCGATCCGCCCTAACGCCCACGCGGCGTGACCTCGGACCAGCGGCTCCGGATCGTGTCGAAGGGCCTGCGTCAGGGCCGGGACCGCTTCGGCCCGCCCTGCGTTGCCGAGCGCCACCGCGACGTTTCTGAGCAGCCCCCGCCGCTTGGCCCGGCGAATGGCGCTCCCCTTGAACCGGCGCCGAAACTCCTCCTCGGACAAAGCCAGCAGCGGGATGAGATCGGGGGCGTACTGCCCTTCGCGCGGCCAGAAACGCTCTTCGGAACTGGGCCTGGCCTTTGCGTTGTACGGGCAGACGTCCTGACAGATATCACAGCCGAAGATATGATCCCCGACTAACGGGCGCATCTCGCGAGGGATGCTCCCCTTCAGCTCAATGGTGAGATACGAAATGCAGCGCCGGGAGTCCAGGAGATAGGGTCCAACCAGTGCGCCCGTCGGGCAGGCCCGGATGCACAGGTCACACCCCCCGCAACGATCGCGGATCGGCCGGTCGCTCTCGAGATCGAGGCTGAGGAACAGCTCGCCGAGAAAGAACCAGGAGCCTCGGCGGGGATGAATGATGGTGGTGTTCTTCCCGATCCAACCGACCCCGGCCAGCGAGCTAAACTCCCGTTCGAGAACCGGGCCGGTATCTACGTACGCCCGTCCTTCGACGAACTCCCCGACCTCGGCTCGTATCCTCGCTAGGAGCTTTCCCAGATAATCCTCCATGATCTCGTGGTAGTCATCTCCCCAGGCATAGCGCGAGATCCAACCGCGGAGCCCATCCTGGGGCGCATCCTCTCGGTGCAAGGGAACGTAGTAGTTGAGTGCCACCGACACGATCGACTTCGCCCACGGGAGAAAACCCCCTGGGTGCAGGCGTGCCGTCGCGCCGCGCTCGAGATAGGCCATCTCGCCCCCAAAGCCCCGCCTCAGCCACTCGGCGAACGACTCACTGTGAGGGGGCGGGATAACCGGCGAGAGGCCGACCAGATCAAAACCAACCTCGCGCGCCAGCTCTTTCACGCGCCGGGAAAGACGCTCTCGTTCTGGTCGTGTTCCCACGGAGCCCTCCAGAGATCAGATGCCCCAGTATGCCACAAGACGTCCCCCAGGGAAACAAGGGACAGACGGCACTAGCCCTAATTTGACGGACACCTCAAAAGGGGACAAGGCGGGCCGGTGCAATCCAAGTTTGGGCTTGACAGAGAGCATGCGCATTGAGCTATAAGAGAACCACGTCTTGGCCACGCACCGTGAAGCCCCCCGGAAAACCTGTGACGTCTTGACAGCGGAATCGCCGCGACCTCATCCCAGCAGAGTTCTCTAATGCCTACTTTGGACGCCAAGGTCACCCAGCTGCGGAACCTCCTTCGGGAAATGGGCCGGGTCGTCGTCTGTTTCTCGGGAGGGGTGGACTCAAGCTTCCTGCTCGCCGAGGCGGTCGCCACGTTGCGCGAGGGGGTGGTCGCGCTGACCGCGGTTTCGGCCAGCCTGGCTCCCGATGAGAAAATAGCCGCGCAGCGATTGGCCGAGCAGTTGGGGGGGCGCCACCTGCTGGTCGAAACGCATGAGCTTGATGATCCCCGCTACGCCGGGAACCCGGTGAACCGTTGTTATTTCTGTAAGGCCGAACTGTATAGCACGGCCATTGAGCAAGCCCGCTGCCTCGGGATCCCCCATATCCTTGATGGCTTCAACGTCGATGATCGCGGTGACCACCGTCCCGGGCGCAAGGCGGCGCGCGAATACGGCGTGCGCTCGCCGCTGGACGAGCTCGGGTTCACCAAGGCCGACATCCGCGAGGCGGCCCGTTGGATCGATCTCCCGGTCTGGGACAAGCCTGCCCTCGCCTGCCTGTCGAGCCGGTTCCCCTACGGGATCGAAATCACCCCTGCCCGCCTGACCCAGGTGGCGCGGTGTGAGCGCGTGCTGCGGGAGTTGGGTTTCCGGATCTATCGGGTTCGCTATCACGAGGCGATTGCGCGGATCGAGGTCGCACCCGAGGAGCTGCCGCGACTGGTGGCTCCGGCGGTGCGTGAGGAGATCGTTCGACGCTTCCGGGAAGCCGGCTTTGTCCATGTTGCCGTTGACTTGCAGGGATACCGAACCGGATCCTTGAACGAAGCCGTACGGACTACCCGCACGACGCACGATGCGCGGCACTGGCGCGACGATGGAGAAGGAAAGGAGGAAGCACCATGAAGATCGACAAATCGCCCTCGGATGCTTCGTCAGCCTAACGCCTCTTTGGAATTGGTGATACCCCACTCAACACTTTCCCATGCTCCTTCGTCGTGCCTCACACCCCTGGGCCGTACAAACCCCTATCAGGACAGGAATTGCAGTACATTATCGTGTATGTTACCCTTCTCGCGGATCAAACAGGAGCTGCCAATGGATGCAACCCGCCTCAAAGCCGTCCTGGAGGCCGTGAAAACAGGGAAGCTCTCGACCGACGAGGCCCTTGATCGGCTGAAGGTCCTACCGTTCGAGGAGCTGGGCTTCGCGACCCTGGACAGCCACCGGAGCCTGCGCCAGGGCTTTCCTGAAGTCCTCTTCTGTCCCGGCAAGACGATCGAACAGATCACGGCGATCGCCGAGCGGTTACTCCGTCAGCACGGCAGCCTCCTGGCCACGCGGGCCAGCGAAGAGGTGTATGGCGCCATTGCGAAGGTCGATCGGTCCGCTGAGTACAACGTGTTGGGGCGCACCGTCGTGGTCCACCGAGGGCGGACGCCATCGACCACAGGGACCGTCCTGGTGATGAGCGCCGGGACCGCCGACATCCCGGTCGCCGAGGAGGCGGCGGTGACCGCCGATTTCTTAGGAAGCCGGGTTGACAGACAGTATGATGTCGGGGTTGCGGGACTGCACCGGATTCTCAACAAATGGGCCGAGCTCCACGCGGCCCGGGTCCTCGTCGTGGTGGCGGGAATGGATGGCGTCCTCCCCAGCGTGGTGGGGGGGCTCACGGCTAAACCACTGATCGCCGTTCCGACGAGCATCGGCTACGGGGCGAGCTTCGGTGGCATGTCGGCGCTTCTCACCATGCTGAATTCCTGCGCCTCCGGCACGGCGGTGGTAGGCATCGACAACGGCTTTGGTGCCGGCGTGCTCGCCCACCGGATCAACCTCCTCGGCGAACACGGCTAGAATGCTGGAAAGCCAGAATTCCAGCGTTCTAGCGTCCCAGCGTCCTAGCTTTCAAGCGGTTAGCCATGAAGATCGCCTACTTCGACTGCTTTAGTGGCTGCAGCGGCGACATGATTCTGGGGGCACTGGTAGATGCCGGGCTCTCCCTGGATGTGCTCCGGTCTGAGATTGCACGGCTCAAGCTTCCCGGTGTGGATCTCAAGGCCGAGAAGGTCAGGCGCGGCGCCCTGATCGGGACGCGGGTCCAGGTCATCACGCCTCCAGACCCGCCCCCCCACCGCCATCTCTCCGACATTCTCGCCCTCCTCGAAAGGAGCGACCTCCCTGAGACGGCTCTGGCACCGGTCCGCCGGATTTTCGAGCGCCTGGGAGAAGCCGAGGCGGCTGTCCACGGCCTTCCGATGGAGCGGATTCACTTCCATGAAATCGGGGCCGTGGACACGATTGTCGATGTGGCGGGGGCCATTATTGGGCTGAACGTGCTCGAAATTCGGGAGATCCATGCCTCGGCGCTGAACCTGGGCGGAGGGAGGACCCAGACGGCCCACGGCGATCTCCCGGTACCGGCGCCGGGGACCGCCCATCTTCTTCGAGGCGTTCCGGTCTATGGGAGCCCGGTCGAGGCAGAGCTGACCACACCAACGGGGGCGGCTATTGTCTCGACCCTAGCGAAGGGGTTCGGGCCCCTCCCTCCGCTGCGGATCAGTCAGGTCGGCTACGGGGCAGGCAGCCTGGACCTCGCTCGCCGGCCGAACTTGCTCCGGCTGATCGTCGGTGAAAGGATCGAAGACCTCGACAGGGATGAGGTGACGGTCGTCGAGGCGAACATTGATGATATGAACCCCCAGCTCTTCGAGCCACTCATGGAGGCGCTCTTTGCAGCGGGAGCCCTCGATGTGTTCCTGACCCCGATCATCATGAAGAAGTCCCGACCCGCCACGGTCATCTCGGCGATCGTTCCGGCCGGCCTTGAGGAGGGCATCGGACCGATCCTCTTGAGCTACAGCAGCACCTTCGGTGTCCGATTCCGCAGAACGCAGCGGCAGACGCTTCCGCGGGAGGTGCTGACGGTGGAGACCCCCTTTGGCCAGGTGCGCGTCAAGGTGGGCCGACTTCAAGGCCGCCCGATCCACCTGGCCCCCGAATACGAGGATTGCCGACGGCTGGCCGACATGAGCAGGCTCCCACCGGCTGAGATCATGACGGCAGCCGTCGAGGCAGCCCGCGCCATGTTGCAATTATCTCGTCACGATTTTTTCATTGACAGAGGGACCGAGGGAAGATAACTTCTCCCCGCATTTCGGGGCACACGGGGAAGGCGCCGGCGCCCTTAAGTGCCAGCAACACACGTGACCTCATCCTTGCAGAACAACTTGCTCACCGAGAAGCGTCCGCGTCTTCGCATTTGTGGGACTGTGGAGGGAATCCCAACCCTCCAGGTGGCGGAGGTGCTGGATGTGACGCAGCGGGGAGTGCTCGTAGAGCAGCAGGATACGTTCCCGCCGCAGAGCCTCTGCCTTCTTCAACTGGGGACGAACGGGGACCTGTCCACCATCCGTTGTCGCGTGGTGCACAGTCGGGTGAGCTCCGTCCGATCAGACGGAGGCCCGTATTATGAGACGATGGTGGAGTTCCTCGACGTCAGCCCAGCGGCTGAGCGAGCCCTGAGGAACATCGTCCAATCCATCGGGGCCAACGGGGGGGTCGAGGCCGGAGGGCCGTGAATTCTTCCGGATGGGTTGGCTCGTGATTGGAAAGAGAGAAGGCCACCTCGAAAGAGGTGGCCTTCTGGTTGGACCAGGCGAGTGTCAGTAGCAGTGGCGCTGCCAGTACCCCGGCACCAAGACCTGATAGTACGTGGTAAAGCCGTTCTGCTGCTGGGGTCGGAGCTCCCAGCGCTCTTGGACCCACACGTCCTGGCAGACCGGGGCCCGATAGACCGGCTGATAGACGACCGGCGGAGCATAGACCACCGGGTGACCATAAACCACCCGAGGCGTGAGGAGAGCGTCCAGGACCAAGAAGGTGGCCGCACCAGCCAGGAAGCCCCCCGCGAAGTGACCATGCCCATGCCCGTGGTGGCCATGCCCGTGGTGGCCGCGATGCCCGTGTCCTGCCTCGGCCGGCAGGGCCATCCCGCCCAGCACGAGGCTCCCGATGACGAGGCCGACTGCGAGGCGTCTCATGTTCGTTCCCCTCCTTTACCCACCCAGGGCCCGAGCGGCCATCCGCCAGGCCCGGTTTATCCCCAATGTCACCCCCTTAGACGACCCCTCCCCCAATTTTATTTCACGCCTACCTCGCCTTGCTCTCGCCAAGGAATTAGTTCGTCTTCAGCAGATTCCGTACTACCTCTTGGCAATACGTTTTCATGGTACCTCCCTTGTCCGTTAGTTCTTCTCCCCTGGGGTGAGCTTAGGCAATAACGGAGGCCCAGTCAATGACCTGTACTCGTTCACTACATATGAGACACGGAGGGGCTCTCCTTGGGTATGATGCCGTGTTGTTGGAGGAACTGCAAGGGTGTGAGATAGCCGAGCGCTTGGTGGGGCCGGACGGTGTTGTAGATGCCTTCCCATTGAGCGAGCTCTCGGTTGAGCGCCTCAACGGTCCAGGAGCACTCGGTCACCTCATAGAACTCCTCGGTATGGGTCCGCTGCGCCCGCTCGACCGCGCCATTGAGCTTGGGGCTTTTCGGGGGCAGCACGAACAGGCGGATCCCGCGGCGCTGGCACTCCGCTTCAAAGGCCGCGAAGAATTCGGCGCCCCCATCCACCTGGACGGCCCGGATGGGGAAGGGCATGCGCGCTTGCACGCTATCCAGAAACTGCACGGCGAGGGCGGCGGTGGCCCGGCGATGGGCCTCCAGGACATCCCAGCGCGAGACCACGTCGCGGGCGGTGAACTGTTTGAGGAGGACCCCGGGCACGGGCCGGAGATCGAGGGTGTCGAGCTGAACTAAGTCGCCCGGCTGCCGAGGGTGATACTCTTTCGGTTTCCGCATGGCGTACGGGCGGTGGGGCCGCCGTCGGGCGGCCCCCAGGGCTCGCCGCTGCGGTTCGACGAGCCGCCCATGCCTTTTGAGATAGGTGAGGATGCGCCCGACCGTGGACGCCGAGGTGGCCTGCCCCTGGGCCCGGAGCAGGATCACCAACTTATCCTTCCCCCAGCGGGGGTACGTCGCCCGCACCTGGTGCACAGCGGTGATGAGCGTCAGGGGCCACCGCGGAGCGCGCACGCGCCGCGGGCGCCGGGAGCGCTCTTTGAGCGAGGTCAGGTCGGTGGGGTCAAAGCGGCGGCGCCACCGGTAGAGGGTCGCCCGGCTGACCCCGAAGGTCCGGCAGGCCAGCGGGACGTCCCGGGTCTCCTGCCAGAGGCTGAGCGCCCTCAGCCGATCCCGCTCCCGGGGCGACAGCGCCACATGCCCATACCGCGCGACCCAATCGAACTGCCAGTTCAGGCCAAAGACGCTCATGAGGGGTTCCTCCTTCCGCGTGGGAACCCCTCCCTTGTACCCTAAGTTTGTCTCACATGTATCTGAACGAGTTCAGGCCCCGAGCCCGGGACCCCTTGCTCCCCCACCCTTTCGCATGCTACCCTCCCGGTGGCCTCGGCGACTGCGCTGGTCGACGGGGCCGATGCCCTCAGCGATTTCGGGGGTGAAGAGTTCATGCTGGAACCCCTGAAGCGGTTTTTGATCGGTGAACCGAAGGCGACGGCCCAGGCGCCGCACGAACGCCTGTCCAATCCTGTCGCCCTGGCGGTCTTCTCCTCCGACGCCCTGTCCTCAGTGGCGTACGCCACAGAGGAGATCCTCCTCGTCTTGGTCCTCGCTGGGGCGACCGCCCTCACGTGGTCGAGCGGTATCGCCGTGGCCATCGGACTCCTCCTCCTCATCGTCACGGTGTCGTACCGCCAGACGATCCAGGCCTATCCGGCAGGCGGCGGGGCGTATCTCGTCAGCAAGGATAACCTGGGCGTCCCCGCGGGCCTGGTAGCCGGCGCCGCCCTGCTCATCGATTATGTCTTGACCGTTTCCGTCAGCGTGGCCGCGGGCGTGGCCGCCATCACCTCCGCCTGGCCCGCCCTCTACGGGCAGCGCGTCCTCCTCGGCGTCGTGGCGGTGGCGGCGATCGCCATAGCAAATCTGCGCGGGTTGCGGGAGTCGGGAAGGCTGTTCGCCGCCCCGACCTACCTCTTCATGATCAGCATGCTCGGCCTCATCGTCTTGGGCCTCGCCCGTCTCCTCTGGGGGGAGACCCCGGTGGTGCCTCTCCCCTCGTCCCCCGTGGTTCCGGTGGCGGCCGTGACCCCCTTTCTCATCCTCCGGGCCTTCGCGTCCGGGTGTACCGCCTTGACGGGGGTCGAGGCGATCTCCGATGGCGTCCCGGCGTTCCGCAAACCTGAGGCCGACAACGCCAAGCGGACCATAGCCTGGATGGCCGGCATCCTGCTGATCCTCTTCCTTGGGGTCACCTTCCTGGCGCGAGCGTATGAGGTCCTCCCCCGCGAAGGCGAGACGGTGGTTTCTCAACTCGCCCGGATGATTGTCGGCACGAGCCCCTTCTATTACGTGATCCAGGCGGCGACAGCCCTCATCCTCCTCTTGGCGGCCAACACCAGCTTTGCCGACTTCCCGCGGCTGTCCTACTTTCTTGCCCGCGACCGCTTCCTCCCCCGCCAACTCGTCAACCGGGGCGATCGACTGGTCTTCTCCAACGGGGTTATCGTCCTCGCCCTTCTCGCCTCGTTGCTCCTCGTCCTCTTCGGAGGCGACACCCATGCTCTGATCCCTCTGTATGCCGTCGGCGTTTTTATCTCATTCACCCTGTCTCAGGCGGGTATGGTCCGACGGCATCTCCGCCTTCGGGAGACGGGCTGGCAGCGCGGCATCCTCATCAACGGGGCGGGGGCGGTAACCACGGCGGTCGTCCTCACGGTCGTCGGGGGGACAAAGTTCGTCGATGGGGCCTTCCTGGTGGTGGTCATGATTCCCATCCTCGTGGGCATGTTCGCCGCGATCCACCGCCATTATCGGCAAGTGGGGGAGCAGCTCCGCATCAAGCATTTCGCCGTTCCGGACAAGGTGACGCATGCGGTCCTCCTCCTCGTGTCGGACGTCCACATGGGCATCCTCAACGCACTGAACTATGCCCGGGCGATCTCGCCAGAGGTGGAGGCGGTCTACGTCAGTCTGGATGAGGAGGCGACGAAGCAGATGCGGCTTCGCTGGGGGCTCTGGTCGGGGGGTGTCCCCCTGGTGATTCTCGACTCGCCCTACCGGTCCGTCGTACAGCCACTCATCGAGTACGTGAACAAGATCCAAGCCGAGCGACAGGTGGATTTCGTTACCATCGTCCTGCCGGAGTTCGTCCCCGCGCGGTGGTGGCATCACCTCTTACATAATCAGACCGCCCTCCGGATCAGGGCCCATTTCCTCTTTCGCAAGGGGACGGTCATCATCAACGTGCGTTTCCATCTCGAGACGTAGCCGGGGCCCGCACCTGGGACTCCCTCGCGCGAGCAATCCAATATCGGGAATACGGGGAGTGCGCCACAGTGTGACAGGGTGAGGGTGCACACCCGTTCGGGGAAAACAGGACGTGAGGGGAAGGGAGGCTGCCTCGGGCGCTGATGTGCTGGTGACCCCAGCGGGATTCGAACCCGCGTTGCCGCCTTGAAAGAGCGGTGTCCTAGGCCAGGCTAGACGATGGGGTCCACCGCGGGCATGATGCGATGGCTAGACACATAGCATATCCGGTCTCGGTTCGCAAGGGAGAAGACCCCGGGAATGCGCGCCTAGGAAGACGTCAGGCCCCTGATACCGGGGAAGGGCGTTGACAAGGTGAAATGATTCAAGAGAAGATGACACGGGCTCTCCCGGGGGTCTTCCATGGATCGGAAGCGATTCGCGCGACTCGTGGCGGAGGCCTTGGCAACTCTCCCCCCGCTGTTTCAGGAAAAGTTGACGAATCTCGAGGTGGTCATCGAGGCCTGGCCCCGCAAGGAAGATCTGGAAGAGGTGGGTCTTGACCCGCGGGAGACGCTTCTCGGTCTCTACCGGGGTGTCCCGCTGACAGAGCGGGGGGTCGAAGGACCACTGATGCCTGATCAGATCGTCATCTTTCAGGGCCCGATCGAGTCCTACTGTATGGATGATAGCGAGATCCGGGAGGAGGTTCGCCGGACCGTTGTCCACGAGGTGGCCCATCACTTTGGGATCGGGGAGGAGCGCCTAGAGGAGCTGGGTTGGGACTAGAATCGAGGCGGTGAGTTTCTCCTTGTGTCGAGCATATGGATTTCCCGGTACGGTGCGCTACGTGCGGATGGACAGGGCAGATCGATGAGGCCAAACCCGGCCCTTCGGTGGCCCTGTGCCCGGCCTGCGGCAAGCCCCTCTTCCCCGAAGAGGGCTAGTACCGTTCCGACGCGATGAGCCGAATTTGGCGGCGTGGCTCGTTCCAATGGTCGTGGGAGTGCGGAGCGAGAAAGTTTGCAAACAGTTGCAACGGCACGAGGCTACGCTGGATTACGCTGCCAGAAGGGCCGGAGGCGGAAGGTCTTGAGCGAAGCAGAGCAGATGCTGTTGGCGCAGCGGTATACGCGGAAGAGGAGTCGGTGGGTCCCGGTGGGGATCAGGTAGCAGTCGCAGTGGGGGCAGAGACGCCGGTCCTGGTAATGCTCTTCGACGTAACGCCGAATCTCCTGCAGGTTACAGATGATCTCCCCGCCTGGGCTGAGAAAGAGATATTCGGTAATCATCGTCGGTTCGCTACAGCCGTTTCTTCATGGCACACGTCCGGGCGCGGCGGGCCTTCGGTGCTATTCCTCAACCTCCCGGCGCGCCTTCCGGACAGCCAGCCAGATGACAAGCACTATGACTCCCATCCAGAGGACCTCGAAGAGCACCAGTTGCATCCCTCTCCCCCTGGGGCCCGGAGATCTTCACTATCATCTATATTCTACTCCTTCTCGATCCGGTGTCAAGGACTTCGATCCATCACCTGGTCTTCAAAGCCGGCCTTGGCCGATCCTGCAGTCGCTGCTATGATACGCGCATGAGATGGGCGATACCGCTGCTGTTGGCGAGTCTTCTCCTTGGGGCGGGGGCGTGCTCGGTACCATGGCTCGGCGACCGCGACGTGCAGGAGTGGCGGGGGCAAATCGTTGAGCTGAATCGGGATCGGGGGTATATCGTGGTGCGCTCCCAGGAGCGGTTGCTCGATTATGTCTTTCGGCTGACCTCCAAGACCGAAATCACCGCACAGGGGCCGGCGAGGCGTTCCCTCGAGCCTGGCCAGTGGGTTACCGTCCAGTATGAGAAGGATCGTTCCGCGGACGGACCGCCTGCCGCCCTCCGCGTTCAGGTAATCCGGTGATGAAGACCTCGTCCTCCTCCCTTCCATATGATTGATCCAGGAAGACCCGCCACATTTGGGACAGGGCTGTTTCAGCTCTGCCATGTCACTCCCTTTGTGTCTCCCGGCGTTTGAGGAAAGCAGGCTCGCCCGCTCCATCGGCGGAGAGCCTCGGATGGAGATCAAGGGGGGGCGATCGACGAGGGCCTTTACGGAGCCGGGGGCGAGACCGTGAGGGGAACGGGGGAGGATCTAGCGCTGCCCTAGGGTCTGGATCCTGGCGAGCCACTCCTTGGAGGGGATGACGCAGAGAAAGCCCAATGGCTCGTCGCCGATGTTCTCGAACTGGTGCTGTTCGTTCTGCGGGATATAGACGATATCTCCGGCTTCCACCTCGTGGACCTCCCATCCCAGAAGGACTCGAGCCCGGCCTTTCAAGATCATGACTCCCTGGTCATGGAGATGATGTTCAAAGGACGATTGGCCGCGGGGGGGGATCTCGAAGTAGCGGACGGCAAAGTGCTGGGCTCCGTCCTTGGGGCCGATCAGGACGTGGCGACAGCTCCCCTCGCTGGTCCCGCCCCCCTGATAGAGTTCCGTCTCGACCCCTTCCCATGCGAAGTTTCTGTCCCCGCCGATCCGCTTGTGGACGACACCCATCGCGATCCCTCGTCACATGAAGTTGGGGACGGCGCCGCCATGGAGGTTGGAGATCCGTTCGGCCATGCCGTGCTGAAAGCCCACCTGGATGAGTCGCTTCACGCGTGTGGCGTGCATCTCCTTGTACAGCTCCTTGACCCGCTCGCGTCCGTGGGCGATCTGCTCGGGCGCCGAGCCGCCGCCGGCGAGGACCGCCAGGGCCTGCTGGACAAAGGGACTCGCCCCGGCGGCCTGTCGCAGAAAGGCGGCCCGCGCCTCGGCCGCCTGGGTGAGCTGCACCACCAGGGCGGGATCGTGCTTCAGATGGTAAGCGATGTGGGAGACGCCATAGCCCACGTGCCGGCCCTCGTCCTGGCGGGTCATCTTGAAAATTTGGGCCGTCACGGGATCCGGAGCCACCTCTTCGAGGAACTTTAGAAGCTCCATGAAGGTTCCCTCTCCCAGAATGTGGAGGAGGAAGGAGGCGCTGGTGAAATCCTCCTGGGTCAGGAGACTCTTGAGGGACCACTCGGTGGCCGCCGAGACATACTGGAGACCCCCGCCATTGGCGAGCGCTCGCTTGGTGAAGACCTCGACGTGACGCGCCTCGTCCTCCACCTGGCTTGCCAGGAAGAGCACGACCTCGGTGAAACGCGGGTCCACCCGGGTAAGGAGCTTGGCGGGCAGGTAGAGCGCCAAGTATTCGTTCTGAATCATGAAGGTGCAGATCTGGCAGACCGCCTGCTCCAGGTCAGCCGGGAGAGGATGGAGCTTGTCCCAGGGGATGTCGGTCGCGGCATTCCACTGGCCCAGCTTGGCCTGCTCGACCAGGTCGGCGATGTTGTCGGCCCAGACTACCGCCTTCTTGTTCACCGGGAACTCGAAAGGCGGGGTGTTGGGGTCCACCACCGAGCCGCGCTGGGCGAGGCCCAAGTGGGCCGGGGCCTCGTCCGGGACCTGGCCTGCCTGACCGACGAAGCAGTCCCGAAAGTCGATGCCGCCGCCATCCCGGACAGGCACGCGAATGCCCCAATCGGGCTCGCCCCAGTTAGTGGTGTCTGGCAGCTTGATCTCGGTCACCCGTCATCTCCTTGTGATTGTCCTCTCGATCTCTGGTGGTCTTCACGGTTTCTCCAGATACTTCACCACCAGGAGGTGCCTCACATCACGCACCCCAGGAACACCTCTCGTCACCTCGATGGCCCGCAGTTTCTGCTGTTCAGAGTCGACAAAGCCCGAGAGGAGGACGATCCCACGGAACGTCTCCACGCTGATGCTGAGGTAGCTCAAGACCCCCTCTCCGGCGATGGCCGCCTTAACCTGGGAGGTGATGCCCACATCGTCGAAGTACTCCCGGATCGTCACGTCGGTGTGGGGGGCACAGCTCGCCGCGACGAGGACAGCCATGGCGAGGAGACGCAACTTCAAATGCATCGTGTGGGCTCCACCATAGTTCCCGGGACCGCCCAGTAGTGTACCAAGACCCCGCCTTGGTAGAAAGGGATTTCTGGTCAGAGGCCTACAGATACTCTTCGTCACGTTGAAGAGGAAGGCTGATACCTGGGCGCGGCAAGAGCAAATCTGGTCCAGAAAGGATGGTTTGGGAGTCAAGGAGGAGCTTATGAACATGATCGGCCAGGGTCTGCTTTTCTGGGGAGGTGAGGTCAAAGTATCGGCGCTGGGGAAAGAGTTCTTTGGCCACGACGAGCATCAGCTGACTCATGGTTGCGACGAGGAGGGTCGCATGGAGTGGATCCTGACCTCCTGACACCACGATCACCCCCTTCCTCGCGGGTTGTCGGCACGTGGGTTGCTCGCGTCCGGGATTCTATCGTATTGGGTGGACACCCGCAAGCCGTCCTGTCCGCACTGGCCTGCTGTTCGCAGCACCTTCGGCCCGTCGCTCCGGGCCTTCTCTGGTAGCTTTGTCCGGAAGGGCTCGGGGAGTGGGTCGTTCCGCCGGGTCCAGGCCCATCTCCCCTCGCCCTCCCGAATTCTGCTTGCCTCGGCAGCGCCTGCAGGCCCCGAGCGACATTGCCGGGAGCGGCGGGGTCCCTCGGCGGGCGACGGCCTGGGAAACCGAGGCGCGATCCTTGGCCTTCCTTGCACGGATCGTGAACACGGAGGGACCCAGGCCGTA
>Ga0209520_10000744_pt1 | contig 18282 bp, 19 predicted proteins | sample Rifsed16ft1_FD_184009 | JGI IMG/M metagenome (GOLD analysis project Ga0209520, IMG submission 184009) | Soil microbial communities from Rifle, Colorado, USA - sediment 16ft 1 (version 2) | ecosystem: Environmental > Terrestrial > Deep subsurface > Rock core/Sediment | place: Rifle, Colorado...
ATTTGCTCTTTAAAGCAGGTTACCTTGGCGACATGATGATCAACGGGTACTTTTCAATCATGAGCGTTTATGGCTGGTACAAATGGACTCGGAAAATAAAAGACATTGATAACCTGCCCATCACCAGGACTAACAACAAAGAAAAAATTATAGGGATAGTGCTATTTTTTGTTACAATTTTTGTAGTTTTCGGGATATATAATTTGTTTGATTATGAAATAAATATCGACAATTATGTGGATATAGTAGCTTCGGGAATATTTTTTACGGGCATGTGGTATATGGCCAATAAGAAAATCGAAAATTGGACACTTTGGATTATAGGTGACCTGATTGTCACCCCGTTATATGCCTACCGCGGATTGGGGATGTTGTCGTTACAATATTTAATTTTTACAATTTTGGCTGTTTCAGCTTATTTAGAATGGAAGAAAATCTTACGCAAGAGCAATCTGCAATTATAAAAATAGCTATGTTTGGTCCAGAAAGCACTGGCAAAACAACCTTGGCAATTCAACTGGCCGAATACTACAAAACGGTCTGGGTTCCTGAATTTGCGAGGGATTATTTACAAGAAAAATGGAACAAAAACCAGCTTATTTGCGATGTTGACGACATGTTGCCAATAGCTTACGGCCAAACTAAATTTGAAAATTACGGTCAGTCGATAGCGAATAAATATTTGTTTTGCGACACTAATCTGATGGTCACAAAAGTGTTTTCCGAAGTGTATTATGGGTATTGCGATCCGAGCCTGGATAAGGCCGCGCAAGAGCATGAATATGATATGTTCTTTCTTACGGATATTGATGTTCCCTGGGAAAAGGACGATTTAAGGGATAAGCCCGAGGGTAGGAAGTCCGTTTTTGAGGTTTTTAAGAAATCATTAATAGATAATAAAAAACCATTTATAACCCTTTCCGGTGACAAGGCCTTACGCCTACAAAAAGCTATTGCAATTATAGACGATTTGGCAAAAGCCAAAGAAATGGGGTTTTCTTCCCGTGATTTTGTTCAAATTTACGAACATGGAATTCCGTTAGGCAATATTCAAAAACAACTGAGCATATTTAAAAACGGGGTTTTAAAAACGGATTTGGTTGAACCCGCGACTTTATTTAATGGAATTTTAAAATTGTCCGATCAAGATTTTCAGGAAAAGGCCGCTTTTTTCGATTCGCATAAATCCGATTTGAAATTAATGAAATTTGTTCCAGCTTCTGGTGCCGCGAGCCGAATGTTCAAATTCTTGAGTGACTTCCTGAATGAATACGATATATTAAATGAAAGTATCAACGCCTATATTAATAGAAAAAAAGACAATGAACTTGCTATCTTTATTGTGGGGATGGATAAATTTTCGTTTTTCGAGACGGTCCATGATAAGTTAAAGGAGGAGTTTGTCGATTTTGATTCGTTGGACCGCGATTATAAAAACTACTATTTCATAAAATTACTTTTGGCTTCGGACTATTTTGATTTTGCCAACAAACCAAAGGGGATTTTGCCTTTTCATAAATATCTTGCCAATATTGCTACTCCCATTGAAGAGCATCTGTATGAATGTGGCTACTATTCAAGTTCGAACGGTAATTCTCGTTTGCATTTTACAATATCTGAAGTACATCAAGATCAATTTGAAAACATAATTAGTTCAATAAAAAGTAAAGTTGAGAAAGAATCGGAAACGCTAATAGAGTTAAGTTACTCTTATCAAAATAGAAGCACAGATACGATCGCAGTTGATGAGTTAAATAATCCATTTAGAGATGAAAATGGGGAATTGTTATTCAGGCCTGGCGGACATGGGGCTCTAATTGGGAATCTAAACGATTTGGAAGCTGATATAGTGTTTGTAAAAAACATTGACAATGTGATTGTTCAAAATAATGAAACTATTGCATTATATAAAAAGGCCTTGGCGGGGATTTTAGTTGAATTGCAACAGAAAATTTTTGGTTACTTGAGGCTGATTGACACCAATTCACTAGAGCGAGGACAAATTGAGGAGATTGGCCGTTTTTTGAAAGAAAAATTAAATGTAGAAATAGAAAATGGCTTTGATGAATTATCTCTTGGAAATAAAGCGGATATCATTGAAACGGTTTTAAACCGACCAATTCGCGTATGCGGAATGGTAAAAAATGAAGGGGAACCGGGAGGTGGCCCTTTTTGGGTAAGGAATGGAAGCGGTGTTGTTTCATTGCAAATAGTCGAATCGTCGCAAGTGGATTTGAACAATGATAGCCAAGTTAGGATTATGGCCGCATCTACGCATTTTAATCCCGTGGATTTAGTTTGTGGGATTAAAAATTATAAAGGAGAAAAATTTGATCTGACCCGGTTTGTAGACCAAAACAGTGGTTTCATTGTGGAAAGAAACAACGGCGGAAAACCAATGAAAACTTATGAATTGCCTGGATTGTGGAATGGTGCAATGGCAAATTGGCTGACTGTTTTTGTTCAGGTGCCTTTAGTTACTTTCAATCCCGTGAAAACAGTAAATGATTTGCTGAAAGCGGCGCATCAACCAAAATAACTTTCTGAAACAAGTGCGGCATAAATGGAAATTCAAAAACTCATATCAGAATTAAATTATAAAGCGGTCCGCAGCAGCGGAGCTGGTGGCCAGAATGTCAATAAGGTTTCGTCGAAGGTGGTGTTGTCTTTTGATTTGAAGAACTCCCAAGCATTAACGGAAGAAGAAAAAAAATTATTGGAGTCCAATCTGTCTTCGCGATTAACCACGGATTCAATATTAATCCTAAATTGTGACGAAGACCGAAGCCAATTAAGAAATAAGGAAATTGTCACTAAACGCTTTTTGGAAATGATCAAAAAAGGGTTAATGGTGCAAAAACCAAGAAAAGAGACCAAAATTCCAAAATCTGCGATAAGAAAACGAATCAAGAACAAGAAAAACACCTCTCAACTGAAGCAAAATCGCAGGAGACCAAGTCTTGATTAAGTTGATCGGTAGGGAGAATTGTGTGACATTTTTAACTTGTTTGCGTTGATTTGTTATTCTCAATTAAAATGCAATTTCTTGTTTGATTTTTGTTTTTTTTAGGATTATATTTGCACCGTCTCAAAGGGGTGCTCTAAATAACGAGCTGAGATCATACCCAACGAACCTGAGCGAGTAATGTCGCTAAGGGAAAGAATGACAAAATACAATAGTGTGCACGCTATCCAATTGTCATAGGAAACAATCATTTATTAATTTAACAAAAGAATAATTCCCCCTTTTATTCGTAATCTTATTTACGGATGAATACAATTATTGGTTACAAAGTTGCGAAGCTGCAAAGTCGCAAAGTCTCAAAGTCGCAAAAAAGTGCAAGTCTCAAATCATTTTTCTTGGCTCTTTTCTCTATTTTCTTTTCCCTGTTTTCTTCAGTTTCTTTCTCGCAAGTCAAAGACACAACTAAGGTTAATCAACTAGATGAAGTGCTGGTTTCGGCAGTGCGTGTCACCGCAAAAACGCCTGTAAGTTTCAGTAATTTGGACAAAAAGGACATTAAATTCCGAAATTTAGGGCAAGACATACCCATTTTAATGAACTATTTGCCATCTGTAGTCACGACCTCAGATGCCGGAAACGGGGTAGGGTACACGGGAATTCGCGTCCGTGGTAGCGACGCTACCCGTGTGAACGTTACGATTAACGGAATTCCTTATAACGATTCAGAAAGTCACGGGACCTATTGGGTAAACATGCCAGATTTTGCTTCCTCGCTAGAAAGTGTGCAGCTGCAGCGCGGCGTGGGTACTTCTACTAATGGATCGGGTGCTTTTGGCGCAAGCCTGAATATGTTGACAGATGCTTACTCCAAAGAAAGTAATGGAGAGGTTTCTAATTCTTTCGGGAGTTTTAATACTCGAAAACATACGGTGAAATTGAGTACGGGATTGATGAATGATCATTTTGAATTGGCGGGACGATTGTCTGCTTTGAAATCTGATGGCTACATTGATCGCGCAAGTTCTGATTTGAAGTCGTATTTCCTGCAAGGGACATATGTGGGCAAAACCACTTTGATTAAAGCGTTAGCCTTTGGCGGAAAAGAAAAAACCTATCAGTCCTGGAATGGTATCGATGCGGAAACCTTGGTCAGCGACAGAACCTTTAATTCGGCAGGAATATTTACTGATGAAGCCGGGAACACACGATTTTATGATAACGAAACCGACAATTACCAACAAGACCATTATCAATTGCATTGGGGCGAAAGGATTTCTGATGCCTGGAATGCCAATCTGGCTTTTCATTACACCAAAGGGAAAGGCTATTATGAAAACTACAAGGAAGACGCAGATATGGCCGATTATGGTTTGCTTCCTGTTGGAACAGTAACTACTACAGACCTTATCCGTCAAAAGTGGTTGGACAATGATTTTTACGGAACCACATTCTCGGCCAATTACAATACCGAAAAGCTAGATGTTATACTTGGAGGTGGTTACAACAAATATGAAGGAAGCCATTTCGGAAAAGTGATTTGGGCACGTTTTTCTTCGCAAAGCGAGTTGGGCGACCGCTATTACGATGATGATGCGACCAAAACGGACGCTAATGTTTTTGCGAAAGCCAATTATCAAATAGCGGAAAAATTAAGTCTGTTTGGAGATTTACAATTGAGAAATGTGCATTACAAAGCGAACAGTCCTGAAACGGGATTAGTGAACGATAATTTTAATTTCTTCAATCCAAAAGCGGGATTGAGTTTTGAAGTTAATGACAACAATCAACTGTATGCTTCCTATGCAAGAGCGAACCGCGAGCCCAACAGAACCGACTATGAAAACGGAAGCCCAAGACCCGAAAAACTGAATGATTTTGAATTGGGATTGCGCCATAGTACGGAAAAAGTAAAATTAAACGCGAATATCTATTATATGGCCTACAAGGACCAGTTGATCTTAACTGGAGAGTTGGATGAGGTGGGAAGTCCCATCCGTAAAAACAGTGGAGGCAGTTATCGCTTGGGTCTTGAGGTTGACGCTACAATAGCGCTTTTGGATAACTTAATTATCCGTCCAAACTTTACCGTTAGCACCAACAAAAACAAAGATTTTCATTTTGAAAGAGACGGTGTCTTGACTGATTTGGGAAATACTAATATCGCGTATTCTCCGGATTTTATCGCAGGAAATATAATTACTTTTTTGCCTACAACTAATTTTCAGGTTTCGTTATTGTCCAAAATGGTCGGAGAACAGTACATGGGAAACATAGATTCAGAAGGGTCTAAATTGAAATCCTATTTTGTAAACGACTTGAATGTTTCTTATGAGTTTAAACCGAAGTCGGTTTTCAAATCCATACTGTTAACGGGATTAGTCAATAATATTTTTGATTATAAATACATTTCAAACGGCTATTTCTACACTTACGATGATAACTGGAGTGATCCAAATCAAATTACAACAATTGAGGGAGCTGGTTATTACCCTCAGGCGGGAATCAATTTCTTGGTTGGTTTGACATTGAAGTTTTAAAAATAAATAAAAGGCCTATTTTAAAAAAGCCCGAAAGTTTTTGCTTTCGGGCTTTTGTGTTAATTATAAACGCGTAATACATTTCCGTTAACCTCCACACGGTATTGTTTTAGCGGGTATTGTGAGCCGCCTTGGCCAGTAAATAAGTTGTATTCATTACTGTCGCAAGGGCAAACCACATTAATGCCTTTTAGGGTCATAGTCGAGCAACTGCTTATTATTTGATTGGGACAAGCCGCATCAAAGGCGTTATAACCGCTTCCTGTATTGAATATATAAATTCCCTTAGCGCCAACACCAGCGTAATAGATCGCATTACTGGGATATTGCAAGTTCGAGTATGCGGGTAAATTCATATTGATGTCTATCGTAAAGGTGTAGTTAGGTATGTACGGGTTTTTGTTGTTAAAGCTGCTGTCACTACAGCCCAAAAACAGGGTGAATACAATGAATAGGAGGAGGTGTTTTTTCATAATTTAAAATAAATTAAAAGTATTAGTTAAACAAATTTAATTTATTTAACTTTGAATTAAATATGATTAACATATAATTACAGACTAAAATATAACAATAATATTCTTGTGGAAAGAAATCCCATCCTGATGGGATTTTTTCTATTTACATAAACGATGAAACTATGAGCGCAATATCTTATTACACGGCAGAGGGATTAAAAAAATTAAGGGAAGAATTGGACTATTTGAAAAATGTGATGCGCCCAAAAGCATCCGCAGATATAGCTGAGGCAAGAGATAAGGGAGATTTGTCTGAAAATGCTGAGTACGATGCCGCAAAAGAGGCGCAAGGAATGCTGGAAATGAGAATTGCCAAAATGGAAGAGGTGCATTCGAATGCCAGACTAATAGACGAAACGCACCTTGATGTGTCTAAAGTTTTGGTTTTGTCGAATGTGAAAATTAAAAACCAGTCCAATGGCATCGAATTGAAATACAGACTGGTTGCTGAAAGTGAAGCGGACTTGAAAACCGGAAGAATTTCCGTAACCTCCCCAATTGGGAAAGGATTGCTTGGAAAATCGGTTGGGGACATTGCTGAAATAACCGTTCCAAACGGAGTGTTGCAGTTTGAGATTTTGGAAATTTCCCGCGACTAATGCCTCTGGTTAAACCAAAGAGTCAATTTACAAATACAATCTAATATTCAGCATATGAGTTCAATTTTCATGAAAATCGTAAAAGGTGAAATCCCATGTTACAAAATTGCCGAAGACGATAATTATTTGGCCTTTTTGGATGTGAACCCCAATGCAAAAGGGCATACGCTATGCATACCCAAATTTGAAGTCGATAAGATTTTTGATATGGACGAAGCGCACTATTTGGGATTGATGCATTTTTCGAGAAAAGTAGCCATCGCTTTAGAAAAGACCGTTCCGTGCAAAAGGGTCGGTATGGCAGTTGTGGGCTTAGAAGTTCCCCATGCACACGTTCACCTGATTCCGCTTAATGAAATGGATGAAATGCGTTTTCAAAATAAAGTTTCATTAACCAAAGATGAATTTGCAGAACTGGCAAATCGAATTAAAGCCAACTTTTAGTTCTAAAAATGTTTAAGATGCAATATGTTGGTATGGTTTTCGTATAATGTTATAGTCGCTGCAAGCAGATTTTAATATTATACCATTCCAATACGATGAAGAGCCATTATTTAATTATCACTTTATTAGCGTCAATTTTAAGTTTTGGCCAATCCAAGCCACAATATCTTTTGATTGATCAACAAATTTCCAAAATGCCAGTCCGTTCCAGTAACTCAGCTGAAAACATTGCCCATTATATAAACTCTAATTTTAAAACAGCTGACGACAAAATCCGGGCTGTTTTTTATTGGACAGCTGCGAACATAAGCTACGATCTGCAGAATATGTTTACTGATGATTTTAATGGGACACCGCAAGAACGAATCACCAAGACATTGCACTCGAAAAAAGGGGTTTGTATTGACTACGCAACCGTTTTTAATGCCATTGCAAACAAAGCTGGAATCAAGAGCGTTATAGTTGAAGGATATACGAAACAAAGCGGTAAAGTTAGCAATTTGGCACACGCTTGGTGCGCGGCAAAAATTGACGGCAGCTGGTATTTATTTGATCCTACGTGGGGTTCTGGAGCAGTTATTAACGGCAGATTCGTTAAGAGAATAAATGATAACTATTTTAAAGTTAGTCCCTCAAAATCAATTTCATCGCACATGCCTTTTGATTATCTGTGGCAATTTCTTAACTATCCCATTACAAATAAAGATTTTCATGAGGGTAAAACCCAAATAAACAAATCACAAAAATTCTTCGATTTTAACCACGAAATCGAAAAATTAGATGAACTTTCGGATATTGAAAAAGTGCGATCCTCCTCATATAGGATCAAGGAAAATGGAGTCAAAAGTGATTTGATATTGGAGCGACTTACCAATAAGAATGAAGAATTAAACTATCTTGAACAAAATGCCAATATTCAAAAATTAAATAAAATCGTAGGCAATTATAATATTGCCGTGCAGTTGTTTAATGAGTTTATTTATTACAGAAATAGACAGTTTAAACCAATTTTATCCGACGCCGAAATAGCAAGAATGATTGACACTCCAAAAGAAAAATTATTGGCGTGTCAAGATGCTCTGTATGCCATTGGCGAAGTAGGGACTAAAAATTCATCGAATGTAAGGTCCTTAAAAAAAGCTATTCACGATATTTTAATTCAAATAGAGCAACAAGAATTATTTGTAAAAAAATATTTAAATAAGGGTAAAGCAGCCAGAAAAGAGATGTTTTTTAAAACTACTTTGTTTGGTCTTCCTTTATAATAAATCAGCTACTCTTTTTATAAATGAGCTGCATAGTCGTGCCTTTTCCCATTTCGGAGCACAGAACTTTAATTTTTCCTTTATGGTATTCCTCCACGATTCTCCTTGTTAAGGAAAGTCCCAGCCCCCAACCGCGTTTTTTGGTGGTAAAACCAGGTTCGAAGACCGTTTTGAAGTGCGTTTTATGAATTCCGTTCCCAGTGTCCGATACATTTATCTTTACCGATTCGCTGTCTTGTTCAATGTGCAAAGAAAGCTTGCCTCTACCTTTCATCGCGTCAATGGCGTTTTTCACCAAGTTCTCAATAGTCCAGCTGTGTAACGTGGGGTTGAGCATGACGAAAATGGGAGATGATGCGCTTTCGAAAGTAAATTCGATCTGTTTTGAAAAACGGGACTGCAGGTAATTGTAGGACTGCAGCGTTTCTTCGACGATATCTTTGTTTTCCAGAACGGGTTCAGAGCCTATTTTTGAGAATCTTTCCGTAATGGTTTGTAGTCTTTCAATGTCTTTTTCGATTTCTAAAGTGATGGATTCTTCAACGTTGTCTGCCTTAAGTATTTCGACCCAACCTATTAATGAAGAAAGGGGCGTGCCTATTTGGTGTGCGGTTTCCTTGGCCATTCCTGCCCACAGTTTGTTTTGGGTGGCTATTTTAGTGCTCCTGTAGAAATAATAAACTAAGGCTGCAAATAGCACGATAATGAGCAATAAGGCTATAGGGTAATATTTGAGTTTATTCAGTAATGCCGAATTGCCATAATACAATTTTTGGAATTTTCCCGGAACGTATTCAATAACAATGGGGTCATTTTCATTTTTTAAATCATGTAAAAAAGCCGCGGCTTTTTCTTTGTTTTTTACAATTGTTTCGTCAATATTAACGGTGTTTATAATACTGTCATGCTCAGTCAGAATTATGGGTATCGAAGTGTTGTTGCTGAAGATTTGTAGAGGAAGCTCAACATCAGTATTCTCACCTGCATTGATGAGTGTTTTTTGGGCATTTGCCCAAAGATTCATTTTTAAACGTTCTTCATTTTTGAAAATTTGAAAAAAGGTATAGGTATTCCAAAGGATTAATGATATTATCAAAAAAGAAGCAAAAATAATAATCCAACGAGTTGTGTTTTTTCTTTCGGAAAACTGCATAAACGAGATTTTGAGGTATAAATATAACGAAATATTAATAGCATTATTTTAGTTGAGAGTAAAATGGATTATTTTTCGGCTTGAAAATATATTTTTGGAGTTAAATGATTCGTCACCCTTTTTATAGTAAAACGATTTCCCTACTTTTGTTAATTGTCGATTGAAAATAAATAACACCAAAATTCAGTATGATTAGCATTGATCCAAAAAGTTTAGAAACGGCTAAGTTGCAAGCGTATTTGCAAGGTTCCGTTGGACCTCGCCCAATAGCATTTGCAAGCACTATTGATGAAAATGGAAATCCAAATTTATCTCCTTTTAGTTTTTTCAATGTTTTTAGCGCTAATCCTCCCATTCTTGTCTTTTCTCCCGCTCGACGCGTTCGCGACAACTCAATTAAACACACTTTAATCAATTGCGAAGCGACTAGAGAAGTGGTAATTAATGTGGTGAATTTTGATATGGTTCAACAAACCTCGCTTGCGAGCACAGAATATGCCGAAGGTGTTGATGAGTTTGTGAAATCGGGGTTCACCGCGGTTGCGTCTGATTTGGTAAAACCATTTAGAGTAAAAGAATCACCAGTGCAATTTGAATGCAAAGTCAATCGAATTATCCCGTTGGGAAGTGAAGGGGGAGCAGGAAATTTGATCCTTTGTGAGGTCGTGCGGATTCATATTGATGAAAGTATATTGGATAAAAATGGCGCTATTGATCAACATAAAATCGATTTAGTCTCCAGATTGGGGGGTAACTGGTATTCAAGGTCAAATCAGGGCCTGTTTGAAGTGCCTAAGCCACTGTCGACCCTGGGAATCGGTGTGGATTCCATTCCGAAATATGTGAAAGAAAGCATTGTTTTTAATGGAAATGATTTAGGGAAATTAGGAAACATAGAAGCCTTGCCCACGACAGAAGAAGTTAGTATATTTGTAAAACAGAATTTTTCTATAAAAGCAGTTTTAAGCTCGGATGACCTGGAAAAAGTGCATTTGGAAGCTAAAAAATACTTAAATGATGATGATGTGCTTTCCGCATGGAAAGTTCTTCTGGCAAAAAAATAATCTTAATAACAATTAAAATAACGAAGATGGAAGTTACAGGAAAAATTAAAGTTGTCAATCCAGAGCAACAAGTTAGTGCCTCATTTAAAAAGAGAGAATTGGTTGTTACAACGGATGAACAATATCCACAACATATTATGGTTGAGTTTACTCAAGACAAATGTGATTTGTTAAACAATTATAATGTTGGTGAAGCGGTAAAAGTTTCCATCAATCTAAGAGGAAGAGAATGGGTAAGTCCACAAGGGGAAACGAAATACTTTAATAGCATACAAGGATGGAGAATCGAAAAGTTAGCTTCTGAAGCGCAAGCACCTTCAGCTCCTATGCCTTCCGCTCAAGCATTTGCACCCGCTACAAATTTAAATGAAGAAGAGCCGGATGATTTGCCTTTTTAACTGAAAGCGACTATTTTATACGAAGCCTTGAAATTTTCAAGGCTTTTTTTGTTTATGATTATCTCAATATGCAGATTAAAACAGAATTATTTTGTTCTGACGAGTAATCCAATTCCAATTTGGTTCCCGATTTGCGGATAGATAAATGCGGTATTTTTGCTGTTTTTGCCAAATCTTATGGATTGAAAAGGATTGTAATAGGAGACCAGAATACCCGAAACTAGTCCTATTCCGGCCCCAGTTAAAACATCGGACGCATAGTGTCTGTTATTTGCCATTCTAAAAACACCAGTTGCGGTGGCGAACAAAAAACCACTGCTGGCGTACCAAAAGTTGGATTCCTGATATTGGTGGAATAGAAGTGCCGCATTGGTGAAAGCTATGGCGGTATGGCCAGACGGAAAACTCAAATTGTCTGATTGGTCCGGCCTCTCTTCTTTTACAAGATATTTTGTCGCGGTGATGATCCCCAGTGTAAGGCTGTTGGCTACAACGATGTCGATCGACTGGTGCAGAACGGTGTTTTCAGGTTGGAATCCCAAATACTTTCCGGTGTAAATTTGTACTATCGGAATCAGGGGGAAAACATCATCTGCCGCTGAATTGAAATTTTCACCAACGACCACTCTAGACTTTTCTTGCAGATCAGTATTAAGTCGTGAACCCAAGAGTAAGCTTCCGCTGGCAATCAATGTTGTTGGGATGATGAAATGTTTGTAAGAGAGTTTTTTATTTGACGTTATAGTATCGTTCTTTTGTCCATATATTTGCGTAAACAGTAATGTAAATACGATTAAGAATGATAATTTTTTCATCAAAGTCATTTTAGAAAGTTAGCTAATTGACTGTTGCGGTAAATTAGTTTCGCCAAATTTAACAGTATAGATTTATATTTTAGTTAGAAGCATATGTTTTATTTATCCTCCAACTTGTTTTTTCCTCCAGTTTCTCAAGCTAACTATGATGGTATCCTAGCAATCGGCGGCGATTTGTCCGCGGAACGATTGTTGTTAGCCTATAAAAGCGGGATTTTCCCTTGGTTTGAAGAAGGGGAGCCCATTATTTGGTGGTCGCCCGATCCCAGGATGGTTTTGTTTTTGGACGAATTGGTAGTGTCCAAAAGTATGCGAAACATTCTCAATAGAAAGATCTTTACGGTCACATTCAATCAAAACTTCAGGGACGTTATTTCGAATTGTCAAAACATTGAGCGTGACGGCCAGAACGGAACCTGGATAACAAATGAGATGATTGAAGCCTATTGCAAACTGCATGAACAGGGAATAGCCACATCTGTTGAGGTTTGGCAAGACGACGAATTGGTGGGCGGTTTGTACGGGATTGATTTGGGTCATATTTTCTGCGGTGAAAGCATGTTCTCTAAAGTTTCAAATGCTTCAAAAGTCGCATTTATCACGTTGGTTACCTATTTAAAGGCATCCAATTATCGACTTTTGGATTGTCAGGTATATAACCCTCATCTGGAAAGTTTGGGCTGTAGGGAAATTGAACGGGAGGCGTTCATAAAGATTGTAAAAAACCAGTAGCGTCATTTTTTCCAGCAATCTTCAACATGGTCATTCACCATTCCCGTTGCTTGCATATGCGCGTAAATAACCGTTGATCCCACAAATTTAAAACCGCGTTTCTTTAAGTCTTTGCTAATTTCGTCAGAAAGTGGAGTAGTGGCAGGCACTTCTTTAAGAGATTTTGGATTGTTGATTATTGGTTTGCCGCCAGTAAAGGCCCATATGTATTTTGAGAAACTGCCAAATTCTTCTTGAATCATAATAAAGGCTTTGGCATTCGAAACTGCAGATCGAACTTTCAATTTGTTGCGGATGATCCCTGTGTCCAATAAAAGCGCTTCGATTTTATCCTCTGAATATTGTGCGATTTTTTTGTAGTCGAAATTGTCAAATGCTTTTCTGAAATTCTCTCTTTTGTTTAGGATGGTGATCCAGCTGAGTCCTGCTTGGAATGTTTCTAAAATCAGGAACTCAAATAGGGTTGCGTCATCATAAACAGGAGTTCCCCATTCCTGATCATGATATTCTTTGTATAGGTCGCTAGACAAGCACCAGCCACATCTTGTTATGGTTTCCATTGAATTTGGGTTTAAATTTCAAATATAAAAGAAAAATCCCATTTCAAATTGCTTTGAAATGGGATTTAATATTGAGTTTAGAATAGATTATCCTAAAGCAGCTCTTTTGAAACCTGTAACGATAAGGTTAGCATCAACAGATTTTGCATAAGCGGCAACGCTTAATTTATTGTCTTTAATGTAATCTTGGTTTACTAAAGTGTTGTCTTTAAAGAAACGAGCTAGTTTACCTTTAGCGATATTGTCTAACATAGCTTCTGGCTTACCTTCTTGACGAAGTAAATCTTTAGCGATTTCAATTTCTTTAGCGATAGTATCAGCATCAACTCCAGTTTCGTCTAAAGCGATTGGAGACATAGCCGCCGCTTGCATTGCAATGTTTCTAGAAGCTTCTTCAGCTCCTTCAACAACTGCAGAAAGTGCAACTAATGTAGCGATTTTGTTTCCAGAGTGAATGTAAGATCCGATAAAAGCACCTTCTAATTTTTCGAAAGTTCTAATTTCTAGTTTTTCACCGATAACACCTGTTTGCTCAATTAATTTGTCAGCAACAGTGATTCCGTTGAAATCTGAAGCTAAAAATGCTTCTTTAGTGTCGTAGTTCAACGCTTGGTTAGCCATTTCAGTAGCCATTTTCACGAAGCTTTCGTTCATTCCTACGAAGTCAGTCTCACAGTTTAATGTGATAACAACACCAGCAGTTTTGTCAGCATTTACGACAGCAATCGCAGCGCCTTCTGTAGATTCTCTATCAGAACGGTTTGCGGCTACTTTTTGTCCTTTTTTACGTAGGTTTTCGATAGCTAAATCGAAGTCTCCTTCAGCTTCAACTAAAGCTTTTTTGCAGTCCATCATTCCTGCACCTGTGATCGTTCTTAATTTATTTACGTCTGCAGCAGTTATAGTTGCCATATGTGTTATTTTTTAAGGTTAAAAGTAAAAATTCCAACTCTTAAATCCCGAATCCCAATTTTATCAAATTATCAACTTATTGTTTCTAATTTTTGTATGGAATTTGGAATTTAAAATTTGGAATTTAAAAATTTGTTTTATTCTTCAGTTGCTGGAGCTTCTGCTTCGGCAGCCGGAGCCGCTGTTTCAGTTGCTACTGGAGCTACTTTTTCAGCTGCTGGAGCTGCTACTGCTTCTGCAGTTGCATCAGCCTCTTTGTCAGAACCTCTATCAGATAGTCCTTCAACAATTGCAGCTGTAACTAAAGATAAAATTTTATCGATTGATTTAGAAGCATCATCATTTGATGGAATTACATACTCTACTTCACGAGGATCAGAGTTAGTATCAACCATTGCAAAAACTGGAATGTTTAATTTTTGAGCTTCTTTTATTGCGATGTGTTCAGCTTTGATATCCACTACAAATAATGCAGCCGGTAATCTTGACATATCAGAAATTGAACCTAAATTTTTCTCTAATTTAGCACGAAGACGATCAACTTGTAAACGCTCTTTCTTAGAAAGTGTCATGAAAGTACCATCTTTCTTCATTTTATCAATAGTGGCCATTTTTTTAACGGCTTTACGGATAGTTACGAAGTTAGTTAGCATTCCACCAGGCCATCTTTCAGTGATGTAAGGCATGTTTGCAGCTTTTGCTTTTTCAGCAACGATGTCTTTTGCTTGTTTTTTGGTAGCAACAAATAATATTTTTCTACCTGATGCAGCGATTTTTTTCAAAGCTTCATTAGCCTCTTCAATTTTTGCTGCAGTTTTATATAGATTGATAATGTGTATACCATTACGTTCCATATAAATGTACGGAGCCATATTTGGATCCCATTTTCTAGTCATGTGTCCGAAATGGACACCTGCTTCTAGTAATTCTTTTACTTCTACTTTGTTTGACATTTTTTTTACTAGTTTACGTTCTGTTGATTAGCAATGTATGAATGGCGATTGCTCGGCTAAATACATTTAGATGCTAAACTAATTCCTACCTCGGTAGGCAACAACAACATTGTTTTAAATTCAATAATAAATTCAATGAGTCTTGAATAAATGTATTCAAGACAGGCAATATTAACGTTTCGAGAATTGAAATTTCTTACGAGCTTTCTTCTGACCGAATTTCTTACGTTCAACCATTCTTGGATCTCTTGTCAATAAACCTTCTGGTTTCAAGATTAGTCTGTTTTCAGCATTTACTTCACACATAACGCGTGCTAATGCCATTCTTACAGCTTCTGCTTGTCCAGTTGAACCACCTCCGTGAACGTTTACTTTTACGTCAAAGTTAGTTGCATTTTCTGTCATAGACATAGGTTGCATAACTTTGTACTGTAAAGTAGCAGTTGGGAAGTAAGTCGCGAATTCTTTTTTGTTTACAGTGATTACTCCTGTTCCTTCCGAAACATAAACACGTGCAACAGCGGTTTTTCTTCTACCGATTTTGTGAATAACTCCCATTACTTAAGATCGTTAAGGTTAACTGTTCTTGGTTTTTGTGCACCTTGTTTGTGCTCAGAACCAACAACAACATTTAAATTTCTGAAAAGTTCAGCACCAATTTTGTTTTTTGGTAACATTCCTTTTACCGCTTTTTCCACTAGTAATGCAGGGTTTTTCGATTGCAATACTTTAGCGGTTAAAGTTCTTTGTCCCCCTGGGTAACCTGTGTGACGCATGTAGATTTTCTCGTCCATTTTGTTACCTGTAAGGTTGATTTTTTCTGAGTTGATAACGATTACGTTATCCCCACAGTCAACGTGCGGTGTGTAACTTGGCTTGTACTTACCTCTAAGGATCATTGCGACCTTTGATGCAAGACGTCCTAAGTTATGCCCATCAGCATCTACAACAATCCACTCCTTTGTAACGGTGGCTTTGCTTGCTGATTGTGTCTTGTAGCTTAATGCGTCCATAATATTATTTAAATTAAACATTCCATCCCCATTAAAGGGGATGCAAAAGTACAATTAATTATTTTAAATACAAATACCTGCAAAAGAATAATTTCGAGATGTTTTGGTACTGATTATCAATTGTATATTTGATATTCCTTGGATCGCATCTCTTTAAGAATTATTGTTAATGGAGACTTTCTATTTTTATATTACTTTTGTTGTCAATAATAATACTTTATATTGCAATTCAAAGGTACGAGAGCTTAAGTTACAAATTGTTGTTTTTGATTCGATAAACACAGCAATTGGTTAGTCGGTAAAAGCCTCGATGCCCTTAATTACTAATAAAAGTCAACACATACTTAGATTATGAAAGTCAAAGCAACTCTTAAACAAATTGCAAAAGAACTTAATGTTTCTGTTTCTACAGTTTCAAAAGCGCTTAATGATAGTCCTGAAATTAGTGATCAAACAAAGATAAAAATTAAGGAATATGCGAAATTAAAGAATTATAAACCCAACGTCATAGGTTTGAATCTTAAAAACAGGAAGACAAAAACGATAGGGGTTATTATTCCGAATATTCTGAATTCTTTTTTTGCCAAGGTATTTAGCGGCATAGAAAAAGTGGCTGATGAAAAAGGGTATAATGTTATTATGTGTATCTCGAACGAGTCTTTGGATAAAGAAGCGCACACTCTTGAGATGTTGAGTAATGGTACAATCGACGGTTTTATTTTATCGGTTTCTGAGGAAGCCCAAAAACTTCATGAGTTCAATCATTTTGCGTCAATTATTAACGACGGTACTCCTATAGTAATGTTTGACAGAATCGCTGACGGAATAGAATGCGACAAAGTGGTTGTTGATGATTTTGATTCCGCAATAAACGCCACGCAACAATTAATAGATTTGGGATGCAAGAACATCGCTTTAATTTCTTCGATAGATAATTTGAGCGTTGGTAAACTCAGGGCCGATGGCTACCTGAAAGCATTGGAGAAAAACGATATTGCCGTAAACCCTAAATTAATTCTTAGGACGGAGTCCGAAGAGGATCTAAACGAAAAAATAGAGGAGTTTTTTGATGCAAATACAATTGACGGAATTTTTGCTTTAGAAGAAAGTGATTCTGTGGCGGCATTGAAGTACGGTCTTAAAAAAGGGTATAAAATTCCTGAGGAGCTTTCCATTATCGGTTTTGCTGATGGAATACTTGCTTCCAGAAGATTGTCCCCAAGCTTAACTACGGTTAGTCAACATGGTGTGGAAATTGGAGAAGTAGCTGCCAGATTGCTTATCGACAGACTGGAGTCTGAGGAAGAAAATAAACCATATGAAACGGTTGTCATCAAAACTAAATTGAAAGAAAGAGAATCGACCAGGAAATTATAGTCTCAAATTTGGAATTTTACAATAAACCCCACAAAGGAAACAGGACTTTTTCTTTGTGGGGTTTATTGTAAAATATATTGTTTTGCAGTCTTTTTAAGAAAAAAAAACAATATCTTTATTGCTTATAATCAATAAGTTATGTAGGTATGAGAAAAAAATACTTTTTACTCGCATTTTGTTTTTCTTTAAATATCTGTTTTGCCCAAAAAGATGTTTTTGACATAGCCAGAAATGGAACCGTTGAAGAAGCAAAGGAACTACTAAAAGTGGATTCAGAATCATTTAACGTTAAAAACAGTGATGGCTTTTCACCATTAATCTTGGCTTGTTATCGAGGGAATAACAAAGTTGCAAATTTTCTAATCGAAAACGGAAGCGATATAAACGACAATAGCAACATGGGAACAGCATTAATGGCGGCAGTCGTAAAAGGAAATTCTGAAATTGTTAAATTACTCTTGGATAAAAAAGCTAACGTTAATATTGCTGATGCAAACGGATCTACTGCACTTATATATGCCGCAATGTTTAAAAAATATGACATTGTAGGGTTGTTGATTAAAGCGAATGCACATCCCGATTTTAAAGATAACCGAGGCAATTCCGCGGTTGATTATGCAATACTTGCAGATGATGATAAATTAATTGAAATTCTAAAAACTAAATAGCTATGAAAAACTCTACTTTAATTTTATTTGCTCTTTTTATTGTTTCGAACATGTTTGGCCAAACGTTCACTACCGGGACAATAGTATTGTCAAATACAGCTGGGCTGGCGTATTCTGCAAAAATAGACGTTTCTTCAACCCTAGTTACATTGACTATGATCGGGCCCAGTGACCGCTATCTTGGACTTGGTTTTGGCGTTAATTCCATGACAGATGGTGGGGATGTTGTAATATTTACAGGAACGGCATTGTCGGATCGGACATTTGGGGGAATAGGGGTTGTGCCATCATTAGATGCAACTCAAAACTGGA
>Ga0209520_10000749_pt1 | contig 18197 bp, 16 predicted proteins | sample Rifsed16ft1_FD_184009 | JGI IMG/M metagenome (GOLD analysis project Ga0209520, IMG submission 184009) | Soil microbial communities from Rifle, Colorado, USA - sediment 16ft 1 (version 2) | ecosystem: Environmental > Terrestrial > Deep subsurface > Rock core/Sediment | place: Rifle, Colorado...
TGTAGTATCAATAACAACTTTACTATCAAAATTTTGTTTGCCCGCCATATCAATTGAAGCCAAAGTTTTATCACCAAATGTAGCTAAGAACAGCATTTCACCAAATGAAGCAGCTTCTGAAAATTTAACAAGCTCGACTTTAGAATTTTGAGAATGCCATACTTTGAAAGGAGGGCTTCCCATTCCATCCGGGGCGGTACGCGCTAAGGTGTCTCCAACATTTCGAGTTCCTATAACCACTTCATGACCCAGCGAATTTAATTTTGCAGCCAAAGTTCGTCCAACACCACCTGTGCCGAGAATTCCAATTTTCATTTTTTATTTTCCTTTCATTAATAATAAGAGGCTGTCTCAAAAGTAATTTTTACTGTCACACTGAGCTAGTCGAAGTGTGATTTTAATTTGAATTGTCAGTCTTCGACCTGTCTCGCCCTTGGCGAGCCATGGCGGACAAGCTCTGATTGACAATTTTGGACTTTGGAGACAGCCTCTCACATGTATTAAAATTACTCAAGTTTTATTTGCGTGTAAAAGCCAACTCCATATTTTTAACTTCTTTCCCGTCCGAAATCATGTACATTTCAAAAAGCTGGTTATTATCATTTATAAATTTCATTGTCTGACGATACTCAACCTCTTTTCCTGACATCGGGTCAACCATTGTTCCTTTCATATTGCAGACCTTCGTCTTCTCATCATATTTTCCGCGAGCCATTGTCATCCCTGTTCCAATATTATCAATCCAAAAGCTAAAAAATTCATTTGTTGCTTTATCATATGCGAGAAGGTTCATTCCTTCAAACGGCATTCCCATTACTTCGCCGTAGTTCAAAGATTTTAAGTATCTGCCTCCAAGAATCATTTCATTAACTGCGCGACCTTCGGAAACTGTTGGTGGTGCTGATGGATCATCCCACCACTTAGATACGTATGTCCAATCACCGACTGACTTTGCCATCATATCGTGCATTTCTCCCGGCGTCATGTAATCCATCCACCTCTTCATCATTTCATCCTGATTTTGTGCTAGGAGAGAAGAGGAAAAAAATAAAATGAACCCGGACAAAAAAGTGTAGAGCGAGCTTTTAGTAAACATACCATTACTCCTTTTATTAGTTGATTGTAATTAGTTAAAGTTATTTCTCCGAAGGTATCTTGGAATTCTTTTTAAGACTCAAATCAACGAAGTGAGAAATAAATGAGCTGTACGCCGGGCAAAATATAAGAATCCAATTACTACAATCAAATATAAAATGTTGTAGATGTGATTTGGATTATATGTACGCTAAAGCAATATTTTTTCATTAACTCGCATTATCGGATAAACCTTTTCGTCCTTATCAAAATATGGCGACTTGCGATAGAAAAAATCTAAGCGTTCTAAGGAATCATTCCTAAAATTTTCATCAGAATCTAATTTGGAATGGAATTCATCTCTTAATTTCTGGTTATCCTTCAACATTTGTTTTGCAATAGGTTCCATCACATAAACCTCTACGTATTCTTTTCTTTCGAAAAAGGAATTAAAGAATTCCCATCGCACAAAAGAATCTGGAGCCATGGGTTCAAGGAGATTCGCAATCACGCGTAAGGTTCGCTGGTTGGTTCTGACTACGATAGTGCCTTTTGGAACTTTTATTTTTTCGGTAAACGGGATAACATCAAATGTGACTTGCTGTTTGCCTTCGTAAGGTCGCGGTACAAATTGGTCATTCACAAATTTGTATCTGTCAACCGTCATTTTCATTGATGAAGATAAAACATAACATTTAATTCCATGCAGGTTCAGAATTTCTGCTAAGCGAGAAAATTCCTTGGGAATTAAATATGCTTTTGGAACATTTACTGCAAATTTTACTCTTGTTTTATTGTATAGAGGAACATCAACAACGATTGGTTTATTAGTATAACGCAGTAATTCATTTCCTGTTATCTCGCTGTCTTCTTCGAATGATTCAAATCCTTTGAAGGAAAAACTGGCATGTTCACCTGTATCTTCAAAATCAACGGGAAGAACTTTCCCTTTGTTGTAATGATAATTTATTGTGTGATTGTCTGCTTTTTTATTAAGTGAAATTAACTCGTGGTGATTGCGATTTATGAAATCAATAGTATGAGTCATCATAGATTTTGTTGAGAATACACGATTGTCAAAAGGCTTTAAGCTATGAGTTTCGACAAGAAGGCATATTCTGTTTTGAACGGCGCAGTAACCGGTAGAAAATCTTGGTAACATCGGATAGTCAATTATTCCAGCCATCAGCTTATCGTTTTTGAATTCTATGTAGCGAGTTGTTAGAAAACCATCCTTTTCAACTTTCTTAATTAAATACGGAAGATATCTTCCGTTGATCCAGCTGCTTAAATGATTTGAGATGTTTGCTTTTCGTTCGAGACCGTAAGTAACATGATATTGATAATCAGCGCCGTTGGTTGTGTGATTATCGATCATAAAATCGGGAAGCCAATCGCTGAAAAGTTTTAGCCAAGCTTTCATTTCAACAGAATCCGCTTTCATGTAATCGCGATTGAGATTTAGGTTGTGAGATGTTGTTCGCCAGCCCATCATCAAAGGTCCATTTTGGTTTGGACGGTTAAACTGACTTAATCTCTCATGTCCATCAACATTAAAAACCGGAATTATCAACAAGACTAAATTCTTTAGTAGATTGAATTTCTCTTTTGTTACAAGAATATCGCGCAACAAAAGCATGCAAGCATCTTTTCCTTCAATTTCTCCCGAATGAATTCCATTTTGAATAAGAACAATTGCCTTACCGCTTTTTTTAGCTTTCTCAAATGTGAATTCTTCATTGCCGGCGACGATTAAACATTTTAACTCTCTGCCTTGAGGTGATATTCCGATTGTAAACATTTTGGCATAAGGAGTTTTATCCTCAAACTTATTGAAGTATGAAATTGTTTCTTGATAGGAAGGTGAACTTTGCTGATTTGATTTTTCAAAAAGTGTAAGCCAATCTTTTGAAAACTGTGGCTGCTTAGTGGTTCTATTCATATTGAATCTATTGTGATTGATTATTTATTGCTCAAAGATAAAAAGAGAAATTTACTTTCGATAACACAAGAAATAGAACGCTGATCATTATGATAATTATGATCTTAAAAAATTATAATAGATCAGTCCAATCAGCGCTTGCCACTATGTGGTTCTATTGTGTTTAATTTTATATAGTTAATTATTAGGATCGAAATTGATAACTTTACATCGTTGTATTGCAAGAATTAAGCTAATCGGAAATACTCAAGAATCCTTTAATCAATAATGACAGAAAAACAGAAGGAGCGCAACTCATGAAAAATTTATTTTTATTACTAACCGTTTTTATAATATTCTCATCTTACACAAACTCACAGGACAAAAATATGGACAACCCTTTTTTCAAAGAAGGGAGCACACCTTTTCAAACTCCCCCTTTTGATGAAATTAAGATAGATTATTATCTCCCCGCTTTTGAAGAAGGTATTCGCCTGCAAAAAGCTGAAGTGGATGTGATTATCAATAACACAAAAAAGCCGACGTTCGTGAATACAATCGAAGCAATGGAAAAGAGCGGTAAACTATTAACTAAGGTAAGCAGCGTGTTTTATAATCTTAACTCTGCAAACACAAATGATGAAATGCAGAGTATTGCCAAGACCGTTGCGCCAATGTTATCAAAGCATAATGATGATATAAATCTGAATGAAAAACTTTTTGCAAGAGTAAAAGCCATTTTCAACGAAAAGGATAAGCTGAGTCTTACAACCGAACAGAAAACAGTTTTAAAAAATTATTATGATGATTTTATCCGCGGCGGGGCTAATCTTAACAATGAACAAAAAGAAAAATTCAGAAAGATAAATGAAGAGTTGTCCCTTCTATCCTTGAAGTTTGGCGAAAACTTGCTGAAGGAAACAAATTCAATTGGATTGATCATTGAAAATAAAAACGACCTTGCCGGACTTCCAGAATCCGTAATACAATCTGCTTTTGAATTAGGAAAAACAAAAGGTCACGAAGGCAAATGGGTTTTCACACTTCAGAAGCCGAGCTTCATACCATTCTTGCAATATTCTGAAAAAAGAAACTTGCGAGAAGTGATTTTCAAAGCTTACATCAACCGCGGTAATAACAATAATGAGTTTGACAATAATAAAACTCTTTCCAGTATTGCAGCGCTGAGGGTGGAAAGAGCGAATCTGCTTGGGTATAAAACTCATGCTGACTATATCCTTGAAAAAAATATGGCAAAGAATCCCGAGACGGTTTATAAGTTTTTGAATGATCTTTGGAAACCGGCATTGAACAGAGCCAAAATGGAAATTGATGACATGCAGAAGATAATTAATAATGAAGGGAATAACTTTAAGCTCGAAGCATGGGATTGGTGGTATTATGCTGAAAAGGTCAAAAAAGAAAAATATGATCTTGATGAAAAAATGCTTCGTCCATACTTCAAGCTTGAAAATGTTTTACAGGGAGTTTTTGATGTTGCATCGAAGCTTTATGGAATTAAGTTCGTTGAACGCAATGATATTCCAACTTATCATCCCGATGTAAAAGTAATCGAAGTCAAAGAAGCTGAGGGTAAGCACATCGCAATTCTTTTTACAGATTACTTCCCTCGCGACAGCAAAAGAAGCGGCGCATGGATGAATTCCTTTAGAGATCAATCTAATATCGGCAGCAATTTTATTACGCCGATTATCAGCAATGTTGGTAACTTCTCAAAACCAACTTCGGATAAACCATCTTTGCTTAGTCTTGATGAAGTGAATACACTATTTCATGAGTTCGGTCACGCTTTGCATGGACTTCTGTCGAATTCAGTTTATCCAAGTGTTTCAGGAACATCGGTTCCTCGAGATTTTGTTGAACTTCCATCTCAGGTTATGGAGAATTGGGCATTAGCACCTGAAGTGCTGAAAATGTATGCAAGACACTATCAAACTAACGAACCAATGCCAGAAGATTTGATTAAAAAAATAGAGAACTCTCAACTCTTTAATCAAGGATTCGAAACAGTTGAATATCTTGCCGCATCTTTTCTTGATATGGATTGGCACGCTCTAACAGTTCCGGAAGAAAAAGATGTAACAGGTTTTGAGAAGGAATCGTTAAATAAAATTGGACTAATTCCTGAAATCGAATCACGTTATCAAAGCACGAATTTTCAGCATATTTTTTCGGGAGGATATTCATCGGGATATTACAGCTACATTTGGGCTGCAGTTCTTGATGCTGATGCATTTGAAGCTTTCGAGGAGAAAGGTTTGTTTGATCATGCAACAGCTTTATCATTCAGAAAAAATATTCTGGAAAAAGGTGGAAGCGAAGATCCGATGGAATTATATAAAAGATTTAGAGGCAGAGAACCAAAGGCTGATGCGCTGCTAAAACGAAGAGGTTTAAATTAATTTTCATGTGGGTGTTAAATTCCAAATAGCAAAAAACAATTTCCAAATAAAATCCAATGTCAAAACATCAAATACTAAATGTTTAAGATTTGAAATCTATGATTTGTAATTTATTTGTTATTTGTTCCGCCCTTGGCGGATTGGATTTTGGAATTTTGATTCCAGACACTTTCTTTACTTGAGCAGATTAAAAATTATATGCATAAAAAAATTGTTGTCCTTGGAGCCGGTATTTCAGGATTGGCTACTGCTTATCTACTTATGCAAAAAGGATACGATGTTACGGTGCTTGAAAAGAAAAGCGAAGTTGGCGGTTCCATTGAAACGTCTTATGAAAATGGATTTCTTTTTGATCACGGACCATACAGTGCATTAGAGACAACTCCGTTAATTTCAAAATTTGTTAAGGAATTAAATCTTCAAGATCAGCTTGTTTATGCAAGCAAAGCAGCAAATAAAAGATACATCTTACGCAGCAATACACTTCATGCATTGCCAATGAGTCCGGCGGCATTTCTGAAAACAAGACTTTTTTCTCCTAAAGCAAAGCTGAGATTATTTGCAGAACCGTTCATCGGAAAATCTAAAGACGGCTATTACCAAAGTCTTGCTGAGTTTGTTACGCGACGGCTCGGCAGAGAATTTTTGGATTATGCATTCAATCCTTTGGCCGCAGAAATTTATGCCGGCAATCCCGAAAGTCTTAGCGTTAAGTCTGCTTTTCCAAAGCTTTATGCACTTGAAGAAAAATACGGTGGATTGATTATCGGAACATTTAAAAGCATTAAAGAAAGAAAGCAACAAGCAGAAAAATCGAAGCAAAGTGCAAAAATGTTTTCATTCAAAGATGGAATGATAGTTCTTCCCCAAGCAATTGCAAAATATCTGGACAGCAATTTATTTCTTCAAGCAGATGTAAAGAAGGTTGAAAGATCTGATGACGGTTATACTATAAACTGTGTTTACAAAAAGGAAAATATTTCTATCCAGGCAGATATTATCATTTCAACTTTACCTGCTTTCAATGCTGCAGATTTGTTTGGTGATTTTGATGAGGGATTGAAAAAACATTTGCTCGATATTTATTATCCGTCCATGCTTGTGCAATATTTGGCTTATAAAAAAGAAAATATTAAGCGGTCGCTGGATGGTTTTGGATTTTTAGTTCCTTCTAAAGAAAGAAAATCTCTTCTTGGTTCAGTATGGAACTCGGTTATTTTCCCGAATAGATCGTCTGAAGATACAGTATCATTCACACTTTTTATTGGCGGCGCACGAGATCCGGAAATTTTAAGCTTAGATAAAGAGCTGCTGTTTATGAAAATTAGAGGTGAATTCGAAACATTGATGCAAATTTCTGGCGAACCGGTATTTTCCTCATATAAATTCTGGCCAAAAGCTATTCCCCAGTACGACATCGGTTATGTAGAGCACGGAAATTATTTTGATGGGTTCGAGAAAAGATTTCCAGGAATTATTCTAAGCGGAAATTACAGGGGCGGAATTTCAATCAGTGATTGTATCAAGAACTCGGAACTTGTTATGGAAAAAGTAATTAATTAAAAATTAAAAAGAATGCGAGCCGGGTAAATGAATAGCAATAAATTTTTAGATAAGAAAATTTTATCAAGGAATTGAATAATGTTTATAGGACATTTTGGTGCTGGGTTCGCTGCTAAAAGTGTAGATAAAAAAATATCGCTTGGCACTTTATTTCTCGCCTCTCAATTTATTGATTTGCTCTGGCCTATTTTACTTTTACTTGGACTAGAAAGCGTTAAAATAGAATCGGGCAATACTGCAGTCACGCCGCTTAATTTTATTTCTTACCCAATTTCGCACAGCATGTTTAGTGTAATTATCTGGGGAATATTATTTGGGATAGTTTATTACTTAATCAAGAAAAATCCGCGTGGGTCAATCCTTCTGGGTGTTTTGATTTTCAGCCATTGGCTGTTGGATTTATTAACTCATCGTCCTGATCTTCAATTATTTCCATGGAGCAATTATAAAGTCGGTCTTGGTTTGTGGAATTCTTTCGCCGGAACAGTCGTTATCGAAAGTTTAATTTTTATTCTCGGGGTTCTTATTTTTTATAAGGTCAGTAAGCTGCAAAGCAAATCAAAGAAAATATTATTTTGGAGCTTAGTAATATTTCTTGCGGCTATTTATGTTATGCATTTGTATGGCCCACCCCCTCCCTCCGCGGAACCAATTGCATTTGTTGGCTTAGCTCAATGGCTGCTCATCGCGTGGGCTTATTGGATAGACCGCTCACCTAAGTCACACTTGCGTTAATTTACAAGTTGAGATTAGACGCTGCTATTTACGACTACATCTCAACATCTAATTTTATTATATTTGTTACAGAATTTCAGTAATTGCTTTTTTGTTTTACTTATGGATGTCGAAATACTCTCAAGAATTCAATTCGCCTTCACAATAGCATTTCATTATATCTATCCGCCTTTAAGCATTGGGCTTGGCGTAATACTTGTGATCATGGAAGGTACATACCTCAAAACTAAAAACAAGCTTTACGAAAATATGACGAAATTCTGGGTTAAAGTTTTTGCTTTAACATTTGCGATGGGTGTTGCAACCGGAATTGTAATGGAGTTCGAGTTCGGAACTAACTGGGCAACTTATTCAAGATTTGTCGGCGACGTTTTCGGAAGTGCTCTTGCTGCCGAAGGAATATTTGCATTCTTTCTTGAATCAGGTTTCTTGGCTGTTTTAGTTTTTGGCTGGAACAAAGTAAGTCCAAGAATTCATTTCCTCTCCACGATAATGGTATCATTTGGATCAATGTTAAGCGCTGTCTGGATAGTTGTTGCGAATTCATGGCAGCAGACTCCTGCAGGATTTCACATTATTGGTGAAGGAATAAATGCTCGCGCAGAGATAACAGATTTTTGGGCAATGGTTTTTAATCCATCATCAATGGAAAGACTGTCTCATGTTCTCTCAGGGGCATGGCTTGCAGGAAGCTTTTTAGTTTTAAGTGTATGTGCATTTTATCTTTTAAAGAATAAGCACATCGAGTTTGCTAAAGCATCTTTTAAGATTGCAATAATTTTTGCTCTCTTTGCTTCTTTGTTCCAATTATTCACAGGACATCAAAGCGCAATTGGAATAAGCAAAACGCAGCCGGCAAAGCTTGCCGCTTTTGAAGCACATTACGATTCATCTGCACCAGGTGACCTTTATCTGTTCGGCTGGGTAAATGATGAAAAGCAAAAAGTAAACTTTGGTGTGAAAATTCCCGGAATGCTTAGCCATTTAATTTATGGCAATACTCAAAAATCCATATCTGGATTAAACGCTTTCGCTCCTTCCGATAGACCGCCTATTAATATCGTATTTCAATCTTATCATTTAATGGTTGCTATAGGATTCGGCTTAATCGCAATTAGTGTAATTGGGATTTTCTTTTGGTGGCGCGGATCATTGTTCAACAAGAAATGGCTTTTATGGTTTTTTGTTTTTGCTGTTTTAGGTCCGCAAGCGGCAAATCAGTTTGGATGGATTTCTGCTGAAGTTGGAAGACAGCCATGGATTGTTTATGGATTGCTCAGAACTTCGGAAGGATTATCAAAAGTTGTAACGGCAGATCAGGTAATGTTTTCTCTTATTCTATTTACGTTGATTTATTTTTTGCTTTTTGTGCTGTTCCTCTATCTGCTTAATGAAAAAATACAGCACGGTCCGGAATCAACGGAAACAATTCCTTCGGAGTATGAACATCAAAAAGGAATTTTAGAACGATGAGCTTGAATGTTACACTGAGTCCGACTAAGGCGGATCGAAGTGTGACTGTCAGTCTGAGCATGTCGAAGATCGACAAATAATTTTTTAATCTACAGAAATAATACTTATGGAATTTACATTCGACTTAAATACAATCTGGTTTATTCTTATTGGAGTATTGCTGATAGGTTATGCAATATTGGATGGATTTGATTTGGGAGTTGGTGCACTTCATCTTTTAGTAAAAGATGATTTGGAAAGAAGGACAATGATAAACTCAATAGGTCCGGTTTGGGATGGAAATGAAGTCTGGCTTGTAACAGGCGGCGGGGCATTGTTTGCAGCATTTCCTCATGTCTATGCAACTGTGTTCTCCGGATTCTATACGGCTATCATCTTACTCTTATTTGCATTGATCTTCCGGGCAATTGCTATTGAGTTTAGAAGCAAGAGACCGGGTAAAACGTGGAGAAAATTATGGGATGTTGCATTCGGTGTTTCAAGTATACTAATTGCTTTGCTGATGGGAATAGCGCTCGGTAATATTGTAACCGGAATTCCTCTTGATGCAAATAAAGAATTTGCCGGAACCTTTTGGAGCTTGATTAATCCATACTCATTACTTGTTGGAATTACAACCCTGGCATTATTCATCATGCACGGTTCTATTTATGTTGTGATGAAAACCGAAGGCGAGCTTCAGAAAAAAATTCGCAGCTGGGTGAATAACACAATCATCTTTTTTGTGATTAGTTATGTTACAACTACAATGTATACTTTAATCTACTATCCTCATATGGTTGAGCATTTCAAATCTGCCCCTGAACTTTTTATAGTTGCTGTGTTAAACATGTTTGCAATCGCTAATATTCCGAGGGAGATTTATCACGGAAGAGAATTCCGTGCATTTCTTTCTTCATGTGCAAGTATTGCAGCGCTGCTTACTCTTTTCGCCATTGGATTATTTCCCAACATAGTTCTTTCCACTCCAAATCCGGAATACAGCTTAAACCTTTACAATGCTGCATCATCACAAAAAACTCTGAACATTATGTTGATTGTCGCTATCATCGGAATACCGTTTGTGCTCGCTTATACAATAAGCATTTACTGGATATTCAGAGGCAAAGTTAAGATTGATGTTACGAGCTATTAAAAGCCTGATAAAATTTTCTTTCCTTTTATTCCATTGCACGTTATTTTGGTTTTGTACAAGTTTGAATTAAGCAATTCAAGATTTACTGATGTGACAAATCAAAAGAATAATTTCGGGGTACAAATCGATGACAAGCACACCATCTAATCAGAAATCATTGGGGAAAGCAATTCGCTGGACAGCAAGATTAACAGGCGTATTAAGCATTGGAGTTCTTCTATTATTCTTCATTGGTGAAGGATTCAATCCCACAAAACTGACTATAAAAGAATGGATTCTTTTTCTCTTTTTTCCTTTCGGTGTAATGCTGGGTTTACTTGTTGGATGGAAAAGAGAATTTGTTGGCGGCTTGATCGCCATAATAAGCTTAGCTTTGTTTTGTGCACTGGAAACAATAAACGGTGGCTTTCCCGGATTAGCTTTTTTCTTATTTGCTTCACCGGGAATTTTATTTCTACTCGCGAGTTTAATCTCTAAAAGAAAAGCACCCGGGTATTTATAATTTATCATTCAACGCCCAACAAACCAACTACCAAGCGGTGTATATTTCTATCAAATAATTGCGGGAAATATTATTGAAACGAAGAAGATGATGTTACTGAGATGAGCACAATAGACCGTTGAAGATACATGAGATTTTATTTTCCTTCAACAAACTCGTAACCCGCACTTCTAATCCCTTTTATATAAACCGGGTTATCCGGATCGGGTTCGAAATATTTGCGTAGCCGCGAAATGAAATTATCAATAGTTCTTGTTTCAACTTCCGTACTGATGTGCCAGACATTTTCAAGCAGTTCTTTTCGGGAAACAATCTTTCCTTTTCTTTCTATTAAATATTTTAGCACCATAGCTTCACGTTGTGTCAGCTCAAATTCTTTTGAGCCGCTTTTGCATTTGAAGTTTTCGAAATTAACAGCATTCTTTCCGAAGCGATAAACCGGACTTAATTCAACTGAAGTTTTGTACCAATGTTTTCTCTTCAGCATTCCTCTAATGCGCAGTAAAAGCTCTTCAAGATGGAATGGTTTCGTCATATAATCATCTGCACCAAGCTCAAGTCCTCTAACTTTATCTTCGCTTGAAGTTCTTGCCGTTAACATTAGGATTGGCATTTGAGGAGATTTTGTACGGACTTGTTTAGCGATTTCAAATCCATCGAAATATGGAAGCATTATATCGAGAATTAGCAAATCATAATTACGCGTTTCAAAAAAATGTAACGCTTGTTTTCCGTCTTTTGCCCAATCTACAATATAACCTTCATCAGTCAAATTATATTCAAGGCCTACTGCAAGAGTTTCTTCATCTTCTGCGAGCAATATCTTGCTGCCCTTAAATGAGTTATTCTCCATCGGATGATTCCAGTATTTTTTGGTTCTTAGCTGTTCTTCTCAGCAATGAGTTTACATAAATATTTCTGGAAGTTTTATAAATAGGAAGCTTAATCCTAAATGTTGTTCCCTTGCCAATTCCTAAACTGAAAACAGAAATTTTTCCTCCATGAAATTTGATTATTTCTCTCGCCCAATACAATCCAAGTCCTGTTCCTTTAACATTTGGAACGTTAGCATTTGCAATACGTTGAAACTTATCGAAAATTCTCTTTTGATCTTTGGGATGAATACCGATTCCTTTGTCGCAGAATTCAATAAATATGTTTTTTTGATTGTGCGACAATTTAACATTTATATCTACTTCTTTTGGTGAGTATTTAAACGAGTTACTCAAGAGGTTATCAAAAACTATCTGTATTGCTTCTCTATCGATGACACACTTATAATCAGCTGAACCTTCAAACCTTACCGATCCTGAAGAAAGTCTGAACTGATTGGCAGAGCCCTGCACTAATTCTTTTATAATATCATTCGCATTGTAGATATGATAATCATACGCAATTCTTTTCTGTTCTAGTTTCGAAATCTCCAGAATAGAGCTTATCAATTTTTTAAGTCTGTCGGTATCCCTTTTCATCATATCATAAAATTCTTTTTGCTTCTCAATAGGAACTTCTTTTGTACTAAGAGTTTCAAGATACAATTGAATTGATGATAAGGGAGATTTCAGCTCGTGAGAAACATTGCCGATAAAGTTATCATAAAGATTTGTGAGCTTCATCTGAACGGTAAGATTACGAAAAGCGAGGACCATTGCAATTTCGATGGCAACCATTAGGATTATTCCGAGAACAAATATTAATACATTCGGACTGTCTATTGCCAATTGTGGAGAAAGCGGATTGCCGACTTGTTCAAAGATCAAGTAATTAGTGACGTACCAGTATATCCATAAACCGAGCAGTGCAAGCCATGCAAGCTGAGCAAATACAAATGCAATTATGAGGTAAAGAAGAGAATGTTTCCTTTTCATCTTCGTTTAATTAGTTAACAGCTATTTAATCTTGAAATTCCTATCCCAAATATCTTTTAATGGTAGCAAAAGTCAAATGCACCAGTTAAAATTATTACAATTCTTTTACAAACGATAAATAAAAAAATCAGGATAATTGTGTAAGCGTTAAAGTGATGATTAATGATAAATGCTGATAGTGAAAAAATCAACGTTGGTGAATCAGAATTACGCTGAACGCATTTCATTAAATGATGGGAGAAAATAATGAAAATATTATTAGTCTATCCTGAAACTCCGGTAACGTTTTGGAGCTTTAAAGATGCTTTGAAATTCATTTCAAAGAAATCATCAGAACCGCCCCTGGGTCTTATTACAGTTGCCGCAATGCTTCCGCAAGATTGGGATAAAAAATTAATTGATCTTAATGTAGCTAAGCTTATAGATAAAGATATACTGTGGGCAGATTATGTTTTCTTGGGCGGAATGAATGTGCAGATTAATTCGGTTAAAGAAGTTATAAGACGGTGCAACAAGCTCGGTACAAAGATAGTTGGCGGCGGTCCGCTCTTCACAACACAACACCGGGATTTTTTAGGCGTTGATCATTTTGTTCTGAATGAAGCGGAAATTACTCTTCCTCTTTTTCTTGAGGATTTAAAAAACGGAAACGCAAAACATTTGTACAGCACGGAAGAATTTCCAGACATATCCTTAGCCCCAATGCCGATGTGGGAATTGCTGGATATGAAAAAGTATGCTTCAATGAGCGTGCAATACTCAAGAGGGTGTCCATACGATTGTGAATTCTGCAGCATTACGATGCTTAACGGAAGAAAGCCCCGTACAAAAAGTAAGAAGCAATTTTTAGATGAATTGAACAGACTATATGAATTAGGTTATCGCGGCAGTGTACCTCTTGTTGATGATAATTTTATAGGCAACAAAAGAAAGCTGAAAGATGAAACGCTTCCTGCAATGATAGACTGGTTAAAAGAAAAGAAATATCCGTTTAATTTCAATACTGAAGCATCCATAAATCTTGCTGATGATGACGAGCTTATAAAAATGATGGTTAAAGCGGCTGTTCACAGCGTATTTATAGGGATTGAAACTCCGAATGATGACAGCTTGAAAGAATGCGGTAAAACTCAGAATCAAAGACGCAATCTCGTTTCATCAGTAAAAAAATTGCAGCAGCACGGAATGATCGTTTCTGCCGGTTTTATTATTGGATTTGATAATGACCCACCGGATATTTTTGATCAACAAATTAATTTTATTCAAAAAAGTGGGATAGTTTCTGCAATGGTGGGGTTGCTTAATGCACCGGAAGGAACGCATCTATTTAAAAGAATGCAGAAAGAAAACAGGCTGCTGGAAAGCTGTAACGGCAACAACATGGACGGTTTAACTAACTTCATTCCCAAAATGAATTATAAAGATTTGATTGCCGGCTACTCAAGAATAATTCATACAATTTATTCCCCGGGAGAATACTACAAACGCATTAAAGCTTTTTTAAAGGAATACAAAGTTCCGGAGTGGAAATCTTCAAAGCTCAGCTTAAGCGAGATAAAAGCATTCGTAAAGCTGTTGTGGCTAATTGGTGTTCTCGATAAAGGGAAGCGTCATTTCTGGCAAACGCTGGTGTACAGCTTTTTCAGGTATCCTAAAAAGTTTTCTCTCGCAATGACTCTGACCGTGTACGGTTATCATTTTAGAAGGATTGCAGCGACGATTTAACATTTTATTAGATGAGAATTTTTAAGAACGATTTAGCTCTGCGACTTTTCTTTAAGAGACCATCGAATTCTTGATAAGTCTTCTCCTACTTTCGGTTTTCTGAACACGAAAAGATGTTCGTGCATGATAAGATAGAACCCGAATTTCTTTGCCTGTGCTTCCCACTTTTTTGAAAAGACACAATTGTGCTGCGCTTTAATTATTTCTTCTTTTAGTGCAAAACCAGTCTTTAGGAATCTTTCCAGCAAGTAATACGAAAGCGGGACATAATGCTGTGCTTTCCTTGTATCTCCAATCAACACTGCACAAAAGCGATTTTCCTTTAAAACTCTTAACAACTCATTTGCAACAACGTCAATTTCATTTAAAAATTTTGGAACGCTGCTTATGTTTGATAAATCTCCTTCAATTTCGCCTTTAGAATATTGAACTATGTTTAAGTAGGGCGGATGAGTTAGAATAAAATCGAATGAACTGTCTTCGTACTGAGAGAGGTTTCTGCAGTCGCCTTGAAATACTTTTTGCACAGAGGTGCTGCTGAATTTAAAATTAAGCGCCTCTTTGCTTAACTCAACAGCCTTGGGATTGATGTCTATTCCGTGAGCATTTCGATTAAGAAGCTTTGCTTCAATAAGTTTTGTCCCAGAACCGATCATTGGATCAAGTATCAGTTCGTTTTCTTTAGTGTATTGTAAAATTAAGTTACGTGCTATTTGAGGAGCGAAGTTACCACGGTATTTAGGATTATAATTTGCCCAATTGCCTGAAAATGAACTTTTCAAGTAAATCTTTCTAACTAGGTATCCTTATGGTTTCATTTTTAACAAGAACTTCTTCTCCTTGCAAATATGTCAATAAATCGTAACCAATTTCACCATTTTGATCTAAATATATTATAAATGATTCTGGTGTATACGGGTCAATTAAAATTTCTATTAATCTTTTATATGATGAATACCAATGCCCCCCATCTTCATACTTTAATCTTAAAATTTTAAACAACTTCAATAAATCTATTGTGGTTTATAAATTTATATCGAAATAATCTTCTTCAATTATTGTAGTGCCAATTAATGCTTTGCAACCGTCGGGATTATTTTTAAGTGAATTTTCTAAAACTTTTTGAAGGACAAATACATTTTCTTTATTCTCCTCAGTATTTCCATCCCACCCATCAGAAATTCTTTGTGCGATAGCTTTAGCCCATTTATTCATGGAATAACCCAAATATTTAGATTTCATCACCAACTATCTTCTTTCTTTGATTAAAACTCATAACTATGAATCGTTTTCATAATTGTAATTCGGTATTTAGCTTAAAATACAAAAAAGACTTAGAGTGATAATCAGATAATTTTTCATATGAAATAAATTTTATTCTACTTCTTAATTCATTGAAGGTTGAATAAGAGATTTTCTTTTCAAACTCTTTGAGTCTTTTGACATCAGCTACGATATTAAAATTTGCAAAAAAATATTTAAGATCTAGCAGCTTTAAAAAAGAATTTTGAAAATCAGTAGAATGTTCAATTTCAAAAAAACTTTGTGGAAATCTTCTTTTATTAAACCAAATTACATCAATAGTTTTAGCTCTATCTATCACCTCGTCATAAGTGAATTTATAAATTTCCTTTAATGTGGCACAATCACCAAGAGAATTAGCTAAAAATTTTTTATTTTTATCTTGATTTGGAATATATGTGTCATATCCTTTTAAATTTCCAAGTTCCACCAACAAACCTTGATAATAACTGTGATTAAATACATCTTTTTCCTGTTTGGATTTAGATTTATCAATTGGGATTAAATCAAAAAGTTTTTCTTTATACGATTTAAGTGCCCATAATCCAGGTTTTATTTTGAAAAAAAATCTTTCATCTTGTACTATTCTTCTGATGCTAGCAAACGGGGTCTTCGTCTTCCAGTTACTCACATCCACTTTTTGATATAAGCTTCCAAGGGTTGAAAGACCATTGTTTTCTTCCAAGACTTTAATTACTTGTTCGTGTTGTTTCATTTCATTTGTTGAGTATATATTCTTCAATAATAATTTTTATTTTCGATTAAACATTGCAACAGTTTTTTAATATCAAACTCATTAAATTTTTTGGTAAGGTTAAATTACGAAAGAAATGTAAATTTTATTAGTCTTAAGAAGTAACTCGATGGCAAAATAATTTTTGTCAAAACTTTTAACAAAAGATTTATTGTCAACTTAACTTTACTCTGCAATCCACTCCTCATAACATCTCTCACTCCAGAAATTATAGTTCTTGCTTTCATATTCTGTTCCTGAGAGAATACTTTGAATAAATCCGTTTCTTTCCACAAGAACCGTGTGAAAAATTTCCACTTTGGGATTTTCTTTCAGAATAATTTTTATCCTTCCGTTGAGTGAAATGTAAGATGTAAAAGCTGAATCGCATTGTTCTGTAAATTCAAACTCATTATCTAGTTTTTCTTTCATCATCCTACTTCTGTAGTAAGTTCCGCCTGTCGGACTAACGATATTCTTTCCGTTAATTTTCACGTCTCTGTCGTCGTAAGCGATGACACTCAAAAAATGATCTTCAGATTCTTTCTCCGTAAGGAGTCCTTCGGACAGCCAATCAATTATTTTATCTCCGTGTTCAAGTGAGTCTTCATATCCGTAGTTACTATCGAGGAAAGTTATTCGTTCAACATTGCTGGGGATTTTCTCTACGCTGTTAAGAAATCCAAAAATAAAACTTCCGCCGCCGCTGTGTCCGCTTAGCACAATCTTCGTATTAAACTGTTGGAACAAGTTTGTTAGGGAATCAACCAACGACTTAATGACCAAATCGCCATTGATTTTTTCTCTTCTCCACGCTGGCCAGCTTTTTCCGTCAGTCATAAGATACGCAAGAATAATGTTTGCCTCTGGATAATTTTCTCTCAAGAATCTTGACTGCGCACCAATATGCTGAACATCGAAATGCCAGTCATCTCCAGGCTTGAGCTTCTTACCGATTGTTTGTTCAATAGTGTTGCCGTTTGGAAGTGCATAAAGTATCAAAAGAATTTTCTTGTTTGAATCAAACATTTCTTTTGACGGAGCGTTGATATGGACAGTAACTTCAGGATCGAATCGAAGGGTTAAGATTCTCTCACCGAAGTTTTCGCTTGTGATGAATTTATCTAAGACATTGTTATCCGTTGAATATTGTCCGGGAAGAATCTTGCTTGATAACAGGAATATTAACGGAAGAATTGATGAAAAATTTATCATAATATTTTTATGTCATGCCTTCGGCATTTTGATTTATTTTTATATGGCTCTAAAGTAATGTCATCCCGCTGGGATTAAGAAAGCTAAATTCCGAAGGGATGGAATATTTATAGAATAATGGTAAACAAAACTAATAAAATCCCGTAGGGATGACATATTGGATTTTTAATCTAACCCGTTTATATCAAAAACAACCATATATAATTTAAGAAAATGTGAATCTTATTTTATAATGAGCTAAATTTGTCTAAGTTTTCATAAAAAATTAGAAATAAAATGAAATGTCCTGTTTGTGATGAGCTGATGATTGTCCTGGAGCTTGATCAAATAGAAATTGATTACTGTACAGAATGCGAAGGCATTTGGCTCGATGGCGGTGAGCTTGAACTCTTGCTTGAAGAAGTAACCGAGAAGGAAGAATTATTATCTTCTTTCAAAGTTGATGACAGTTCCAATGAAAAGAAAATTCACTGCCCAATTTGTATTAAAAAAATGGAAATGGTTTCGGTTGGATCAGAAGGTAAAATA
>Ga0209520_10000753_pt1 | contig 18165 bp, 16 predicted proteins | sample Rifsed16ft1_FD_184009 | JGI IMG/M metagenome (GOLD analysis project Ga0209520, IMG submission 184009) | Soil microbial communities from Rifle, Colorado, USA - sediment 16ft 1 (version 2) | ecosystem: Environmental > Terrestrial > Deep subsurface > Rock core/Sediment | place: Rifle, Colorado...
TTCCTATCTTACTTTTCCAAAATCTTTTTCTCGAAGAAAAGACCGGCACCCCAGAGATCTGGTCTAAACCCGGCTCTTTGGAGGGCACAGTTGAAACTTCAGTCAGTGATTTCCGGGAAACTTTGGTCGACTCCCTCTTCAGCCGGCGCAGATCAATCACCATCTCATTCACGGACTGGTAGCGGTCATTCGGGTCTTTCTCCAAGGCCCGATGGAGCACATGCAAAAACTCAGAGGACAACTCTGGCCGATACTTCTGCACCGGCTCGGGTTCTTCATTGATAATCGAATACATTATGGCCGCCTCATGCTCACCCCGGAAGGGAGTATGTCCGGTCAGCATTTCAAACAATACTCCCCCGAAGGAGAATATATCCGAACGGGCATCTACTTCTAATCCCTGAAGCTGCTCCGGGGCCATATAGGCTAAGGTACCGACCGTGGTGGAGGTTTTGGTGAGTTTCAGAGAGCCTTTCAGCTTAGCCAAACCAAAATCCATCACCTTTATCTGATTCTTGGAGTTGACCAGAATATTCTCTGGCTTGATGTCCCGATGAACTACCCCTTTGGTGTGGGCTTCCTGCAGGGCTTCCCCGATTTGAAGAGCGTAAGCAGCTACCTCGTTTAGCTTCAGGGATCCCTCTTCAATCTTTTTTCTTAAAGTAACTCCCTCGACATACTCCATCACGATGAACTGCTGACCATCTTTCTCTTGAATGTCGTGAATCACACAGACATTAGGATGATTGATGGCCGAAGCGGCTTTGGCTTCTTGAACAAAGCGGGCGCGCTCGGTATCATGGACCATCAGGTGATGGGGAAGAAATTTCAGGGCTACTAACCGGTCCAGCTTGGTATCCTGGGCTTTATACACCACCCCCATCCCCCCTTCGCCTATCTTCTCCAAAATTCTGTAATGAGATATTTCCTTCCCTATCACTTTATCCCCTATGAATCCAGCTTAATCTTCAACTCTTTCAACTGCCTTTCCTCCACCTCAGCCGGGCAGGAATCCATCAGAGACTGGGCGCTGGTGGTCTTGGGGAAGGCGATTACCTCCCGGATGGAATCGACTCCGGTCATTAAGGCGACCAGCCGGTCGAAACCGAGTGCTATCCCGCCGTGCGGAGGTGCGCCGTATTCTAAGGCTTGCAAAAGGAAGCCAAATTTTCTTTCTGCCTGTTGGTCGGTCATTCCCAAGACGTTGAAAATCTTGTTCTGCAAATCCCTTCTGTGATTTCTTATGCCGCCTGAGGCTAACTCAGTCCCGTTTAAGACCAAGTCATACTGATTGGCTCTGATATTAGCCCAGGGGTGTTCCGGCGAATCTGAAGGCTGTTTAGAGACAAAACCTTCTTCTAATTTTGGAATGTCTTCGGCATAGGGAGAAGTTACGATGTTATGCATAGCCTCAAAGCGCTCCTCTGGGGGATTGTACTCAAATAGGGGAAATTCGTAGACCCACAAGAAATTCCATTTATTCTTCTCGATTAAGTTGTATCTCTTAGCGATTTCCAGGCGCACTTTGCCCAAGGACCCAGCCGCAGTTTTGAAGCTGTCTGCTACCAACAGGACTAAGTCTTTTGCTTGGACGTTTCCTTTCTTGAGAATCGCGCTAACTTCTCCTTCCTTTAGATACTTGGCCAAAGGAGACTTGACTCCTTCGCTGCTGGAGGCAATCCAGGCCAGTCCTTTGGCTCCCGCACTCTTGGCAACTTCTTCTAACCCGTCAATTTCCTTGCGAGTCAACTGGGAGCCTTCCTTGAAATTTAAGGCCAGGATTTTTCCGTTACTTCTTAAAGTCTCCTGGAAGAATCTGATTTCGCTTCCCCTTAATTCTTCGGACAGATCGAACAGCTCCAGCCCGAAACGAGTGTCTGGCTTATCACTCCCAAATCTTTCCAGCGCCTCTTTATATTTCAGCCGTGGAAAAGGGGACCCAATCTCCGCGCCTAAGCAGGCCTGAAAGACAGAACTCATTAACCCTTCTACCGTGGCAAAAACGTCATCTAGCGTAACAAAAGCCATCTCGATATCTATCTGGGTATGCTCTGGCTGTCGGTCTGCCCTCAAATCTTCGTCTCGTAAACAGCGAGCTAACTGGAAGTAGCGGTCAAATCCAGCAATCATCAAAATCTGCTTGAACAATTGAGGCGACTGCGGCAGAGCATAGAATTTTCCAGGATTGACCCGGGAGGGGACGATGAAATCCCGGGCCCCTTCCGGAGTGGAGCGAATCAACAAAGGGGTCTCTATTTCGTAGAAGCCGGCTCTGTCCAGGCAATCCCTGACCGCCTTGGCAATCTTATGCCGCATCTTGATTCGGTATTGCAGAGGGGGACGTCTTAGATCTAAGTAACGATATTTTAACCTCAGCTCTTCGGTGCAGTCCGGATTTTCTGTGATTTCAAAGGGGGGTGTATTCGACTTGTTCAGAACGGCCAGCTGGCTTGCTTCAACTTCAATTTCTCCGGTCTCCAATTCTTGGTTGACCGCCCCTGGGGGTCTGGGTCTGACCGTACCGGTCACCGAAACCACATCTTCTCCCCGCAGGTGAGAAGCGGTCTGGAAAGTTTCTGCCGGGAGGGTTTGGGGGTTAAAAACTACTTGAGTGAGCCCGTACCGATCCCGGACATCGATAAAAAGCAACCCCCCGTGGTCTCTCCAGCGGTTTACCCAGCCGTTGAGGATTACTTTTTGACCAGTATGGTTCTTGCGCAGCTCCCCGCAGGTGTGGGTTCTTTTCAGCTTGGAAAAATCTTCAATGAAATAGCTTTCCAAAAATCTCCTTCAGACAGTTCAAACCTTAATTATACCTTACACTTGACCAAAGTCAAGCCCGCCGAAACGACCCTCATCGCCAGCACCGACTTCAGTCGGGGCCTGGCTATCCCAATGATAACAAGTCCCCTCTCCTAAGAGGAGAGGGGTGGGGTGAGGTTATTTTTCCCTCTCTTATTGGGCGAGGATTTACCCTGAAGATTTATCTTGAAGGGTTAGGGAGAGGTAAGTTTTTTTCCTAATCCGCCAACATTTTTTTCGAGCTCCCTATCTGCCTAATCAAAAAAATAAACACTTGCACCGCCACCACCCCCACCGCATCCGCCACCCAGTCCCAGAAATCCCCCTGCCGGTTTCTGACAAAGTGCTGGTGAATTTCATCAGTGGCGGCATAGACGCTGGCCACGCTGATTGACAAAAGATGGGCATTCTTTCGGTACGCTTCTCTGGCTGAAGAATGGAAGGCCAGAAACAAAAGCAGAGATAAGAGCGCATATTCTAAAAAATGGTAGAATTTATCCTGCCAGGCCAGACCCAAAGGGGGAGGGGTCAGCCCGGGAATGCTGGAGAGTATGAAAATGGCAGCCAAGTAAGCCATGGCAGCAGTTTGCCATAATTTTTTGAATTGTCTTTTTGCTCCAACCGGCATGATCAGATAAAGGTCAAAAGAAATTTAATCACCACTCCACTCCCCAGGCAGAGAAGAAAAGTGTCAAAAGCCGAAATCCTCTTATAGAATCCTACTAGACCGAGTATCAGAGCAGCCAGAAAAATGAAAGCTATCTCACTATTCCAGCTCACATATTCAGCTCCCTTTTGTATCAGCCAGAATCCCAGCAAGAGAGCTCCTAACGCTCCGAAAAAATAAGTGACTTTCCTCCAGAAGCTGCCAGAAAACTCCACAAAAATCTGCTCTCCTAACTGGAAGCCTTTTCTTAATCCCCGCCCGCGCAGATACAATTGAAAGGCGTTGAATGAGACCAGAAATAAGATCGGCCCCCAAAAACTTATCCAGCCGCTGGCAATGATTCCCAGGACTAAAAGAGCTGGCCGGACATTTTTCCAGATCAGGTTATCTCCCAAAGAGCCCAAAGGGCCCCGCAAGGAGTTTTTTACTCTTTGAATCTCTTCCGGCTCCTTTTTTTCTTCTTCCAGCCTGGCCACTGCCCCGACCGCATAGGTCGAGATATAGGGGTTGGCATTGAAGGGCTGCAGATTCTTTTGGTAAAATTCAGCTGGATTGGGAATTTGAAATCTTTTTACCAGAGGAGCAATAACCCAGCACCACCCCAGAGCCTGCAGTCTCTCGTAGCAAAAGCCGGTCTGCAAAAAAAATGACCTGAATAGCAATCGACTTAGAAATCTTCTATTCACTTTCGTCACTTAAACCAGGACCACCACCAAGCCCAAGACTGCTCCCCCTAACAAAAAAGGTGAATTCTTCAACTTGCCAAAAAAGAAAAATAAACTGGCCAATCCGAAACCGTAGACGCTCGGTAAAAGAAAATCAAAGAAGCTGTCTGGTATGACTGCCAATCTGGCGGCCAGAAGCTCGGTTATGAAAAGCACTGCTAAGTATCCCAAAAGAGCGGTCAGCGCACCTCTGGAAAAAGAGACTAAAAGTGCCAGGCAAAAATAGTAGTTTAACTTATGCCTGCCTTGGGCCAGATGCTTTTCCACTTTATGCACCAGCTTAACATTCCAGAACCTATTCTTAAGAATCAGCCACCCGGAAAAATAGGAGACTATCAAACTGAAAAGGAGTATCAATAGCGTCACTTTATAGAAATCAAAGATCACTTGGTCCTGCAGATGAAGAAAGGCAGTGGCCCCCACTATTCCTCCCACTCCCGCGTCCGGAAAGACCGCAACTCCTAAAGGAAGGTACCCCAGCCAGAGGAGTTGCAGAAGAACTCCAATCAAAAGTCCGGCCTTTAAGTCCCCCCAAAGCCATCCTATTAAGGGGCCGCTGACCAAGGGCTGGGACCACATACTCTGAAAAGCTTCGGTTGAGTCCAGGCTGGCCAGACCGCCCAAGATTAAAACTAAGATTAATTCCTTTTCCATACTTTCCAAAAAAGAAAGTCCCCATTTTTGGGGACCTTCTTCGGATTAAAAGCTATACTGGCACTTTGACCTAATTATCTCTTAGCCTTTTTAGCTTTTTTCCCTTTCTTCTTGGTCGGCATTCTCTTTTCACCTCCTCCATTTTTCAAGAGGCTACTTTTACCAAGATTTCCAAGCTCAACTTAGACTCGATTGCTCTATTTTTTTTATCGTCCGAATACGTTTTTCTATAACTCTTTCAAACAACTCTTTTCTCTTTCGACCCAATAAAGTCCACTTTCACATTTTTGTCAAGACAATTCTGCAATAAAAGCAAAAAAGTTGAAAATTTTTTTGAGACTACTCTTCTGAATCTTTCGGCTGAAGAATTTTGTGACGGCTTTTTGCTGGATTGATACCTGGACAAAATTCTGTCTCATCCAGAATCCACTTGACAATTATAAAACCAGAGACTTTCTTAGCGCATTGGTGCGGTAATGAAACCAGAGCGAAAAAATGACGCTTCCTGCTCATAAACTAGTCGATAGAGCAGGCCGGCTGTATGTCAGTTTGAGGTGCCACACTTAGATAGAGTTATTCTAGCTGACCGTGGCACCTCTAAGCCACGGTTTTTTTGTTTGAGGACCAACTGAAATGTCTTATGCAGTCCAGACTAAAGAGCTGACCAGAACCTTTAAGGTCAAGAAAACTAAAAAAGAGGGCGCCTCAGAGGTAGTCGCGCTGAAGGGAGTCAATATCACGGTTGAAACCGGAGAGCTGTTCGGTCTTTTAGGGCCCAATGGGGCCGGCAAGACCACCCTGATTAAGATCCTTTCCACTTTACTTCTGCCAACTTCTGGTTTGGCCTTAGTGGATGGCCTGGACGTGGCCCGTTTAGCCCCGGAGGTCAGAAAGAGAATCAATATGGTCTCAGGTGGGGAACACTCCGGGTATGGAATCCTTTCGGTCCGGGAAAACCTGTGGATGTTCTCCCAGTTTTACGGAGTGGATAATGACATTGCCTACCAGAGAATAGACCGGATGATTGAAGTTTTGGGACTCTCTGAGTTTAAGAAGACTAAGATCGGCAAGCTATCTTCTGGAATGCGCCAGAAGATGAATCTAATCCGCGGATTTGTGACCGACCCCAAGATTCTGTTCTTAGACGAGCCGACTTTAGGTTTGGATGTCCAGATCTCTAGGGACGTCCGCAAATACATCAAAAGCTGGGTCAAGAACAATCCGGAGAAGACTATCCTATTGACCACCCATTATATGGCCGAGGCAGACGAGCTATGCGACCGGGTGGCCATCATTGACCAGGGGAAGGTGATAGCCTGTGACACCCCTTCCAACTTGAAGAGGTTGCTCAGGCAGGAGGCGGTCTTTCACATCGAAGTAAACCTGAGTATGGAAAATTTAGACCGCTTCTCCGGGATAAAAGGAGTCAAGAACTTCGCCTATGAGCATAAACACCACGTGGGGAAGACCGAGCTGAAATTTATTCTGGAATCAGATGCGGCCATTTCCCAGGTCACCGACGTCTTAAGGCAGGACGGCACCAGAATTATTTCACTTTCCAAGACCGAGCCTTCTTTGGAAGATGTCTTTGTGGCCCTGGTCGGAAAAGGGCTGGAGAATGAATCCTGAGTTAAAAACTAACTTAAAGGCCATCTGGGGCCGGGCTTACGTGCGGGTAGTGGGGGCCAACCGGGAGCCCTCCTGGATTGTCTCGGAGACGGTTTTGCCGGTTCTGGCTGTAGCGGCCTACGTGTATGTCTACCGGGCCTTAAATCCGGATCCACTCTTTACCAGTCTGGTAATCTTAGGTGGCGCTATGAGCGCTTACTGGATGAACATTCTCTGGTCTATGGCCATGCAGTTTTACTGGGAAAAGGAGATGGGAAATCTGGACTTATATATGATTGCCCCCATTTCCAGAATGTCGATTCTGTTGGGGATGGCTGCCGGTGGATTTTTCTTTGCTACTCTGCGGGCTATCGCCATTTTTGTTTTGGGGATTATTCTGTTTCAGGCTGAATTCGTGGTGACCAGCGTTTGGAAACTTTTTCTGCTCTTTTTCTTGAGTATGTTTGCCCTGTACGGAATGGGGATGCTTTTTTCTTCCATTTTTATGCTCTTTGGCCGGGGAGCCTGGCAGACCTCTACCCTGTTTCAGGAGCCGATTTATTTGCTGGGTGGATTTTACTACCCGGTTAAAACTTTAGGGGCAGCCGTGGCAGCCCTTGGGTCACTCTTGCCGATAACCTTGGGCTTAGATGGGATGAGACAGCTGACTTTGAAATCCGGCAAAACCCTGGGGTTTCTGAGCGTGGAGACCGAGATACTGATTTTAGTGGGGATGAGTGTGGTATTCCTTTTGGCCGCTTATTACTCACTTTTATTTATGGAAAGACTGGGGAAAAAAGAGGGGAAACTTTCTTTAAGATGGCAGTGAGATGAAAGATTTAGCCGGTTTGGACTATATCAATTTGAGAATGGGGAGCTGGCTGGGCTGGCAGATTGAGACCAACTGGACCAATCTGTGGGTTTACGGACTTTACTCTTTGGCCCGGCCGATTGCCTCTACTTTGATTTTAGTCTTGATTTTCTTGGTAGTTCCCCAGGGAAAACTGGAGCATCCTTTGTTTGTCTATACCTACATCGGGAATGCCTTTTTTATGTATGTCTATATGGTCCTCTTCGGGATTTCCTGGGTCATCCACGAAGATAGGGAGCATTACCAGATGCTAAAGTACGTCTTCATTGCCCCCCGGAAGATGTATTATTATTTAGCCGGCCGCGGGGTCGCTAAACTGGCGATTACTACTTTCTCGGTTCTGGTAACTTTGGCTTTCGGCATTTGGGTCTTGAAAATTCCGGTTGATCTGACAGAGGTCAACTATCTTGCTTTAGGGTCCGGTTTATTTTTAGGACTCTTGTGCATTGCCGCCCTGGGGGTGATTTTAGCGGCTCTCTCCATGGTAACTGCCCATCACTCCTTTTATCTGACCGAGGGGATTGCCGGATTATTCTATTTGATCTCCGGAGCGATCTATCCGATTGACGTCTTGCCGGGCTGGCTGCAGACTCTGGCGCAAGCTTTTCCTTTAACTTACTGGATTGAACTGATCAGAAGATCTATGAATGTCCCCCTGCAGAGTCAGGTGCTTTCGGTTTACTCCTGGCAGGAGCTTTTTCTGGTTTTGCTGATTTCGACTTTGGTCTTGCTGATTGCCTCCCATTATATCTACCGGATATTCGAGCGCATCTCAGTCAAATACGGTTTGGTGGACCGCTTGACGAATTACTAGTCCTACGAATCCCGTAGTGACACTAGAGGTAGTCATTGCGAGGAGAGCCGATGCGTCGGCTCGACGTGGCAATCCCATCCTTCTAGCTCCGCTCTTTAACCTCCGCCAAATATTCTTAATATTTTTTAAGATTTTTTCGCACATAATCCGTGCATCTGACTCCGCCTTTTACTCCAACTCCTTAACCTGCACCAGATTATCAGAAAATTGCACCAGGGGGGAGGGGAGGCCCTATATATGGGAGGACACTTTCTTACAGGTGTCTTCTGTAGAAATACTTGTTCTTTGAGGACACACAGGGTTTAAAAATGGCTGGCCAGCCGACTCTGGTTTACCCTGACTTAATGGAAGGGTAAGAACTCCTGAAAACGGATAACGGACTGAAGGAAACAACAATCTGTAGACCCAGGTTGTCCCCAACCTGGGGAAGCATTTCCTTCAGTAAAAAGGCCCCGATTATGTGATCAGGGCTACCGCTGGCGTGCCGAACAGAATGGGCCCAGTACTCTGTCTCACAAACAGAGTATCTTAAGCCACTTCCGGGTGCCCTGCATTAGCTGGTTTAACAGAGGCATTGCACCAGGCAAATAAAACCAGAAAAACTGGGGAGAGTGGTTCAAACCCACTTTCTCCAGATAAGAAAAGAAAGATTGTTCTTTACATAAAATTTCAGCAGTCATTGCGAGGAGTGATAGCGACGAAGCAATCTGCCTTTGCTCCCTCTCCTTTCAGGGGAGGGTTCATCCCGAGGATTCACCCCGAGGGGATAGGGAGGGGTTAGTATTCCTTTCCCTTGAAGTGTAATAAAGAGGCGGGGCAGGAAAACCTCACATACGACCTGAAGGAGAGGAAGGATAGATAAACTATCCAATTTTTTCACTCAAGTTCCTGTCAAAGCCTCCGTAGTCATAAATGAAGAAAAGACATTGTTCTGAATCTCAAAAAGAGGAGGAGAAGATGAGGGAAAGCTGGTTCAGATCGCTAATCGTCCCGCTTTTGGTCATCTCAGTTCCTCAATACGGTGAGGCTGACCTAGACCTGGGCGTCAGTATACGCGACGGCGAAGTCAGGAGTTTTTATCTGGCAGTAGGCGACTACTACAACGTCCCGGAAAGGACTCTGGTGGTGGTGAATGAAAGGAATATCCCTGACGACGAGGTACCGGTCGTGTTTTTCCTAGCCAGCCAAGCCAGGGTGAGCCCCAACGTAATCATTGACCTGCGCCTGGGAGGGAAATCCTGGATGGATATTACCCTGTATTATGGATTGACCGCCCAGATATTCTATGTCCCCTTCACGGTAGACCCCGGTCCCCCCTATGGCAAGGCTTATGGACATTTTAAGAAGTTGCCCAGAAGTAAATGGGGCGAAATTCGCCTGGGGAATGCTGATGTCGTTAATTTGGTTAATCTGAAGTTCATTTCCGGCCATTATGGTTATTCGCCCGATCAGGTGGTAAAGATGCGCGGTAAGGGAAAGAGTTTTGTCTCCATCAACAGCGAAATCAAAAAAAACAAAGGGGAATCCAAAGGCAAAGCCCAAAAACAAGGCTCTAAGGGAAAATCAAAGGGAAAGGGAAACTAATAAATCCTCTTGGAATCAAATTCTCTTTCGTAGGGCGGGATCATTCCCGCCCTATTTACTATTAGCCGAGGAAGAGATCCTCTCCTAGGACATTTGTAGAAAGAAACTTACCCCTCCCTTACCCCTCGGGGTGAATCCTCGGGATGAACCCTCCCCTTATAGGAGAGGGAACAAATGACCTCACCCTGCCCTCTCCTCTTAGGAGAGGGTGAAAAATCTCCTCCCCTAATGGTTCGACCCTTCGACAAGCTCAGGACAAGCAAGCTCACCATAAATAGGGGAGGATTCATCCTGAAGGACAAGGGTGGGGTTGGTATTTGAAAGAAAGAGGCGGGGTAAGAAAACTCTTCAGGGTGAATCTTTCAGGGTGAACCCCGCCTACGGAAGATTGGTGTGCTGCTAGTTAGGTGGGATTGCCAGAGAACTTACCCCTCCCTAGCCCTCCCCTACGAGGAGAGGGAATTTACAAGAACAGCTTCCGGAATTCTTCTTTCCCCTCTTTTTTGGTCAGGGCCAAAATCTTATCCCCCTCTTCGAATACTGTGTCACCGCGCGGGATGACTACCTCATTTCCCCGTATGGCCGCAAAAATTATCACGTCTTCAGGCAATTTTAGTTTGGAGAGCTTCTTGTTCAGAAAGGGAGAATCCGGCCCCAGCTCAGTCTGGAAGATCTCCACCTCTCCTTTTAGAGCCATTAACGGAATAACCATCCCGGGATCGATTTTTTCTTCAATCAGTGAGCCGATGATGCGGGTGGAAGAGACCGTGGCATCTACCCCTAGAGTTTGAAAAAGCTCCTCATTTTTAGGGTCATTTACCCGGGCAATGGTCTTGGGTATCAAATATAGAATCTTAGCGGTCTGACAGATGATCAGATTGTCCTGGTCTGCTCCAGTGGCGGCAATTAAGACATCGGCCCGGTTGGCGCCAGTATCCATCAAGGTTCCTAATTCTGTGCCATCCCCTAGAATGACATTTTCTCCGAATTCGTCTGAGAGCTGGGCGTATCTTTTGGCGTCTTTTTCTACCAATAGAACTTCTTTGCCTTCCGCCAAGAGTAACTTAGTCAAATTCACTCCCACCTGCCCCCCTCCGACTACGACTACGTACATAGTCTTACTCCTCTTCTTCCGGCTTTAAGAGAAGCTCTTTTAAGAGTTCAGCCGAGCTGATGGTGGGACAGAGTATATTCAGGCCGATTTCTTCAAAAGCCTTGGCCCGGTTAGGGTCATACACCCGGGCGATTACTTTGCTGACATTGAATTTGTTCTTGACAACCTGGGCAGACATTAAATTGGTGTTGTCGCTGTTGGTAACTGCCACGAAGGCGTCTGATTTTTCTATACCGGCCCTCTGGAGTACCTCCCGGTCTACCCCGCTCCCCATAATCTGCTTAATTTCCAAATCCTGGGGGAGCCGGCGGAAGGAATTATATTCCCAGTCAATCACCGTGACTTCGTGCTTATTTTGGGCCAGCCAGGCAGCCAAGACCGCACCGACCCGGCTGCAGCCTAAGACCACTACTTTCATATTTTGCCTTTCAATATCACTTACAGAAGTGCTTGATGTCAAGCGACTCAGCTTGAGGGTTCATCCTGAAGGGCAAGCTGGGGCTACCGAACTTCTGGACCGGATATGTATAACCATCCTCAAGCGGCCTTTCTGTTCTTAAATGTTTCATTAGGAACTGTCCACAATTGCTGCCGATAAAGTTTTCTTCAACTTCCCCCAGGCTTAGGATAACGTCGTAACCTTTAGCCCGCAGCTCTTTGACGAGCGGATAGTCGTCTCCTCTTTGGTGAACGTCAATATACGAAGAGAGTCCATTCTTCTGGGCCTGATAAGTGGGATTGAGAGGGGTTATTTTAACCAGAAATTTATCAGGATTGAAATGCTCTAAAAGAATTTCGGGATCAATCGGCATCTCCCGGGCTAGGGCAAAGTTCAAGGTAATCTTTCTGTCCCCTTTTTGGTAAAACTTTTCACCATATTTTTTAATCTGGTCAAATCCCCACTTCTTTACCGGGATTAGCTTATCTCTTAGTTTTTGATCTGTGGTATGCATGGAAAACTGTAGCTGGAATCGTCCGCCAGGATATTTATTGTACTTGATCTCCCTAAGCCTCTCAAAAAAGCTATCAGTACCTGCCGGAGCAATCGTGGAGATAGAGGGGAGTAAACCTGGGGCTTGGTAGCGATCAGGTAGTACGGCCAGCACCTCCAGCACATTCAGATTAAAAGAGGGTTCTCCCAGCCTAGCAAACTGAATCTTAAATTTTTCCACGGGAATGAAGCGGTTCGGAAATCTTTGGCTAACCAAGAAATCGATCTGGGCCAAGATTTCGTCTGGGGAGAGTTTCCCCTGGTAATAGCTGCCTGCGTCGCACATTCTACACCCTACCGGGCAACCGAAAAGAGTTGAGATAATCAGGACCCATTTCTTCTGACGGAGCAGTGGGGGTTGCACAGATTCCACAAACTCCACTATCTTTTCTCGGCCCAGCTCAGCCACATAGATCAAGGCGTACGCTTCGGTTCCACTCCAGGCCAAGATTTTCAAAAAGAGTTCTCCTGCAGCTTTTTGTAAATCTTCATGGCTGTCAGAACTCCTTCTCCGGTGGCAATGGCAGTCTGCCTGAAACAGCCGTTTTTCACATCCCCAATTAAATAGAGAGCTCCCTTTTCTACCAGCTGGGCCGCCTGCTCTTTTAATCTGGGGGACAAAAAATCCAGCTCCGGCTCTCGGCCGATAGCAGAGACTAAATAGTGAGCCGACAGTCGTGAAATTCCGTTCGGAGTGCTACATTCTAGAGCCAGTTCCTCCCCGGAATTTTTCCTAATCTTAGAAATTTTAGTATTCTGGCAATAGGTGATATGCAGGGACTTCATTGCCCTTTCCCACAGTAGAGGTAGACACTTGACCGTCTCCTCTCGGTTTAATATAAGGACCTGGTTATTCTGAGCTAGGTTTAAGGCATAGTCAAAGGCTGCATCACCTGCTCCGATAATGACTATTTTTTTTGCTTTAGTCTCCAGAAGGGGGTAAATCTCATAAAAAACCTTGTCTCTGACCGGAAGGGGTACTTCAAAATCCTGGAATTCGGTGGGCTTAGTTCCAGAGGCAACCAGCGCCGTCTGGCAAAAAAGGACTCTTGTGGGAGTTTCTAATCGAAACCTATTTTCCTCCCAGTCTAATCTTGTCACTACTTCAAAAATGACCTGGATTTCTCTTTCTTGGAGCTGTTTCACAAAGAGCTTTACCAGTTCCGGGCCAGAAATACCACCTGGAAAACCAGGGTAGTTCTCTACCAGGTGGGCGTTTCTTAACAGGCCGCCAATTTCATTTTTTTCCAGGAGAACAGGGTTTATGCCATAGCGGGAAAGCTGCAGCGCAGCAGCTATCCCAGCTGGTCCGGCACCTATTATGCAAGTTAGTTTTTCTTTCTTCATCCTCCCCCAAGTATTACTCCGGCAATTTATCTAACACCACCTCACAGGGTGCCCTTCTGACCACAGTCTCCGTAGTTCTACCCAATAAATACTGAGCCGCCTTTAGATTGGTCCTTAACCCCAAAACCACCAGGTCTGCCCCTTGCTCCTTGGCAGTTCGGATTATCCCTTCTGAAGCTTCCCGGGCTCTTTCGGCCAGGACTATAGGAGTCAGATGGTGCAGCTCTACAATCTCTCTACCCCTCTGCAGAGCCTCTTCTGATTTTTGCTCGGCCTGGATTAAAGGGGCTTCCAAAGGGAGGGTGCGGGGGACCTCGATCACATTCACGATAATAATCTCGGCCTGTTGTTCGATTCCCAGACGGCAGGCTAGTTCAATAGCTCTTTCTGAATAAGTAGTGCCGTTGGTAGGAACTAAGATTTTCTTTAAGGCACCTAACGAGCGCCGGGCTTTGGCTACTTCCGGCTGGAGCTGAGCCGGGGGGTGGAGCATCCACCACATCACCCCACCCATGGAGACGCTGAAGACCAAAGCCAGCACAATCCCTAAAACAGATACCTGTATCTCTGGCATCTATTTTCTCTGGCTGCGGAAGTGAAAGTAGATTAAAACCAGACGGTAGGCTCCTAATAGAATGAATCCCAAACTGACCAAAAGTACCAGAGGAGTTAGCTTTAGGCTCAGGCTGCGCAGCAAAATCAAAAGCCCCAAGAGGAGAAACAAAACGCTGCTTACCATCTGGAAATAATCCAGAACTTTCAGATTACCAGCCCTTGACACTTTTTTTGCTCTCTCGGGTCTTTTGTTTGTTTTTCTGGCTCAAAGCCACTTTGTACTGCTCCAACAAATCGTACTCTTCGGCCGAGGTCAAGACTTCGATCTGCTCCTTTTCCCAGTTCCTTTTCAGGCTGCGGAAAATGGGATAGCCCCTCTTGCGGCGATACCAAACATAGTAAAGAAGACTGACTATTACCCAGGCTGGGCCAGCTATCCGGCCGACCGAATGGCTCCAGACTACCTGTACCAAGATTATACCCACAGCCAAAGCCCCGAGCAAGGCTAAGACTGGAAAGTGGTATTTGGTCCCATTTAATTTGAGGGACAGATTAACCGGCATGCGAAAGGGACGGGGGGAATAGGGGTCTGAAAAGCGAAGTTTAATCAAAGAGATGAAAACCAAACTGTAGCCTAAAGTCGCTCCGAAGGCGTACATTTTGGCCAAAGTCTCCAGAACTGTGGGGGTCAAAAATGAAAGAAAGGTGGCCAAAACCCCCAATAGAGAGAAGACCCAGATGGTGCGGACCGGGGTCTTATACTTGGGGTGGATGGCATCAAACCAGGGGTCGATTATGCCATACTGGCTCAAAGAATAGGTCAGCCGGGAGGCGCCCATTATACCGGTATTAGAGGAGATGAACAAGACCAGAGCCCCTAAAATGGCGGTAGCAGGACCAGCTAAAAAACCTATCAGAGGTAGGGCCGATGCTAAGATCGCTAAGGGATTGTCCACATTGGCGGCAAACTCCTGCCAGGGTAAGACTCCTAATCCTAAAGTGGAAAAACCGACCGCAAAAATGAAGACTGAGAATATTAGACTCAGAGAAGTGCGTGGGATGACAGTGGCGGGTCTTTTGGTCTCTTGAGCGGCCTGGGAGATTGACTCTAAGCCCACAAAGGAGATAATTGCCAAGGAGACGGCATAGAGGAGCTTATCACCAGAAGGGAACTGCTCCAGCCACTGAGAAACTAACAACTCCGGCTTCCAGGCGAACACAAAGCCGAAAATCACCAGGCTGGATTCGGCTAAAATAATCAGCACGCCAACTACTTCATTTAAGGCCGAGGATTCCCTGACCCCTCTGATGTTTAGCCAGATTAGCATGAAAATCAGCACCATGGTTTCCAGACACCAGACCGGATTGAAATGCGTAAATGGTCCCAGGCCGGTTTTAAAGGAATCAATGTCAACCCCTAAGACACCCGGCATGAAGAAGTTCAGATAACCGGAGGAGGCCGCCGCAAACAGAGCTATATCGATAGTGTAAGCCAAGAGTAAACCCGAGCCGGCTAGCGAGCCCCAGAAGTCACCCAAACTGCGCAGAGTGTAATAGGGACCGCCGCCTGAGACCGGATAGGCAGAAGCCAGCTCTGTGTAAGCCAAGCCAATCAGCATGTAAAGTAGTCCGGCGATTCCTAAAACTAAAGCTGAGGCGCCTTGAGCGTAGGCCATAACTAAGCCTAAAGCCACAAAGGTATTGGCGCCTACGTCAGCAAAGCCCCACATAAAAGAGCCCCAAATAGGGACGTCCCGGCGCAACTCCGGCTGGGTGGGCTGAGTCTGAATCGTCTTTTCCATCTTAAGAAAAAAAGACCAGAGTCAAGCTATGGTCTTATGGCACTAGAACTTCTTTTTTGACAGTTAATATAGCTGGCCCATCAGATTAAATCAAACCAGCAAATATAGAGGGATAAGATGGCTTGTCAATATAAATATAGGCCTAGAGTAGCTTAAATGCTGGGCGTTAACTCTTTACTTGGCAGAGAGTTATTGGCTGGGGTCAAGATTAGTGCTGGAATATCTGGTTTTATCTTTTCTTCCTGATCGAATTTTTGCAGATATACCACAAAGGTTGTCCCTCCTCCCACAGTTGAGTGGCATTCTATTTTTCCGTTCAAACTATCCACTAATCTTTGAACAATGGATAGGCCTAAACCGGTCCCCTGCTTTTTGGTTGAATAGAATGGCAGAAACATCTTCTTCATCTGTTCTTTGCTCATCCCCCGGCCCTGGTCAGTGATAGCCACGGCCACCTGCTTTTCTGAACTTGCTGGGGCTGGTGGGATTTGTTCTGGAATCGGATTGGAAATAATTATCTTGCCAGCTCTTGCTTCCATGGCTTCCACGGCATTGATAGCCAGATTCAAAAAGAGCTGTTTTATGTGATTATCCTCCCCTTTTACTAAGACCGGATGTAAGGGGAGCTGATTTTCAATCCCAATATCTGGCCTGAAGCTGGGGTGCTTCTGGACTAGCTCGATGACCTCTTCTAGGACCGGAACTAAATCTACTTTAGTGAAATAGGCGGAGCGAATCCGGGCAAAATTCAAAAACTCGGTCAAGATTCTGTTTAGGCGCTGAGACTCTCTGATTATCAACTCTAATAGATTTGAGTTATCCCCCTCTAAGTGAAGCTCCTCTCTTAGGACTTCCACTGAGCCGGAGATGGAGGCTAAGGGATTTCTAATCTCATGGGCAATGCCGGCCGAGAGCTCGCCGATAGCGGCCAGCCGGTCTTTAGTCCGCAACTGGTCTTCCAACTCTTTGATGTGGGTCAAGTCCTGGAACAGGGCAATTACCCCGGCGGTTCTTTGCTCCTCATCCTGCAAGAGTGAGGTGGAAATCCCAATCGGTATCTGGCGGCCCTCCAGATCGTTAATCTCTATCTCTTTGCGGACTTCGGTCTGGCTGGACTCCAGTCCGGCTAACAGGTCTTTTCCCAACTCCGGCATCCGCTCCTGAAATACAGCCCAGCAGTCCTTCCCCTGGACCTCCTTACTCTGGTATTGGAGGATTTCCTGGGCGGCCCGGTTGAAGTAGACTATCCGGCCGGTATTATCTATGGTTATCAGGCCGGAGTGGAGGTGCTGTAAAATGTCGTCGGTCTCCATCCTGACCCGGCGGAGCTGCCGGGAGGCGGTCAGCAAAAGCTCGGCTTTGATCTTCAGCCTTTGAGCTAAATAGCCGCTGGAGAAGGCGACCAGGTAGAAGCTGCACAGGTAGATAAACAGGGTGTAGAAATATTCATCCCCCAAGCTGTAGATTCCTTCTAGGGCGCGCAGGCTGAAGATGTTGGCCAGCTCCCATCAGGCCGCAAACAGGACTGTGCCGGTATATAAGAGACTGGCCCAGCTGGCCACCAGCACGGTTCCCACCAGCTGGTGATTCAGGCTGGCCGAGACAATGCTTAAGAAAAACAAAGCCGCTAAGGGGGAGTGGATTCCTCCACTGTGATTGACTAATAAGGCTTCTAAAAAAATCTCTACAAAGAGCTGGCAATAGCTGACCAGACCAAACCATTTCTGAGCCTGGGGAAGGTTGGAAAAAAGAACGCACAAAAGAAATAATAGGGTGGCCAGGCCGTACAGGGAGAAAAACGACAGAAGGAAGGAAGAGAGGGGTAAAAACAGAAAACTAGAGCCTAATAATATTAGGAATAAAGCCAGCCGGAAAGCCAAAAGGCTGGTGACCTTGGTGTCGGAATAGAACCCGGGGATCTTCATGGCGCTGTAAAAAAATACACCACTTTAGGGCAAAAGTGGTGTATGGTTTTCTAATTTTTCTTAATCAATTTATCTTGCCGATGATGTCGAACATAGGCAGATACATGGCTACCAGGATGAATCCGATCACTGCCCCCATCAAGACGATGATGACCGGCTCAATCAAAGAGGTCAGAGCCGCTACGGCTGCATCCACTTCCTCTTCATAGAAGTCGGCGATTTTGTTCAACATATCGTCTAAGCCACCGGTCTTTTCTCCTACTGAAATCATCTGGGTCACCATGGGCGGAAATACACCGGTTTCTTTCAAAGGCTGGGTAATGGTGTCCCCTTCGGCAATGGAGACTACTGATCTTTGGATGGCCCTTTGAATCACCCGGTTGCCGGCGGTCTTGGCGGTAATTTCTAAAGCGTCTAAGATGGAGACTCCGGAGGAAAGTAAAGTCCCCAGGGTGCGGGTGAACTTGGCGACCGCTGATTTTCTCAGGACGATCCCGATGACCGGAAGCTTTAGCATAAACTTGTCGATATTCATCCGCCCGTTTTCGGTCTTGTAATAATAGCGCAGCCCGACTAAGGCGGCTACGAACATGGCCACGATGATCCACATATAGCTCTGTAAAAAGGCGCTGACTCCTAAGATAATCTGAGTGGGAGCAGGCAGTTCAGCTCCTACGCCCCGGAACATCTTGGCAAAGACCGGCAC
>Ga0209520_10000758_pt1 | contig 18126 bp, 7 predicted proteins | sample Rifsed16ft1_FD_184009 | JGI IMG/M metagenome (GOLD analysis project Ga0209520, IMG submission 184009) | Soil microbial communities from Rifle, Colorado, USA - sediment 16ft 1 (version 2) | ecosystem: Environmental > Terrestrial > Deep subsurface > Rock core/Sediment | place: Rifle, Colorado...
CAGCCCCTGCCACCAGGATGTCGTCACCCGCGCCCCCGGCGAGCCAGTCGCCTTGCAGTCCCGTGCCAAGGCCGCTGCCCGCGGCGATTGCCGCAGTGATGTCCGTCAGCGTGTTGCTGCCCTTCGTGCTAGCGTAGAGCCGGTCGTCACCTTCCCCTCCGGAGAGAACGTCCCCGTCCGCGCCGCCTGCAAGAATATCGTTGCCCGCTTCGCCGTACACAAAATCCCGGCCTGAGCCTGCCTGCACCTGGTCTCCGCCCCCGCCCGCCGTCACCGTGTCCGAGCCACCGCCCGGCTGGATGAGGTCCGCCCCCGCGCTGCCGTTGAGGGTATCCGCGCGGTTAGGAGCCGGTACATTGGGATCGGTGACGAGGTTGCCCAGATCGTCGGTCTGGGTCTGCACGCCCACCGTGTTGGGATCAAAGTCAATGGGCTCCAGGTCGCCGACGATCGTGCGTGTGGTTGGCTCAGTGGCCAGCATCTCCCTCACCCGCAGAATGCCCTGATCGGTATCCGCGAAGTCTTGAATAACCAAAGCGGCCTCGCCGTCAACTGAGAGGGTGAGGGGGGAATTGCGCACACCCGTGATCCTGCCTTCGGGTGTTATGTACGTGGTCCCGTCCTTGAGCAGCTCGCGCACGAACTGCCCGTTCAGGAAAATGCGCCCCTGCTTGTCCTCGTCGACGATGGTGTCCAGTCCATCGCCGGTGTTCCACCTGTATTCATCAATTCCTAAGCCACCAAGTAGGACATCGTCACCTTTCCCTCCAATCAGCGTGTCATTGCCCCCTTCGCCAATCAGGATGTTATTAGCCGCCGTCTCTACACCCCCGATGACTCGGCGGGCATTCAGCGTTGCGGCGTGATCGAAGTCTTGCGACGGATAGGCCGGGTCAATCAGGATATCCAGCGAATCGTAATTGGCCGCTGACAGTCCGGCGAGGCTGGGATTTTCTGCGATCAGACTGGAAAAGAGACCCGGCTTCGCCGCATCGAGTACCAGTTGCTTGAATTGCGTGAGCGCGGCACTGTTGCTGCTTTCTATCCGCGCGCGGTTGGGGATAATAAAGAAGGTTGACGCGCGGAAAATGCCTCGCGCCCCATCTGCGTCGGCAGGCGTATAGCCGGTCTCGGCAACAATGTTGCTGAAGCGGCGGACGGGGTCATGCGGAAGTCTCCGAGCATGCGGAGTTCGGAAGTAAAACTGCAACAGGTCGTCAATGCCCAGACGCCCGTCCTTTCGAACACTCGCAGTCAAAAATACCGACTCACCTTGAAGAAACCGTTTGAGGCGATCATTAACCACATCGCCAAACTGATTCCTAACATCAGCAATACAAACTTTGGCGAGGTCTGAGCCTTGGAGAAAAGCGCGGTCATCCGCATTGGTAACCGAGGCAATAACTTTGTTGTTGACGTAGTCCACGTATGCGTTGATGGTCGCCACATGGTTAGCGTCGATTTGCTGCCGCCCGTAGGTGCTTTCGAGTGCCTGGTCGATTTTGCTCCGATAAGCGTCCAGTGCGGTCGAGTCACCTCTCGTTGTCTCAAGGGCAGCAATCGCGGTGAGCTCAGCATCGTTGAAAATGAGTTGATTTTGACTATCTCGCGCATTCTGAAGAATGTCATCAAAGATTTGCTTCGCAGATTGCAGGCCGTACCCTCTCAGCGGCCGATGCGCCGCGATGTCCCACTGGATCGCACCGAAGCTGAACCCGCTGTTCGCTGTTTCCGCGTGATAAAGCTTGTATGGGTAGCGGAAGCTAACCTCGTTATTCCACAAGACGTTGCTCAGTTTGAGGGCAAATCCGGAAAGATTGTCATCACCAGTAAATTCGAAGGGCATATATTTCTCCGTTTATTTCATTTTGAAGACCATTTCGGTGACCTTGTCGTTCAGTTGCTGCGCATCCTGAGGAAACGACAACTTACCGAGCTCCGACTTCGCCCGATCAATCAGCGCAGTGTCAAGTACGACAATCCGGCCGCGCTGGGAGTATTTGGTTTGTAGGTTTCGGTCGAAACGGAGAATGTAATTGCCGCCTTCTCCATGAACCAGAAACGAACCATCTTCAAGCGCTATGAGCATCAGGCGATCCGTTCTAGTACGCTCCCAGACCTCTGTTCCTCTTCCCTCGTCGCAGACCTCTCGCGAGATTTCACGCACCGGTTGATCGTGAACGTAAACGATCGATCTTCTCGCCAGCACGCGCCCACTAGCGTTGGTCCGTTGCAGGAAGTAAGAATAGTTGCTGTAGCAGACCGGGTCGGCCGTGCTCTCGACACTTACCGTGCTACCGTCGCTGTATGTTATTTTCTCAACGCCGCCATACTGAATGATGCCCTGACGCGACCTCGGATCGCGAGTGCTTCGTTCCTCCACCGAGAGCGGTCTTTGTTCGCCCGAGAAAAACGACAAACTCATCACAGTTAAGCCCGGAGGAAGGTAAGCGCTTCCCTTCCTTACCAAGGTTTCGTCGTAGTGAGCGGTGTAACGAACCTCAATGTCTCCATCCGGTGCACGGCGAAGCACAATGTTGCTGTTTCTAGATCCTTTAGCGGGATATGAGAATTCGTAGCCCCACACTTCTGAATACGGCGGATAGCGCTTCACCGATGAAGTTCTTTGGGCATGCGCTACACCGAGCGTTAATACAAGCGGCAAGAGTGCGCATATCCACCACATTACAGTTCGTTTCATACTGTCCTGCCTACCTCGCGGACGCCTATATTCTTCCGTCAGATCAACCATGATTTGCTCTCTCTGCTGGTCCTCAAATCCGCTTGGCTCCCGTACCGAGTTCGTTTCTCGTGCGCCACACAGCAGCAAGCATCGCCCGGCTTACGTGCACATCATCCCCATCTCCGCCGTCGATGTAATCTGCCCCGAGGCGGATAAGGGGTCCGAGGCGGATAAGGGGTCCGGATAAGGGGTCAGGCTTGGCTAATTGCATAATGAGCTCCCTGTGGCTATGCTCTCTCTATGGCCCGCAAACCTCGCCTGCACGTTCCGGGTGGCCTCTACCACGTCTTCCTGCGCGGCAATGCCCGGCAAATGACACACAAGAAGGGGTCAGGGTTGGCTAATTGCACATTGGTACCCTCGCTCGCGCTCAAGACCCAAGCCGAAGAATCGCCGGCGCAAATTCCAGCGCCTCAGCCCGCAGACCGAGAATGCGATCTTTGACTTTCATCGATTATCTTTCCGTCATTCGAGCCCGACTAACTCAACTTGACGAGCCCCTCCTGCAGGCTCGCCAGCGGGCGCAGCGCCTGCGCCTGCGCGCCGAACTGGGCGCTCCCGACGATGTCCTGCGCCGCGTTGAGCGCGATGCCGGTGAGCGCCCCGTTCTTGCCGTACTGGTAGGCGAGATCGCCGCCGAGGGCTTCCGTGTCGCTGCCCGAAAGGTGGAAGTCGAGCAGCGCGTTGGTGAGCGCCCAGGAGGTCAACGCCGGATTCGCCGCGCGCGCCGCATCGAACGCCTGCACGATGCCCTGGAAATCGAAGCTCTGCACCTTGCGGTTCAAGAGCGGATCGCTGCTTGCCGGGTTGAAATCCGCCATCGCCTCGGCAATGAGTTGCAGGTTCAGCACCGAGTGCACCGGGATTGCGGCGTACCAGTCCTTCAAGATGAGCTTGTCCCCGCCCGTGGCGTCCAGGATGAGATCGTTGTTGTTCTTCGCCAGCGTCAGATCCTGGTAGCGGATGCCGCCCCCGACCGAGAGCGTGTCTTCCGCACCCCCGGTCGCGATCACGGTGTCCACGTCATGGCCGCGGTTAAACGCGATCACGTCTTGCCCTGCGCCCGGCCTGATGGTGTCGACCCCGTCGCCGCCGGCGAGGAAATCGTTCCCGCCATCGCCGTCAACGGTGTCATCCCCGAGTCCGGCATCCAGCAGGTCGTTGCCCGCCTGGCCGAGGAGGGTGTCGGCATTGGCTTCGCCTTGCAGGACATCGTTGTCGTCTTCGCCGGAGAGCTGGTCGTTCCCCGGCCCCCCGGAGAGATAATCGCGGCCAGCCCCGCCCGCGAGGATGTCCGCTTGCCCTTCCCCGTAGAGCAGGTCCTCGCCCGCCTCGGCGTTGAGCACGTCGTTACCCTCGCCGCCGTAGAGCGCGTCGTTGCCGCTCCCGCCCCAGAGCGTGTCTGCATTGGCTTCGCCCTTGAGCGTGTCGGCGCCGTCGTTTCCGTAGAGGGTGTCGTTCCCGTCCCCTCCGAAGAGCGTGTCGTTGCCGGCCAAGCCGGTGAGCACATCGGCACTACCCAGCCCCGATATCGTGTCGGCGCCTGCCGTGCCCGTCAGGGTGTCCGCCGCAGCGGTCCCGGTGAGCGTTACCCCTGGCAGCACTGCGACCGAAAGATTGAACTCATCGGCCGCCTGCGCGCCCGAGGGATCGGTCGCCGCAACTCGAATCGCGAAAGTCCCGATGTCGGCGGGCCCCGGCGTACCGGTGAAGGTCCGGCTCGCAGCATTGAAGACGAGCCAACTCGGCAACGCGCTGCCGTCGGCGCGTGTGGCGCTGTAGGCAAGCGCATCGCCAACGTCAATGTCGCTGAATGAGGCGCCCGGCACCTGGAAGCTGAATACCTGGTTCTCGGTCGCATTCTGGTCGGCGATTGGCGTCGCCAGCACCGGCGCGTCGTTTACCCCGGTCACGGTTACCGTAACCGTCGCGCCGGCCGTCGCGCCGGCCGCGTCAGCGACCGTGTAGCCGAACTGGTCGGTGGCCGTCGCTCCCGCCGCCAGCGCGTCCTGCGCCGCGGCATCAGCCGAATAGGTTAGCGTCTGCGTTGCCGCATTAAACCCAACCGTCCCGACCGTCCCGGTCGTGTTGATCGCCGCGATGCGACGGGTGTCCCCCGCATCCACGTCCGTGTCATTGGCCAACAGCGACGGCGCCAAATTCGCCGTCGTCGCGTCTTCGTTCACCGCGACGCTGTCCGCGACAGCCACCGGCGCATCGTTGGTGTTGGCAACCGCCAGGTCGAACACATCCGAGACGCTCGCATTCGAACCGTCGGTCGCGGTCAACCGGACGGATACCGCCCCCACGTCCGCGTTCGCAGGAGTGCCCGAAAAGGTGCGCGTAACGGCATCGAAGGTGAGCCACGAAGGCAGCGCCGAACCGTTAGCAAGGGTTGCGCTGTAGGTCAGCGCCTCCCCGACGTCCACGTCGGCAAAAGCGTTCGCCGGGACCTGGAAGCTTAACGCCGCGTCTTCGATAGCCGTCTGATCGGCGATCGCATTGGCGACGACCGGCGCATCGTTGGTGTTGGCGACTACTACATCGAAGGAATCGAACGCCGAAGCGCCGGCCACGTCCATGGCCGTCACCTTGACACTCAAGGTGCCGACATCTCCATTCAGCGGGGTGCCGTTGAACGTGTGCGTGGTCGTGTCGAAGGAAAACCACGACGGCAACGCCGTCCCGTCGGCTCGCGTCGCCGACAAGACGAGCGTATCCCCTCCGTCAACATCAGCGAACGTATTCGTTGGTACGGTGAAGCTGAAAGCGGCGTCTTCCGTCGCGTTCTGATCGCTGATTGCATTGGCTAGCGTCGGCGCGTCGTTGGTATTCGCGACCACCACATCAAAGGTGTCAAAGGCCGACAAATTGCCGGTGTCGGTCGCCGACACCTTCACGCTGATCGTGCCCACCTCGTCATTCGTCGGAGTGCCCCCGAAAGTCCCAGTCACAGCGTCGAAACCAAGCCACACGGGTAGCGCGGATCCGTCGGCGAGACTCGCGCTGTATGCAAGCGTGTCGCCGAGGTCGATATCGCTGAAGGTATTCGCAGGCACGACGAAACTGAACGCCGTATCTTCGGTGGCGACCTGATCGGTGATGACGTTCGCAAGTGTCGGGGCCTGATTTCCGCCGGGCACCGCGATGCTTTGCGGCGCGGTCCCGAAATTTGCGTCGGCCAGCACCTGGCGAATCGAAGCGTCATTGACGGCGTTGAGATTGCCCACGGTTCCATACTGGTACGCGAGCGCGCCGCCGAGCGCCAGCCTTTCGCTGACACTCGTCTCGTGCGCCTGCAGGACGCCGTCCAGGGGGAACGCCGCGAGCGAGGGGTCCGCGGCGAGCGCCGCGTAGAACTCGGCGATGACCGCGTTGAAATCGTAGAGGTGCACGGAGCCGAAGAGCTGCAGCGTGATCTGCGGCCAGGCTGTGGGCTCCTCCTCGAAACGGGCGAGCCGGATCGAGTCGGTTGGTCCGATCGCAAGAATAAGGTCAGTCCCATCTTGGCTCAACGACAGCGAAGCGGGCGCGATGCCGCCCCCTAGCGAGAGCGTGAGATCCCCAAGCGCCTGGACCGTATCGTGGCCATCGCCGGAATTAAACGCGATGACATTGCCGGCGGCGTCCGAAGCAATGAAGTCATCGCCGGTGCCGCCCACGATGAAGCTCGCGCCACCGTCGGGAAGGCTCTGCGCCCCGTAGGTGTCCAGGTTGTCGTCTCCCGCGCCCCCGTCGAAAAAATTGTTGCCCTGCGGGTCCGTCGGGTTGTCCGCCCCGTCCCCGCCCCTCAGGATGTCGCTGCCTGCCCCTCCTTCCATGTAGTCGTCCCCGGCGCCGCCCGCCAGCACATCGTCGCCGCCGAGACCATAGATCTCGTCGATACCTCCCAGACCGTCAATCGTGTCGTCGTTATCTGTTCCGGTCAGGATGTCGCCGAACTCGGTTGCGGGGAGGGTTGCCAGGCGGTTCTCGAGCTCCGTCGCATCCCAAGTGGTCCCGTCGGCGAACTGGACGCTTTCAATACGAAACGTCGCGGGGTCGTCGAACCAATCCAGAACCGCGAGACGCTCGCCTGGGCCAAGCACAAGATAGAGCGTGCCGGAGGGATCGTACGTAACCCCCACTTCCTGCGGAGTGATGCCGGAACCAAACCGGACCGAATCGGTGCCGCCTTGGTCGAAGATGAAGTCGATCCCGTCGCCGGCTTCGAACACATAGGTGTCGTCGCCCACGCCTCCGTGAGGGAAATCGATCCCCAATCCGCCATTGAGCGTGTCATTGCCTTCGTTTCCCACCAAGTCGTCGTTGCCTTCCCCGCCTTCGAGGACGTCGTCGCCCTCCAAGCCCTGGATGATATCGTTGCCCGCCCGGCCAAGAATCACCTCACCTCGGGCGCTGCCTACGAGCACGTTGTCCCCGAACTGCGGGTCGAAGCTCGGCGCGGGCGGGGCGGCCGCCACCATCTCTTGCATGGAAACGACCGAGCCGTCGGCGAAGCGAAACTCCTCCACCCCGGTGCCCAGCGGATCGTCCGCGTGCGGGATCACGATTCTCGCCATGTTGCCCACACCCCAGCTCGCATCGAGCGTGGTGTAGGCTTCGAGCGCCCCGCTCACCGGCGAGGTGCTGCCCACCTCGCCCCACGACAAGCTCACATCACCGGGGGTGAGGCCTTGCGCGAATTCGACGGCATCCGCTTCGATCACGCCCGCGGCATAAAGGGGGGCGAGCGCGCCCCAGTCGTGGGCGGCAATCTGCGGCAGCGGCGGCAGCAGCCCGCGCGCAATTGCCTCCCCAATGCTCATGTTGCCGTCCTCTTCCGGATCGAACAGGCGCTCATGCCAATCGGGAACGCCGATGGAGGGGTAATACCAGCCGGCGAATTCCGGGACCGATAAGCCGCGGGAATCCGTGACCGTGTCCCGCCCCAGATCCTCCACATCGAAAACGAAGCGGCTGGCGCCGAACGCGCCTTCGAGATAATCGTCGCCCGCGCCGCCATGAAGCTCGTTCGCTTGAATCGTGTCATTCCCAGGTCCACCGTAGGCGGTGTTACCAAACATCGTGTCATTCCCGGGTCCGCCGATTACAAAAATCCCAGAAATCGTGTCGTCTCCTTCGCCGCCGTACACGAATCCGTCGCCGTTCACGATGTCATTGCCGGCGCCGGCGTCGATCAGGCTGCCGCCCGAAATCTCGTTGTCGCCTGGCCCGGCGATGACCTCTGAAATATGTTCGGTGATGGTGTTCACGGTAAGACGAGCATTGATCAGATTCGGAAATATTCCTCCCTGCGCACTCCCGCTGGTTTGAATTGCGTTGACCTGGCCCGTCACGACGCCGCTGAAGCTGTGGAAAACAGTTGTCGTCGTGACAGTCCCGATGGGCAAAAACTGTCCTACATTAAACGGGTCGGGTTCCGTTCCAATAATAAAATCGGTGTTCGTGAACTCCGTGATGGTTCCAAAATCCTGTTTAAGACCACCCCAGGTGACGCTCGCGATGACTGGCTGATCAGCGAAGGTGTCCATGCGCCCGCTTAATGCGAAGATCTGTGGATCGTCGCTTGCGATCGTCTCCTCGTTGATATGAACCGTGCTCTCGAAGAGAGACGGCGAGGAGCTATTCCAGGACGTGGTTTCGGCTGTTGTGGTGGTGGTCGAAGTGGCCCCGCTGAAGAAGCTGATCGTCGTTGTCTGGGTCTGGGTATTCCAGAACGCGGAGGCGAATACCCCTCCTAAGAATGCCCGCGCCTGCCAGGGGGAGAAAAACGTGCCTTCAGGGGTCAAGCTATATCCGAAGGCGAGATACCGGGAAGCAATCTCCGCCTTGAGCGCGGTGCGAAAATCATCACGCTGCGTGCCCACCCAATCCTGCTCGCGTTGAGCAGTCGCTTCCACCACGGCTTGGGGTGTGGTTAGGGCGCCCGTGGCGTCCTCAATCGTCCAATCCTGAGGCGAGACAAAGTAATCCTGCAGTAACGCTCCTTGGGCGGTGCCTCGTAGCGTCAGTAGGAGATCGTTGCCCGCGCCCGCCGCGTGCAAGTCGTTGAATCCCAGACCGGGCTGAAGCTTGATGCGGCCCCCATCGTCCACGAAAATGTCCCGCCCCATCCCGAAGTTGAAGGCGTACGTGTCCAGTCCCTCACCCCCTGCGAGAACGTCGTCCCCGCCCATGCCATCCAGCGTGTCATCGCCCGCGAGCCCGATTAGCGTTTCCGAGAAATCCGTTCCGACCAGGGTATCCGCGCCATCGGTGCCGGTGATGGGCGGAAGTGTCACAGCATCGAGCTCCGCCGCGGTCACGATGGTTCCGTCCGCAAACTGGATTTCCTCGATGCGGTTAGCCGTGTCGGAGTAGTGTCCCGTAACGGTCAAGCGGTCATCGGGAGAAAGAACCAGCGTCAGATCTCCCTGGACGTTTCGTTCCAACGTGACATCCTGCGGGAACACGTCCGGGGACAGAACAATCCGATCAATCCCATCGGCCCCGGCGTCGTTGATTTCGTCCAGCCCGGAGCCCCGCCCGAAGCGGTAGACATCGCCGCCCGCGCCGCCACTCAGGACATCGCTGCCCGCGGCGCCTTCCAGCGTGTCGTCGCCTTCGGCTCCGTAGAGGAAGTCATCGCCCGCGCCGCCTTGCAGCGTGTCGGCGCCCAGGCCCCCGTCGATGACGTCGTTGCCGCCCAGTCCCTCCACGGTATCGGCGCCGTCGCCGGCGCTGATCTGGTCGGCGTTGTTGCTGCCGATGAAATACTCGCTGGCCGCTCCCCCGTTCAGCGTGAGCGCGACGACCTGCGCCTGGCGCATCAGATCGCCGCGTGTCAGGACCGCCGGGCCTCCGAAGTCGAACGCGGAGACCGCGCCGGCAAAGCCGTTTTGAATCTGGATCTGGGTGACGCCGTCGGTGAGTGCGAGATAAGTCTGGCCTTGCGCGTCGAATACTTGAGAGATCGAAAGCGCAGATACGTCTCCCCCGTACGCCATCTGCAGCGTGTTCGTGCCTTCGTCATCGGCGATGCCGTCGCCGTCCGCAAGATTCGCGACGAACGTGTCGTTGCCCGCGCCCCCTACAAAAATGTCCGCGCCGGCCCCGCCGATAAGCGTGTCATTGCCGGAGTCGCCGAAGAGCGTATCGTCGCCATCGCCCCCATCCAGTACATCGTCACCGTCATCGCCTGCAAGCTGATCGTTTCCCGCACCGCCTACCAGTTGGTCATTGTCGGCGCCGCCGAAGAGCAAATCGTCGCCGTCCCCGCCATCCAGGAAATCAACACCGGCATCGCCTTGCAGATCGTCGATCCCCACGCCGCCGAAAAGCTCGTCGTTCCCCTCCCCGCCCAACATGAGGTCGTCACCGGCCTCCCCATCAAGGTAATCTTCCCCTGCCCCGCCGAGCATCTCATCGTTGCCTTCTCCCCCAAAAAGGACATCGGAGCCACCCTGCCCATAGAGCCGGTCGTTACCGGCGCCACCATCGAGATAATCCGTGCCGTGCTCCGTGGATGCGAGCACCGAAGAGCCGTTGTCGCCCGCGAGCACATCATCGCCCACGCCACCGAAGATCATGTCGTCGCCGGCGTCACCAAAAATGATGTCCAGCCCCGCCTCGCCGTAAATCGTGTCGCTCCCCGCGCCGGCCAGCGCAAAGTCGTCTCCAGCGCCCAAATAAACCACGTCGTTACCCGGCGCGGTCACCACCACCCGTACCACGGTGCCCGCTACTTGCACGGTGCCGACCAGCCCGCCGTCAGGGTCGGGATCGGCTGAAGCAGTAACCGTGGCTGCTTGCCCCGCCACAAAGCCCCGTAAGTCTCCGTCAGCTTCGATGATGTCGGCACCCCCGCCCGCAACGATGACGTCGTCGCCATCGCCGCCTTCAAATACGTTGTTCAGTTCGTCACCGATGAGAATGTCCACACCCTCGTTGCCGATCAGCCACGCCCCGCCCGCTCCGCCGTCCGGGGCCAGTGCGCCCTCGGCAATCGCCTGCTGGAGCCCAACCTGCTCCCGCGCGAATATACGGTCATCGCCCAGGCTGCCTATCAAAACGTCGCCCCCGCCGCCACCCGTGATGAGATCGTCTCCGGCGCCGGCATCCACTCCATCGTCGCCCGCCCCCGCTTCGATCCAGTCGTCGCCCCCGCGCGTCGCGAATATCGAGTCCCGGCCGCCACCGGCCACAATGTGATCGTTACCCGCGCTGTCGAACAACGTGTCCTCGCGATCGGGTTCGGCGTCGCCGGTCGTGACGACGTTGCCCAGATCGTCAAATAGGAATTGCACCCCCGGCTCGCCGGAATTGACGTCGAGCGGCTCGAGGTCCCCGATGATGTCCCGGGTCGGTACGATCGCACTCGGCGCATCGTCCAGCAGGATTCCAAAATCCCCCGAAGCGAAGGTGTCCCCGAGCTCGATCTGGCCCCCGTCCGCGGTCAGGATGGTCCAAGGGGAGTTGTGGGTGAGAGTGAGGAAGCCGTCCGCGCTCTGCCAGGTGGTCGGGTTGATCTGCTGAAAGTAACCGCCCGCGAGCAAGTCGCCGCGGTCCTGGCTGTTGATGATAATGCGGCCTCTGCGGTCCTCGTCTATGATTCGATCGTTTCCGTCGCCGGTGTTCCAGAAATAAAAGTCGTAGCCCGTGCCGCCGATCAGGATGTCGTCGCCCTTGCCACCGGTGAGGAAGTCGCCACCGCCAAGGCCCACGAGCACATCACTGCCACCCAGACCGCTCAGCTTGTCGCTCGGCCCGTCTCGGCCGATCAACAACTCGCTGTTGAAATTTGTACGCACTATCGTGTCTTCACCGACGAGACCAGATGCGTCGTAGGCAACTTGTATGTTGAGCGGGTCAAAGTCCGGAGCACCGGTGATCCCGCCATCCGTGATGTAGCGTTGCTTCAGCGCGTTGGCCGCTGGGGTCAGTTCGTCGCGCAGCGCCTGCACTTGCACAGCACCGAAGCCTGCGGCGTTCAGTTCGCCCTGTGCTTGCCCGCGCTGCGCGGCAAATGTTGTCTCATAGGTCACCATGTCGATGTTCGACCCGCGCATCGTTTCCGCACGGCCGTGGCGCGCGTACATGCGGTAGATCGCTTGGGCTTGCGCGACGGCATCGGCAGCAGGAACGCCTTCGCCGTACAGGCCGAACAACCCGGCCTCGACGAAGCGGCGCTTGTGCAACTGATTGGCGTGGGAATAGCGGATTTGGTACCACGCCTCCGCACGGGCGTCGTACGGGTCCGCCATTGCGAGCGCGTGACGCAGACCGCCACCGATTAGATCTGGATTATTGAAGTACAGGGACATGAGCGCCATATACTCGCGCGTGTCGTGCGCAATCGGCGTGAGATTATTGGTCAAGAGCTGATCTAACCTGGCTTGGGCTCCGTTATCAGTGAAAGGACCGCCGCTGAGCCCTCCTATGGAATATCCGAGAATGAACTGGCTCTTGATACCCTTGGCGTCGTCTAACGTGGGAATTCTGAAAACGCCGCCAGCCCCATAAAACTCAAGTCTCCCATTCAACGCCGCTTGCAACGCTTGTTCGCTCGCTGACGTACCGGGAAGGCCGATTTGCGGTGGAAATACCGCATTGTCTGTGATGATCTGGCGAAAATCCTCGACGATGCTGAGGTACCGCTGCCGCTTCTGCTCCAGTGACTCGGTGCCGGGCGCCTGGGCATCGGAAGCAGCGAACACGCCCAAGTACTGAAGAACCAAAGCCAAGTTTCCATCAGTTGTCGGCTCGCCGATGTTGATGCCGATACCGATCGTCGCGATGTTGTTGCTGTCGGCGTATGGCACGTCCACATAACCCTCTAACTGACGAAGCAGTGCTGGAAGCTCTGCAGTATCCAGATAGCTGTGGCCTAGCGCGTGAGTTTGAATCAGCATGATCATTGCTCCCTTGATGGACTACCGCTCTTCGGCTCTTTCCAAAGCAGTTCGCAAACCGCCTCGGTCTTGCCACGCTCGCGTTTGAACAACGCCAACGTATTATAGATTTGTGAATCGTTCCTTCTCTGATTGTCTAGGTCACCCCACTCGTCATAGAAGGTGTCAAAGTAGGTCTTTCCGCGAAAAGAGAGGATTCCGAGATACGTACCAACAGGCCTGAATCTTTCAGCTTCCTTCGTTACCATTTCTCCATTCGTATTCTTGAATTGCACCACGTAGCCGCCTGTAGGATGACCGAATATCTCTTGAGTACGCATTGGATCCACATTGCCTTGACTGTCCAGGACGAGCACAAATGTGGATGCGCGCACCGGCCCCGGATTGTTGCCGAGGGACCCACCGCATATATAGCCGGTTTCCCGCCAAACCACGACTTGGTCAGGTGCACCGTCGTTGTCTATGTCGACGGGGGGCTCAAAGCGAAAATGGTTTTGCAGTACTACGTTCAGGCGCAGTTGTAGCTCAATTTCCGCGCGGCGCCCCGCATCCGTTGGGATTGGAAGGCCGAGTCGCTTCCTCCGCGCAAGTTCCTTTTCCCAATCGTGAATATCCTTTCGACTGCGAAACCCATAGACTTGGCGGTCCAGTTTGAAGATTTCATTTGCATTCAGAAATACGCGGTTAAGCGCAGCGAAGCCTGGTACATCACTATTTTCCGGTCGGTCGCAGTACGGGGGCGCTGAAAAATCGATTCTATTGAGACGCTTTAGATAAGCGTCGCAAACCGGCACACCCATGCCTTTCGTAAGTACAAACTCATAACTTCCAGCGGCAACGTGTAACGCTGGCGAGAGGACCAGCAAAATTACCAACAAAAGAATCGGGTCAGGCTTGGCTAATTGCATAATGCTCTCCCTTTGGCTACGCTCTGCCCATGGCCCGCAAACCCCGCCTCCACGTCCCCGGCGTGCTCTATCAAACGGGTAAGAATCGGGTCAGGCTTGGCTAATTGCATAATGCTCTCCCTTTGGCTACGCTCTGCCCATGGCCCGCAAACCTCGGCTGCACGTCCCCGGCGTAGCAAAAATAGCAAAAATAGGGTCAGGTTCACATTTCCGCCGAATCGCCTGTAAGCCGCGCAGATTTCCGGGGTCTCCCGCGCTGGGGCGGCCGCGCCGCACGTTCGAGGGCGGCTTCAATTTCGTCCTTGAAGCGCTCGCTACCCAACGGCCAGCCCCGGTTGAGCATCTCTCGAATCTCCTGCAGACCAGTTTCATCAACGCTGTTGCTGAACAAGGCACGATAGGCGCTCTGCCGCTCGACCTCGGTCGCGCCAAGCGCTCGATACTCCTCATGGGCAGACAACAGCCCGTTTTCCTGTCCCAGGGCGTAGTGACGGTAGCTTGACCACGGATAGTCTTCCGGGGCCTTTGCGATTCCGGCGCGCACCGGGTTGAGCTCGATGTAACGACAGCACGCGAGAAAATAGTGCTGCGTGTCCACCAGGCTCGCCTTGAACCGTCCCTCCCACAGCGTGCCGCTGCGCCGATACCTGAAGTTGACGTATTGGACATAGCGCCTGCCCAGGTCCTGCATTGTGTGCGACACCGCATCCGGCTTCCTGGGCGTGAGCATCGAAAATGGGGTCAGGCTTGGCTAATTGCATAATGACCTCCCTGTGGCTATGCTTTCTCTATGGCCCGCAAACCTCGGCTGCACGTTCCCGGCGGCCTCTACCACGTCATCCTGCGCGGCAACGCCCGGCAAAACATCTTCTTCAGCTCCGAGGATCGTTCGCGGTTCTATGAACTGATCGAGGACGGTGTAGCTCGCTTCGGCTACCGGGTGCACGCCTTCTGCCTGATGACCAATCACTTGCACTTGGCGCTTCAGGCCGGTGAACAGCCCCTGTCCGGCGGCCTGCAAAACCTCGCCTTTCGCTACACCCGCTACCTCAATGCGCGGCTGAAACGGGTGGGACACCTGTTCGAGGGCCGCTTCAAGGCCTACCTCGTCGATCAAGATCGCTACGGGCTCGCGCTGGTGCGCTATATCCACCTCAACCCGGTACGCGCCCGGATAGTTCAGCAGCCCGCGGCCTACCCCTACAGCAGCCACCGCGCCTACCTCGGGCGCGATGATCTGTCCTGGCTCACGACCGACTGGGTACTCGGGCAATTCGCCTCCCGCATCGGCGTTGCCCGCACGCGTTTCGCGCGTTTCATCCACGAGGGCAAGGCCGAAGGGCACAACGAAGCCTTCTATGGTGGGCAAGCCGACTCCCGCATTGTGGGCGAGGAAGACTTTGTCAAGATCATCCTTAAACCCGAAGGTAAGCAGCGCAGGGCACCCCCGGTCAAAGAACTGTTGAGCCATGTCTGCCGCCGCTACCGTCTCAACGAGAAGGAGCTGCTCGCCGCAGGTCGCGCGCGGTTGCCCGCCGAGGCGCGCACGCTCCTCGCCTAGCTGGCCCTCAAGACCAGTGCCGCTTCGCTCACCACGTTGTCGCAAACCTTCGGACGCGATATCTCTACTCTCAGCCACGCTCTCTCCCGTCTCGAGGAACATTCGCGAAAGTCGCCCGCTTTCGCCAAAGCCCTCCGCCGGCACCTTTATGCAATTAACCAAGCCTGACCCCCTTTTCCTGCACACCTATTGACAAGACCTCAAGTTGAAACGTGCCGTGCTTAGATAATCTGACATGGTATGCAGGCGCATATTGTTCTCCTAGTGATGTGCTCGCGCGTGTCTAACTAACCGATTAGAAATTAAGAGATGAGGCGCCTACTTGACCTTCTCGAACGAATATCTGCCAGCGTATCGTTTGTCTTCAAAGTCGCGGGTAGTGCGGTACGCGTCAACAGTAATGTGCAGATTTGGCACAAGCAGCTTGAGCTCCATTATCCAACCCGCCCAGCCGCACTTCGCATTTGGATCCGCTTCAAAAACGAACTCGTTTTCAGACTGAGCAATCTGACGAATGGTTGCATCGTTGCAGCCACCCCAAGTAAATGTTGTCTGATTTATGGTCAGTGTATTCACCTTGGGTCCCCTGGCGCTTCCGGTTGGCTCGTAGGCTCCGAGCCATATAGGAGGAAAATTCCTGTTGGTGGCTGTTAAAACCTCAGATTCAAGTCGCGCGGCTGAATTCTCGGCACATGCGTAAGCTGCGAACAGGATTAGGGCAACACCAAGTATCTTGAAGACGGTGCCATTGGGGTCAGGCTTGGCTAATTGCATAATGGTGCCTCCTTAACTATGCTGGCCCGCAAACCTCGGCTGCATATCCCCGGCGGGCTCTACCACGTCATCGTGCGCGGCAACGGATACAAGATTGGGGAAGAACTTAACCATCATGTCCCTTCTCGCCCGTGACCACACTCATCCTCGTTTGATGCCCGCCGAGCTTGATCACCTCGTCCACCTGCAAGCCGCCTGGCAGTTGATGCGCGATGAAGAGCATGGTGACCTTGCCCTTGAGCTGGTTGACGGTCTTGGCGAACTGCTCCGCCGTCGGTTGATCGAGGCTGCTCGTCGCCTCGTCGAAGATCAAGATCTTCGGGCGCTTGAGTAAAGCCCGCGCAATGGCCACGCGCTGCTTCTGCCCGCCCGAGAGCCCCGCGCCGTGCTCCCCGATCGGGGTCTGATAGCCCTCGGGCAGTTGCTCGATGGTGTCGTGGATCTCCGCCATCTTGCAGGCCTCGATCACGTGCTCGAAGCTGGCGTGAGGATGGGCAAGGATCAGGTTCTCGTAGATCGTGCCCGAGAAGAGCGTCGTCTCCTGCGGCACCACGCCGAAGTGGCTCCTTAACTCGTTCGCCGGCAGGCTGCGAACGTCCCGGCTATCAAGCTTGATCTGTCCAGCGGTAGGCAGATAAAAGCCCTGTAGTAGTTTGGCGAGCGTGCTCTTGCCGCTGCCCGAGGGACCCATGAGGGCCAAGCACGCCCCGGGCATGAGTTCCAAATTCAGGTGCTCGAAGAGATACGGCAGGCTCTCCCCGTAGCGAAAGCTCAGATCCGCGATCTCGACCTGGCCCTGGCTCGTGGCCGAGCGTGTGGGGGTTACTGAGTAGGGCTCGGCCGGGGCGTTCATGATGTCGCCCAGGCGCTTCACCGCGATCGCCGTCTGCTGGAACTCCTGCCACAGCCCCGCCAGGCGCAGCATGGGCTGAGAAAGACGGCTCGCGAACATCTGATAGGCCACCAGCATCCCGATGGTGAAGCCCTCGCTCCCCATGACGAGCCACGCCCCGGCGCACAGGATCGAGAGCGTCAAGAGCTGCTCCAGGGTGTTGGCGGCGACGTTATAGGTATTGGCGAGCTGGCGGGTGTTGAAGCCGGCGGCGAGATAGGCTGCGAGGTAGTCGCCAAAGCGGCTCTTCAACTGCGGCTCCATCTGCAGCGACTTGACTGTTTCCATGCCCGAGATGTACTCGGTGAGAAACGCGGTATTCCGCGCGCCCAGCAGGAATTGCTGGTTCACGCGAGCGCGCAGGGAGGGCACGATCGCAAAACTGATGGCGACGATGGCGGCCAGGATCGCCAACGTGATGAGCGAAAGCAGCCAGCTGTAATAGAACATGATCGCGAGGAATATGAACAGGAACGGAGCATCGAGTATGAGCGTCACTCCCGCGCCGCTCACGAACTCGCGGATGGTCTCCACCGCGTGCACGCGCGCGACCACCACCCCCGTCGGCCGGTGCTCGAAGTAACGCATCGGGAGTCTCAGCACGTGCTCGAAGACCTGCGTCCCCAACACGGCATCCACGCGGTTCCCGGTGTGCAGCACCAGGTACTGGCGCACCCAGCTCATGGCCGCGCTGAAGACCATGACCACCGCCAGCGCGATCCCGATCACGATCAACGTATTCATCGTCTGGTGCACGACCACCTTGTCGATCACGACCTGGGTAAAGAGCGGCGTCGCCAGCGCCATGAGCTGGATCGCAAGGGAAGCTAGCAGTACATCGCGCCAGATGTTCTTGTGCTTGAGGAGCTCGGGAATGAACCACCTGAAGCCAAACTCGCGCGGACGAATCAGGGCTTCGTCGTCTTCGCTGAGACGCGGCACCTCGGGCGCGCACAGCACGATCGTACCGGCGTACTCCTCGTCGAAGTCTTTGAGCGCAGCGGTAACGGGCGCGGAACTGTTCGCCGTGGCGTACAGGATCCGCTGCGCATCACACTTGAGCACGACCGCGAGGCGATTCGGAAGCGGCCCGGATGGCGCCGGTTCAGCGTTGGTCGGCGTTTCCGTGGACGCGCCGCGTGCGCCGGGCTTGAGTATCGCAAGGAATGGCTGGGCGAAGGCGTGCAGCTCCGACGACGCAACAGAGCGAACGCCGCTCTTGAGCTTCAGCGATTGCGCAGCTTGCTGAAGGGAAACCAGACTATAAGGCGGGGCGAACTGCTGGAGCAGGAGCTTCGGGGCGAAAGGGATGCGGTTAAGCTGGCAAATCGCCCCCAACCCCCACAAGAAGGCAT
>Ga0209520_10000767_pt1 | contig 18003 bp, 25 predicted proteins | sample Rifsed16ft1_FD_184009 | JGI IMG/M metagenome (GOLD analysis project Ga0209520, IMG submission 184009) | Soil microbial communities from Rifle, Colorado, USA - sediment 16ft 1 (version 2) | ecosystem: Environmental > Terrestrial > Deep subsurface > Rock core/Sediment | place: Rifle, Colorado...
ACCCGATAACTCTATCTGGATCAAGCGTATTGCAATTAGTAGCTGGAGACTATATTGAAATATATCTATACGGCGCGGGAAATAACTCTAGCTCTGCAATCACACTTAATTCAACCAATCTATATATTGAAAAGGTCTCAGGCCCTGCTCAAATCGCAGCTAGTGAAACGGTGTCGGCAAGATATACGACGGCAGCGGGCCAGAGTATTCCAAATAACACAAATACAGTTATAGATTTCGGGACGAAAGATTTCGACTACACTGGGTCTGTGACAACTGGCGCTTCTTGGAAATTTACGGCACCTATTAGTGGTCTCTATAAAATATCTGGTCACGTTCTTATAGATACGGGCGGAGGATGGGAAGCATCTGAGGAAGCGACTGTGTTTGTGTTTAAAAACGGCACAATGTATGCGCGACTAGCCAGCGTATACATGCAGACGACACATTCGACCTATGTTAGTTTACCAATGGCATCGACAGAACTTAGGTTACTGGCAGGGGATTATATTAATTTAACAATGTTTCAGAATTCAGATGCAGCAATTACTGTACAAACTACAGGATCATACAATTGGGTAAACATAACCAGGGTGGGGAATTATTAACATGAAAAAAATAGAAGTTAAAAAGAATGGCGTTGTTACTCACGCTGGAACATTTGAAACCCAGGAATTAGTGGACGCTTGGGTAGCAAAAGAGATTGACAACAACTCTTGGGGAAAACCCGAGAGATGGGTAAGAGCTGAGGCCGAAGATATCTCAAACGCTTTAGAACAAAGAGTAATCCAGACAGAATTTGAAACCTACACGGAGTATAAATTGGCAAGCGAGTATACAATAGAAATTACAGACGTTACAGCAGAGTTTGAGGAACGTTCTAAAATTCAAAAACGAACAAAGAAAAGATTTTTTGGCGAGTACATGATTGATAAGATTGCAGCGAGTAATGAAGCGAAAAACCTCACTATAGAGCAGATCGAGGCATTCATGAGCGACACAACTATTTTCAGTTTGCGAGAACATTTGTGGGCTGGCAATATTGATACCTTCATTACAAAGCTCACAGCGAGTGATGTTTCTGCTTTCTTTACTACTGAGGAAAAAGCTTATGTGATAGCTGTATGCCAAGCTTTTTTAAATGATTTGGAACAATAATGAGCTTAGAGCAATTGGTTGAATATATAAAGCAAGATTCTGATTCAAGGTTTGCAGAGATAAAACAAAGTCTCCATGAACTAGATCAAAAAGTAGATACTCTGCTGCAATTCAAGTGGCAGATTGTAACTGGCAGTATTGTTGTGAGCACTATTCTTGCCATACTTATTCAATTAATTGGGCTGTTTATGAGTCGCTAAACAAAAAGGAGGTTAATATGCTTTTAGAGGGTAAAGAGTTAGAAGGAAAAATTGGAGAAAAAGGGTCCTACTCTGTCGATGTGGACACTACTGGTTTAATTGAAATTAAACTTGGCGGTGGAGATTTGATGGCTGATGGGTTTGAAGGCGGTGCTTATGTGAAGCTTACTTTAATGTCCATTTTAGAAAAGGTAGCTGCAAAAACTGAAACACAGTGGGACGATGCGGCTGTTATGTCGATCAAAAAAATACTCGGTCTTGTCGCGTGAACTTTCTAGCTGGAATATTTGCAGTCTTGTTTGAAAAGCTTTTCCTCAGACTTATTGGTTGGGGAAAAGAATTTTTAGCAAAAAAAGCAGCAGAGAAAAAAGAAAAAGCCAGAGAAGCTATTTATGACAAGCAGGTTCAAGACGCTACTAATAAATATAAAGAGGCTAAGACTGCAAAAGAACAAGAGGATGCATTTCAAAACCTTATCAATTCAGCGCGGAGGCACTAACATGATATTGCGAAATATATTATATGGTTTGTTTCTAATTATTATAGGATGCAAGGGGCTTCCAGAAGAGCCAGAGATTGCTATTTGTACTCCGGTTTTAAATTACGTCGAAGAATCCAAAATAGACTTTGAATCCTCTTATGTCTTTTGTGTTAGCGACATTAATCCAAATGATCCAAAGAAGCATAAAAAATTCCCATTCATTCAATTTGTTGAAGAGAAACCGTTTATGGTCTCAGCTGTAGACTATACGGTAAAGATTAAATGGGCTGAAGAAGTGAAGAATTGGGGCGAGAAGAATTGTAAAGAATAGTATCCTATTGGGGGTGATATGGTAGTTTTAAGTAAAGGGTATAAAAAACCGGAAACTGGAGACTTTGGAGATAGTTGGTTCGACTCCCTGGAAGACAACATAAGCCTATCAAACTCTCATGATCATGATGGGGTGGATGGGGAGAAAATAACAGCTATAAATTTAAACCCCTCCACACTGTCTGTTTCATCCGGTAGTTTCGCAGATCAAGGAGACGGGTACTGGAGAGCCACAGTAACAGTACCCAGTGGTGGGCTTGTAGATAGCTACACCGTAACCATTAAAGACCCAACAACCAAGGACCCAATAAATTTAAAAATTGCGAAACTAAACTCAACACAATTTTATCTATATACTAATTTTGTTCAAACCTTTGAGGTATTTTTCGGAGTATGAGTAATCTAGAGGCGCAACCACTAGCAATAGAGGATTTCTCTTTCGGGGTGACTGATTATTATGTCGATGGGGACCCAAGAAGTGCTAAGAGTATGGAGAATCTACTACTCACACCAAATAAAAAATTAACAACTAGGTGGGGTAGTATTGTAATAAATGACCAACTACCTCTCGGAACCTTTAGAATCAATAAGCTATCCCAAATAAAATCAAACCTTTTAGTATTTCAGGACAAAAGGGCTTATAGAAATAATGCAGGTGTTTGGTCTGAGATAGTAGGCCCTACATCAGGGACTTTTTTTCCCTCTGGGGATAGTAACTCAATAATTGTAGACTCTGAATGGCAGGACCATGTGTTATTTACCTCTGATTCATTTTGCTCACCCCAAAAAGCATTTATCGACAATTCTGGGGGTTATAGGGTTAGAAATGCAGGCTTGCCAGACCTACCCGCTGGGTTTTCTGTCACCAACCCTACTGGATCGGGTAGTTCTTATCTATATGCCGCTGTTATTAGTTTCACCTATCAAGTGGGGACAGTAACTTACCTAGATAGAGGCCCCGTATTTTATTATCTAACTGCGGTTGTTGGCGGGGCGATAACTGGTGGGAATACCGCGACAGTGACAATACCTGGGTCATTTGTGGGTCCTGAAAATTGGGATACGGCTAACTGGAAAGTGGAAATATATAGGACTACAGATGCGGGGGATGTATTCTATAAGTTGGGCCAAGTCTCATTTGGAACTACTTCTTTCATAGACAATTTTACAGACCTGACTATTTCGGCCAATGAACAACTATATACTACCAGTGGGTCAGTAACTAATACAACACCTCCGAAGGCTAAGTATGTGCATTGTGTGAACGACCTAGCATATTGGGCACACATAAAAGAGGGGTCGGAGGTATTATCAACTGAGGTCCGACAAAGCAAATCTGGAGATCCAGACAGCGTACCTCCAACATTTTCAGCCTTTACCGAGTCACCAATAACGGGGCTTTCTTCAATTTATGATAGGCCGCTAGTATTTTGTGAATCTTACATATATCGAATAGACAACTACTACTCTGATGACGGCTCAGGGGGGATGCTACTGCGGAGAATTGACGATAGATCCGGATGCATTTCCCAGCAATCTATAGTTCAGACACATTTGGGAGTCTTCTGGGCGGGCGCTCAGGGGTTTTATTGGTCCGATGGGTTTCGAGTAGTGGGTATTTCTGACCACTTAAATGAGACATATAAGAATATAGTAGATACGGATTTTAAGAAAAAGAGAATATCTGGAACATTCGACCCAAGCAATCAGCGTGTTTTTTGGACTATTGTTAGCATTGATAATGTAGCAGAAGAGCCAAATGCTTTAATTGTATTAGATTTAAAATTCCCCTTTCAACCTAGCGAAATAAAACGGGGGGGTACCTTCACAACTTGGGTTGGCGGGGATTCATTTAAACCAACGCAAATTATGAGACTAGGGAACGAGATATATCGCGGGGATACTAGAGGATATATACTAAAGCATAGTGTGGATTATTTCACTGATAAGAAGATACAGACAGGGGTTGCGTCTAGCTCTTGGGGGTCCCAAGTAATAAACCATTTATATGAATCTTGCTTCCTAGATTTCGGAAGTAAGTTCTATAGGAAATGGGTTCCTAGGATCTTAATCTCTGCTGATAACACGACAAACCTATCTCTGGATATTAGGTCTTCAAATGATAACAATAGAGTAACTGGAACACTAAAACCCATTAGATATAAAAATTCTATAGCTTGGGGGGATGTACTACCTGTTTGGGGTGACCCAGAAGCCCTATGGAATGTTCAAGGATTGATCGAGGAGTGGAGAAGGTTTCCAGCTAGGGGTTTGAGGTGTAACTATAAACAAATAATTTTCGAAAACGCACAGGTAAATATTATTAGTTCCGACTTATTAGGCGTTGTAACAATAAACCCCACTGCTAACACAGCAACACTTGGGGGAAGCTACACTTGGTTGGTAGATATTGTAGACTACTACATAAGTTTTGAGCATGATGGGTACATAAGAGAATTTAAGATAACCGCTAGAACTCCTACCACTATAACCTATGAAGACACTTCTAATAGTGACCCCATTGCAGGAAACTATAAATGGGTTATGCGGGGGAAACCTAAAGGGGAGGTCTTGCTCCTTAATGGATATATCATTCACTGGGCGTATATATCTAAGTCTCACACCCCCTTTAGCTCTTCATCACTAGGGGGCAATCCTGCGTGACAAAAACTTTAAAGCGACTAGATTTATTAATAAGAGAGGTAGAAGATCCTCATGCCCAGGAAAATTTTTGGCGACTTAGGAGTCTAATCAGTGATTTAACCAATTCTGGGATACCAGGGCCAGCAGGTCCTACGGGGCCAGCAGGTCCTATTGGACCCCCTGCTATAACTGTTCCGAAATTGGTAATAACTTTCAATACGGATGTGGGCACATTAGCGACACATCTTTTACGGGTTAGTGGCGACAATACTGTAGTCCAGATAACAGACAACCTATCCACAACAATCCCCAATGGAATATTTGGAGTTGGGTATTCTAAACCATCCACCCTACAAATTGATGTTTTGTTTTCGGGAGTGATGGGGGGATACAGTGGTTTTACTATTGGAAATCCCCTGTTTATATCAACTTCTGGAATTCCAACACATACAGTACCTACTACGGGAATGGTTCAACAAATTGGATTCGCAATATCTGCTACAGAATTTTTTGTAAGTATAATGCAACCTATGAGAAGAAGTTAGGAGAAGACGAAATATGAATTTAGACGATATTGTAAGCGAGGATAAAGATACTACCGTTGTTCGCACAGCCTTAAGTCCTGTGGAATATTGGGAGTGGCGAACTACAATTGCAGAATTAGAGGTGTCTAAGCAGGCACTAGCTAGAGCGGAGTTGGAATATAAATTATTGCAAAAAGAAATTGATAATTTTGTTTCATATCAGAAGATTTTCTTTTATACTAAGTTTAGTCAGGCAAAGACTAAGTTTCAAGAAATGCAATCAGAATATGATAAGTTTAAACTTGGTCTTGAAAAAAATCTGGGCCAATCTTTAAATAATAAAATCATAGATGATATTTCCTTTGAGATAAAAGAATTGCCTGCTGAACCCGATAAAAAATAACTTTTGAGGGAAACCTCAACATAGTGTCCAACGATGGACAGATTGGAGAAATGGATGGCTCAAGTAAAACTATTAAAAATTGCGGCTGATGGGGTTCCTTTAGAGTTTGGTTCTACAGATGAGATCACTCTAACCTCGTTCACCATTACAGGTGGCGGTCCTGTATTGTCTGCGACAGGTTTAGATTTAAACAATCAAGACGTGTCTGATGTGAGTGATTTAGTATTTAATGACCCAACTGCTGGCACCATAAATCAAACAGCGGGTAGTTTAATTGTAGATAATATTATGGCTAAAGAGCGTGAGAATACAATCACGACAGCTGGAGGCATTTCTTTCCCAGTTATTACGGATGTTGCTGGGCAGGTAGATGCTTTTAGATTGCCAGCTCTTGCGGGGACTCCAACTGCAACCCCTACTACTGGGGGCGAGGGCCATCTATTGTGGGATTCAACAAATGATAAATTGTATGCTTGGACTGGATCTGTGTGGGATGACTTATCTTCCGTACAAGCTGCTGAGCAAGTAGTTAATGCGTACACCGCAGAAGAGACCTTACTAGCTCGAGATGTTGTATACATTTCAAGTGCTGATAATGTATCAAAGGCATTAGGGGATGCGACTACTAAATCCCAAGCCATGGGCTTTGCGAAAGCTGCGGCCTCTGCTACCGCCTCAGTTAATATCCAATCTGAGGGTGTTATAACAGGGTTTACAGGCCTTACAGCAGGCGCAAGATACTATCTGAGTGCCGCATCAGCTGGATTGATTACATCCAGCATACCTACAGGCACAGGCAATACCATTGTTCAAGTAGGGTATGCTAAGTCTACAACGGCAATACATATTCACATTGAGCAAATGGGTCGTAGGGCGTAAGTGGATAAAGTTAAGCCATTAGGTTTTGAAAACGCTTCACTAGGGGGTACGGAGACGTACCCCCTACCTACTGAGCTAAATCCCTCTGAGGATTTTATCGCTGTAAAGGGAATATCTTTTGAAAATCTAGAGGATTACACACTAGAAAAAATAGGAAGTATAATCTTAGAGAAAACCCCAAATAATAGTGTGAAGCCAACATACCTAGGCAGCGGAGACCCAGATTTTATAGAAATCTTTAGCGGGTTTACTCAGACAACACCCAATAGAATAGCTAAGATAGTCTTATCCTATTCTAGCGGCCTTCCAACCTCAGAAACTATATTTATTTATGACTCTGATGGGACTACAATTCTAAGGACCATAACTAAAAACTATACTTATGTCAGCGACAATTTAACTAAAGAAGAGACAAGTACAACATGATAGACTCTATCGTAAAGTTTGTAACGGGAATAGTAAAACTGAGGGGTGGTTCAGATGCCACAGTTATTGGAAATACGGGGGATAGATTAAAAGTAGCTTTAGTGCCAGGGACTCAAACTTTTGACAATAAAGACTATCTAAATGTCATTGCAACAAATCAGGTAATCAATTCTCCTTTAAACAGTAGTACAGCAAATCTAGCAGCAGGGGCGTCTTTCACAGGTACTGGTGAGGAAATATTATTTACTGCTTCTGCACAATTTTCATTAAAATCTGATCAGCCCTGTTTACTGCAATTTCAACAAAGCCCAGATGGTACAAATTGGGATATAAGCGATAACTATCTCATTCCTGCAAATGTCGGGGATAGCCGAACCATGCAGATAACACATCTTTATGTAAGAGCTAGAGTCACCAATTTGGGGTCTAGCACAACAACATATCTGCGCCTTAGCACTATTTACACAGCGCAAATGGAAGCTCTTCCAAGAGCACTTAGTTCCGAAGGCAGACTCAAAGTTGAGGTTAAAAATGCTGAGGAGTCAACTAGTCCACTAGGCAGACTTAGAACTGCTGAACATCATACTTTTTTTGAATTTTCACATCGCAGAGGACTTGCTGGGTCTAATTTAGTGTTTGATGAAAATGTATCAAGTGGCGGAAACACCACAGAGCTAATTAATAAAGCTTCAGTGCAGATGAACACAACGTCAACTGTCGGATCAAAAGTAATACGACAGACATTTAGATACTTTCCATATTTTCCTGGACGTGGAACATCTGTTTTATTATCAGGGAATTTTAATGGAGCAACAACGGGAGTTAGAAAGCGTTTGGGATATTTTGATGAGAGAGATGGATTGTTTTTTCAATTAAGTAGCTCAACGCTTAGTATTGTCCGGCGCAGTTATGTTACTGGGTCAGCAGTCGATGAAGTAATTAACCAAACAGAATGGAATGTAGATGCTTTGAATGGCTCCGGGCCAAGTGGTGAAGTTTTTAATGTATCTAATCAGACATTATTTTTCATAGAGTTTCTTTGGCTTGGATCGGGCGGGGCTAGACTTGGATGTTATGTTGGGTTAAAAAAAATAATCTGTCACCAATTCTCATCAAGTAATCAAACAGCAAATCCGTGGTCCTCTAGTGCATCCTTGCCGATCAGGTTTGAGATTGAAAATCTATCTGGAAGCTCGGGTAGCTCCTTAATCCCAACGTGTATGTCAATATTGTATGAAGGAAAACTAGAGCCAGAAAGTGGACTAGATCATTTCCACGTCTCAAGTGGTACTAATGAGTTGACCATCGGGACCAATACGCCTGTAGGCAGTGTGAGACTAAATCCAAACACAAACAGAGCTTGTATTGTTCCAATCAATATGGACTTGATTATGACTTCAGGAACAAAAGTTATTTATTGGAGATTGATTAAGAACGGGTCTTTAACTAATGCAAATTGGGGGTCTGCTGGAACGTGGTCACAATTTGACGGCGCTGCAACCTCCATATCTGGAGGTCTAGAGGTAGCGACAGGATATATAAATATTTCAGGGTCTACAACAATCTCTCCAGAGGTTTTTCTCGCTGATGCAGATCTTTTTTTGGGTAGAAAAATAGATGGCACATCTGAAATCTTAACTCTTGTTGCATCTACCTCGGGGGGAACTGCTAAACTGGTTTACTCCTCTAAAATAAGGGAATATCTACTATGAGTTCGATAACTAAAGAGACAACCTGGGAGAAGTTCAAGAGCTATGTCGATAGTAAACAATTAAATATTCAATTCTTAGATGATGACGACGATATATATGAGTTGTATGCAATAGCAGAGGGTTTTGTCGTTCTTTGCATTATAAAAAAAGACGACCCAAGAACTAGTGAGCAAGCAGACTTTGAAGACAACTATAAAAATTTTGGTAATAAGTTTAGCCCGATAAAACCTTCAGCACTGGCAGATCCAGACGGGTTTAGGTTCCGGGGGAGGCGAATTATTAGTGCTACCGCTGCACCTGGAGAAAGCTCGCATGATTATGTATTGCCCGAGGATTTATATTTCACTGGGGTTATCATTAAGTGCTCAAACATTAATTTTTATGACTATGGTAAGCTTCAAATAATAGCACCTATTGGACATAGCATAAACCCATACTCTCAAGAAATATTGGTAGAGGAGTTTGTCCCGTCTTGGGGGTTAACAAATGAGTCGCAAATGATTCAGGTGTATAGAGCTAAAATATTATCTGGGTTAATTATCAGAATTGTATTCAATAACACTGGGTCAAGTAATGTTGATTTTTGGATAAACGCTTTTTTACATAAGAGGACTTAAGTGGAGTTAAAGATCTTGTGTGCTGCTAGAAGAAATTTTCAAATAGGGTCTTTCATAATTCAGAAAGTAGAGAGAATGCCCTTCTCACACTTTGCTGTGTTGGTGGATGGTTTTGTATATGAGGCAGTCTGGCCGAAAAGCAAAGCATCTTATTTTGATCTATGGCTCCACGATTATCGGGTCGTTAGGTATTTTGATTTTAGCACAGAGGATGAGTGTATAATTAAAAAGACTAGAGGGTTTATATCTCGCAATAATGGGGTTAGGTTTTCAATATTGCAAATATTAATAATAGCTTTGAGCTATGTAATAAGCCCATTAAAATATTCCATCTTAAACGGTAAGAAAAAATTAATTTGCTCAGAATATGTTGCAAGATTATTGCTTGAGATATTTAATAAACCTTTTAAGAAACCATTTGATTGTTTGTCTCTTAGGAATGTCTATAGGGCTTGTTTGCAGGTAGAGAAGGGGAGAAAATGAGATACTGGACCTGGGGAGAAATCCGCACCAAGATAGAACAGGAATGCGACTTAGAGGATGAAACCTTTATACGAGAGTCAGAATTACTGGCCTATTGTAATGAGGCAATAGATGAAGCAGAGGCAGAAATCCATACATTGTATGAGGACTATTTCTTAAAGAAGGTAGAAATACCAATTATAGCAAATGATGAGTTATTCGCAATCCCCACATATATGTCAGACATATATGCTGATAAGATTCGGAGAATCATATTTAAAAGCTCTGGAGACACCACGTACACTATTACTAGATTGAAAGACTGGAAAAAGTTTGAACAAAAAGCTTTAGCCGACACTCAAACAACTACAGATCTATATCAGTATTTTTTAATAAATTCGACCCCTGGCAGTCCCCAAATTATGTTGGTTCCAAAGGCAAGAGAGTCTGGGACCATGGTTGTTTGGTATCTTAGAAATGCTAATAGGCTCTCAATAGATGCAGATATTTGCGATATCCCAGAATTTATCAACTTCATATTTGCCCATTTAAAAGTTAAAATCTATAGTAAAGAGGGGCATCCAGGATACCAAGAAGCACTAGAGCGACTAGAGACCGAGAGAAACAGGATGAATTCTGTACTGTCATCCAGGGTACCTGATGCAGAAAATGAGATTGAGTTAGATATGTCTTCATACAATGAAATGAACTAAAGGAGTACCACAATGAAATTAGCTGGTTATGATCCAAATGCTGTAACTTCAGCCACTAGGAGAATAAATACCCCATACAGCCCTGCTGGAGTCGCTCCTACTAGGGTTGCTGCTCCAGCTATAGCGCCTAGTGGAAAGGGATATACGCCAAGGCGAGACGAGCTGCAAGCCACACCATTTACTCCGAAATGGGGTACACAAGTCCCTACTGATGAGCAAGGAAGACCACTTACTCCAGAGTTTGCAACAACTGGAGACACTGGGACAGGGTTACTTCGTCCTCAATATAATATTCAAAACATATTAGATAGGCAGGTCCTAGAACGAGGTAGGGAAGAAGCTTTAAGACAACCAGGGGTTATGTCTAAATGGGGTCAGATGGCTCTATCCCAAGCTCAGAATCAGATGGCCTCCCAGCTAGCCGGACAGCAGGCTCAAGCACAAAACCAGCTTGCCATGCAAGGGGGGCTTAGATCCGGTGCTAGAGAGCGATTAGCTTCTCAGGGGCTTAGACAGCAGATGATAGGTGGACAGCAGGCGCTAGGCGGGGTTCAGGCTCAAGATGAGGCAACAAGACAAAAATGGATGCAAATGATGCCTGGTATGGAGCTACAAGCCGCACAATACGGTTCAGATGTGCAGAGCAAAAACATTGATAGGGCTTTACAAGAGATTGCACAACAAAGACTTCTAAAACAAAGACAATATGAGGAAGCTATGAGGGGTTGGGCCGCTGGAAAGACTGCCAGTGCTGCAAAGTCTGATGAGAGTGGCGGCCTTCTTAGTGATATTTTTAATGCAATATTTTAAACAATAGGGAGATATTTATGGACCCAATTACAATAGGTCTTTTAGCTGGGGGCGGGCTAGGACTTTTAAAAGGCATCACAAATGAAAAGAAGATGAAACAAGCTGCTAAGTTTAGAGAAGCCGCTTTGAGATATTCCCCTTGGACTGGGATGAATGATCCAGGAGATTTGAATCTTCCTGGAGCACTATCTTCCGGTTTACAGGGCGCGGCCCTAGGCGGTCTTGCAGGCGGACTATTTCCTACAGCGGGGGCCACTCCTGTAGCAGGGGTTACACCCTATGCGGGTTCAAACTATTTAGGTGGCTCAGCAATGAATACAAACCTAGGCGCAGTGGGGTCTTTTACACCTATGACAACCTCAGCACTAACCCCAGCGCAAGCTGCAATGTTGGGCGGTTGGTCCAACCAAATACCCTAACAATTAGGAGTAAATATGAATTTCTCAGACTTAGTTATGCTTCAAAATATGTCCAATGGGGGTCAGACACCCCCACAAAACTCAGCAGATATATTGGGCTTAATGCAGCTATCACAATCAGATACATCTTTCCCCATGTCGGGAGGGGATCTTATTAAACTACAACAAAAACCCAATATAAAAAAATCTATCAAGCAGCCCACAACTCCACAAAACCCTTTAGCAGGTTTAGAGTTATTAGGTCTCCAACAACAAAGAGAAGGGATACAAAATCTAGAAGGACAACTAGATGTGAAGAAAGAAATAAATCCCTGGGTCGCTGCGGTCTCTGCGGCTTCTGATATAATGTGGGGTACGGGATACACTGGAGAACTTTTAAAACAACAAGCTATGCAAGAAAAAGAAAGAAAAACATCCGCAAAAGAGATCCAAGAGGCTAGGGAAAAACTATCTAAGACTGAGATAGATATCCTAAAAGAACAGCAAAAAGAAAAGAAAAGTGCTGAGCAGTTTAGAATGTTGGCTGGGAAGCAAGAAAAAACCGCATCAGATAAGGAGCAAAAACTAGAGTCCACACTATTTGGGGATTGGCAAAAAAACCCAACCACTCAAGCAAGTCAAGAGGTAGCTACGGCATATGAGAAGGTAAAGCTCGCAGCAACGCAACCAAGCGGTGCTGGGGATATGTCTTTAATTTTTGGATATATGAAAATGCTAGACCCAAAATCCGTAGTTCGAGAGGGGGAGTTTGAAACAGCTAAAAAAACAGCCGCTATACCTGACAGAGTTTGGAACATATACCAACAATTAAGTACAGGAGAAAAACTAACCCAAGAGCAAAGAACTGAGTTCACTAAACAGGCTGAAAAAGTATTCTCAGGACAATTAGAACAACAAAAAAGATGGGATACAGTCATAAAACAAAGAGCTAAAAATTTGGGATTAGATCCCAGTAGGGTTGTCCTAGGGGAAACTTTATTCGGTAGCTCGTACAGTAGAACTGAAAATAAACAACCTGAAATAAAAGAGTGGCAAGGTAAAAAATATAAGATCCAGGGAAATAAATGGGTTGAGGTGAAATGATGGCACAAGAATTTGAGGTTGGCAAGGCTCCCTGGGAAATGGGGGAGGGTGAAAGCAGATCAGAATTTGAGGTTGGTAAGGCTCCCTGGGAAATGGAAAATGTTGTAAATGAGATGCACCCAAATATTGACTGGATGACTCGGTTTAAATTTAAGAATTTCTCTATAAAACCGGAAGTCGCACTAGAGTGGCTAAAAAAAACTCAACCAAATCTAGAATGGAAAAAAGATGACTCGGGGGAGATTGTAGCAAAGACACCACAAGAGACAACCTGGAGAAAATTAGACCCAAAAGGGTTTGATATACAAGATATTACAGATGTGATAGGCTCTGATGTGCCTGGAGGTATCACCCAGGGCCTAGCCACTGCGGCGGGGGCTCTAGGCGGCGGACTCCCAGGTGCTATGGGGGCCAGTGCTTTATCTGGAGCCGGAGTTGAAACCTTAAGACAAGCCCTTGGACAATCTATGGGGTTTGGGGGGATGGCCCCAGAGGAGATAGGGGTTTCAGCTGGTTTGGGGGCTATACTTCCCACAGTATTTGGGGGCGGGTTGGGGGTAAAAGAAGCAATAAAAGCAGCTACCAAACCTGGGGCCTCAAAAACAGCAGAAGAGCTATTAAAATCTCAGCGGGGTCTCTTAGGTCGTGGCTACGATGTAGCTGCTGGAAAGATAGGTCCCTATCTAGGTACTGTAATGTCTGGAGAGAGTCCAACTGTATTGAGAAAGGCTGCTACAATCTTACCAGAGATACAAAAAGCAGACCTAGACCCCAATATAGTAGTAAAGCCCCTTGAGGTGGCCGCTAAAGAGGTGAATAAAACTTTAAAGGGCAACACCACACAAATTGGTAAAAGGCTCGAGGAAATAAGAGATACCTTAGATGCCGAAAAGATAGGTATTTCAAAAAGAGAGTTATATCAACCCTTCTTAGATCTTGCTGAAACTATTCAAAAAGGAGCAGCAGACACTCCAGCTCAAAGGGCCGACATAGCGTTTCTTACAGACACAATAAAAAAAGAATTTTCAGGTCTCCCAGATATGTTAACCGCTGCGCAAATGGACAACTTGAGAAGGCGGTTTAAGGAGCGGGCACAACAATTTGGTATGAATTACGGAAGGTCTGGACAAGCTGTCAGCACAACGCAAGGGGCTAGTGCTATTGATGCTCAGATTAGTGGTGCTTTTGAGGAGTCTAGGAGGAAGATAACAGATATAATTGTGGATAGGCTATCCTCTATTAATCCCAACTTAGCAGGGGAGTATGTCGCGCTAAATTCCAAATACTCGACCCTAAAAACTCTGCAAAAAGAGACATTAAACAAAACAAAAAACGCAAAATCTTTTGGGGACTTCCTAATGAAATCTACTAAAGATCCAAACGCAGAATCACAATTAATGGATATTGTTATGGAGACAGGATTAGACCTACCCGATTTGGCAGCACAAACTCAGGCAATAAAAACATTTTCTAAACCTAGCACCTCTGTAAGATCCTTGGGGGGTTCGACCAGTACCTCCAAAACAATCCCACTAGCGACTGCGGGAGGGGCTGCGGGATATTACTTAGGGCAAAAATTAGGTTTTAGCCCATTTATATCTGGATTAGTTGGGGGGACCCTAGGTGCAGCGGGTGGATCGCCCGCTATGATGCGAAAATATATGGAAACATCTCAATTAGTTAGACAATTGCCCCAATATATACCTGGGTACAAATACACCCCGTATTTAACAACACCAATATTTGAAAATAACAAACAGGAGAGAAAATAATGGAAGTAAAAATTCAAGCACAGCCAATAGCTGAGAAAGATACAGAGAAAAAAGAATATGGAAAATATGACAGGTGGGATATTGAATCTGCTACTAGGACTCTAGTTGAGGCTGAAGAAATAAAAGCCGATAAAGAGAAAATGAAGTATGTGGCAATGTGTATGAAGAAAAAATATCTGGCAGAGAAAAAAGTTATTGAATCTATCGAGGATCTAAAACAAGCACGACAAAACCTAGACCAAACTACAGAAGAAGAATAAAATATCTAATATTTGGTTATTTCTTGGTATACTCAAGTAATGGCAAAACATAAACGCAAGTCAAACCAAACGAAGAACTGTGCTATTGTAAATAAAATGTCGCCGAGTAAGTTGATCCACAGTCATAGGAGAAAAACCCTTAGGCAAAAAATCATGCCTACACAAGAGGAGAGGATTATTTCTCTTCCTCGAGGTCTAAAAGTGGAAGAAGATTATTAATTTGGAGGGGCGATAATTGCACACTGCCTAGATCAGATATGTTAATTGGGTGGCAGGGGATCATAACCTCCACTTTTAAAAACTCTGACATCTTAGCCTCAAACTCCTCTTTTTTATTTGGGTCTATCTCCCAAGGACACGCAGTCGAGGGGGTTTGTGCGACTTTAAACTTCCCAGACTCATCTAGGAGGGCAAAATCTTTCACCCACTTTAGATATGATTCCCGTGCAATAGCTAATTCTGATTTAAATTTCCGTGAAATCTTTGCTATATTGTATGCTGTTTTAAAATTTGAAAACCCTACTTTTACCGACAATTCATATATTGCTTGGTTCAATCCTTCTGAATTTAATTCTCTGTAGGTTAGTTTAATACCTTGGGGGGGAAACGGCATAACATTTGTCATAATACTCTGCGAACCTTTCTAATTAATCCTTTTGTTGTTTTTATTGTTTTCTTAGGGAGGGGTTTATTCCCAGTCTCATCTTGCCATATGTTAAATGTCTCTTGAGACATTTTTCCCTCTTTTACTAATTGTGCAAATTTGGCCCGCTGAGCCTGGGATTTAAACGGCATAAAACTATTTTGATTTAGTTTTTGTAGCTTTTGTTTTAGCAGTTTTAGATGCTTTAGGTGTTTTATTTCCCATATATCGTACCTCCTTGTAGTGAATATCTATTTCTAAAATCCACTCTGTCAATATTTATCTTACAAAAAGAAAAGCCTTAATTCATTTCTTGTTTTGATTTTCGCACTAAATTATGAACATAAACAAAACAATCAGCTTCACCTTGTCTAACGTCGCGTTCGTTTTCTGGATCAATAAAAGGAAGGCAAGGACACTCTGGGCTTTCGATGTGTTCTATAATGTCGTCCATTGGCATACAATGAATTGGATCTTTTAATTTCATGGGATAAAACATCTCGTAGGTCTATCTATTCTATCTCCGATATCTAAATGAATCCATCCAGGTGTATGTGCTGGATGCTCCATGAATAAGCCATACTTCCTCAAAAGGTCTGCGTCTTCAGACCTATATTGGGGCATAAATACGTCTTTAAGTCGGTTCGCTGTATCGGCCAAATCTATAGCTTTCCCTATTGTATGTAATGACCTCTTTGAAGCTGTAGATAATTTATCGTTTATCTCTTTCGGCCTAAAACCGGAACTTACTGCTAGGCCAAAATCTAGATTTAATTCTTGCAGAAAATTATTAACTTTTTCCAACAATATAACAGCGTTTGGATACGCAATTTCCCATTCTTGAGGAAATAATGTATCTCTATTCATTACATAATCTTCTAGAGTTATCGTCCTCATTTTATTTACTCCACATCCAAGTTAAACCTAGGGGCCAAAAAAATAAACTTAATATAATCATTTCTAAAAGTTCTTTAGGTGTTGTCTCATTTATCCCTTTGACATTGCCCGCATAACTACCGCAGAAAAAACCAAAGCCGATGCATAAATAATAAATTAGATATGTCATTTATTCTCCCTTCTGGTCCTATACTGGCCCCGACCTCGACCATGCCCCCCGTGCAGCATGGCGAATTTCTCGCGCCGAGGCGCTGTTAATCTATGATCTTTCTAGACTCCGCTAAAAGATGGTCAAACTCATTCACTTGATCTATGAAGTAATCACCGACAGCAACCGACTGCGCATGGTGATCGGCTCTTTCCATAGACTGTAAATCTTTAACGTGATCCAGAACAGACTCTTTTGTGATTCTAACGAATGTTGTCCCGTCTTTTTCAAACAGCTGAAACTCCCCGCCGTAAAGCGCATGATTGTTAGTCACGCCTTTTAAAACAAGATTAGTTTTTAATTGCATGGCATCCTCTGGGATGGTTTCAAATTCTTTTACAAATATTCCTTTAGTGCCACATTTTTTTAACAGGCAGTCGCCTTGCTGTAGATAGATATAATCACTATTGTTCATCTTACTGTGCTTTGTTTCCATAATTCTCCCTTAATAATTTTTTTTTTGTTAAATCTTTATATTAGCGTCAAGTAAGCTTAACTGGCTCATAATAACTCACCATTCCGTTCCTATATGCCAATGCGTCTCTAACTGTTTTACACTCATTAGACACGCCCTCGATGTGTGTTAATCCTAGAGATGGATTTTCCATTCTCAAATACGGACGCCTGTTTCCTGAGTTGTCATAGTCTATTGAAAGCAATTGATATTTACCGCCCACAGAAAAAGTTTCCTCGCTTATAACCTCAGCGCCAAGCAATTCAATGGTTTTTTCAATCCCTATTTTTTGAATAATGAGTCGTCGATAATCTGCATTCTTTTCATTCAGAATCATTTTCTTAGTAAAACTATCTTTCGAAGTTAAGGCTATATAGTTAGGGATACTAATTCCATTCGCTTTAAAAATTGCCGATCCATCCCGCCATTTTGCTGCTGGGCCGTTTAAATTATGAAGCCTTTTGTTTTCATTCAAATGAACCTCTGAAGGCCGATCAGAAATGAAAACAGCTCCTTTGCAGAATTGAGTGAACCCAGAAGAAAACAACAGGTCTTCGTACTTGTTTATTGCCGACAGGTCTACAGGCATTTTGGTTCTTTTAAAAAATCCTGCAAAAGTTACCCGTCTGACAATGCGCCAACGGAAGCTGTAACGCCATCTTAAGCGATAAACTACTTTTAAGCCAAAGCTTCCGAGACCTAACTTTAAAGATGCCTCACCCATTGTCTCTTTGCTCATATAGATATATGGGTTTTTGTTGTCTGCGGCTGCGTCTACGGCTACGGCTGCGGCTACTGCGTCTGCGGCTACGTCTACGGCTACGGCTGCGTCTGCGGCGTCTGCGGCTGCGTCTACGGCTGCTGCGGCTGCGGCTGCGGCTACTGCGGCGTCTGCGGCTACGGCTGCGT
>Ga0209520_10000768_pt1 | contig 18002 bp, 15 predicted proteins | sample Rifsed16ft1_FD_184009 | JGI IMG/M metagenome (GOLD analysis project Ga0209520, IMG submission 184009) | Soil microbial communities from Rifle, Colorado, USA - sediment 16ft 1 (version 2) | ecosystem: Environmental > Terrestrial > Deep subsurface > Rock core/Sediment | place: Rifle, Colorado...
ACGTGGCGTGTCCGCAAAGATCCACCTCGACCTCGGGCGTGAACCAGCGCAGCTCGAACTCGTCATCCCTGGATACGAAGAAGGCCGTCTCGGAGAGGTTGTTCTCGGCGGCGATCTTCTGCAGCAGGTCGTTTGAAAGCCAGTCGGTGAGCGGGCAGACGGCGGCGGGGTTCCCCGCGAAAAGCCTGTCGGTGAACGCGTCGACCTGGTAAATGGGGATGACGGAGGGGCTTCCGCTCGATGCGGAGGGTACGTCTTCGAGCCCATGAGCGTCCTCGGGGAGGTCCCAGCCGACATCGGAGAGGTTCCAGGCCGATCCCTGCCAATTCCGGATGATGCCGTTCTCTTCGCACCGGGGGCACGCCCAAAGGATCTCGGGCGGGTCCTCCTTCCCGATCCGGACGTGGATCCGCCCGGGACACCGCTGCCGGCCGGGGCGGCGCCGGCATCGCATGTTCGTTCCCCCCCACTGTTCCGGCTGGAAAAGGGAGGCTTTCTCGATGATGGATCCCAGGTATTCGGTCAACCGCCTGGCGGGTTCCGGGATCCGGGGATCCGGATCAAGGGGGTCGGGGAGATGCGTCATGTCGGTGATGTATGTACTGCCTCTTCTCGGCTTGGAACGGGAATCGGGTTGGGTCAAGGATGCCTCCAGCGGGAAGGAATCGGGTCGGAACCATTTACCGGGGCGGAGCGTCAACCGCGGCAAGAATATCACGAGTCCTGACGATCGAGACAACTGTCAGCCCCGGCGAGGCTCATCTGCCGGTGCCGGAGATGACCTACGACGGTTTGGAGATCAGCGACGGTGCGATGGATTTATAGTGGGCCTCGTCCGGCTGCTGGAGAAGATGCGGTCCATGGAAGGGCAGGACGGCTCCGCGTCTGGTTTTCGGTCCATATCGGACGTTATGCGATCCTCCGGCGTGCTTTCGATGGAACAAGATGGACTTCCAGCTTGCAACCCACGGCTTGAGCATACTTTTTCAGCGTGGCCAGGGTAGGCGAATGCCGGTTGTCCGACAGGGCGGTTTCCAGGCGGGTGACTGCCGGAGGCTTCGTTCCCATCTTTTTCGCCACATCCGATTGGGTCAAGCCTGCCCGCTGGCGGGCCAGAAGCAATTCCCGGAGCAAGGTATATTCCGTTTCCAGTTCTGCGTACGCCGCCCTGAAATCCGGATTCCGCTTCCAGGAACCAACCATCTGGCGGTGTGTTTTTATGGATGTTTTTCTGGTCATGATTTGCAGACCTCCCTTTGCCTCCTGCGAGCGATATCGATCTCCAGCCTGACATCTTCGCTGTAGTAATCGATCGTCCAGGCCATGCTCAATTCATAACATATATGTTATGTCACCGCAAGCGGAATCTTGCCAAGATAAGCGATCCGTCGATACAAGTCTGTAGGAAGTGAAGAGCTCTCCCTCCCGGCCCTGATCCGCGCAAAGGAATCGCAGAGAAGCTCCTGGGCGAGATCCCCGAAGGGGCGTGCGTGCTCGTCTACAACATGGCCTTTGAAAAGCGCGTGCTGAGGGAGCTGGGGGAATCCCTCCCCGGGCTGCGCGAACGCCTGAACGCGGTCGCCGAAGGGATGATCGACCTCATGGAGCCCTTCAAGCGGCGGGACATCTACCACTGGCGGATGGTGGGGGAGATTTCCGATCCTGCGGAACTGGCCCGGCTGCGCAAGGCGCTGCTGGAATACTGCCGGCAGGACACCCTGGGGCTTTTCCGGCTGCTGGAGAAAATGCGGTCCATGGAGGCATGGGTGGGTGAGTTGAACGGACCCTGAAAGGGGCTACCGGCTTGCTCCTTCAGCGGGTTTATTGGTCTGAAGGAGACTCTTGACCAACTCCTGGACGTACGGTTTTTCCTTCAGGCTCGCGTACGACCCCGGGAAGGAGACCGCAGCGATCCTTGCGCTTCCTCCGCCGAAGTTTCTCAGGATGACCGCGAATCGCTGGTCGCGGGAGAGCCGGACATGGTCGATCATGGGGAAATCGTAATAACCGACCCAGAACTCGGCGTCGTCAGTCCGGTATTCGCCGGTATCCTCGTTCCGAGTCTTTACCTCCAACCGGATCTGCATCTCCTTTCGCCGGACATCCACTTTCTTTACCACGAGCGCGAAATTGCGCTCTACCTTGTTGAGCGCCAACATGGCCGGCTCCAGCGGGATCCCGCCCGGATTGCGGGCGAGATCGTCGAAATCGACGTTGCGCTCGAAAGACTTTCCGACCTCTTCCAGCACCACCATCTCCTTTCGGGTCACTTCCCGTGCCACCTTGCTCAGCCGGTCCCGCAGTTCGTTGCCCTTCGCCCCGCCGGATCGGAAGGCGTCACGCTCGAGCTGGATGAACAGGGGCTTGAGGTTCAACGACTCATGGAAGTTGTACGCCAGCAATTCCAGCTTCAGCAGGCGATCATCGATGGACGTTGAGTCGGGCCGGAGGAACGACTGGATGATGGACACGAACATGTCCTTGCGCAAGGCACTGTCCGCCTCCTCGCGTTTGCTGATCAACTCGGAGGCGAACCGGGCGCGTGTCTCCTCGGACTGCCGTCTTTCGATGAATTGCGAGCCGAAGAATCCGAGCCCGGCCACGGCCAAGGCGGCCAGCAATCCGCCGACCGGCTGGAGGACGATCGCCGCCTTGTCCCAAAAATCCTTTTCCTTGGGCTCCATGCTCACTCGCTCCGCAAGGAAGGCTTTCCGTCCTTTTTCTCGAGGACGAGGTTGTAGCGCGCCGAATCCTCGAACGAGTTAACGGTCATCTGCGGAGCGACGTCACCCGATTTGACCGAGAGGGTGCATTTTCCCTGCTCCGGGACAAACAGGCGATAGGATCCGAGGTTGTCCGTCTCTGCGCTATAGCTTCCCTTGGCACATTTGACCTCGACCTTCGTCCCTGCCTTGATCGGTTTCCCACCCTCCTTGATGGTCCCGTAGATCTCTCCGGCCAGTGCGGTTGTGCAGGAAATCGCGAGACAAAGCATCGTCAGGAATATTTTTCTCATCGAAACCTCCCTCCGGGGTATGCAGGTCTCATCAAGTCATGGATGGACGTCATCCATTATACGCGCCAAGACCGGTCCGCATTCGACGGGGACCGGCGAACGATAAAAGAAGTATATTGCTTTCCTCCTCGAATCGCTCTGAAAAGCATGAATACGTCTTGGACTGATTTAAGGCGGGCAGGCCAGAGATACCCACCGGGTTTTAGGGGGGGGACGGGAATATTCAACATCGGGTCATGGTCCGATGGCGGACCGGGAGACAAATCCGTGATGGGTTTTCATCGTCGCCAGTCCCTTGTCATAGCATGTTTCCGCCATCAGCCTCCCCGACAGGAGGTGCGTCTGGAAATCGAGAACGATCTCGTTCATTGAGATTTCACAGTCCACGTTGAACAGTTTCCTGTAAATATACGTGTGCTTCCCCACGGAACTTCCACATCCGAAAATAAGGATCGGTCGGTTTTCCACCAGAGGTTCGGGGATTTTCCCCGCGATGGGTATGTGTTTGTGGCCGTGAAGGATTACCTTCACGCCATGGGAGTCACAGAAGCGAATGAATTCCTGTGCATTCCCCAAACCGTCCATGCGCTCATAGGCGGAACCGATAAACTTGCGCAAGGATGGCCCGAGAGTCTTTATGTGGAATCTGCGCATCTCGGGATCGATCCGGCGAAACTGCAGGGGATGATGATGCAGCAGGGAGATCAGTATGGGGTTGGTGTTTCCGCCGGGGAAAGGATTCAAACGTTCTTCGATCGTCCTGTATTGCTCCCTTGTGATTTTCCCCCGGGCCATCCTTCCGCCATCGGCGGAATTCCAGCAGAGAATCCCGACAGGATGATCCGGGATCCATTCGATTCGGGTATGGATTGCGGGAACCAGGGATGAGGAATCGGGTCGATTCCTTAATCCCCCTTTCCTTCGCACATCGTGATTTCCGAGTACGAATATCGGGTCCTAGCCGAAAGGATGCAGATCTTTCAGGAAATCATAGAAGTCGTTCGCGCAGATCACGTTGCTCTCGTCCGGTGTTTGCATGATGTCTCCGCTCAACAGAAACACTACGGACGAATCGCCTTGGTTTTTATTGATATAATCTTTCAGAAGATCCTTTACTCGGATGATCCTCTCGAAGGATTTTTTACTTCCGATATGGGTGTCGCTCATGTGCAGGAATGTCAGCCGGGAACCCGCATGGATCCTGCAGGAAGGAAAAGCGTCCAGGTAATGATGCGTCAGGAGATGCCCCGGTGTATTCGCGAGGTCATCCGCCCTGGAGAATACCCAGTGGATGGCATCTTCGGTTTTTTCCGCGGGAAGTGAGAAAAACAGGGGTTCGTCGCTTCTGCGCCAGAGTAAAATTCCCGGCCAGCGGGTGGATTTCGACAGGGCGGAGTGGAAGGGCGGGTATACGTCCGTAATGGCAAAATCCTTTTGGGGAGCTTCGTTCAGGTGAAGGATGAGATGCGGGTCGGCCTTGATGGTACGGGACAAATTCGACAGGAAAGTTTTTGATGTTACCAGTTGGTCGACGGAATGGGATTCCTGGAATCCGGAGGGGATGAGAATCGCGGTCCACTCCCTTTTGGAAAAGATATCGCGTAGAACCATAACGATATCATCGTAACGGTGATGTTGCCTTTCCCGGACCGTGTTTCTCATGGAAACCGCTTTTTCGATGATCTTTGCATTCGATTTGTCGTGAAAATACAGCCCGTCGATGAGGTTCCCGAGGAACACAACCAACGTGTCCCTTACGAGATTCGGATCCGCGATGTCGGGGATCTGGTTGCGCCGGTCCAGGACGTAGGAAATCCAGTTGGCCGACTGCAGGTTGAATCGTTCCTGCACGCGGGCCTCCAGTTCCGGCATCGAACGCACCATTCCGCGGGGATCCGTTACTTGCGCCCCCACTGGCCATTGTCCGCCTGGACAGCCCAGCCGGCCTCGGCCTTGTCCCGCCACTGCTTCGAAAAGATCTGCCGGACCTGGGACACCTGCTCCGGTTTCAGGTTGAGGGCTTTCGCCACCTCTTCGTAGAGTTGGCGGCGGGCGGCGTTGTCGGCGTTGACGAGTCTCTTCAGGGACGCCACCTGCGGCAAGCCCAGGCCGCCGGTCTCCCGGACCTCCAGGAAGCCGTCCTTGTCGATCCCCACCTGGCCTTGCCGATAGGAGGGGAGCAACTCCTGATGCCTCTGGCCGATCTGTTCCTTCAACCCGCGGATGGCCGCGTTGCTCACGGTCGTGGCTTCCTCGGCAAACGCCTGCGCGGGCCCGAAGCGGGCAAGCCGGGCGATGCCGTGGAATATGCCTCGCTCGTTCAACGACTGCGGCTTTCCCGCCGGCTCCTGCTGGGGAGGTTCCTTCTTTTCCTGGTAGACCTCGTCCACGATCTTCTCGGCCGTCTTCTCCACCTTGGCCGCGGGGAAGTAGATGTTCACCGTGACGCACCCTGCGATGATCGCGAGAACCGTGAGGACAGAAAAAGAAAAGCGATGCGCGGATCGTTCCATGCCATCCCCCTTTTCGTTTTTTGATGAATGCATCCGTCTCAATGGGAGCGTTCGCCGGTCACGCGCTTCGCACGCTCCACCATGTCCGAGAAGCCGATGCGGTTGTCCGGGTTGCGGTTGATCACGTTGATCCCGCCAAATAAACGCCTCTTCACCAGATACTCTACACCATCTTCATGGATGATCCCCCGAACGGTGAAGACGTCGTTTTTCAGGCCGGATTCGAAACCGATCTTCTCGTAGGGGAATTCCTTGAAAAACGTCGCCATCAGGGAGGCGCCCAGCCCGCTCAGGGCGGAGCCCGTGCTGACCAGCGAGATGGAGTTCACCGCCTTGAGGCTCACCGACTGGCTCACCCCTTTCGTGGGCACCGACTCCATCTTGAGATGAAACGCGACCGGCTGGCCGTAGGCAACCCGCAACCCCTCAATAGAACCGGAGAGGCGCCCGGTGATGCGGCCGACGCCCAGGGCCTCGGAAAACCGTTCCAGGTCGATCAGGCTAACGTTTAGGTCGGCGCCGATTTCCCGGCCCGCGCTGAAGGGCCGTTCCACCGTCACGTGGCGGACGTCCAGCCGGCCGCCGAACAGGTCGCCGGTCAGCTCTCCGTCGGCGGTCATCCGTTCCCGGCCGATGGCGACGGGATCGAGGAGGCCTCCCAGGTGTCCCGTAAGCATTGGGCTCTCTCCGGCGACCCGGGCGAGGTCGAGACCGTCCAGTTGTGCCGCCATGTTGATGCGAAAGCTCGGGGAAAGCGGTTCGTCCACCTGGATTCGCCGAAGGGACAGTTTGGCTCCGAACAGGGACGCATCGATCGCTCCCCCGAGGTAGAGGTGGTTGGGTACCAGGACGGCAGGCATCTCCAAAGGCCCCAGGTCCTGACCGGCCAGACGGAGTTTCTTCAGGCTCAACCGGCCCCACTTTTTCGCATCGGACGGTCTGGACAGGCCTGGATTTGCGGCTCCCAGGGAATAGGCGATCGGGAGGTCGATGTCGAGCCCGGAAAGAAGCGGCGGCTCCGCCCCCCGGCGGAGATCGCCCGAGCGCAGCCGGAGCGTCCCGGCCAGATCGGCCGCTTGCCCGGAGCCGGAAAAAGTCAGGTCGACCTCGGCGGCCCCATCCATCTCCAGCCCTGCCAGATTGCGTTGCTTTGCCGCCAGCGGATCCCTAAGGAATGTCCGGAAGATGGGCCCAAGTCGCGCATCGCTAAACTTTAGGTGCCCCTGGTGGCGCCATAATCCTCCTGCGTGGCGCGCCTTCCCCTCGATGCGCAAGCGGCCGAACCCCGCCAAACCGCCTTCCAGTGCGAGGTCCTGATACTCTTCGGGGCCCACTTGCGTTCCCCCCGCGTGGAAGTCAATAGGAACCTTGGTGAGGTCGACGTACACCGTGCCCCAGAGGGCCTCTCCCCCGCGCAGGATCAGGTCCGCTTTCATCCGGGGCTGCGGGATCAGCAGCGCCTCGAGGTCGACTCTGCCGGCAAGGTTCTGACCCATCACGTCGCCGGCGGGCGAGGAGAAGCCGATCTGTCCGAGCGCGGCCGTGGCCGCAATCCGGGAGCCGCCCACCGCGGGTTCGAGCCGGGCGGCGAGGTCGATTGCGCCCGTGGGCGACCAGCTGTCCCATTTCCGTCCACTCAGTGCCCGCGCAAGAGTTGCCAGGTTGTCCGCGGGCAGATCCGCCCCATCCAGGCGGCCGCTTACGTCCCTTCCGTGGAAGGCAAGCTCACCCGTCAAGCGGCCCAGGGAGTCGGATTGGAGGTCAATGGCTCCTACGCGAAAGGAATCGCCGGTCGCCTCGGCAGTCCCTCGGACTTCCAACGCCCCCAAGGGCAGAGGGCGGTCCTCGTAGAACACTTTGCCCGCATCTGCCGAAAGCTTCCACCCCAGGGTGGCTCTGCCCGGATTCCATCCCTCTAAGGGGCTCGCGGCCCTTAGGGTCCCACCGAAACGGCACCTAAACCCTGCGCTTGGCCAGGAAAACTGCAAATCCCGGGGGAGGAGTTCCAGGGCCAGCACGCGTGCCGTCCCTTTGGATGAGAGGCGGAAGGCGAAGGGGAGCCTGCCCTTAAGATCCATGCCCTTCAGGCTGCCGGGCAACAGGGGTGCAAGAACGGTTTTCACCCGTTCGACCCCGGGGATCTCCCCATCCAGGTTGCCGGACATCTCTTCCAGGGAGGAGCCGCCAAGCTGCCCCCGCGCCAGGAGCAGGCCTGCGATGTCGAGTTCGCGCACCTCCAGGAGAGGTTCCCTTCCCGCAAGCGTCGCACTCGCCGACGCGTGCAGGCGGATCGGCCCCAGGTTCTTTGTCGCTTGTGGACCCAGGCTCACTCGCCCCTGCGGCAGGGTCAGGGTCAGCTCCTCGGCTTGGAAACGTTTCGGGGTTACCCGCAGCCGGGTCTGGCCGAATATCTCGCCGATGAGCTCCGGCAGCATCAGGCGGGCCGACGCCAACTCCAGGTCGACCTCGATCGCGGGGCCGGGCGTTACATTTCCTCGGGCGGAAAGTGTCCCTTGAGCGATGGTTTTTTCCTTCCGGCGGAAGGTCAGCTCCCCGTACCCGCTTAAAAGCCGAATGCCCCCTTCCCCCGGGACCAGGCTCAAACGGACGTTGTCGGCCGCGAGATCGCCTTGGGGCAGGGCCACGCGCAGCCGGGCGTCCGAAAGCAACAGGTCCTCGATATCGAACAGCCGGGTGAGCGGTGTCAGGTCGGGTGGCCCCTTTGTCTCCCGGGGCCGGGGGCGCTCGAAAACAAGTCCTCTGGCTTCCACGTGCCGCAGCCACGGACCCCCATGGAGGAAGCGGCGAGGGATCAGTTCGAATTGCAGGTGGTCCAGGCGCAAGAGGTCGCCCTCGGGCGGAGGACCCGCGATCGCGAGGCCCGAAAGTTCCAGGGCCGGCGGGGTAAGCGATAGTCTCAAGGCGGCCAGGGATGCTGTTCCGCCCCGCGGAGTCAGCGCCCGCTCCACCCACGGGCGGACCAGTTGGGGCCGGTAGACGGCCAATGCCACGGTCAGTGCGGCAACCCCCAGAAGGGCCGCCAAGCCCGCGCCGCACCAGAGGGCCGTGCGTCTCAGGGTCACCGGACTCCCCACCGAAGTTGCTGTTGTCTTTCGGACGGAATGACCTGTACCGTACCGCGATGCATCACTTAAATTATGCGCTTCTACAAGGGGGGATGGGGAGAGGAAAAAGGGGGTCGTCCTCCACCCGATACTTAAATGTGCCCATCGAACGCCATAAGGACATAATGAATAGTTGACTTTTGTAAGTGTATGGAATATCTTGATAGCAATTGTTTTACATAGTTTGCTTACGGGAGGAACTGATTATGTTGTAAGTTAGCTCAAGGAATTGAGGCAATTACTTTAAATGAGAATGCAGATAACTAGCTAAAAAACACGAGGAGTCGGGTGATATGGTAAAAGGAAAAAAGACAGAAAGTAATGCGATGGGTGGAAAGTCCCTTCAGAAAAAAATCAAATTCGAATTATCTGCCCCGGAGGCGAAGGATGTTTCCTTGGTAGGGAATTTCAATCAGTGGAATACCCAGGCGAATCCGATGAAAAAGGATAAGAAAGGAATGTGGAAGGCAACCCTCTCCCTTGAAACGGGAAGATACGAGTACCGTTATTTTGCCGACGGCAACTGGGAGAACGATCCTTCTTGTTCTTGCTGCATCGCTAATGAATTCGGAGGCATTAACTGCGTTAAGATCGTCGCGTGAAGGGTGATCGTGCTAACTGCGTATTCGGATGTGGTTGACCCGTGATTTCGATGGAACTCGACCATCGTCATGAGACGGAGCGCGTTTTCGTTATAGGCCCCGGGATAGAGGGGGGCCTGTTGGAGGGATTCGCGGGGAGCTGCCGCTCACAGGAAGGCCTTGAATGGGCGGAAGAGCGCCTCAAAGGAGTTGGTTTCACAAAGCGTGAGGAAGGGAATCGGGTATCTTATCGGAGGGGAATGGGTGGCTACCATCTGTATGCAGATCCACGCCCTGACACCCGCATCAACATCTACGTGTACCCCAGAGAGAAAGAGAGTGTGAAGAGAAAAAGACGACCCAGTTCTCCTTTTCCATTCCTGGTGGACTTGCCCAATACATGGAAGCATGATCTTGAGGAAAAACTGGCGTCAAAGATAAGAAAATATTGTCACGAGTGAAGAGGGTTTGCTGCTTGGGGCTGACCGGATTATAGAGGCAGTTTCCGAAAATCCCCTCGTTCAGTTGGTCTAAATACGGGGGGCAGGTCAGAGTAGAGGATATGAACCGGCCTGAGGTGCTCGAATGAAGACGACGGCGAAAAAGATTGCTCCGGAGGATTATATTCTCTCCGTTCTGTCCCCCGAAGAACGTCTGGAAGCCGCCTTGAAAATCGCCGGCGAGGCATTCAAAAAGACGAAGCTCAAGGCGAAAGACGTTGAGAAGGCGGTGAAAACCATCCGGAAAAAAGCATACGAAAAGAAAAAGTAGGATCGTGATCGACACCGGGGTTCTGGTGTCGGCCTTCGCCTTCGGCGGAACCCCGAGCGAGGTGATTCGGAAGGCGTTCTCGGAAGCCGGAATCTGCGCCTCTCCAGAACTGTTGAAAGAGTGCCGCGACGTTCCCACACTCCTCCACACGGAGGGGGAAATCACCGACCGGCAGTTCACAGCCCTTATTTCCGGTATTGCCGCAGTGGTGGCGGTCGCCAGAATGGTCCATCCGAAGAAGCGGATCAAGGTATGTAGGGATCCGGTGGACGATATGGTGCTCGAATGCTGTCATGCTTCCGTGGCGGATTATCTCATCACGGGCGATCGGGACCCTATCTCCTTTCAGAATCTTCCCTTCTCCCTGAGGATTTTGACTCCCAGAGGATACGTGGATCTTTCGTAGACGTCAGCGTGCTCACCGGGATCGTCTCCGTGCCGTGCCGCTACATCCATTTTCCGTTCAGCACCCGCCGCCTCACCGACTTCGACCACCCCTGGCGGGACCTGGCCGCCTTCAGCCAGGCCGCCCCGGGGGTGTGACCGGGCTTCGCACCGTGCAGGACGCGAACCTGCCTTCTGCCCGGAAGGAATCCGGATAGCATGCCCTGTTGGACTGGGACCTCCTATCGTCCCGAAACCCGGAAGGATAGCGTGTCATCCTACCTCCCAATAAGCCCATCCTACGGAGGTGAGGTCCATGGTCAACGTGCGCGGAACATTGATCGGAATCGGCCTGGCGGTCCTGGCGGGAGTATTGATCGCAGGCGCGGCGTCCGGGGAACTTCTGACGAAGAAGAGCCTGTCCCTGGAGGACGCGAAGAAGGCGGTCGCCGGGGCGGCGGAAGAGTCCCGGAAGAATAACTGGAAGATGATCATCGCCGTCGTGGACGACGGAGGCCACTTGATCTGCTTGGAGCGGCTCGACGGAGGACAGGTCGGCTCCATCGATGTGGCGATCGGAAAAGCCCGCACCGCGGTGGCGTTCCGGCGGCCCACCAAGGCCCTTGAGGATGCGGTCAACGCGGGAAACAACGCGATCCTCACATTCCCGAACACCCTCCCGAGGGAGGGCGGCCTGCCGTTCATCGTGGACGGCATGGTCGTTGGAGGAATCGGTGTCAGCGGGGCAAAGTCCTCGGAGGACTCCCAGGTTGCAAAGGCGGGGGTCGACGCCTTTTCGAAGTAGCCGAAGGATCGGGGGCAAAAACAAATGGGCCGGATCGCCGATTCGGCGCGGGGCCCCAACTCGTCCACACCCCGGAAGTCCTAAACCGCCTGGCCCAAGGAGCGGCGGACGTCGTGGGCCCGCCTAGTCCGTCGCGCCTGCGAGGCCGACTTGACAACGGGTATCCTGGCGGCGTAAAGGCGCCGGAAGAGGTTGCGTGGGGCCGGGTACCCGCGGGATCGGGCCGGCGACAAGTTCATCCGCTGCGCCCTCACGGCCCGCCGTCGATTTCTGGTCGGCGGGGATATCCGGCTTCTAACCGGTGGCGGAATCCCAACCCTGGTCATCCCATCTAATCTTAATAGACAAGGCAATTTACGATTTATACGAGTTGGGGGAGAAGGCGATCTTCTCCCCTGACTTCGGCGCCCGGGCATCCGGCCGGATAAGCGGCCGGATCCTGGGCACGGAAGGGATGGAGGAGTGGACCACCCGGTCATCTCACATAAGGGGAACGATGAGGTCCATGCGCAAGATGCGGCCCGAGGTCAGGAGAACGTCATCGAAACATAAGGACAGGGGGCGTCTTACCCGGCTGCATGCCGTGCTCCTTGCTGCGGCTCTCGCCGGATGTGCGGTCGGGCCGGATTTCCGCCGGCCCACCCCCCCTGCGGTCTCGTCCTACACGTCGGAGGCGCTGCCGGATACGACGGCCGCCTCGCCGGTTGCCGGCGGCGCGCCCCAGCGCTTCGTCTTCGGGGAGGAGATTCCCTCCCGGTGGTGGTCACTGTTCCGTTCCGAGGCCCTGGACCGGTTGATCCGCCAAGCGCTTTCGGACAGCCCGACGCTCGCCGCGGCGCAGGCGACGCTCCGCGTGGCCGAGGAGAACCGCCGGGCGCAATTCGGCGCTTTGCTTCCAAACGTCGACGGCAACGCCACGGCAGGCAGGCAGAAGATCTCGGGCGCCTCGTTCGGCCTGCCGGAGAACACGAGCTCATCCTTCACCCTCTACAACGCCTCGGTGAGCGTCTCGTACGCGCTCGATCTGTTCGGCGGCACGCGGCGCGAGCTGGAGGCCCTGGGTGCGGAGGTCGATTTCCAGCGTTTCCAGCGGGAAGGGGCCTGGCTCACCCTCACCGCCAACCTGGTCACCACTGCGGTGCAGGAGGCGGCGCTGCGCGCCCAGATCCGGGCGACCCGGGAAATCGTGGAGGCGGAGGAACAGCAGCTGGCCCTGGTGGAACGGCAGTTCCAGCTCGGAGGGGTCTCCCGCCCGGACGTCCTCGCCCAGCAGGCCCAGCTCGCCCAGACCCGGGCGACCCTGCCTCCGCTGGAAAAACAGCTTGCCCAGATCCGGCACCGGCTGGCGGTGCTTGCCGGCCGGTTTCCCGGGGATGCGGGGACGCTCCCCGAATTCGACCTCGACGGGATGAGCCTGCCGCAGGAACTGCCGGTGAGCCTCCCTTCGTCTCTGGCGCGGCAGCGCCCGGACATCCGCGCCGCGGAAGAGCTCCTTCATGCGGCAAGCGCCCGCATCGGCGTTGCCACGGCCAACCTCTACCCGCAGGTTGCCCTGACCGGCAGCCTCGGGTCGGAGGCGGCGAGGGGAAAGGATCTGTTCGGCAGCGGGACGTCCGTGTGGAGTCTCGGGGGCGGGATGCTCCAGCCTGTCTTCCGGGGCGGGGAGCTGACCGCCAGGCGCCGTGCCGCTGTTGCCGCCTACGACCAGGCCGAGGCGCAGTACCGCGAGACCGTTCTCCTCGCGTTTCAAAACGTGGCCGATGCGCTGCGCGCCCTGGAGATGGATGCGCAGGCGCTCAAGGCGCAGGCGGACGCCGAATCGGCCGCCAAAGCCGCGCTCGACCTCGCCCGGCAGGCGTTCTGTCTGGGCGGAGCGAGTTATCTGACGCTGCTCAATGCCGAGCGCCAGCACCAGCAGGCGCGGATCGGCCTCGTCCAGGCCCAGGCCGCGAGGTTTTCGGACACCGCCGCGCTCTTCCAGGCGCTCGGCGGCGGGTGGTGGAACCGCGAACCGGAAGACGGAATGTCAACAACATCAAGGAACGATTGAAAACTATCCACGGAGCCGTCCGACCATGAAAAAGCGCATCCTTTTCGTCATCCTTGGCCTGGTGGTGCTCATCGGCGCGCTGTCCGCCGTCAAGGCCCTGCAGATCCAGGCGATGATCGCCCAGGCCGGGAACGCCGTACCGAAGCCGGAGACCGTAACCACTGCCGTGTCCCGTGCCGAATCGTGGGAGACCACGCTGACGGCGGTTGGCTCTTTGACCGCGGTCCAGGGGGTCACCGTCGCCGCCGAGCTGCCGGGGAAGGTCGTGCACATCGCCTTCGAATCGGGAGCGAAGGTGGAGCAGGGGGACCTGTTGATCCGCCAGGACACGAGCGTGGAAGAGGCCCTACTCCCCGGCGCCGTGGCCCAGGCGAACCTGGCTCGGACCGTTCTTGCCCGGGACACCGAGATGGTGGCGGAACAGATCATTTCCCAGGCGGGCTACGACGCCTCCGTTGCCAATTCCGAGCAGGCGACGGCCCAGGCAAACAACATCCGCGCCACGATCGGCAAGAAGACGATCCGCGCCCCCTTCAGCGGCCGCCTCGGCATCCGGCAGGTCAACCTCGGCCAGATATTGCGCGAAGGGGACCCGATCGTCACGCTGCAATCCCTCGACCCGATCTATGTCGACTTCACCCTCCCCCAGCAGGAGCTGTCCCGGTTGCGCCCCGGCCTGCCGGTGCGGATGACCTGCGATTGCCTGCCCGGCCCGGCGATCCAGGGGCGCATCACGGCCGTGAACCCGCTGGTGGACGCCGAAACCCGCAGCGTCCGGCTGCAGGCGACGGTGACGAACCGGGCGGAAAAGCTCCGGCCCGGGATGTTCGTCAACGTGGCGGTCGGCCTCCCGGACCGGCAGAAGGTGCTGTCCATTCCGGCCACGGCCGTTCTCTATGCCCCTTACGGCGACTCGGTCTTCGTGGTCGTCGAGGACACGGAGGGGAAGGGGGGCAAGGCGGTACGCCAGCAGTTCGTGCGACTGGGCGAGAAGCGGGGCGACTTCGTGGCCGTCACCGAGGGACTGAAGGAGGGGGAGACCGTCGTCAGCACCGGCGTCTTCAAGCTGCGCAACGGCCAGGCGGTGGTGGTCGACAACCGGCTCGCCCCGCCTTTTGCGAAAGCGCCCACCCCGGAGAACAACTGAAGCCATGAATATCACCGACCTGTTCATCCGCCGTCCCGTTCTGGCCCTGGTGGTCAACCTGGTCATCATCATCGCCGGCCTCCAGGCGATCCGGACCCTCAACGTGCGCCAGTACCCCCGCAGCGAGAACGCGACGGTCACCGTCACCACCGTGTACGTCGGCGCAAGCGCGGACCTGGTGCGGGGCTTTGTCACCTCGCCGCTGGAGCGCGTCATCGCGGCCGCCGACGGCATCGAGTACATGGAATCGCAAAGCGCCCTCGGCCTCTCCACGATCAAGGTGCGCCTCCGTCTCAATTACGATTCCACCAAAGCCCTGGCCGAGATCGGCTCCAAGGTGGACCAGGTGCGCCGCGACCTCCCTCCGGAGGCGGAGGTGCCGGTCATCAACATCGAGTCGGCCGACAGCCAGTTCGCCTCGGCCTACTTGAGCTTCAGTTCCGACCTCCTGAAGCAGAACGAGATCACGGACTACCTGGTGCGCGTCGTCCAGCCCCGCCTTTCCGCCATCCAGGGGGTGCAGCGTGCCGACGTCCTCGGCGCCCGCACCTTCGCCATGCGCATCTGGCTCAAGCCGGAACGGATGGCCGCCCAAGACATCAGTCCGGCCCAGGTGCGCCGGGCGCTGGCCGCCAACAACTTCCTGGCCGCGCTGGGCCGGAGCAAGGGGGCCTTCATCCAGGTCGACCTGACCGCCGACACGAACCTCAGTACGGTTAACGAGTTCAAGCGCCTGGTGGTGCGCCAGAACAACGGGACCATCATCCGGCTGGGCGACATCGCCGACGTGGTTCTGGGAGCCGAGGACTACGACGCCGAGGTCCGCTTCTCCGGCCAGACGGCGGTGTTCATGGGGATCTGGCCGCTCCCCAACGCGAACTCCCTCGACGTCATCAAGGCGGTACGGGCCGAGATGGAATCGATCCGGCGTGACCTTCCCGTCGGCCTCGAGGCCCGCGTCGCCTATGACGCCACGGAGTACATCTCGAGCGCCATCAGGGAGGTGCTCAAGACCCTCGGCGACACGCTGATGATCGTCATGGTCGTCATCTTCCTGTTCCTGGGCTCCTTCCGTTCGGTCCTCGTCCCGGTGGTGGCGATCCCGGTGTCGCTGATCGGCGGCGTCTTCCTGATGCAGGCCTTCGGGTTCACCGTGAACCTGCTCACCCTGTTGGCCATCGTTCTCTCGGTCGGGCTGGTGGTCGACGACGCCATCGTGGTGGTGGAGAACGTGGAACGCCACCTGCGCGAAGGAAAACCTCCCATCGAAGCGGCCCTCACCGGCGCCCGCGAACTGGTCGGTCCGATCATCGCCATGACCGTCACCCTGGCGGCGGTCTACCTCCCCATCGGTCTGCAGGGGGGGCTGACCGGCGCGCTCTTCCGGGAGTTCGCCTTCACTCTGGCGGGAGCGGTCGCCATCTCCGGGATCGTGGCCCTGACCCTGTCGCCGCTCATGTCGGCCAGGCTGCTCAAGCCCGGCGCCGGGGAGCGCGGCCTGGCCGGCCGCATCACCCGCGATCTCGAGCGCCTGAAAAACGCCTACGGCCGCCGTCTCGATTCCACCCTGTCGGCGCGTCCGGCGGTCTACGCGGTCTGGATCGCGGTATCCCTCGTCACCGTGCCGATGTTCGTCATGTCCGCCAAGGAGCTGGCTCCGATGGAGGACCAGGGGGTCATCTTCGGCATCCTCGACGCGTCCGCCAACTCCACCCTCGACCAGAACAGCCTCTTCGCCGCGGAGGTCAACCGGGTCTTCCACGAGGTGCCGGAAACCGACTTCACCTTCCAGATCACCTTCCCCAACTCCGGTTTCGGGGGCATGGTCGCCAAACCATGGGATGATCGCGAGCGATCCATCTTCGAGATTCTCCCCGGTGTCCAGCAGGCGCTGCAGAAGGTTCCCGGCATCCGGATCTTCCCGGTCACCCCGGCGGCCCTCCCCGGCGGCGGCGATTTCCCGGTCGAATTCGTGATGGCTTCGACGGCCGAAACCGGCCAGATCCTGGAATTCGCCCAAAACCTGCAGATGAAGGCGATGCAGAGCGGGATGTTCGCCTTCCCGCCGTTGATCGACGTCAAGATCGACCAGCCCCAGTCCGAATTCGTCATCGACCGGGACAAGGTGGCCTCCCTGGGGCTCAGCCTGGAGCAGATCGGCGGCGACCTGGGCGGGCTGGTCGGCGGCGACTTCGTCAACCGCTTCGACATCTCGGGCCGCAGCTACAAGGTCATTCCGCAGATCCAGCGGGTGGACCGTCTTAACCCCGGCCAGCTCAAGGAGGTCTACGTTACCGGTCCGAACGGCAGGCTGATCCCCTTGAGCACCGTGGCCACCCTGCGCGAATCGGTCGTGCCCCGTTCGCTCAACCGCTTCCAGCAGCTGAACGCGGTCAAGATCAGCGGCGTGGCCGTCCGACCGCTCGACGAGGCGCTGCGCTTCATGGAGGACGAAGCGGCGAAGGTCCTGCCCAAGGGGTACGTCATCGACTACACCGGCGAGTCCCGCCAGCTGCGTACCGAAGGGCACAGGTTCCTGCCCGCCTTCGGACTGGCCATCGTCCTGATATTCCTGGTGCTGGCGGCCCAGTTCAACAGCTTCCGTGACCCGTTCGTCATCCTGGCGGGTTCGGTGCCGTTGGCCATGTTCGGCGCGCTCCTCTTCACGTTCCTGAAGATGCCCGACCCGAATGTCCCGTTCTGGACCAACGGCTGGACCACCACCCTCAACATCTACTCGCAGGTCGGGCTGGTGACCCTGGTCGGGCTGGTGTCCAAGAACGGCATCCTGATCGTCGAATTCGCCAACAAGCTGCAGCTCCAGGGCCTGCCGAAGATTGCGGCCGTGCGTCAGGCGGCGATGACCCGACTCCGCCCGATCCTCATGACCAGCGCCGCCACCATCGGCGGCCATTTCCCGCTGACCCTGGTCACCGGCCCCGGCGCCGCCGCGCGGAATTCGATCGGCCTGGTGCTGGTCGGCGGCATGTTCATCGGCACCCTCTTCACCCTGTTCGTCGTTCCATCCATCTACATGCTCATCGCCCGCGACCACGGGAAGGAGCGGGAGTCGGGTGCGGAGGACCCGGCGAGGATCCCTGACCTTCCATCTACGGCGCGATGATCGGTATTTCCGCAACAAAAGAAAGGGGTCAAACGGTTCCCTCCCGACAGGTTTTCGAGCCAAGTCCTTTCCGGGAAAGGATCGGAATCCGATCCGTCGGCTCGGCGGCGTGCTCATCGGGATCGTCTCCGTGCCGTGCCGCTATATCCACTCCCCGTTCAGCACCACGACTTCGTCGGCCTGGTTTGCGGCGACCCAGAGACGGCCCGAAGAGTCGAAAGCGATCCCGTTTGCACCAAAGGGGGGAAATCCCGCTGTCGCAAGCAGGGCGTCATGCTGGACCGTGGAGACGGAACAACTCCCCGTGCACAGGTCGGCGTTCTCGATCCGAAAGATCGCCCCCCGGAACGAATCGGAGACGAACAGCGAGGAGTCGCTGCGGAAAGCCATCGCGTTCGGTGCGGAGGCATTGTTGCCGAACTCGATCACATCCTGGCTTCCGTCCGGGTTGACCACGGTCCGGTCCGGCGGTGGGCCGATGCGCGG
>Ga0209520_10000777_pt1 | contig 17915 bp, 23 predicted proteins | sample Rifsed16ft1_FD_184009 | JGI IMG/M metagenome (GOLD analysis project Ga0209520, IMG submission 184009) | Soil microbial communities from Rifle, Colorado, USA - sediment 16ft 1 (version 2) | ecosystem: Environmental > Terrestrial > Deep subsurface > Rock core/Sediment | place: Rifle, Colorado...
AAAAGGAGGAATATTATTATGGACGAGTTGAAGAAATTAATTGAAGCCCTCGGTCGTACATTCGAGGAATTCAAAGCGGCAAATGATACCCGCATTAAGGCGGTAGAGAGTAAAGGCTATGCACCGGCTGATTTGGTCGAAAAGGTAGCGGCTATCAATGCCGACATGACCAAGGTTGCCGACCTGAAAGCCCAATTGGAAACCTTACAGACTGAAGTGGCCCGTGCCGAGTTCAAGGGTGGTTCTACTACCGCTATCGACAAGGTGAAGGCCGAACACAAAGCTGCATTCGAGACTTGGTTCCGCAAAGGTGGCGAGGCTCAGTTGGCGGCAGTCAAAGAACTCCAAGTTCAGGCCGGGTTGTCTACCCTTTCCGATCCCGATGGCGGCTACTTAATCACCCCGCCTGAATTCGACCAGTCCATTGATCGGGTTGCTATGATGATGAGCGTCATGCGCCAGCTGGCAACGGTCCGCACTATCGGCACGGATACCTATAAAAAACTCGTCAATCAGGGCGGAGCGACTTCTGGCTGGGTTGCTGAAAAAGCATCCCGTACCGAAACCAATACCCCGACCTTGAAAGAAATCGCCATCAACATGAAGGAAATCTATGCTGAGCCCGGCACGACGCAGATTGCTCTTGACGATGCCTATATGGACTTGGCTTCATGGCTTGCTGATGAGGTATCTGTTGAGTTTACGGAAGAGGAAGGGTCTGCATTCATCACCGGCAATGGAGTTGAGAAGCCCCACGGCATTGCGGCTTATCCGATGATCGCTAACAGTTCCTATGCCTGGGGCAAGGTTGGCTTTACCACGAGCGGACACGCGACGCTTATCAACAACGCCGACAAGCTTATGGATGTCACCCTTTCCCTGAAGCCTATTTATCTGAACGGGGCTTCGTGGTTGATGAACCGCACCACTTCAGGTGTGATCCGCCAGTTGAAGAACGGTAATGGTGATTACTTGTGGAGGCCGGGGCTTGAGGCTGGTGCGCCCAATACCTTGTTCGGCTATCCGGTAGCTTTGGATGACAACGTCGCCAATATTGGTGCAGGTACGTTCCCTTGTTTCTTCGCCAATTTTAAGAGGGCTTATTTGATCCTTGATAGGGCTGGCATCAGGATTCTGCGCGACCCCTATACCAGCAAGGGGAACGTCCTCTTTTACACAACTAAGCGAGTAGGGGGCGGAATCACGATGTTCGAGGCAATTAAGTGCCTCAAGGTAAGCGCATAAATTAACCGGGGGTTGCAATATACCCCCTTTCAAAAATAGGAGGTAAAAAACCATGAAAGACCTTTTCAGCAATATCGAAACTTTAACCGCAGATGCAATTGTCCCGGTTGTCGGTGCGAATAGCAGTGCCCCCGCTGCATTGGAAGTGGACCTTAAAGGATTCAATTCCGCCCTGATCCTCATCCTTGTAGGCGCAGAGGGGTCCACCCTTTCCGGCTCGAATTACTGGACATGGAAACTGGAACATGCCGATGATGATGGCACTGGCGTTGCCGGAAGCTATTCCAGCGTTGCGACGGCTGACGTCCAGGGCGTAACGCCTGCAAGCGGGATAGTTGTCACGGTTGACGATCCGGCAGAAGACAACGCTATTTATAAGATCGGCTACGTTGGTGGCAAACGATTCATCAAGATCACCACGGCAGAAACCGGCACTGGCCCGAATCTCCCGCAAGCAGTTGTGGTAATTAAGGGACATCCTGAAAACGCTGCCGTAGCTACGCAGATTTAATTAACCCCGGCCATTCAATTGGTACTCTCCTGCATCTCTAATCCGGGGTGCAGGAGGGGCAACCACCGGATTAACGGAGGAATTTTATTATGGCAGCAGATGCAACTTATCAACCCAAAACCTATCGTCGCGCAGGTGGGGACGAAACCGTCATTGCAAATGGCGGAAAACTTATTGTCGAATCAGGTGGCACCATCGAAGTCGAGTCAGGTGGCGTGATGACTATCGCTGATGGCGCTTTTGCGGTCGGTGATTTAGCGCTCACGACTGGCAGTATTATTCTCGGAACAGCGGGAAAGGGTGCGGCCCTCGATGCCAAGGCAGACGGAGCGATTCTCATCGGCAACGGAACCACTGCGGCTATGCAGACGCTTAATACCGATGTCACCATGACTAATACCGGGGCTGTCACCATTGCCAACGATGCCGTTACTTATGCCAAAATGCAGAATGTTTCCAATACCGATAGGCTGCTGGGAAGGGACACTGCGGCAGCAGGTGACGTTGAGGAACTTACTCTCAGTGGTGGCCTGGAATTTACCGGAGCGGGTGGGATAAGAATAGCCGACGCCGGAGTATCTTCAGCTAAACTTGCCAATGGTGCCGGGGTCGCAGCTCTTCTTACCGCTGGTTTGGGTGGGTCTGCAAGCGTACTAAAAACCGACACACTCACACATACAATTGTAGCCGCACATGGCAGTAAAGACCGTGCTTGCATAGTCATGGTTGTCGTTGACGAAACCTACGCAGTCGGCACGGGGACGCTACCGGCACTCGTAATTGGCGAGGCTGACACGACCAATAAGTTTATGGCCGCTGGCACGCTTGACACGGAAGCCGCTGGGACAGTTCTGTTCTTTGCGGGAACCAACACAGCAACCAAGGCGATTACCGCTACCAGTACGGCGGCAGTAGGGAATTCCACCGGTGGGTGCAGTATCACCGTTCTGGCTATCCCGACAACCTAACCCCTTTCAGGTGGGGGATATTTTCCCGGCCCCTACCTTTTTATGAGGATTGGACAATGACTAAGAAGAAAGAAGTTACAGAAGAAAAATTGGATGTTAAAGATGAAGATATCCAGAAAGAAGAAAAACCAGCGACTGCTCCTATCCAAGAACAGAATAAGGCATGGAGAGTAGCTAACGGAATTCAATAATTAACTATTAACCTGATACCCGAAAAAGGAGGGTTATCAAAATGACAGTTCAAGCAATCGGCGCAATGAACAACCGCTTCATTGTGCATTCTTCAGATACTAAACCAACAGACGCAAATAATGGTGCTACATGCTTCGAGTGGAATACCGGTTACATGTTTATTTATAATGGCTACGCATGGATACCGAAATCCACCGTCCCCGACCAGACCGTAAACTACAAGCAAATCTCCCTCAATCAAGCGGCTGCGGTTTATGATGTGATGACAGCCACCGCCCAAGCATTATTCATCGACGCGGTGATTGTCAGCGTCCCCGATGACCTCCATGCAGTAGCCACCTTCACCGGCATTAGTGTCCAGACCGACGATGGTTCACCTATTGTGCTCTGTTCCAACATCGTAGCGGCCAAGGCTAATCTAACCGGCAACTTCTACTCCGTCTACCGTGGTCCAAGTGTAACCGCTGCTACCAAGAAAGTCCAGTTGACCATAGCCGGTGCGACTGCCGGTGCGGGTAAAGTTGCGGATATAACAGTCATGTGGCGACCATTAGTAGCTGGCGGATATATGCTTAACGCTTAAAGATTTGAACTCTGCCCATTAAAAAGAGGAGGACGGGAGGATGGTTGAAAGAAAACACCACAGCTTTACGGAAGTAGATTCTGCGTGTGATGAAGTTATCGACAAGAGTGGCCGTGAGACTGTTGTCAGATTAAGTCTCTATGCTGTTTTAGGTTTTCTGGTGTTGATCTTTTCGGTCGTTATCGGTTTCCTTTTTTCCGCTAATGCCCAGCGCGACGGTAACGACAGGATGATACGAGATCGGGTGATAGTCTTGGAAAGCAAGTTTGATACTATAAACAACGGCATAGTTGATTTAAAGGCGTCAATGAATAGTGTTGCGGCAGCGCTACAGGAGCATGAACGGCAGACACGAAAATGACTACCTGCGAATATTGCAAATCGGAGAATGTGGGCCATGCGATAGGGATGTATTTTGTCGCTTATGAATGCTGCAATTGTCAGCATCAATGGATAGAACATTTTCCGATTACTACGGATCAGGAAGAAATTAAGTATTGCAATAAAATGAATAAAAAAAATGAAATTACAAATTAAACGTCGGGCTTCAACCGATCAAGGGACATTTGGAGTGCTACTTTATGATTCGATATTTTTCTGCTATACGGGCGAGCTTCCTTGGAAAGGCAATCAACAAGGAATATCTTGCATCCCTGAGGGTAATTACGTTGTTGAACCGTGGAATAGCAAAAAGTTTCCCAACACCTACCACGTTAAGAATGTACCAAATCGTGAAGCTATCCTCATTCATACGGGGAATCTTTGCGGTGATAAAAGTAAAAATTATCTATCGCATGTTTTGGGTTGTATCCTTGTTGGTGAAAAAACTGGTACGGTTAGGAACCAAAAAGCGGTATTGTTATCTGTAGTTGCGATGAGGCATCTACGAGAATTAATAGGTAGGGAAAGCTTTAACTTGGAGGTATCATGGGCGCAATAGTAGGGTTCCTAAGCAGTGCAGCATTTGGCGGCGTTACAGGTCTGCTTGGTACATTAATCGGTAAGGTAGGTGACTACTTTACCCTTAAACAAAAGAACGCCTTTGATCTTGCCATGCGGGATAAAGACATGGCTATCGCACAGATTGAAGCTGCTAAAGAAGTTACTATAGCGCAAGATACCAATTACGCTAATCGTGAGATAGCAGAAGCTAAAATGATCGAAGTTACCCAGTCTGCATCCTATGAAGCTGATAAGGCTGAATATTTAACTCACGACATTATCGAACATGCGCCTACTTGGGCATCAGGGATAATCTCAATCGGGTTGGGGATGGTTGACTTCGTGCGTGGGATGACGAGGCCAGGGATAACATTCTACCTCTGTGTCTTAACTACCTTAATGTATTTCCAGATGGAGAAGATAGTCGCAATGTCTCAATCCCCGGCATTCACACCTGCCGATGCGGTTAAGATAATTGTGTTAATAGTTGATGCTGTGATATATCTTGCTACAGTGTGTGTTACTTGGTGGTTCGGTTCTAGACCTCAATCTAAAAAATAAAAGGAGATATTCAAAATGGCTAAAACAGGTAAGGTAAATCAAATAGCAGATGCTAAGAAAACTAAGAAGCAGAAGGCTAAGCCGAAGAAGAAAAAGTAATTAAAATACCCGCCCACCTCTCTCGGTAACTATATGCCGCGACAGTAGGCAAATAAAGATGATGTGCAAATGGCGGGTTCTTAAAAAATTAAGAAGGGAAATGATTGTGATAGAAAATAAAGTTGTTTCAATTGCATTGCCAAACGGATTAGAGACTATCATTGATAGTGAAGACTATAATCTTGTTAAGACTTTAAGGTGGCATTTGACTGGTTGGGGTTATGTTCAGTGGAGCAATAAACGCATGGGGAAATTTATTTTGCTACATAGATTAATAATGAATGCTCCGATAGGGATGGAAGTAGATCATATTAATCAAAATAAACTTGATAATAGACGGTGCAATCTTAGAGTTGTCACAAGACAACAAAATGAATGCAATAAACCAATTGGATGTACAAACACAAGTGGATATAAAGGGGTTTCTTATCATAATAGAGACCGAGTTTGGAGAGCTAAGATTCGGGACAATGGCAGAGAAATATATATTGGTGCATACAAAACGCCCGTTGATGCAGCAATAGCATATAATAAAAAAGCAATAGAGATAAATGGAGAATATGCTTTTCTAAATAATGTATAAAATAATCCCGAAACAGGACAATGCGAAATCCGAGGGGTTTTTGAAATAAATAGATGCAATATCTTTAATTATAGTGTAGATGTAAGGTGAAAAGAGACCGTAGTGGCGGCGGACGCCAAAGGCGGCATGACGCGCCGACACGCAGGGAACGCAATGAGGTGTAAGCCATGATCGTAAAAGTGTACTCTGAACCGAGTTTGGAGCCCGTGACATTGGCCGAACTGAAGGTAGCCCTCAATATCGACAGTGGCACTTTCGACGGCAATCTCACCTTAACACAGTGCCTTGCTTATGGTTCAAAGGCAATAACAACAGCATATACTCACCTCGGAACAGGGGTAGATGTCTTAGGGAAACAGGCCGAAGTCCTTCTCCATTGCGGCACTAATGCGGCCACAGGCACCAATGACACCAAAATTCAAGAATGTGATACCTTAGCGGGAACCTACACCGATTGGGCAACTGGTGCATTTGACCAAGTTACCACCACCAACGACAATGCGGATTTTAAGAAGGTTTATACCGGATCGAAACGCTATATCAGGACGGCATCAAAAGTTCTATTGGCGGCCTGTGAATTTGGGACTTCGATTCTCACCAATGCGCCACAAGTGTCCGATGATGATCTTTTAACAGACCTGATTGAAGCAGCGCGTAGAGATGTTGAAAATGATACTTCCCGAAAACTTGTTACACAAACCATTGATTACTTCCCGAAGGATTGGCCTTCTGGTGATAGAATCAAGATTCCATACGGGAATCTCCAATCTGTTTCTTTTATCAAATGGCGTGATACCGATGGTGTGGAAACGAATTTGACGAAAGCTATTACGGCATTTGCGGCTTCTTCCGTCACTCCTCTTACAAAAACCCAAGTGACGTCTGCCGCTCATGGATTTGCTGATGACGATATTATCAATATTGATGGAACCACAAGCTATGACGGAGCATGGGTAGTCTCGAACGTTACTACGAACACTTTTGACATAACAATAGTGTTCGTAGCGGATGATGCAACTGGAACCGCAACGGAAGACTATGTAGTTGAGACAAATGGTGCTCAGTGTGGGTTTGTGGTGTTACCGTATAGCGGGACTTGGCCAACGGGTACTCTTCATCCAAGTAACCCAATAACTATTCGTTACATCTGTGGATACGGTGCTACGGCCTCAAGTGTCCCTGTGACTGCTCGCCAAGCTATAAAAGCCAGATGCGTCAACCTCTATGCAAACCGTGGCGATGATGTGATTGGAGTAAATACTGTGAATTATGATAAAACTTACGATAGACTTGTGGGATCAGTTGGTAGGCTTTTTGATATGGACTTCCTATAATGAGAACGGGTGATTTAAATCATACACTTTTGTTCCAGGCTCCTTCCGGCTCCCCGGTGACATGGACAACCATATTCACTGCTAAGGGTGCGGTGTGGCCTTTATCCTCAGCCGAGTCCATCCAATCTCTCGCCTTGGGTGGCACCATCACCGGCAAGATTCGTATTCGCTACCGGCCTGTGAGCATTAAACCAACGTGGCGAGTGACTTGCGGCAGTACAATATATTCAATAGTTGGGCCGCCGATTAATGTGAGTGGTAACAACACATACCTGGAATTACGGGTCAAGGAGGCTGTGTAAATGCAGGCTTTAATCACAGCAATTGAAAATAAGCTACTCGACTCTGCCGTTTACAACGATGTGGGTGGCCGGTGTTGGTACGATACCGCTGATAGTGACGACCTGCCCCGTTTAGTCTATTCGATAGTTTCCGGTGTACCTGACAAAACATTTTCAGAACTTTATTACGATGTCCTTCTACAATTTGATCTATTTTCTGCAAGGTCGGCAGGTTCAACGGAAATCTTAACCATGTATGCAGATTTGATTAGCTTATTGGATGAATGTGCGTTAACTATTTCTGGCTACACCTTAGTTTGGATGCGGATGACAAACCTTGTGACGATGATAGAAGATGCGTCGGCATTGCAAGATGGGTCAAGTTTACTTTCACATTATGCAGTAGATTTTGAATGCAGGATATCAAAAAATTAAGAAAGGAATACAATGGAAAAACCGTTATCACAGATTAGCAGAACCGAATGGATTAAGTACCAATGGATAGACGTAACCCAGATGGGCGATGATGAACGAATGATGTCGCAAGGCTTCATTCGCACCCCCGACGAGAGTTATCAAGCTATGGAAGAGTGGGAAGTTACCGCTGAAGACCGTGGAGTTGAAGATGAACCGGCCCCCGATGGGGAGAAAGGAAGTGTTCAGTGAAAAATAAGAACATAGTACCAATTCAGAATCTTATTAGAACTCTCGACATCTCCAGCCTTAAAAATCCAGAGGTAGTGGCAAACCTCGTCCGTTGCTTTGGGATCATGCCGTGGGTTCATTATGGAATGACCATGTATGGTTCGGATACAGACTATATCAATCCACCTGAAACGGCTTCTATAGGCCAGACTCCTGACCAGATTGCAAAGGCACTTGTGTATTTGAGTGATTTCAAGATAAATTCCTACTGTGAAATCGGCCTCTATTTTGCAGGAAATTTCCTGTTTGTCTCTGAATACCTAAAGCGGTTCAACCCCGATATCCAGTGCTTAGGAGTTGACCCCACGAACCATGTTAGTTCTGAAATAAGGGAATACATCGAACTATCCGATTGGCTCCGGCTTGCATTAGTTACCAGCGACCAGATAGTAGGCCGTAAATTCGACTTAGTAATGATTGATGGCGACCATTGCAACCCGTGGCCCCAGAAGGATTGGGATAATGTAGGTAAGTACGCAAGCATGTGCATGTTCCACGATCTTCAAGACCCACTATGGCCTGATGTAGCGGCATTTTGGATTGGGCTAAAAGGTAAGAAGGTTGAATTTCTTGAATGTTGGCCGGATCGCAAGACCCACGGGATAGGACTGATTCATAATACCCCAATCAAGAAAGGAATCAATGAATGAGGAAGTATTTAATAACAGCCATTGTTTCAGCTTATAATTCCAGCAAATTTCTACGGGGGTGTTTGGAAGATTTAGAGGCGCAGACCATTGCTAACCAACTTGAGATAATTGTTATTGATAGTGGTTCGCTTGAAAATGAAGGAGAAATTGTTGCTGAGTTCCAGCAGAAATATGATAACATCAAATACATCCGAACCGAGAGAGAAACGGTCTATGGTGCATGGAATGTAGGAGTGAAGGCAGCATCTGGAATATACCTAACCAATGCCAATACGGACGACCGGCACCGCAAGGATGCTTTTGAAATCCAGGCCAAGATGCTCGACCTCCACCCGGAGTTTACACTGGTTTTCGGAGATGTATTAGTCACTGAAACTGTCAATGAAACCTTTGAAAACAATACAACGGTTGGAACAATTCCCTATCCAGATTATGACCGGCAGAATCTTCTCAATGGCAATTGTCTTGTCGGCCCGCAACCTATGTGGCGCAAATCAGTCCACGATGAATATGGATATTTCGACGCTTCGATGGTGACTTCCGGGGATTATGAGTTCTGGACGAGAATCGCCCAAACCAATGAGTTCTACCATATCAATCAAGACCTTGGATTATATTGTGAACGGGTTGATAGCATAGAACACTCCAACCGGCGCAATCAGTTCCTTGAAAACAAGAAGATTACAGAAATGTATCAAAAAGCGGCTAAGGATGATATTGCAATCAACCGAATTGATGGCAAGGTTTGCGGATGGTCAAAGCCTTCTGTGTTCAGGCTTGGAATTGGGATACCACTTTCATTCCCGTGGGTGCCTTCTTCATTCTTTCATTCGTTTGTCTTGATGGAGAGGCCGGATTTTATTTTCCTTCATGCCGACAATGGGCCGATAAGTGGATTAAGAAACAATCTTGTACAAAAAGCATTGGCTGAAGGTTGTACTCACTTAATCATGATGGATGTGGATCAAGTCTACCACCCTCAAACAATTACCCGATTACTATCCCACCGCTTGCCAATAGTGGGTGCTTTAGTCCATCGTCGCTATCCGCCATTCGATTCGCTCATGCTAAAAATGGTGGAGATAGATGAAAAATTCAACGGCTACGAATCAATAGACGATTGGGAAGACGGTTCTCTTGTAGAAGTCGATGCCACGGGTGGGGGCTGCCTCATGTTCGATATACAAGTGTTTAGAAAACTACCCTACCCGTGGTTTCGAGATGATAAGCAGCCAAATCCTGAACTGCCTCCTATCGGTGAGGATATCGGTTTCTGCCAAGACTTAAAAGCCGCTGGATACAAGATATTTGTTGATACATCCGTCCCCGCTGGGCATTTAACCAGCTTAATCGTAAACACGGCTACCAATCGCCTTTATCGTGCTTGTAAGGAAAGTCAGGCGGCAAAACAGGCGTTGAGGATAGATAATGCTAAGTGAAGATAGCAAGAAAATATGTCGAGCATTCATCCGTGGGTTGAGAATGATTATAAAAATGCTTGAAAATTTGATAGAAGAGAAGTAGAATGTAATTGCTACCAACATAGCTTTCAGGTTGTCCCTCGAAAGACGCGCAATCTGGATAGTCGGCCACGCTACCAAGCCTCGCCGGAATGAAAAATTAACAATTCATTTCGCGGGGCTTTTTTATTGCTCCCGAAAAAACAAGGAGGAATGAAAAATGGCAGACAGGGCAACAACTTTATCGGGTAGCTTCCAAAAAGTTACACTCGGTGCAACGTTGAAAGTTCTTGGCGTATCCAAGTTCTCAATGTCGGGATGCACCCGCAAAACTGTTGATGTCAGCGAATTCGGAGTTGATATTGACACCTTTGAGTTCGGTTCGGCAGATGGTGGGACTATCTCAATGTCGGATGTAAGTTTCGACCCTACCAACGCGGAGCAGATGAGCTTTGTGACGGCGGTACAGAGCGGAATCAAGTTGAACCCCGGCACCACTTCCGGCATTAGGTTCTGGCTCAATTCCACGTCCTATTATGCAATCGGCACTTCTGGCAACATTCTTATGACCTCTGCCGGGAAGGTTGACGCTGATCGTAATGGAGTAGCAAAAACCAGTTTTGAAGGCAAAGTATCTGGCGCGTTCATGTACATAATCTAGTCCCGTGGGGATGGCGGGTTGTCCAAAGTCCCCATTTAACCGCAGCCGCTTTATAAGCAGAAAGGTTTTTAAAATGTTCGATATCGACAAAATTGGGCAGGGGGAGTGGTTTCCTTTTATGGATTCCAAGATTAATGAAACCGGGGATGTGGAATGGTTGCCCGTGGATACTTCTTCTGATGAGCGTATTTGTTTCAAGCAGATTGGGCCGGATAGGTATCGTGAAATCCACGACAAGTACAAAGGGAAGAAGTTAAATATCCCCGTCGAGAACAAAAGCACCAGGGCAATGGAGGTTGTTCCTCAGTACGAACAAACTGCCGCGCAGGAAAAAGCGGAGCGGATGGAGTTTTGGGACGAGACCATTGTTGATTGGAACATAAAAACTCCTAATGGCAGTCTTATTTCCTGTACTGCTGAAAATAAATACAAGCTTATCAATGGCGAGCCGAGATTTGTAAGATTTGCCAATAAATGTTTGCAATTGCTCTCCGGCGCTAAGGAAGCAGAGGCTAAGTTACAAGAAAAAAACTTGCAGACTGGATCGAGTTTAGAGACCTAGAATCTCGATCCATAGTTGTCCTTGACGGGGGAGAAGTGCTTACCCGGTGCGACCAATGCCGCACAATGCACTCAGAAAGGATACCGCCGACAACGCCTATTTGTGAATTGGGTAATCCTTGTCGAGTTGAGCTAATGGTGGAAAATAGGGAAGCGGCTACTATATTTCAGATGGTACGGGGGCAGTGCGAAACCCGCTGGAACGGCGAGCAGGATATTGAAATAGACCTTCATCATCCGTCGCTTTGGAAGGCGATTGAGAAGTATCCAGGCGGGATTAAGGATGAGTGGGGAACATTCCAGAAGGTATCCAGAGCATGGCATGAATCTCAGCAGAAGAAGCGGGATAGCGAGGGGTAGCGATGGCGGTACGTGTCATTGGTTTAAAAATCAAAGAAGTGTGCCAGCAAATTGTTGACGCTGCTATGATCGGTGCTAATGACCTCATGGACGAAAGTGTCGTTACCGCTAAGCTCAAGTGTCCAGCAAGAAAAACTGACGATCAGGGCCGACCGATTTCAGTAGGAACAGTCTATCGTGGAGCTGGTCGAGTATTACGCGATGTTTTGTTCACCCCGAAAACTGGAAAAGGTAAAGGCAAGACGGTAAATTTTATTGCTGATACTCAAGTAGGTCGGGTTGCTGGTAGCCTGAGAGCATCAATTCGTAAAGTCGAAAGGTACAATAGGCCAGGGAATATAAGGGTTTACGCGGGTAACAAGGATGTTTTCTATGCCAGATTTACCGAATACGGAACCGCATCTACAGGTTGGGGCAAGGGCGTACCGAAGCAACCATTTATGCGACCGGCATTCCAGTCAATCAAGGGTAAGGCTAAAGAACAAATTATAGCCGAGATGCGTAAAGTTCCCGAAGTTAAATAGGTGGCGAAATGTCAGTTGGATTACTCTATTTTGAGCTTGATTTAGATACGACAAAATTTGTCAAGCAGCAAGAAAACCTTAATAAACAAATCAAGAATGTTGCTCAAAATACCAACGAGGCGTTGCAGTTAGGATACCAAAATCTTGGTGTAAGGGCTGATGCTTATTATCAGTTACAGGCCAACTTAGCGATTAAGTCTTATGAGAGAATTACCCAAGCGGCCAAGCAATCCGCCGATGAACAGTTCCGCGCCCAATCCGCAATGGTCGCCAAGATAAACTCCATCAATGCCGAGATGACCAAGAACCCCCTCTATGAGCAGTTGGGGATTAGGTCGATGGCTGCCATTAACGAATCAAAAGCCGCCGCCATGCGTAATTATGAGACTCTGAAAGCCGCCGCCGCCGGGAATGCCGCTGAAATAGTCCGCCTCGAGAGAGCCAAGAACGACAAGTTGAAAGAATTGAACAAAGAGATGACCGGTGACCATGAGATGTCGATGGCGTCCATGCAGCGTGCGGTATTGAGATTCTACGCTACAATGTATGTTATCAGCACCGCTATTGATTATTTATCAATGCCATTTGTTAAAGGGTTTAAGGCTGTTGAGGAATACAATACAGCAATTGCTTCGATGGCGGCGATGGTTGTCACGTTTGGACAAAACATTAGAGGATTATCACTTGAAGATCAATGGAAAAATGCCTTAGTTTATTCTACAGCCATTATTCCGGTACTTGAGAAAATAGCTGCTAAGACACTGTTATCAGGCCAAGAGACAATTGCTCTTGCTAATGCTTTTGCTCGTTCCGGTGTTTTTCTTGATGCGAACAATGCCAAACAGATTGACGCATTTACGAAAATATCCAATGCTCTTCCCTTAATGACACAGGGGCAAGAAATAACTCGCCAAATTAACACAGAAGTAAGGTCATTAATGACAGGCATGAATGTGCAGTCGTCAATGATGCTTATTACACTGCGAGAAATCGACCCGGAAATAGAAAAGCACATGGCGCAGTGGCGAGCAACAGATACTGTTCTCGAACATATTGGAGAATTACTCAAGGGATTTGGCCCAGCAACGGAAATTCTTGAAAAGCAGTGGCAAGCAGTTAAAACGTCCTTAGATACTACAGTTAATCAAATACTTCGTGGGGCAATGAAACAGTCCTATGAGGATATTATTGCATTGACTCAGGAATTGGATAAGTGGTTGCAAACCAACAAACAATCCATTTCTGATACAGTAGATCAATTACGTGCAACTGCTAAAATGTTGAAGGTTATTTATGATGCTGCTCCGAGTGGAACATTTGAAGCGGCAAGCATGGGGATAATTGGAAAAATCTTATGGGGGAATCAAGCAGGATTAATGATTGCGGCTATTTCTTTGGTAAATACTAAACTTAAAGAGACTGGCAATAATCTTGGTGCTCTTCCAAAGAAAGCGTTTGATGCGTGGGATGCCATAAAAAACATAGGGACACGTCCCGGCCTAGGAGAAACAATTGTGCCCCCTATTCCTATGATGCCACTTACGCAACAAGAGAAAGCCAATCTCAATGTCATCAAAATAATGAAGATGATGGATGAGACTATCAATAAAAATCACAAGGAAAGTATTGCTGAATACAATAAACAAACAAAATTGCAATCATCGGCGTTCAAAGAAGCCGGTGCATCAGAAGATTATATCAATAAGTATCTTGCAAAGAGGAATATCCTTAAAGAACAGCAATTTTCACTTGATAAGAAATCTAATGATGCCGCTAAAAAAGCCGCTGATGATGCCAAACACCTCAAGGAAGCATGGGACGCTACGGCTCTTTCGCTTCAACAAAAAATAGATACTGCCCCGCTTGACAATTTCGATAAAGAACTCAAAGATTTGCAGTACGAGATAGAAAAGCTAAGAAAGCAACCTTACGCTAATAAAGCACTTATAGATACTTACCAGCTAGCAGAAGAGACTAAGATAGTTACAAAATGGCAAGATGATTTTGATAAACGGCAAATTCATGCTGCTGAAAATTACCAAAAACAAGAAGAAGCCAAGGCGAAATCCATCATCAAGGGGCAGGAGGCGGTTGATAGGGTAGTAAGGGATAGTGCTAAAGAACAAGAACGATTGCAAAAAGAAGCCAACGCAAGGCAGGTTGAAATGTACAAAACTGTCGCAAACGCAATTCACAATTCCTTTGCAACCATGTTTGAAGACCTGTTTAGTGGCGCAACAAATTCTTTCCGAAAAATGGGGGATAGTATCTTAAGTATCTTCCGTCGAATGCTTGCTCAAATGGCAACATTGGCAATTGCTCGGCCAATCATAGTTCCTATCATATCTGCAATGGGCAGCGTTTTAGGTGTCGAATCAGCTACTGCTGGAATACTAAAAGAAATGGGGATTAGCGGTGCCATTGCATCTAGTGGTGGCAGTGCTAGTGGTAGTGGTGGTGTGGTTAGTAATGTTGGCTACGGAGCGGCGGGGGCTGGTTTCTTGGGCCAGATAAGCGGAATTTTGCCAAGCCTACAAAGTACCGCTACCAATTCTGGAGCATTGATTGCTGCTCATTTAGTAGGTGAAGAAGCAGGTGCCGCCACTGGACAGGCAATCGCCGACTTAAGCACTGAAGCTTTTTCTGCATGGACGGCAGGTATCGCAACTTTTATAAGCAGGTTGCTCCAAGGACAGGACTTCGGTAGGGCAGCACAGGCAGGATTGGGGGCTGCCGGTGGTGCTTATGTTGGAGTTACTATAGGGTCAGATGCCGGTCCTTGGGGAACTGCGATTGGCGCTGTTGTAGGTGCGTTTCTTGGTGCGTTAGGAGTTGACAAACTATTTTCATCTGGCGAGAACGAATTCACATTAACCGAGCTTGTGAACAAAGAAGTAAATGCTCAAATATTTGATAAGGTTAACGGATTTAAGCAAAAAAACTGGGATGCCGGAACCGTCGGCAACGACTGGTACATCCCAATTGCTAACGCCTATGCTGATTCTATTGAAATAATTCAACAATCATTTAACACAATGGTTTTTGATTTTACGTCGAAACTCCCGAAGGAAATGCAATCACAAATATTAAATGAGTTGGCCTCTGCCGATTTTGCAGCAACACTAACCGCCGCATCTTTAGGTAGGTACAACGAAAGCGAAGCATCAACGGTTCTTTCTAGTGTTGCCAAAAATTATGCGGAGGCATTGGCAAAATCACTTGGTAATGCTTATGCAAATGCACTTGGGGATTATGTATCTCTGAAAGGTGGGGAGGGCTTGATTGGCGATACTGCTGCCTGGGCCATGTTGACTAACAGAGTGCAAGATAATATCAATAAAATGTTTAAAGATATTGGTGCCCAAATTAAGGGTGGTGATACTGAAGGCGGGTTAAGGGCGATTAATGACATCAATTTAGTTATTGATAAAATCGGCTCTGCGATGGCCCCCATAACTGAAATCATAGCAACTCAGGGGATGACTGAATATGAATTATCCTTACGAGCAATCAATAAGCAATTCGATGATTACGGGAAAGCACTGGAAGAAGCCGGGGTTGATTTAACAAAATATACTGACCTTGAAACGGCACGGCAAATAGAATTGGCTAAAGCGGCGAATACAGCAGCCGGATCAATTGGCGAACTTACCAAGTCTTTGCTGGATCAACGTGACACCATCACACAGTGGTTGTCGGACATGAACCGTTCGCCGCTTGCACCATCTAACTCTATGCAGGCAATCCAGGCCGAATACAATCGTCAAAAGGGGCTTGCATCGGCCACCGGAGCGTCCACAACTGATGTGTCGAATTATCTTAATTACGCTAAAGAATACCTCGACTACATGAAGAAGTACGGTGGGGATTATAAGGCTATCTACGGCGGTGTGATGAGTGATGTCGGTGGGTTGAAGGAGGGAATAGATTTGCAGCTTGATGCCCAATTAGCGGCGGCTACCGCACTGTCATCAGCGGCTGCATTGTTGGGTTCTGCTGGAAACGCACTTATTAATGCAGCGACTGCACAAACAATCATTTCATCTGGTGGACAGGCAACGGGTTATTATTCTCCGAAAGTTGGTTGGACTGGTGGTGCGCAATTGTACACTAACCCCGGCCAAACATTACAAGATGCGATAAATAATGCGACCCAGATGGGATACACACAGGAAAATCCGTGGGCGGGTGGGCTTGCGGCAACAGCAACGGCAGAAGAGGTAATCGCCAATCCTGCAACAAACCAAGATGAATGGGATTGGAGTAATTGGAGTAATTCACAAACACTTATTAATGCAGGATTGGGAGGGTACGCCGATGGTGGCTATCACGAAGGCGGCTGGAGAGTAGTTGGCGAACGCGGGCCTGAGCTAGAATTTACCCCACCAAGCAGGATATTTAACAATAAACAGACAAAAACTATGCTGGACAATCTTGGTTTGAACGGTGGGTCAAATGGGCCGGGCGGCGATGTAACAGTCCATGCTCACTTCCATATAGACGGCAAGGAGATAGGGGATGTAGTGACTAAGCAAATTTCACGTAATGGATTCTTGAAGGATGAAATCAGGAGGGCCGCAAACTAATGGCTGCAAAATATTTAGCTAATTACTTCACCGGCACAGTCACTGCTGACTATACAACCGCCGCATTGTCTGTAGCAGCACAGGGGATCCTCAGCGAGGAATCAGCCAAATCACAGGCTATCCACTACGGGGTTGATGGTTCAGAAGAGCGGATTAGCTTCGGTACTCAATCTATCTTCTATATAACCTATAAATACAACCAGTTATCGGAATCCGATGCAGGCACGGTATTTGATTATTACAACGATTCGGCGAAGGGTAATGGCACTCAGAGGTCTTTCAAGTGGAGTCATGCGGGCGATTCCAATGTTTACGTTGTCAGGTTTGATAGCAAATTAACCCGTTCCGGCAATAGTGTGTCTCGTTATGGGTATTCAGACATCAGACTTAAAGTTCTGGGAGTATCGGCCTAATGCCAGAGACATTCACAACTCGACAATTGGCGGTTATTGCAGCGACCAATAAGATAGTGACGTGGTTGTTTCGTGTGACCGATAATTTAGGGACTGAATATCATTGGTCAACTGGCACGGTAGCTGCTGGCACCGGTTCGATTACTATCGGCGCACAAGAATCTCCCAGCATATGGACGCATGGGGAGTGGGATACCGCTCACACCTTCAAGATAGTTAATTTTAATGGCATTACCCTTCGACGGTCTAAGTCTGAATATGGGATTAATGCCCCTAATGATGTGAGTTTTTCTATCGTCAATGGCTCAAACACTCTTACTGCTTCCAATTTTAAGGGTGGTATTGTCAGGATAGCTTTGGTGGTTGATGATGGTTCTGGCAAGGAGGTTGTGGGGTCATGGAGATTCGTTATTAAATCCGCCTCTCCCTATAACCAGCAAATTGATGTTACCTGCGAAGACTTCTTACAGCAATATCTTAGAGGAACTTATCCCAATACCAGATTAATCTCTGAAATCTTCCCGGCGAATACCGACAATACGATTATAAAGGACAACGTTTGCGTTCCAGAGGTCTATGGCACGGCTTATATCCCCTTAAGGTCTGTTTATGCTGGCTCGGCTCGTTATTACCTTCTTGGGCCTGCTACGGACAAAACTTACACAATATCTGAAGTCAGGAACCCACGAGCAACCG
>Ga0209520_10000778_pt1 | contig 17902 bp, 14 predicted proteins | sample Rifsed16ft1_FD_184009 | JGI IMG/M metagenome (GOLD analysis project Ga0209520, IMG submission 184009) | Soil microbial communities from Rifle, Colorado, USA - sediment 16ft 1 (version 2) | ecosystem: Environmental > Terrestrial > Deep subsurface > Rock core/Sediment | place: Rifle, Colorado...
ATGAGTCAGGTGCTCTAACCAGCTGAGCTATAGGACCGGTTAAGAGTTTGCAATATTACTACTATTTTTCGTTTACTCCAAATATTTTTACCTTTGATTTTTAGTTAACGGCAATATTAAAATGCCAGAAATCGAAAACAACTGATTATTAGATTTCTAATTTTTTGCCGACAGCTAAAATTAATTTATTTCTTGGCATAATTCTATTAAAACCCCATTCGTACTTTTGGGGTGCAGAAAGGCGACCAGCTTGTTATCCGCTCCTTTTTTGGGAATTTCATTAAGGACGACAAAACCTTCCTTCTGCAAACGCGCAATCTCCGACACAATATCCTCTACCGCAAAGGCGATATGGTGAATCCCCTCCCCTTTTTTGTCTATAAACTTGGCAATGGGACTCTCAGGGTTTGTGGCGGCCAAAAGCTCTATTTTATTTGGCCCGTTTTTAAAAAACGAAGTCGACACCCCTTCGCTTTCAACATCCTCACATTTGTAGGCTGGTGCCCCAAAAAGTTTTTCGAAAATTAAATTTGACACCCCTAAGTCTTTAACGGCAATCCCTATATGTTCTATTTTTTTCATTAAAAATGTTTAATTAAATTTTGGTGTCAAATACCGCTCTTTTACGTTACGGTAAATTTACGTATTAAAATCTAAAAAAGTGAGCGGAGACACAAAATCGAGACTTATTTAATACCCGTAATAAATCCATAAAAAATTTCGATTCCATTAATTATAATTGTTATTTTGTAAGTTCTAATACTAATTTGATATGTTGAAAAACAATATAAGATACATTCTCTTGCTGACACTTTTGGTTATGATTGGCTGCGCCAAAAGAGGGACGATTACAGGGGGGCTAAAAGACACTATCGCGCCAGTGTTAAAAATGAGCTTCCCAAAAAATTTCAACACCAACTTCAAGGGAAATGAAATTAAATTGGTCTTCGATGAAAACATCAAGCTCAAAAACCTAAACAAGCAATTGGTCATTTCTCCACCTATGAAGAATGAGCCGATAATAACGCCGACATCTGCAAGTAAATTTATTACGATTAAAATAAAAGACACTTTGCAACCCAACACCACCTACAGCTTCAACTTTGGTCAAAGCATAGCCGATAACAATGAAGGGAATCCTTTTAATCAGTTCAAATATGTATTTTCAACCGGTGACTATATTGATTCGCTGTCTTTGGGAGGAAAAATAAAAGATGCATTCAGCAAAGAAGCGGACTCCTTCGTTTCTGTCATGCTTTATGAGGCCAATGATTCCTTCAATGATTCCATTGTTTATAAAGAAAATCCAAGGTATATTACAAATACACTTGACAGCCTGAAAACTTTCAAACTAGAGAACTTGAAAGCCGGAAAATACCTTCTGGTCGCATTAAAAGACTACAATAACAATAATAAATTTGACCCAAACAAGGACAAAATCGGATTCATAAAACACTTTATTACGGTCCCTACCGACACCATATATGAACTGAACCTATTCAAGGAAACACTGCCTTTTAAAGCGCACAAGCCTATCCAGGCATCCGGGAATCGTCTTCTGATGGGATATGAAGGGAACATGAAATCGCCCGATTCGAGACCGAAAATAATCTTGAAAAACAATGCGGAAACCCTCGCTACACTCGTAACCCAGTTTCCCAAAAAAGATTCGCTCCAAATATGGTACAAACCTTTGAAGGCAGATTCTCTCGCCTTGGAAGTACGTAAAGATAAATATGCCGCCAATTTCATCGTCAAAGTAAAAGACCAGAAAAAAGACAGCCTAAACATAACTGCCTTGCAAACCGGCATTTTAAATTTCAGGGATCGATTTGCTTTAGAATCGTCGACTCCCCTAATTAATTTTGATAATTCAAAAATAAAACTGACGGTAAACGATTCCGTTCTTGTAGCTTTTACTACTGAATATGATGATTTCAACCAAAAATTGTTTTTTGATTTCAAGAAAGAACCTGCCGCGAAATATACGTTCACCGCTCTGCCAGGCGCATTAACCGATTTTTATGAGAAATCAAACGACACTTTGATCTATAAAACGAATACAAAAAACACAGCAGAATACGGGAACCTGCGAGTGATATTGCAAAACGTGAAAAATTTCCCTGTCATTGTCGAATTGACCAACGCAAAAGGAGACTTGATTGCCAGCGAATATTCCGAAAGCAACACCACGGTGGACTTTAATTTACTGGAACCTGCACTATTTACATTGCGCCTTATCAATGACGAAAACAAAAACAAAGTTTATGATATGGGCAATTATTTAGAAAAAAGGCATTCCGAAGAGGTGATTTATTTCTCAAAGGAAATAGACGTACGGGCAAACTGGGATGTGGAACAAGTTTTTGATGTTAGTATTCCCTATACTCCGGAACCAAAAAAGAAAGCAGAAAAAGAGAAAAAGGCGGGATTTTAAAACGCTGATTAGCGTTTTTTGATTCCGGACAGATGCAATATCTGAAATAAAAAATGTTTTATTCTTTTATTTCAAAATCATCTCGATCGCTCAGAAAGTCCAATTTTAGTCGAGTTTCCATCATTTTTTCTTTGCTTAATTCAGCGAAAAAAACGCCCTCCAATTCTTGTGGTTCAAGAATGTATTCTCCCAGAAAATCGGCCACTTGCGAATGCCCCACATAAGCATAGCCGTTGTGGTCCTCGCCAATCCTATTGACACCAACAACATAACTCATGTTTTCGATGGCTCGAGCTGATAATATCGTATCCCAAGCTTTGATTCTTGTTTTGGGCCAGCTTGCCACATAAATCAACAAGTCGTAATTCTCGACATTGCGAGAGAAAACCGGGAACCGCAGGTCATAACAAACAAGGGGACAGATCCTCCAACCTAGGTACTCCACAATCATTTTTTGAGCTCCTCTGGAATACACCTTGTCTTCACCGGCAAGCGTAAACAAATGCCTTTTGTCGTAATGCTGTATTTCCCCTGACGGAAAAACAAATAACATCCGGTTATAAAAATTCGAGTTTTCCTCAATCACCACACTTCCCGTTATAGCCGCGTTTCTGGCTTTCGCCAAAGATTGCATCCACAATACCGTTTTGCCCTCCATGGCCTCAGCAACCTTGGCTGGATTCATCGTGAATCCGGTCGTGAACATTTCAGGGAGCACAATCACATCAACTTCCTCCCCGATTGTATTGATTTTATCTTCGAAATAAGCCCTGTTTGCTTCTGGATCCTCCCAGACTAATGCCGATTGAATAAGCGCTATTTTCATTTGGGGTATTTTATAAACATTTAAACATGCAGTTTGATTAATCAATTTACCATTTCATATCGCCAGGCTGAACTTTTATGTTTATTTGTAAGAACAGGAACCAAAATAAGGGGTAGTCCAAGTGGAATTAATGGAGCGGCAAGAACTCCGTAACCGCCGGCGATCAATCCTGCGGTTCCCCCCAACACAAATACGGTCCCTATCACAACAAAGACTGGCGAGGCGACAGATGAAAATTTTGAATGCTTGCTGATGGAAACAATTGAGTCAAGGGCAACCGTCTGATTCTTTATCATGATGTTTTTATCGTCGACTATCGTATAATTGCCAATGATCTTTTCCCCTGAGACAGTCATGACTTTAATCCTTCTATTTTCTGCAAGGAACACCGACTTTTTGCTGTTTTCCTTTTTTAAGGAAATCCCATTTTCTTGGGCCATCAACAGCAAGCCGTTAAGCAAAAAGACAACCACTAACACCCAATTTTTCATAGCAAAATTGTTTCCTCCAGTTGGTAATGCATCCATTGTTTTATTTTTTTTCTAAAGTACGAAATTTATCAACAAAAAAAACGCATCCAAATGAATGAATGCGTTTCTATATTTTATTCGAAATATATTATCCTTTTAGGCTTGCTGACATATATTCTCTATTCATACGAGCGATGTTTTCTAAAGAAATTCCTTTAGGACATTCCACTTCACATGCTCCAGTGTTACTACAATTACCAAAACCTTCGGCATCCATCTGATGCACCATGTTTAATACACGGTCAGTTGCTTCGATTCTACCTTGTGGTAACAATGCATATTGCGAAACTTTGGCCGCTACGAATAACATAGCAGACGAGTTTTTACAACTTGCTACACAAGCACCACAACCAATACATGTTGCGGCATCAAACGCTTCGTCAGCGTCTTTCTTGTTGATTGGAATTGTATTTGCATCGATAGTGTTTCCTGAAGTATTCACTGATATAAATCCGCCTGCATGTTGGATTCTGTCAAAAGAACTGCGGTCAACTACCAAATCTTTTACTACCGGGAAAGCCGCCGCACGGAAAGGCTCAATAGTGATCGTATCACCGTCCTTGAACATACGCATGTGCAATTGACAAGTGGTTACGCCTCTATCTGGCCCGTGTGCTTCACCGTTGATGTATAAAGAACACATTCCGCAAATTCCTTCGCGACAATCGTGATCAAATGCAACAGGTTCTCCGCCCTTGCTCATTAAATCTTCATTGAAAACGTCAAGCATTTCAAGGAATGACATATCCGGCTCAATTCCGTCGATTTGATAATCGACCATTGCTCCTTTATCTTGGGCGTTTTTCTGACGCCATATTTTTAATGTAAGTTTCATACTATTTTAGTTTGAAAGTCATAAAGTCGAAAGTCGAAAGTCGCTTGACATGGAGCCATTTGACTTTAAGACTTTTGCCTTTCGACTAATTGCTATTTGTAATTTCTTTGAACTAGTTTAACGGTGTCAAATACCAAGTCTTCTTTATGTAAAACAGCGTCACTTGGTTTTCCTTTGTATTCCCAAGCAGCAACGTATGCGAAGTTCTCGTCATCACGTTTGGCTTCACCATCTTCAGTTTGATATTCTTCTCGGAAGTGACCTCCACAAGATTCGTTACGGTGCAAAGCATCTTTAGCAAACAATTCTCCTAGTTCAAGGAAATCGGCAACACGAGTCGCTTTTTCCAGTTCTTGATTGAATCCTTTATCCGTTCCCGGTACTTTTACATCTTTGTAAAACTCTTCACGTAAAGCAGCTATTTCTGTAATTGCCTCATTCAGTCCTTGAGCATTACGAGCCATACCTACTTTGTCCCACATTATTTTTCCTAATTTCCTGTGGAAATAGTCAACAGAATGTGTTCCGTTATTGTTCATGAATTTCTCAATTTGATCTTTCACTCCTTTTTCTGCAGCTTCAAATTCTGGAGTATCCGTAGAGATAGTCCCCATTTTAATATCCGGGGATAAATAATCGCCAATTGTGTAAGGCAATACGAAGTATCCGTCAGCTAAACCTTGCATCAAAGCCGAAGCCCCTAATCTATTTGCTCCGTGATCTGAGAAGTTTGATTCTCCAATAGAGAAACATCCCGGAATTGTAGTCATCAAGTTATAATCAACCCATGTTCCACCCATTGTGTAATGCACCGCCGGGTAAATCATCATTGGAGAAGTATAAGGATCCTCGTCTACAATTTTATAATACATTTGGAACAAGTTCCCGTATTTATTTTTTACAACTTCAGTACCTAATTGAGTCACCGCTTGTTTGTCATTTGCATCAATTCCTTTAAGGAATGCTTGCTCTTTTCCATAACGTTGTATTGCTGCAGCAAAATCCAAATAAACTGCTTCACCTGTTTTGTTTACTCCAAAACCAGCGTCACATCTTTCTTTAGCAGCGCGAGAAGCTACATCTCTAGGAACCAAGTTACCAAACGCAGGATATCTTCTTTCTAAGTAATAATCTCTTTCAGCCTCAGATAAATCTATTGCTTTTTTCTTTCCTTCACGAATCGCTATAGCATCTTCGATTTTTGCAGGAACCCAGATACGTCCGTCATTTCTTAAAGATTCCGACATCAAAGTTAATTTTGATTGGTGATCTCCAGAAACTGGAATACAAGTTGGGTGAATTTGCGTATAACAAGGATTTGCGAAATACGCTCCTTTTTTATGTATTTTCCAAGCTGCGGTAGCATTAGAACCCATTGCATTTGTTGACAGGAAGAACACGTTTCCGTATCCTCCAGAAGCAATAACTACTGCATGAGCTGAATGTCTTTCGATTTCACCTGTAATCAAGTTACGAGCGATAATCCCTCTTGCTTTTCCGTTTACGATTACTATATCTAGCATCTCGTGACGGTTGTGCATTTTTATTTTTCCACGACCGATTTGACGGTTCATAGCAGAGTAAGCACCCAATAGTAACTGTTGTCCTGTTTGCCCTCTAGCATAAAAAGTTCTAGAAACTAATGCCCCTCCAAAAGAACGGTTGTCTAACAAACCTCCATATTCACGTGCCAATGGAACTCCTTGAGCCACACACTGGTCAATAATATTTGTAGATACTTCAGCCAAACGGTGTACGTTTGCCTCACGAGCGCGATAATCTCCTCCTTTTACGGTGTCGTAAAATAATCTGAAAACAGAATCTCCATCTCCTTGATAATTTTTTGCTGCATTGATTCCTCCTTGTGCCGCAATAGAGTGCGCACGACGCGGTGAATCTTGAAAACAAAATGCTTTTACGTTATATCCTAATTCTGCCAATGTTGCAGCAGCAGAACCTCCAGCTAATCCTGTTCCAACAACGATAACATCCAGGTTACGCTTATTTGCAGGGTTCACTAAATTAATATGATCTTTATAATTTGTCCATTTGTCCGAAATTGGACCACTTGGAATTTTTGAATCTAATGCCATTATAATTGAATATTAATGATTGAAATGATGAAAAAGTGCAATGAAAATAAACCCAAAAGGGATTACAATTGCAAATGCATAGCCAAAACCTTTTAACGATCTTGAATATTTATTATTAAAACCTACTGACTGGAATGAAGAGCTGAACCCGTGCCATAAGTGTAGAGAAAGCAAAAGGAAAGACAAAGAATAAAGCGCCGTACGAACTGGGCTTTCAAACTTTTCAGCTAATTCATGAAAATACCTAGTTTCATCCAACGGATTCACCTGAACATATTTATATACCATCTCTGGAACCCAGAAATCGTAAAAGTGCAATCCTAAAAATGCCAAAACTACCATTCCCGTAATAATCATGTTTCTCGATGCCCATGAAGAATTTGCAGCACCGTTGTTCTTTACGTATGAAATAGGACGCGCCTTTCTATTTTGAAAATCCAAAACGAAACCCATAATAAAGTGAAAAACAACCCCAATAATTAAAATTGGTTGAATGACAAACTGAACCAAGCCATTATTCCCCATAAAATGAGATAAGGAATTAAAGGTGTCGGGACTAAATACCGAAGTCATATTGATGAAGAAATGCTGTGCTAGGAACAGCATTAAAAAAATTCCTGAAAGCGCCATAGCAACTTTTTTAGCTATCGACGATTTCAATAATGCAGATTTTGCCATAAGATTTATATAATTTGTTTTAAGAATGTCACAAAAATAAAGTAAATAGACCTGAACTACAACCTTATCGTTGTTATTTATAATGATTTTAAAGTGCTTTAAATTCAACGAATAGCAGCCGTCGAAAGCCCATTTTATTGATTGATTGCCAATTAATTTCTGCCATTACCTTCTTTTTCATTTTTACGGCACTTCCCTAAAATACGAAAAAAAACTTTTTTCGTCATTTGTGCCTCGAATTTCCACCCATATCCACAAAAATTAGCTTTCAAAGTTTATTTTTTTTTGTAAAAAAGAACAACAAGCGCAAGTAAAAAATTCAGATCAGCTAAATTTAGCCATGTACTTTTGAACAATTAAGTCCGTATTTTCATTTCGGATTTTAAGGTCTAGTTGAATTGGAGGCGAGGCTCTTTCTTCGCAATTTTTCACGGCACAAGTTTCGCAAGTCACCCCCACAATTTGTTTTTTTATCGATTTATTGTCGATGAATTTAAATTTTTTCTTCATCCCAGACGTAATCAAAATCCCAACGGATATACTCCTCAGGCAATCTTTCTTGAAAGGATCTTCAGTAGCCGATGAAAAAACCAAAAATTCATTACCGCTGTTTTCATAACGGGAAATTTGCGCATCAAAAAAATGACTCTTATTTTGTTTCAAGGATTCCACTATTGTTTTTACCGAAATCCACCTTCGGCAGTAATGCTCGTTCATTTCATTCGCATGCGGTTCCTGCTGATTGGTGATGTGCAATTCTTTTTTTATCTGATAGGTATCCGCCCCCACTTTATGGGAAAGGCGAAGAAAGAAGATATTTTTAAGCTGAAAATCCTTAGGCAAAATATTGGTTAACCTCTGGTAGAAAGATTCGGGAGAAACGTTAAACTGACTCATCAGCTGAATCATTTCTTGAGGTTTAGGATCTGTTTTAGCCAAAAATAAATTGAGCTCGCTCACTAATTGTTTCCTTGGGATCAATAAAGCTCCTGCAAAATAGGATGCGTAGAAATTATTGAGGACTTCGTCAAAATTCTTGAACTTAATCCAACTGAAAGTATACAACCTTTCTGTTATTTCAAGGTAATTATAGGCTATCTCTTTCGCCAAAATAAATGCTTTTTGTTGCGAATCGATGTCAAGTGACAGCAACAAGGTTTTGCTCTTTGGCACGTATATGGACCTTAAATCCCCTAATTCCTCTTGTTCGGAAAAAACAATCTCCTGAATAGTATAGCCGTACTCTTCCGTAAGTACCGCCGTCAAATCTTCTATGGAAATTTTTGTGTTGATATTTATCTGGAAGGCTTTGGAGAAGTCCAAGACTTTTTGCTCCAAATCTTCAAAATAATTATTGTGAGCCTCCTGATACGAGCGCAAGGCCGCCAGGAAAAAACTTTCTCGCGTTAAGTTATAATGCTGCGCGATCTCAATAATAGTACTTATGAAGGCATTTACTTTTGCAGGCGCGTTAGCAATGATATCAATAAGGTCATTTTCCTGAATCCCGAAAATGTCCAACGGTATTTCCTTGAGGATACCCGATTTTAGAATTTCCCCAATTGGAGCCAAGTTATTATCCAACTTCAAAGAAACCATATGATCGTATGAAACCTCCAGCTTTTCTGCCAAAAGAATAATCTTGTCGGTTTTGGGATATTTCTTTCCCTTCTCGATTTCGTTCAAATACGATTTTGAAAGCTCCGTTATTTTGGCCAAGCCAAACAAGGACAAGTTCTTATTAGTGCGCGCTTGCTTGAGTTTTAGCCCGAAAATCAATTTGATATATTCTTTTTCTACGTTCATGATTCCAAAGATAAGATAAAAAACAAAATCCGCAAAAAAAGTTTTTTGTAATTTTAGCGTACGTTCGCTTGTTTTGTAAAAAACTTTTCGTACCATTGTCATGTAAAACGAATTAACCATGACACACCAAACCGAAACAACCGAAAGAAAGTTCCAGTTTTCATCTGAAACGAACCAAAACTATCCTGAAATATTGACGGATAAGGCCATCGATTTCCTAACTGAATTGCATCACAGATTCAACAGAAAGAGACTTTTGCTTTTAGAAGAAAGAAAAAAACAACAAGCCTTATTTGATGCTGGTGCATTGCCTTGTTTCCCGATCGAAACAAAAAACATTCGAGAGAGCAATTGGCGAGCTGCAGCAATCCCAAAAGATCTAATGGACAGAAGAGTGGAAATAACAGGGCCTGTTGACAGAAAAATGGTGATTAACGCTTTGAATTCAGGAGCCAAAACTTTCATGGCCGATTTTGAGGACAGCACATCACCAACCTGGACTAATTTAATGGATGGCCAGCAAAACCTAAAAGATGCGGTAAACAAAACCATTTCATTGCATGATACCTTAAAGAACAAGAAATACTCCTTGAATGAAAATACAGCAGTCTTAATTGTCCGTCCAAGGGGATTGCATTTACCCGAAAAGCATATTTTGATAGATGGAGAGCAAACTTCGGGTTCGCTGATAGATTTTGGCTTGTACGCTTTTCACAATCACGAGGAATTGACAAAAAACGGCACCGCGCCTTATTTCTATCTTCCAAAACTGGAACATTACTTGGAAGCTAGATGGTGGAATGACGTTTTCGAATTTGCACAAGAATATTTAGGGGAGCAAAACGGGACTTTTAAAGCAACGGTTTTAGTCGAAACGATAACGGCCAGTTTTCAATTGGACGAAATAATTTTCGAACTGAAAGACCATATCGTCGGCCTCAACTGCGGAAGATGGGATTACATTTTTTCTTACATCAAAAAATTAAGAAATAACCCCGTATTCATTGTTCCAAACAGAGATCAGGTAACGATGACTTCGCCATTCATGAGCGCATATTCACAACTAGTGATTCAAAGGTGTCATAAACGCGAAATACATGCGATAGGCGGAATGGCAGCCCAAATTCCAATAAAAAATGACGAGCAAGCCAACACAATCGCTTTCAACAAAGTAATTGCCGACAAAGAACGCGAGGTTAGAAACGGACATGACGGAACCTGGGTGGCCCATCCGGATTTGATTCCTCTGGCAATGAAAGTGTTTGACCGAGAGATGCCGACAAAAAACCAGATCCACATAAAAAGAGCAGATTTAGACATCACGGAAAACGATTTACTAGAAGTGCCAAAAGGAACGGTTACCGAGGAGGGTGTCAGAAAAAACATCAGCATTTCCATTTTATATCTGGCTTCATGGCTCAACGGACAAGGCGCTGCCGCCATACATCATTTAATGGAAGATGCGGCCACAGCCGAAATTTCTAGGTCTCAATTGTGGCAGTGGCTGCAAAACGAAGTGACTTTAGACAACGATAAAAAATTGACGAATAATTACTATCACAGATTAGCGATGGAAGAATTCGAAAAAATCAAAAAAACAGTTGGCGAGGAGAATCACGAAAAAGGAAAATACAATTTGGCGGAACAGCTATTAGACATTCTGGTTGTAAATCCAAATTTCATCGACTTTTTAACAATCCCTGGCTACAAATACATTTAAAAAAAAACAACCAACCGAAAAACTATTAAAACAAAATTATGAAAACTACCGAAACAAGAATTCAAGAATTAGTTGCTGACTGGATCACAAACCCAAGATGGAAAGGTGTTGAACGTCCTTATACAGCCGAAGAAGTTGTAAAACTACAAGGATCATATAAAATAGAGCACAGTATCGCCAAAATGGGTGCCGAAAAGTTATGGAAAAAACTTAATTCTCAAGACTTCGTTGCGGGACTTGGAGCACTAACAGGAAACCAGGCCATACAAGAAGTGGAGGCCGGACTGGAAGCCATTTATTTGAGTGGATGGCAGGTTGCGGCAGACGCCAATGTTGCGGGAGAAATGTACCCTGACCAATCATTGTATCCTGCGAACAGTGTTCCTCTGGTTGTAAAAAGAATCAACAATGCGTTGTTGCGCGCTGACCAAATACAGGTTGTAAACGGGGAAGTGAATAAAAAAGATTATTTAGTGCCTATCGTTGCCGACGCAGAAGCCGGTTTTGGCGGTAACCTGAACGCCTTCGAATTGATGAAAGCAATGATTGAAGCGGGTGCCGCAGGTGTTCATTTTGAAGACCAATTAAGTTCCGCCAAAAAATGTGGCCATCTTGGAGGGAAAGTTTTGGTTCCTACGCAAGAAGCCATCAACAAATTAGTTGCAGCCCGTTTGGCAACAGACGTTATGGGAACGCCAACATTAATTGTGGCTCGCACGGACGCTGATGCCGCTAATCTATTGACAAGTGACATCGACCCTAGAGATGCAAAATTTATAACTGGCGAAAAAACCTCTGAAGGATTCTTCCACGTAAACTGCGGTGTACAACAAGGGATTGACAGAGGATTGAGCTATGCGCCTTATGCTGATCTAATCTGGATGGAAACAAGCAACCCAGACCTTGAATACGCAAAACAATTTGCAGATGCAATTCACAAAGAATTTCCGGGCAAAATGTTAGCTTATAATTGTTCCCCTTCATTCAACTGGGCAGCTAAATTGTCAGTTGCGCAAATGGAAACATTCAGGGAAGACCTTGCCGCAATGGGATACAAATTCCAATTCATCACTTTGGCTGGATTCCATGCTTTGAACACAAGTATGTTCGAATTATCGAAAGCGTATAAAGAAAGAGGTATGGCTGGATATTCTGAATTACAGGAAAGAGAATTTGCTTTGCAAAAGCACGGATTCAAAGCGGTAAAACATCAAGGTTTTGTAGGAACCTCTTATTTTGATGCCATTCAGAATACGGTTACTGCAGGGAGATCTTCAACAACAGCCATGAAAGACTCTACTGAAACGGCGCAGTTTAAATAAAATCATCAATACTAATTCAATTGCATAGCGCATTGGTTTAAAAACACTCTTTTTAAGCTAATGCGTTTTTGTTGTTTTTTATAAAATTATTGAATTCATAACCGGAAACCATTTAATCTTACTATTTTTGAAGTATTAAACGTAAATCTTAGATTGTTATGAAATACCATCAAATCGACCGTGACTTATTTATAAAAAATCGCTCCAAATTCATGGCTCAAATGAAGCCAAAAAGCGTTGCTATTTTTAACTCCAATGATATTTACCCTATAAGTGCCGATAGCACAATGCCATTCGCACAACACCGAGACATTTTTTATCTAAGCGGTGTGGATCAAGAGGAAAGCATTTTGCTGCTTTTCCCTGACGCTCCCTATGATAACCAAAGGGAAATGTTGTTCCTGAAAGAGACGAATGAGCACATTGCGGTTTGGGAAGGCGAAAAGTTGACTAAAGAACGCGCTTTGGCCGTTTCGGGAATTAAGACCGTTTATTGGTTGCAAGACTTTGAAAAGATTTTGTTCGAAATGATGACACATTCTGACACCATTTACATCAACACAAACGAGCATTATCGTGCAACGGTGGAAACTGAGACTCGCGAAGCCCGTTTCGTAAAATGGTGGAAAGAAAAATATCCTGCTCATGCTGTCGCAAAAAGCAACCCGATCCTGCAACGCATCCGTTCCGTAAAAGAAAGCGAAGAGTTAGATTTGATCCAACAAGCCTGCAACATTACCGAAAAGGGATTCAGACGTATTTTATCTTTCGTGAAACCGAATGTGATGGAATATGAAATTGAAGCAGAATTCATCCACGAATTCACTCGCAACCGCTCTAAAGGTTTCGCTTACACTCCAATCATTGCTTCCGGAAACAGTGCCAATGTGTTGCATTATATCGAAAATAACCAACAATGTAAAGCGGGTGATTTGATCCTGTTGGATGTTGGCTCAGAATACGCCAATTACTCAAGTGACATGACACGTACAATTCCGGTTTCGGGGAAATACAACGACCGTCAAAAAGCCGTTTACAATGCCGTTTTGAGAGTGAAAAACGAAGCCACAAAAATGCTTGTTCCAGGAACACTTTGGAAACAATACCATATCGAAGTTGGTAAATTGATGACCTCAGAACTTCTGGGTCTTGGATTAATCGATAAAGCTGATGTGCAAAACGAAAACCCGGAATGGCCAGCCTATAAAAAATACTTCATGCACGGAACTTCCCACCATATGGGACTAGACACGCACGATTACGGAATCCTAACCGAGCCAATGCAAGCCAATATGGTTTTCACCGTAGAGCCCGGAATTTACATCCCAGCCGAAGGTTTCGGAATCCGTCTTGAAGACGATGTCGTGATTCAGCCAACTGGCGAACCGTTTAACTTGATGCGCAACATCCCAATCGAAGTGGACGAAATAGAAAGCTTGATGAATAATTAAAAATTGTTCAAATTTCAGGTTTAAAGTTAACAGCTTAGAGCAATCTAGGCTGTTTTTTTATGCGTCAAAATTCGATAACCCGATAAATAAACGAATAACCGATTTACAATAATTTGGGCGCATCCCCGCCTGCGTAAACTCCGCTGCGTCGGGCTGTTCGCTATTGGCCCTCGTCCCGAAAAATCGGGACTGCGGGCTAGCCGCTGCCATCCCTTGCGCGAAACCCTAAATAAATCACAAAGCTGTAACTTTTTGACGTCAATGCTAACTAATCAGGTATCAAAAAACTACAATTATGAGAGCACACGAAATAGATTACGAGATATTCGGCGAAGAAATGCAATACGTAGAAATCGAACTGGACCCTCAGGAAATAGTCATTGCCGAGGCAGGGAGTTTTATGATGATGGATAACAATATTCAGATGGAAACCATTTTCGGGGACGGATCGGAACAGCAGTCCGGTTTGTTCGGCAAACTATTAAACGCCGGAAAAAGGGTCCTTACAGGCGAAAGTCTTTTCATGACCGCTTTCATCAACCAAAACAACAGTAAAGGAAAAGTTTCCTTTGCCTCTCCATATCCCGGAAAAATTCTACCGATCGACCTAACCGAATTCCAAGGAAAATTCATCTGCCAGAAAAGCTCTTTCCTCTGCGCCGCCAAGGGCGTTTCGGTAGGAATTGAATTCTCTAAAAAAATGGGGCGCGGTCTTTTTGGCGGTGAAGGTTTCATCATGCAAAAAATTGAAGGAGACGGAATGGCATTTGTACATTCTGGCGGAACCTTAGCCAAAAAAGAACTAAGAGCAGGCGAAGTTTTGAAAGTGGACACTGGCTGCATCGTCGGATTCACAAAAGATGTCGATTACGACATCGAATTCATTGGCGGAATCAAAAATTCTGTTTTTGGAGGCGAAGGACTATTTTACGCCACGCTTCGCGGTCCCGGAACAGTTTATATACAATCGTTGCCCTTCAGCAGACTGGCAGACAGAATTATTGCCTCTGCACCAAAATCAGCTGGAGATAGTCGCGGTGAAGGTAGTCTATTGGGCGGATTGGGGAATTTATTGGATGGGGATAATCGCTTTTAACAACCTTTCTGTTTGTCATCCCGACGAAGGAGGGATCTCAATAGTTTCTCAAATTATGTGATTTCCCTCCTGCATCGAAATGACAAAAAAATATCGCTTATAAATGGAAGCTTTTATTATTTTAAAGATAGCTGAATTTGAGGTAAGGGTTGACAAAGTGTTTTGTTGACGATTTTTTCTCTCATTAATTTCTTCTTATTAAAATGTCTTGAAATATTCTGAATGATTTCTGTGTAATTATCTTTAATCACTATCCCTTTTTCATCTTTTGTTTCATGGAAAAACACTTTAATTGAACGACAATTATTATGTTCAAAAATTGTGTTTAATAAAGTTCTGTCTGATAATCCACAAGAATGACCCATTATATAAACTTGAAATTTTTGATCACTTTCTACAAAATCCAAGAGACTTTTATAATTTGAATTTTGAAGATATTGAAATGATTTGAAATTTCTTAAATATTCATTATCATTTATATTTTCAATAATTTTATAATCATCATCCATTTCATCTCCAAAACCAAAATTGATTAAATTTTCCCCATCCTCTAAATCACCATGAATATTATTTACCAGATAATATTCTTCTTTTGCTTTAAAATCATTACAATAAAAATTAATGCTATTTGTATAATTAAAATTTAAGAATAAAAGATTCCGTTTAACTTTTCCATCGGTAACATCATCTATTAACTTTAAATCCTCATTTTTAAAATCAGAATAATCAAATCTTTCCGAAATAATTGTTTTAAGTTTATTTTCATCATTAAATTCAAAAGAATATTTATTGAATACCTTTTCTAATAGATATTTTTCTAAACGCTTTTTAACCTCTTCAAATTCTTTATTAAGAATTATAAGATTTTGCTTTTTGCTTTCAATACTTATCATCGTAGATTTGACAATTTTTTTTAACTCTGTGTAATATTCATTTTCAATATCTACCCAGTTTTGAATCGATTTTTGGTTAATTAAACTAAAAAAAGCATTCTTATAATTAAGTATGTGAGCTCTAGGATATTTACCGCTCCTATTATTACCAGTTTCCCGGTAAATTTCAGCATCAGAAAATTTTATATTCTCATCATTTTGCATAATATTATTTGCCAGTCCTTCCAAATTTTTTACTGGATCAAATTTAAAATGTTGCCCCATACTTTGAAATGAAACAAACTCATCATTATGACTAGAATCTTTAATTCCTCTCCAATAATCGTCAATAAAATCTTTATACGAAGTTGGTAATCCGTGCGCCAAATCAAATCCGTTTCCAATAATAACAAGTCTATTCATATATAAAGGCTTTTCTCAAATATAGTCATTTCTCTTACATGAACTTCCATGCCATATATGGTTTAAAACATTTTTCCTTCTATTCTAAAAACTTATATGACTTATATGGTTTAAAAAAACCTCTCCGCTACTACCCTAAAAACTTACGGCAACTTATATGACTTCTATGGTTTAAAAAAAATAAATCCTTAATTTTGCTGTCGCTCAAAAACGAAGCAAAAAGTGAATCACATACAATTTAAAAATACTAGCATCTCTTATTCCGATACCGGAAAAGGCACCGCTATTGTGCTATTGCACGGTTTTCTAGAAAACCAAAAGATGTGGGACAATTACATCGAGGCCTTTTCTGTAAAAAATCGGGTAATCACTATTGATCTATTGGGTCATGGCGAAACGGAATGCTTGGGTTATGTGCACAGCATGGAGGACAATGCCGATGCAGTTCACGCGGTATTGGCGGAATTGCGCATCCGGAAAGCGATTCTCGTTGGGCATTCCATGGGCGGTTACGTTGCCTTAGCTTTCGCCGAATTGTACCCCGAAAATGTAAAAGGCCTGGTTTTGTTGAATTCCACCGCCAGAGCAGATAGTGACGAACGAAAAATAAACAGGGATCGCGCCGTCAAGGCGGTAAAACAAAGCTATCTCGGTTTTGTGAGTTTGGCGATAGCCAATCTATTCAGTGAAAACAATCGAGAAAGATTGCGAGACGAAATTGAAAACACAAAAAAAGAAGCCTTAAAAACACCGCTTCAAGCAATTGTGGCTTCGCTGGAGGGAATGAAAATAAGACCGGACAGGGAAATTTTGTTGCATCTTAGCACCTACCCAAAAATGCTTGTTCTTGGCGAGAAAGATCCCGTTCTAGGCTACGAAGAAACCAAAGAGCAAATTGAAAACACAGAAGTGGAATTGGTCACTTTCCCTGACGGGCACATGTCGCATATTGAAAACCAAGAGGAACTGTCCAAAGTATTGTTGAAGTTTTTTAAGAAAATCTAATCGATTTGCTTCGTGCTCTTAAGGAAACTTCTTGGCGAGCTTTGCGGTTAAAAAACTATACCATTTTCTCCTCAAAGGGAATCTCCACATCCAATATTTCCTTCAACAGCACTACCACTTGCTCGAGATAATCATTCATCACTGCTTCATTTATAATCAAATTTGCTTCCTTTTCTTCTTTAAAGTTAAAAGGCAAGAACCCCGATTTTAAGTTTTTGAAAGAAATAATACCAGCTTCTATCGGTTTGGATTTTGCATGTTCTTCGTACATGAAGGCATACGCCAAAACCTGGATTATTTTGTCATTCTTGATTTCCTCAGTCAATCCTATCCAAGTTTTTAAGGTCACACTCGCTTTCTCCACCTTACCGGTTTTGTAATCGATAATTCGGATGGTTCCGTTGCGTTCTTCAATTCTGTCAACATTTCCCTTTATCAAAACAGGAAACGGTAAGCTTGGATGTATTAACGTCCTTTGAAACGTTTCTTCTAAAGCGAGTATTTTGATCGCATCGCCAGATTTAATACTTTCCAACTCCACTTTCAAGAAATTGGAAACGTTGCGTTTAGCCACTTCAAAAGCCAGTAAGTTTCGTCCCTTTTTGATTTCCCCTTCTTTGTAAACCGCTTTAAATTGCTTTAAAACCTCAGCATCTATTTGTTTGAAGCAATTCTCTATGTCCTGTTCAGATACAAACTTCCCGATAAAAGGTTCGTACAACACCTTCAAGGTTTCGTGTATGATCGTTCCTAAAGTATTCAAGGCGATATTCTCTTCCACTTCTTCGACCTCTCGAATACGTAAAAT
>Ga0209520_10000779_pt1 | contig 17896 bp, 20 predicted proteins | sample Rifsed16ft1_FD_184009 | JGI IMG/M metagenome (GOLD analysis project Ga0209520, IMG submission 184009) | Soil microbial communities from Rifle, Colorado, USA - sediment 16ft 1 (version 2) | ecosystem: Environmental > Terrestrial > Deep subsurface > Rock core/Sediment | place: Rifle, Colorado...
CATCGGGAAGGCCGGTCTCCGCATTGGGAACGAGCCACGTCGGACTGCGCACGCGCTCCACCGGACTGCGCATGTGCGCCGCCGGATCGCGCACGTCCCCCGCCGGGTCGCGCACGTGGACGGCACACTCGTGCGAGCGGTTCGCCGGCATGGGGAGCCCGGCCGCAGGGTCGCGCATCTCGATCGTCGGGGCGGCAAGTCGAGTCGCCGAGGTGGCAAAGCCGATCGCCGGCGCCATTCTTCACAAGTGGTGTGCAGATGTTTGTGTAGATGTTTCGACGTTGGCTGACAGAAGAAGGCCACCGTCTAGCTTTTCTGGGGCAGTAGGTCACTGACCGCGGAGTTGACGCTCCGCATCACCCAGAGGAGCTAACCGATGGCCTTCGACGAGAAGACTAGGACGCCGGTGGCGCTGGAACAAGCGCCGGCGCCGGAGGACGCGCTGCGCACGATGGTCGCCACCCTGGTGCAGGAGACGCTCCGCACGGAGTTCGAGCAGTTCGTCGGGGCCGCGCCGTACGAGCGCACGCCCGAGCGGCGCGGCTATCGGAACGGGAGCTACCCGCGGGCGTTCAAGACCCGGGTGGGGGCCCTGACGCTCAGCGTTCCGCGGGACCGTGCCGGGCTCTTCCGCCCGTCGCTCTTCGCCAAGTACGAGCGGAGCGAGCAGGCGTTGGTCCTCGCCATGATCGAGATGTACTTCCACGGGGTCTCGACCCGGAAGGTCAACGCGATCGTCGAGCAGCTCTGTGGCACCAGTATCTCGGCGAGTGAGGTGAGCGCGCTGACCCGGAAGCTGGACGCGAGCCTCACGGCCTGGCGCGAGCGCCGGCTCACCGACACGCCCTATCTGGCGCTCGTCGTCGATGCCCACGTCGAGCACGTGCGGCGCGAAGGGCACGTGCGCGGCACGGCCGCGCTCTGGGTGGTGGGCGTCACGCCGGATGGCTACCGCGAACACCTGGGCGTCTGGATGGGCCCGAGCGAGAGCGAAGCCAGCTGGGCCAGCGTCTTCCAGGATCTGGTCGAGCGCGGGCTCCACGGCGTGACCTACGTCGTCTCGGACGAGCATGTCGGGCTCGTTGCGGCGCTCCATCGGTATTTCCCCGAGGCCGTGCACCAGCGCTGCCAAGTGCACTACCAGCGCAATGCCCTGAGCAAGGTCACCAGCGAACGCCTGCAGCTCCTCACCCGCCAAGGGCTCCGCGACGCGTGGGGCGCGCCGACGCGCGAGGAGGCCGCGCTCCGCCTCGCGCGCCTCATCACCGAGCTCCGCCCCGACGCGCCGCGGCTCGCCGACTGGCTCGCCGACACCCACGAGGCCACGCTCCCCTGCTACGTCCTCGAGCGCGACGACGTGCGCGAGAAACTTCGCTCGACCAACTCCCTGGAGCGCCACCACAACGAGGTGCGGCCCCGCACCCGCGTCATCCGCATCTTCCCGCACGAAGCCAGCCTGCTCCGCCTGCTGACCGCGCTCGCCATCGAACAGAACGACCGCTGGCGAACGAAGCACTGGCTCGTCGAGCCCACCTTCATCCCGGCCGAGGAGCCGATGCGCCGTAGCGCCTGATCGTCCGGCCTCAGAAAAGCACACAACATCCTGCACTTGACCGTCTTCGGAGTCGCTCCTTGCGTCCGCGGTCCGCGAACCAGTGAGGCTACGCGCCTCTCTGACCGGTCGGACACCCGGGACACACTTTGCAAAACAGATAGTGCGTGATACATAGTCCGGTGTCGCGGGCGGGCGGTGCGGGGACAAGTCGCGGGGCTCCTCGGCGCACCTCGGCGACCGGTTCATCCGGTCGGCGCCGTTCAGCGCCGACGATCAGACTCCGAGTGCCTTCGCCGTGATCGTGACCCACTCCACGCGACGGCCGCGTTCCTTCTCCTCGATGGCGAGCGTCGCGATGCGCTCGATCAGCGTGCCGGACGTGATCAGGCGCTCGTGGAGCAGCACGCGCGCGAAGTCACGATCCTTGTCGCGGAACGCGGCGAGCTTGCTGGCGGCGAGGTCGTGTCCCTCGAGGCAGAGCCCCGTGTTTCCACGCGTCCCTGGTCCGCTGACCCGGACCACGCGCGTCTCCCATCGGGCGGGAAGGGTGGCCGCGCCGATCGGGAGCCCGTGCACGTAGAAACCGTGGGTCTCGTGGAAGCGTGAGAGTTCGCCGATGCTCGCGTCGATCGCGTCCACCCTGTCCACCCTCGTGCGGGGAGAGACGTCCACCTCGACGGACTGCCGCAGGTTGGCCGGAGCGTCAGGAAACTGGCCCAGAATCGCCTGCGAGCCGAAGACGTACACCGTGTCGTCCTGCGCGATGTCACAGGCGGCACGGATCGCGTGCTCGAGCTGGTCGCGCGTCACCTGCGTTCGGGAACGTCCCGGAGCAGCGTCTTCCGTTCGTCGGGAGAGAGCACGTCAACGAACGGGAGCGACTGCCGCAGGCGGCGCGCGCGCGCGTCGTCCTGCACCAGCAGGCGCCGCAGCCGGGGTGCGGAGTTCGATCGCAGCAGCGCCTGCCACTCACGGAGCGCCAGCCGCTCGCTTCCCGACGCGGTGAGCAGGCGGCGCTCCACATGGTCCATTGCGCGCTGCACGAGCGATGGATCGCGCTTGAGGCGTTCCGCAATGGCCGTAGCGATGCGTAGCAGTCTCCGGTCCACGCTCTCGTGGCGCTTGGCCCGGAAGATCGGGTCGCGCGATCGGTCCGGTGCCGCCGGGCGCGCGAGTTCGATGGGCGGCGCGCCGACGAGCGGCTGGGCGCGCTCCAGCTCGCGGAGCCGCGATTCGTCGGCGGTGCGGAGGTCGGCCTGTGTCATCAGTCGCAGTTCGATGGAGACGTCGAGTTCCTCCTGCACCGCGAGGAACTGCGCCCAGATCTGATCGCGCACGGACTCCATCGCCGCGTCGTCCACGAGTGCACCAACAATGATCGCATCACCGGGGCTGTCCGTCTGATCGGCCACCGGCCCTTCGAGCCAGGCGGCTCTGATGGATCCCGAGCTGGCCTGCGCCGCCGCGCGCACCTTGGCGAGGACCTGCTCGGCGCGACTGTGTTCGACTCCGAAGAGACTGGCGATCTGCTGCTGGAGCGGCCTGCCCTGCCGGCGCCAGAACTGGCGGTTGCGTCCGCGGCCGACGGTCTCGATGACGCCGAGGTCTTCGAGGTTCGCGCACACGCGCGAGAGCCCGCTCGCCTGGAGTGCCGTCTGTCGCGCGAGTTCCGCGATGCCGAAAGGGACAGGCGAGAGGAACAGCACGCGCAGCACGCGTACGTTGGCCTCGGTGCCCAGGATGTGGTTGAGCGGGCAGCGGAGGGCGCTCTGGGGATGTTTGGTTGGGCGCATGGTGATTGTGTCAGTCAGCTATATTATAGCAATTGATTGTGTATTATAATAGGTCTTGGCGACATTATTACATCATTCGAGCCGGACGACCGGCAGCAACTCGCCGACCCCGCCACGAAGGAGGCCCTGCGTTATCGCGCGGCCGTTTCCCGAGCTACGGCGTCCGGAATCCGATCTACTTCCGCGGCATGGCAAGGCCGTGCTCGGTGAAGACGAGCAGGCGGTAGCGGAGGCTCATCCTGGCCGCGGGATTGGAGGTGCCGAACTGGTACCTCCATTCTTCCAACTTCTGTCTCGAAAGCTGGAGCATGAAGCCGACATCCGTTGCCGGCAGCCGCGGCGAGCGCGTACCTTCTCGGCGTGAAACGCACCACGATGCGTGTTCCGCGGAAAAAGATCCCGCGCCGGCCGGCGCCGTGGACATTCGAGTTTCTGATCACCCTGCTCGACGTCGCACCACCGGTGTGGCGCCGCATTCGGGTCCCGGAGCGCTACTCGTTCTGGGATCTCCACGTCGCCATCCAGGACGCGATGGGCTGGCTGGACTATCATCTCCACTCGTTCCGGATGACCCGCGGTGCGCGGCGCACGCGGAAGGAGTTCGGCATCCCGGATGACGACGACCGGTGGCCGGGTATGCCGGTGACGCTCGCCGACTGGGAGGTGCCGATCGCGGCGTGGTTCACGTCGCCCGGCCACGAAGCGCTCTACACGTATGACTTCGGCGACGACTGGCGCCACGTGGTGCGGCTGGAAGCGATCGTGCCGGCCGAGCGCGGCGTGAAGGTCCCGCGATGCGTGGACGGGGCGCGCGCGTGCCCGCCCGAGGACGTGGGCGGGCCGTTCGGCTACGAGGGCTTCCTCGAGGCCCTGCGCGACCCGCGGCACGAGGAGCACAAGTCGTATCTCGAGTGGGTGGGCGGCTCGTTCGACCCGGAACGCTTCGACGCATCGAAGGTCAAGTTCTGGGATCCGGGCACGCGGTGGCGCAAGGCGTTCGGCGGCGCCTCCTCGCGCGCGGCCCCGATGCGCCCGCCATGATGCGTTGACATCACAGTCTTGACGCGCGAGCATCACTCCATGCGGACGACGATTGACATTGACACGCACCTCCTCAAGCGGCTCCGCGCGGAGGCGCACCGCAGGGGCGTGCCGCTCAAGGAGCTCTTGAGCGGCGTACTGCGCCGCGGCCTGGACGAACCCCTGCCCGCCCGGCGAGCCCGCTATCGCTGTCCCACCTACTCGATGGGCACGCCGGCGCGACCGTACGACCTGGACAAGGCGTTCGCGATCGCGACGGGGCTGGGGAGTGCGCGATCCGTCGCGCGCCGATTCGCGCCCCCTCAGCCCTCCATCTCGTCTTCCGCGCCCCACACGTCGTGATGCCCCGAGGAGCCGCGCTCTTCGAACGCCCGGGCGTCCCGCTCCAGTTCGCCGGCCAGGTCGGCGTGCCCCAGCTCCCGCAGCACGGCGACATTGATCGCATCGGCCCGGACATCCCACGCGGCGCTCAGCTCGCGCCACTCCGGCGGCGCCTCGTCCACGCGCCAGTACTCGTCCTCGCCGAGTCCGTGCGCGCGCTCGATGGCGTCCATCGCCTCTCTGATGCGCAACAGCTCGGAGTCGCCCTCGGCCGCCTGGAAGGTGATGCACTCGAGGAAGATCTCGACGAAGTAGATGACGGCGTCGTCGGAGAGGAGTCCGCGCTGGTGGAGCGCGCGGGCCGCGGCGATCCACGGGCCGGGATTCGGCTCCGCATCGAGCTCGTTGCGGATGCGAAACAGGATGCGGCGCGAGCGGGCCCGGTTGCGCTCGGCGAGGAGTGACTCGAGGCGCGCGAGCGGCGGGCGCCGGTCGTCGGCGCGGGGCGGGAGGCGGCGGCGGGAGGGCATTGGCGCCGGAAGGATAACGGGACCGCAGGGGCGGCGGAGTCCGGGACTACGTCGTCCTCGGCTCGGAGTCCGCTCCGCGACGATTCGCCCTTCCAAGCGTCTGGCAGTCGGTGGATCAATGAGGTAGAGTTCGTTGCGAGATCCCCGTCCGCCGTGATCGCCAATCCCCGAGGCCGACCCATCCCGAAGACCGACCACCGCGACACCCCTGCCTACGGCCTGGCCGAGGCCGCACGCTATGTTGATCTCGCTTCCGCGACCCTGCGGTCGTGGGTGTTCGGGCGAGAGTACCCGCGCCGAGGCGGAAAGGGCGTCTTCCGCCCGCTGATCGAGATCGCGGATCGCGACCAGAGCCTCCTCTCTTTCAACAACCTGATCGAGGCGCACGTCCTTCGCGCGCTTCGAACCGAGCACGGAGTCTCCATCAAGGACGTTCGATCGGCAGTGAAGTACGCCGAGCGTTCGCTCAGCATCGAGCGCCTTCTGCTCCGGCCCGAGCTTCGAACGCACGCTGGTGAGCTTCTGATCGAGAGGTACGGGCAGCTGATCAGTCTCTCACGCTCGGGTCAGCTCGCGATGAAGATGCTGCTCCAGTCGTACCTCAAGCGAATCGAGTGGGATACTTCGCACATTCCTCGTCGGCTGTATCCGTTTGTGCGAACGGTCTCGGCGGAGGCGCCGAGGTTGATCGTGATTGATCCGCTCATCGCGTTTGGACGGCCCGTAGTCGTCAGCAGAGGGATCACGACAGCGGTGATCCGGGATCGCATTGATGGCGGCGAGTCGGTGGACGCGGTGTCGCGCGATTACGAACTGGATCGGACGGAAGTGGAGCAAGCCGTCGTGTACGAACGTGCGGCTTGAGCTTCACTTTCTTCACCGACAGGGATCTCGGAAAGGCGTTTCCGCGGATTCTGCGGGAAGCCGGTATCGCGGTCGAGGAGCATTCCGCTCACTTCGCGCACGACACTCCGGACGATGAGTGGCTCACCTCGGTTGGTGCACGAAACTGGTACGTCATATCCCATAACCGCCGCATTCGATACACGCCGAACGAGCGTGACGCGGTAGTGCGGGCGGGCGTCGGCCTCTTTCTTGTCATCGGGAAGGTGCCTTTCACCCAGCTCGCCCAGAACTTCGTGAACACGCGGAAACGGATCGAACGGTTCATCGAGCGCCATCGCCGGCCGTTCATCGCCAAGGTCTATCGCCCCGAGCCGCGGGAACTGAAGCGCGTTCCAACTTCGCCCGGTCGCGTCGAGCTCTGGCTCGAGAGCGACGATTAGAAACGCGTGACGAGAGCCGGAGCGTGTCGGCCGCGCGCTCCGCGGTTGGCGGGGACCCCAGCCGCCCGTGACAAGCCCGCCAGCACGCGTAGATTCGTCTCGTCCCGCCCCACCGTCTGCCCGCTCCCCGCCGAGGCCCCATGCGCCGCTCGTTGCCGCCGCTCCTCACGCTGCTCCTCACGCTCTTCGTCTCCCGTCCCGCCGCCGCGCAGAACTACGATACCGTGCAGGTCCGCACGACGGCGCTCGGCAAGGGCGTCTACATGCTCGCCGGCGCCGGCGGCAACATGGGGCTCTCCGTCGGCGACGACGCGGTGTTCCTCGTGGACGACGAGTTCGCGCCGCTCACGCCGAAGATCCGCGCGGCCATCGCCGCGCTGACGCCCAAGCCCGTGCGCTTCGTCCTCAACACGCACTGGCACTTCGATCACACCGGCGGGAACAAGGATCACGGCGACGCCGGCGCGCTGCTCGTGGCGCACGACAACGTGCGCAAGCGGATGTCCACGGACCAGTTCATCGAGGCGCTCAATCGCGCGCAGCCGGCGGCGGAGAAGGGCGCGCTCCCCGTCGTCACGTTCAACGATACGGTCACCTTCCACATCAACGGCGACGATGTCGTGGCCTTTCACGTCGCCCCGGCCCACACCGACGGCGACGCGATCGTCGTCTTCCGGGGCGCGAACGTCGTGCACATGGGCGACGTCTTCGTGAGCGCGGGCTTCCCGTTCGTGGACCTCTCGAGCGGGGGCTCGATTCACGGAGTGATCGCCGCGTGCGCGCGCGTCCTGCCGGTCCTCAATGCCGACACCAAGGTGATTCCTGGCCACGGGCCGCTCACCGATCGGGCGCGGGTCCAGGCGTACCACGATATGCTGGTGGTGATGCGCGACAGGATGCGGAAGGAGATCGCGGCCGGGCACACGATCGAGCAGGTCCTCGCCTCGGCGATCACCGCGGAGTACGACAAGTCCTGGCCCGGGGGTCGCGAGCGCTTTCTGAGGATTCTGTTCCAGGAGTTGAGCCGGAAGTAGCGGCAGCGGGGGATCGCGCACGCGGAGAGCTCGGGCCGGGCCGGCGCGCGCGGCGCGTGCGCGTCCCTGATTGTCCGCGTTCAACAGCTGCATCGTCTTGTGAGGGGACGCTCGATGTATTACAATGCATGACATGAAGACCGCCGCGTTGACCATTCGCCTGGATAAAGCCCTTGAGCGGCAGCTCCGGCGGCTGGCGCGGCGCACGGGCCGGAGCCGGAGCGACCTCGCCCGCGACGCCTTGCGCCGCCAGCTGGCTGTGGCGCAGTTCGACGAGATCCGGCGTCGCGTCATGCCGCTGGCCGAGGCCCGGGGGTATCTCACGGACGAGGACGTGTTCCGCGACATCTCGTGAGGGTCGCGCTGGACACCAACGTGCTCGCCAGCGCGATCGGCACCCGCGGCCTCTGCGCCGACGTGCTGCGAGTCGTGCTGCTTGAGCACGAGCTGGTGATCGGGGAACGGGTGCTGCACGAATTGCGGCGGAACCTCGCCAGGAAGTTTCGCCTCCCCGCCGGCGTCATCGCCGACAACGAGGCGCTCCTGCGCGAGCAGGCACGGGTAGGCGGCGAGGCCGACCGCGTGAACATCGCCCACCTCGATGCGGGCGACAGGCGCGTGCTCGGGGAGGCACTCGCGGCCAAAGCGGACGTGTTCGTGACCGGCGACCTGGAACTCCAGGCACTCGGCGATCGCGCCCCGCTTCCCATTCTCAGCCCGCGCCAATTCTGGAACCTGTTGCGGACGGGAGGGTGAGCCGCTGTGCAATATGGGACGGGAGTGCGGAATCGCGGCAACGAAGGAGGCACGGTGCGGACTCCAAGCAGGAGGTTGAATGCGTGCTGCGGAATGCTCGCGGCACTGGTGCTCGCGACTGGCACCGGCATCCCCGCGCAGACGATTCGCGATAGTGCGGGCGTGCAGATCGTCGAGAGCCGCGCCCCCGCGCTCGCCGCCGCGAAGGCGTGGCGGGTGGATGAGCGCCCCACGCTCGTCATCGGCGACCCGAACGCGGCGACCGCCGGCGATTCCCTGTATGAGTTCCTTCGGATCATGGGCGTCGTGCGCCTCGGCGACGGTCGCTGGGCGGTGGGCGTGCAGGGATCGCAGGCCATCCGGTTCTACGATGCCGGCGGAAAGTTCGTGCGCAGCGCCGGGCGCGCCGGCCAGGGCCCTGGTGAGTTCCGGCAGATCCTGTTGCTCACGGCGACTCGCGGCGACACGCTCTTCGTCACCGACTTGGGTGAAGTGGAGTACTTCACGGGACAGGGAGAGTTCATCGCCCAGGGGGCGAGCCGCCGCAGCATTCAGGGGCGCTTCATCTATCCCGGCACGGTGTTCTCCGATCGATCGTACGCGGGCTTCGACTGGAACGATCCCGTCGTGCCGCCGGCTGGGCGCGCCGTTCGGCGCCTCCCGGTCTATCACGTCTCCGCCGACGGCGGGCGCCTCGACACGGTCGCGGTGCTGCCCGCGAGCGAAGCGGTGTTCGACGGTCGACAGCGGTTCGGCACCGGAGTCGAGTTCACGCCCGGGGGCCTCGTCGCCAGCGACGGCGAGCGGCTGTTCTACTCGTTTCCGGTCAAGCCGGAGATTGCCGAGCTGGGCCGCGACGGACGCTTCGTGCGCGTGTTCCGGCTGAACGTTGCACCGGTTCCGGTCACGGCCGCGGACCGCGAGGCGCACCGGGCCTGGTTTCTCGCCTTGCCCGGAGAGGACGGCCATCCCGCTTCCCCAGCGTTTCAGGCGCGCAAAGAACAGATGCTGAAGGACGCGGTGTATTCCGAACGTTTTCCGGTCTACGGCCTGTTGCTCGGCGACCGCGCCGGCAACCTCTGGGCGCGGCGATACGACATCCGGGAACGACTCGGCACCCCGGGGCCGATGTCCACGATCACCATCGCCGCGCCGACCAGGTGGGATGTGATTGACCCGCGTGGCCGGTGGCTCTGCACGGTCGAACTCCCGGCGCGGTTCACGCCGCTGGAGATCGGGAGCGACTATGTCGCGGGCGTGGCGAGGGACGAGGACGACGTCGAGATGGTGCGGGTGTATCGCCTGGTCAAGCCGTAGCCCCGGAAGTCGGACCTCCGGCGTCGGGCGACGCGTCCGCCGGCCGCCTACTCCATCCCCGGCCTCAGCTTGCGGTACGCCGCGATTGCCTGCCGGAGCGCGAGCAGCGCGGAGGCCTCCAGCTCGTACTCGAGCGTGATCTCGCTGAACTTGTCCGACGAGTGGGCGTTCAGCTGCTTGCGCAGCTTCGTCATGAGCGCGTCGCACGAGCGGTGGCGCCGCGCGTATTCGCGCGAGGAGTGCCAGAGCGTGTTGGCGGCGCGCCAGAAGTCGTCGGGCGTCGTCCCCTTCCCGACGGCCGCGACCGCCTCGTAGTCCTTGGTGCGCGCCGCCAGGTGGTGGTCGCTCAGCTCGCAGACCGCCGCGGCCTCGCGCAGCTCCGCCTCCGCGCACCCCTTCTCGATCAGGGGCGCCACGCGCTCGTGCTGGCGGCACGCTTCGAGCGCCGCGCGCAGGAGCGCGTCGCCCGCCACGTGGAGCGGGAAGGCGGGGGGCGGCGTGTCGCGCGGCGCGCGCACGGTCGAGGGTTGCCTGGCGGGGGTCATCGAATCACGGGTCGGTGGGATTCGAAGAATGCCTGGAGCGCCGTCGCGCGACAAGGGCGGTCAGCGCACGGGTCAGCGCACGGGTCAGCGCACCCGCCCGATGCGGAAGTGGAGGGGCCAGCGGATCTCCCGGCGCAGCATCGGCATCCCCCAGCGCTCGCGCAGCGCCGCCTCGAACGCCCGCACGGGCTCCTCGCCGCGCGCGGCGACGCAGTTCGCGACGCCGGACCAGGTGCGGACGTAGGCGACGAACTGCGGCATCGTCCAGTCCTCGACCATCTCCAGCGGCGGCGGGGCCATCTCCTCCAGGGGCAGCGCGATCGAGCGGTACCCTTCCTCGACGAGCCGGCGGTCGCTCCGCCAGAACGGCCCGAGGGTGACCTCGTGGAACAGCCGGACGATTTCATCAATGCGCGGCTCGATGCGGCAGAGCGAGTAGCACCAGGCGGCGAGCACGCCGCCCGGGACGAGCACGCGACGCGCTTCGTCGAGGAAGGGATCGAGCTCCAGCCAGTGCAGCGCCTGCGCCACGGCCACGAGGTTCGCGCTCCGGTCGGGGAGCTTCGAGTCGTACTTCGCCACGTGGTAGGCGACCCGCGGATGCGGGATCACCTTCGCGATCATGTCCGCGCTCGCGTCCGTCGCCACCACGCGCGTGAAGCGCTCGGCGAGCCCCACCGCCGCCTGGCCGTTGCCCGTCGCGCAGTCCCAGGCGACCCGCGTGCCGCGCGCGGCGACGGCGAGGTAGTGAAAGAGCGGCCGCGGGTAGCGCGGGCGCGCCTCGGTGTACCGCGCCGCCTGCGGGCCGAAGAGGTTCGAGAATCCCTCCGACGGAGTCCGCTCGCGGTTCACGGTGACGCGCGGTCCTCCGCCACGAACGCGAGCCAGTCGCCACGCGGGCTCACGGCGAGGCGCGAGAGGTTCCGCACGCCCCACCGCGCGAGGTCCGCGGCGACGTCCCACCGGCCGTCCACCCACACGAACACGCGCGACCCCGACGCGGCAATCAGCGCGCCGGTCGGCGTCCACGCGTGATAGTCCGCGCCCGGCGGCGGCTGCGCCACGCGGCGCGTCGTCTGCGTGCGCACGTCGAGCTCGGTGATCCACGCCGCGCCGCTCGCGGAGTCGCGAACGGCGCCGCCCTGCCCTTCCTGCAGGAAGGTGACCGCGTCGCGCCCGGGCACCTTCACGAGCGCGCGGCCGACGTTGCGCGCGACGATCGCCGAACTGCCCGTGCGATCGTCCGCGATCTGCAGCGTGCTCGGAGTGCCGAGCACGAAGAGCACGAGTGTGTGGTCGCCCGCCCACGCGTGGTAGCCGACGGGCTTGATTCTCTCCAGCACCAGCGCCGGCGCGCTCGCGCCGTCCAGCGGGAAGCGCCAGAGGCGCTGCGTCGAGTCGGCCTCGACGCGAATCACCGAGAACGACCGGCCATCGGGCGTCACGGTCGGCGAGTACTCGCTCTCGCGCGTGTGCGTGACCTGCGCGGGCGTTCCGTCGGGGAGCGCGAATCGCCACGTCTCGGCCTGGCCGTCGGCGCCGATCGCGGTGTAGAGCACCGCGTCGCCCCGGGGCGTGAACGAGGGCTGGTTGTCGTAGCCCGCGCGCCGCGTCACGTTCCGCGGCTCGCCGAACGACACCGCGGTGCCCGTCGCCGTGAGCGGCACCACCCAGACGTCGGTGGAAGGGCGCGCCTGCGACGCGAGCGGCGTGGCGCAGGCCGCCAGCGCCGCGATCAAGACTCGCGGGTTCATCGCGCGCCTCCGCCAAGCGCCGCGAGCCGCTTCTCGATCGCGTCGAGTCGCGCCACGACCTCGACGTGGAACCGCTCGGGCTCCGCGGGCTCCTTGAGCGTGAAGCTCAGCGCGCCACTCACTTCGAGCCGCGCGCTCTCCACGTCCCGGAGGCGCTCGATCCCCTGCTTGCGCGCCGCGGCGTGCAGCTCCTCGCGCGTGATCTGGTTGTGCCGGAGCGCAATCGCGTGCACGCGGCCGTCGTGGATCAGCTCCTCCGGGCGCCCCTCGATGAGGCGGCGCGCCCGCGGATGGCGGTAGGCGTAGCGCACCAGGGCATCGTTGATGACGAAGAGGATGAGCGCGCCGAGGAGCCCGCCGGCGAGCGAGTTGTCGTCGCCGATGATCGCGTTCTGCACCGTGTTGGAGAGCAGGAGCAGCACGATGAAGTCGAGCGGATTGAGCTGCCCCAGCTCGCGCTTCCCGAAGAGCCGCAGGCCGGCGACGAGGAACGCGTAGACGAGCACGGTCCGCGCCGCCTTCTCGGCGACGGGGACGCCGGCGACAAAGAGGTCGTGCCAGATCGCATCCATAGAGTGCCTCGCTCCGTCCGGTCTAGGGGGCCTGGATCGCCGCGCGGACCTCGCCGCGGCACTCGCCGAATCCGATGCGTGCGGCGCCCGCGCGCTCGCACCAGCCCCGGAAGATCACCTCGTCGCCGTCGGCGAGGAATGATCGCGTTTCCCCCGAGGGCAATGTGACCGGCTCGGCGCCGCGCCGCGCGAGCTCGAGCAGGCACCCGAGCGAATCCTTCGCGGGCCCCGAGACGGTGCCACTCCCCAGCAGGTTGCCCGGTCTCAGGTTGCAGCCGTTGCTCGTCTGGTGCGCGACGAGCTGGCCGAACGTCCAGTACATCTCGCGGAAGTGCCCGTGGGAAAGCCGCGCGGCGGGCAGTCCCGCATCCCGCATTCTGGCCGTGCGGATCCACGCCTCGAGGGTGATGTCGAACGCCCCGCGCGCGCGGTCGAGCGGATCGCTCAGGTAGGGGAGCGGCTCGGGATCGCCCGCGGGCCGCGCGAAGCCACTCGCGCGGAACGGCTCCAGCGCGTCGAGCGTCACCACCCACGCGCCGACGGTCGTCGCGAAGCTCTTCGCGAGAAAGGGCCCGAGCGGCTGGTATTCCCAGCTCTGCACGTCGCGCGCCGACCAGTCGTTGAGCAGCGCGAGCCCGAAGAGCCGCTCCTCGGCGCGCGCGAGCGGCACAGGGTCGCCGATCGCGTTCTCGCCGCAGACGTAGGCGCCGATCTCCACCTCGTAGTCGAGACTCTGCGAGGGGCCGAACACCGGCGGCGCGAGGGGATCAGGGCGCGTCTGGCCCCGCGGACGCCGCACCGCCGTCCCGCTCGCGACGAGCGACGAGGCGCGCGCGTGATAGCCCACCGGGACGAACTTCCAGTTCGGGAGGAGCGGGGTCTCGGGCCGGAGCATCGCCCCCACGTTCGTCGCGTGGAACACCGACGCGTAGAAGTCGGTGAAGTCGCCGACCTCGGCCGGCACGAGCATCGAGAGGTGCTCGCGCCCGACGAGCAGGGCGTCGCGCATCATCTCGGCGCGCTTCCCTTCCGGCGTGCCGGCGCGGAGGAGGCGGCTCGCCACGCCGCGCACGGCCCGCGCGTCCTCGCGCCCGAGCGCCATCAGCGCGTTGAGCGACCACGACTGCAGCGCGTCGCGCACCACCGGGCCCAGCTCGCCGAAGCACCCGGCGCGCGACGCGGCGAGACAGTCCAGCACGTGGTCGCCGATCGCGATCCCCACGCGCGGGCGTTCCTCGAAATCGTGCCGGAACACGCCGAACGGGAGGTTCTGCAGCGGGAAGTCGGTCCCGGGCGCGTGCGCGCCCGCCACCCACGAGCGGAGCGCGGGATCGTGCGTCTCGTCGAGGCGCGCCGGCGCCGCCGCGGGCGTCACAGGAGCCCCATCGCGGTGAGCGATTCGACGGGCTCGGTGAACGAGCACGAGCCGAACGACGCCGCGAAGCGCTCGCGCAACGTGTCCACCGAGTGCGCGTCGAGGCGATGCCCGCGCCACGAGACGCCGCCCGCGTCGAACGCGATCGCCCGCGCGTCGCGCTCCTCGAGCAGCGCCGCCGCGCCGCTCTCCGCGAGCCCCGCGCGCAGGAAGAGCGCGGCGAGAAAGACGTTCAGGAACCCGAACATCGGCCCGCGAGGGCTCGCGCGATCGTCGGTGAGGGCGTACTCGCCGGACAGCGGATGATGCAGCCCCGCCGTCGCCTTGAACACGACGTCGTGCGCGGCGCACACGGCCAGGAACCGCGCGAGCTGCGCGGCCGTCGGGAACGCATCGCTCGTGACGCCACCGGTGCGCACCTTGGCGCGCAGGCCGAGCGCCGCGATCGCGGCGACGAGCGCGCCGGGGTCCTCCACGACCGGCAGCTCCACGTAGACCGGGACGGGATCGCCCGCCGGCGTGCGGAGGCCGGCGCACGCCTCCAGCGCCGCGACGTCGGCGGCCGTGAGCGCCTTCACCTCGAGCGTGTCCACCACCGCGCGCCCGGCGAGCCGCACGTTCGCGCGCTCGAGGACTTCGCGGTCGCCCGCGCCGCCAAGCGCGGCGAGCCGCCACGGTGCCCCGCGAGCGAGCAGCGGCCCGGCAGTCCGCTCGAACTCCTCGAGGCGCGCGATGGGCAGCACGAATCGCCCGAGCATCCACGCGTGCGCGCCGCGCCGGTGCTCGTCGTACGCGCGCACCGCCTCGGCCATCGGGAGCGCGGCCGGCGGAAAGAGCCCCGCGTAGTCCACGAGCTCGTGCAGCAGCGTCTCGAGCGCCGCGCTGCTCACGTCACCCCCCACGTCACGCCCGACGTAACCCGGCACGTCGCACGTCTCGCTCCTTACGGTCAACACCGCACGCCGCACCCGGACTCACAGCCGCGGCTTCGGCGTCAGATGCGCGCCGAGCCACCCGTGCACCTCCTTCCACCAGAGCTGTGCGTTCTGCGGCTTGAGGATCCAGTGCCCTTCGTCCGGATAGACGACGAGCCGGCTCGGCACCCCCTTGCGCTGCAGCGCGGTGAAGAGCGAGAGCGGATCGGTGTACGGCACGCGATAGTCGAGCTCACCGGTGATCACCAGCGTCGGCGTCCTGAAGTTCCCGGCGAAGAGGTGCGGCGAGAACTTGCGGTATTGCGCGCTCATCGCGGCCGGGTCGAACCACATCCCGCCGAACTCCCACTCGGTGAACCAGAGCTCCTCGGTGGCGCCGCTCATCGCCTCGAGATTGAACACGCCGGCGTGCGAGACGATCGCCTTGAAGCGGTTCGTGTGGCCGTTGATCCAGTTCACCATGTAGCCGCCGTAGGAGCCGCCGGCGGCGGCCATCCGCGTGGAGTCCATCCACGGGTGGAGCGTGAGCGCCGCGTCGAGTCCTTTCATCAGGTCCACGTACGGCTTGCCGGCCCAGTCCTTCGTGACGCCGTCCACGAACTTCTGCCCGTAGCCCGTCGAGCCCCGCGCGTTGACGAACACCAGGCCGTAGCCGCCCGACGCGAACAGCTGCGGCGCCCAGCGCGAGCCCCACGCATCGAGCCACGCGCCCTGCGGGCCGCCGTGCACCAGCAGCAGCACCGGAAACTTCTGTCCCGCCTGGTACTGCGGCGGCTTCACGACGAATCCGTGCACGCTGTCGCCGTTCGCGCCCTGGAACCAGAAGTCCTCCGCGGGATGGAGCGCGAACTGCGCGACGAGCGCGTCGTTTTCGCGCGTGAGCGCCCGCGCGTTCTCGAGCCCGCGCGCGCCGAGCGTCGCGATCCACACCTCGCCCGGACGCTCCACGGCGTCCCGCATCCACGCGAGCGTGCGGCCGTCGCGCGACAGCGAGGCCGCCGTGTTGTTGTGCTCGCCCGCGACGACCGCGGGCGCGCCGGCCCGCCCCGCGGCATCGAGCGTCACGCGGAAGAACTTGTCACGCCCGTGGTCGCCGCTCCCGACCAGGATCGTCCGCGCGTCCGGCGTCGCGACGTACGATTCCGCCCACCGGTCCCAGCTCGGGAGCAGCTCGCGCGACGTGCGCGCCGCCCGGTCGTACGCCATCAGCCGCCACTTGTCGGACTCGAATCCCGCGCGCCGCTGCGACGCGTAGAGCATCCACTTGCCGTCCGCCGTGTAGACCGGATTCTGGTCCGCCCCCTTGTTCGCCGCCGTGATCACCTCCGCGCCGCCACCGGCCGCCGACAGCGTGCCGCCCGCCGTCTTCACGACATAGAGGTTCACGTCCGTGCTCCACGCGTCCGCGCGGCCCTGGTCCTTGGCCGTGTACGCGATCTCCGCGCCGTCGGGCGAGAACGCGTACCCCTCGCTCCCGCCGAAGGGGCCGGGCGGCACGTCGTACCGCGCGCCCGCGATGAGGTCGCGCAGGCCGCTCCCGTCGGGCCCCACGACGAAGAGGTGCGAGCGCGTGCCGTCGTCGTACGCGTTCCAGTGGCGGTACATCAGCGCGTCGGTCACGCGCGCCTTGACCTTGCTCTCGGCCGCCGCCTTCTGGCGCGCCGCGTTGCACGCGTCGTCGCGGCACTCGGGATACGCCGCCGACACGAAGGCGATGCGGTCGCCCGCCGGCGACCAGACCGGCCCGCTCGCGCCGCCGGCGAGGTTCGTCAGCGGCTTCGCGTTGGCGCCGCTCGCGTCGGCGATCCAGAGCTGGCCCCCGGTGGTGAAGGCCACGCGCGCGCCGTCGGGCGACCAGCGCGCCTCCGCGGCGGCGGTCTTCTCGTCCGGGAACGCGCGCGGTGCGCCGCCCGTCGCGGCGATGAGGTAGGTGCGCGTCGTGCGCCGGTTCGCCGCGACGTCGGTGGTCCGGACGGCGTACAGCACGGCGCGCCCGTCGGGCGACACCTGCGGGTCCGAGACCGCGCGCACGGTCGAGAAGTCGTCGAAGGTCATCACGCGCTTCTGCTGCGCTCCGATCGGCCACGCGGCGAACAGGAAGGCGGTGACCGCGAGCGCGAGCGAACGGGTGGGCATCATCGGTTCCTCACGATCCTCGGGTTCCCGCGAAATCTGTCGGCCGCGCACTCCCGCGGACAGGCCGCGACCGGCCGGTTACGCGGCGTCGGCGACGCGCCGCGCCCGCCACGTCATGGACCAGCGCGCCGTGGCGCCGGGCTCGAGCCAGTGCGCCGCGTCCCATTCGCCGAGCGCGTCGCTCAGCGCATCCGGCGCGCCGATGCACGGCTGCAGCGCGACGTTCGCGTAGGGGGTCGGCTTCCGGCGCAGGAAGGGGATGCGCGATCTCCTGCCGCGGAACGGCGTCCATCCACGGCGGTTGATCCAGACGCCGACGCGCGGGATCTCGCGCCCGTGGATGCGCATCTCGAGCCGCACGCCGTCCTCCTCGAGCGCGATCAGCGCTTCGGCGCGCGGCAGGTCCACGAAGAGCTTGCACGCGAAACCGTCCCGGAGCGCCGTGCCGGGGCGCGACAGATCCACGAGCGCGCCGCCCGCGCGGAGCCACGGCCACTGGTGCTCGGAGCCGGGCCGTCCGAAGTCCACGCCGCGCTGCGCCCAGAGCCGCGCGCGGGCGCCCTCGGGCAGCACGAGGCGCGTGCGCGCCGAGAGCGGGAACAGCGGATTCGACGACCAGACGAAGGGCACCCGGTGCGGCCCGGTGTTCACCACCGCGTAGGCGAACGAGAGCGCCCCCTCGGGGCGCACCGCGATGGTGCGCGTGAAGCGATACGGCAGCGCGCGGCCCGTCCAGACGCACGTCGCCGAGTGCCCCTCCTCGTCGGTGAGGATCGTGACGTCGGGCTCCTGCGACCAGAGCTCACCGTGGTCGGGAAGCTCGAGATCGCCGGCGCCGCGCACCCAGGCCGGCACGCGGCACGCGGCGATGGTGGGGAAGCACTCGTCGAGCCCGCCGGAGTCCCCGGCGAGCGCGTAGGAGTCGCCGCGCGCGGGGCGCGCGACG
>Ga0209520_10000782_pt1 | contig 17885 bp, 28 predicted proteins | sample Rifsed16ft1_FD_184009 | JGI IMG/M metagenome (GOLD analysis project Ga0209520, IMG submission 184009) | Soil microbial communities from Rifle, Colorado, USA - sediment 16ft 1 (version 2) | ecosystem: Environmental > Terrestrial > Deep subsurface > Rock core/Sediment | place: Rifle, Colorado...
AATAAGACCGCTTAGGTTTGGAGCTGATTCACCAGACCAATGTGGGTCTGGAACATCGAGACCATGACAGGCCGCTATAATCACAAGGCACTCGTCAATTGTGGTTGTCGGCCCAGTAATGTTCAGGCTCGTATCAGAAACAGCATCCACACCACCAGATGTGATGTGTATTGGGTTCCCAGTGATCGGACACCCACGAATGACTGCTATGATCCCGTTTACGTGGTCTCCAGCATCTGCAAGCTGGGCCGGTGGTTCTGGATCATCTGGAGGGGAACCAGTTGCCCGCTTCCAGAACATCGTGATCCTCGTTGACAGTGGAGCACCAGCGGTCCCAGTACCCTGTGGTGAGTTTACAACCTGAGTCCACCCACCGCTTGTCTCAGTAACTGTTTCGTTGGACGACTGGCATATCAGAAGCCCAATATCATTCGTGGCATAGTTGTTTGGCCAGTTTACGGTAATCGAACCCGTACCACCACTTGCTGGTCCAAGATTCGCCCAGGTTGGTAGTGCCACTATGACCCTACTTTCTCAATCCACCCTACCGGAGGCTCTGGAACCGGCCCTGGAGGTGGTCCGAGTGAAACCACCATGTTGACTTTCTTGTACTGTCTTCCGTAGGCATAGTCCTCATACGGCCAGTCGATCTTCCGCTCGTAGGTCTCGTAGGCTGGATTGATTGTGCCCTTGTGGTTCACCTTCAGAGTCCACGGTCCCCTATACGATGGAGTCTCGGGAACCCCAGCCGCGTGCTGCACGACCACCACGCAGTTCTTATACAACTCGGTTCCGAACTCTATCGCCCCAAGAGCGTCAAAATCTATCTGGCCGGTGGCGTCTGTCGTGGTATCGACTACCGTTACGTCGTCTTTGTCCAACAACTCAACAGCAAGGCCCGCAAGCGGTGCAGCCGTGGTCTTATCCTCTATGAGCACACCATAATCCCAGGTCTCGTATGTGGAGGTGGTGACCGAAGGCCCGATCTGCGGGACAACGCGACTCCATGTGGGATTACGTATCGTCCCGCCAGCCGCCGCGTTCTGCGGTCTTAGGTCCCAACTGGAAGGGGATCCCGCGAAGAAGATGTCACGCGCTTGCAGGGTTCCGGTGAACGGCAGGCACACGGTCCCACCAGCGACGCACACGAAGGTCACCTGCTCCATGTGGTTTACGTTGATGGACATGGCATTGGCGATGCTAGGCTTGTGGACAAAGGTGCAATCGAAGATGTTGCTCAGGCGGAAGGTTGCGGTACCAAGGGACCCGATTAATCCGACTGGGTTCTCGAAGATCGAACCGATCAGCTCCCCAGTGTCATCGACTGCGGGAAAGAAACTGATGCTCCCAAAGCCCGATGAGACGTTGATGATGTGGCTGTCGTAGATTTCAGTGAGACCTCGGAAGACGAAGGAGTTCGGACTGGCGTACATCTTTATGCCGTGGCTGCCCCCGGCCTTGAGGCCAGTGCCCTCCTTACGCCCAAGTCGTGTCGAGCGTCCAATGGCTCCCGTCGCCGAAACCTGGAACGTCTTCGTGGAGCGGAAGACCACCGTTGAGTCTTCTGCGATGAACGAAGTCGGTTCGGGGCATGTGCCGCCGTTGTTGATGTTCGATACCGCATCAAAGAGCTTCTGAGAGCCGAGGGCCCCAAGCTCGACCAACTCCAGCGGCATCTTTTTAGAGATGTCGATGAAGCTGTATGAGCCTGGGATGCCGTCCGAGGTCGTGTCGCCGTGTTCGTTGTTCTGGTATGTGATCGTGCCGCTCGCGCTCCTGATGCCGCCACAGAGGATCGGAGTGAGGCGAGGTCTGGCCGGGAGCGGACCGGGTTGGTTCCAATAATCAGAGACGGCGCTAAGCCAGGGTCGGAGACCGAACGGCAGATCGTCCGCTGGCGGTCCCGCCTCCTCCGGTACGACTCGCCTCGGAGCCGCTTCCGGTTTGAGATCGAATTGCCAGCTTGAGAGAACGGAACCGAGCCAAGGCCGAGATCCGAACGGCGGATCGTCCGGGGCAGACTCCGGCGGCAATATGCGTCTCTGGGTGGAGGCCGGTACTTCGGCCTGCCACGAAGCGATGACGGCAGGGAACCATGGACGAGACGAGAGAACCGGCGCTTCGACCGCTGCGGCTTCGGGAACGATTCCTGGCCTCAGTTGGAGCGGCGGCGCGACGAGTTGCCAGGCTGCGAGGACCGTCCAGAGGAGTCGCCTCCCGCCGAACGGTGGGTTGTCCGTGGAGTCCGGCGTCAGCTTCCTACCCTCTAGAGGTTGCCGACTCCCTAAGAATGGCTGCGGTGGTTGGTAGTAGATCGCCATTTATTGCGCCGTGATCGGACCCCTAGAGAGCCACGGATTATAGGGCATTGTCGGCTCCTCGGCTGCCGCCTTGATCTCGATGGCGATGCCGCCGTTCTCGACCGCGCCCCAGCCGCTCGCGCTCGGCGTCAGCTCCGCTGTGGCGACATGCCAGAACACGATCGAGCCTCCAATAGGGAGGTTGTGACCTGCGGTCTGAATCAGCGTATAACCTGCTTCTTGCGTACCTGTCGTGTTGGCCCTGTACCCTATTCCAGCCACGGGTCGGTTGTTGGAGTTTCCGAACGAGCCGAGCGTGATTATTAGTTCATTTGCGACCCCCGTGGCCGTTGCGGTTTGAACGATGGCCCCAGAACCGTTTGTCCCGCTCGTGTCCATTCCAGTCATCTCCATGACGATGGCGTCCATCTGCGTGGAGGTTCCGTTGAGGTTGATCGTCAGCGCACCTGGCCCGGCCCCACTCGTGACGAGAGCGCGGAACACCTGGATGCGGCGCACCGTTCCTGAATAGGGAAGCCCACCAGCAGCCGTGACCTCGACCCAAGTGAGACCCCCACCAGTCACGCTGGTTACGCTAGGGGCCGTGCCGGTCGCTATCGAGCTACACGTGTAGAGAAGGTAGAGTTGGTTGTTCGAGTAGGTAGCGGAGGCATAGGTGTAGACGCTCGCGTCCGAGTTGGAGTGCAGTGCAGCCCCTACGAGAGACCCGCCCAGTGCCATCGGTTATACGATTCCTAGAGACGGTCCGAGTTTTGTCTCGGACCGTCTCATGGTCTATTAGCCAAGCTCTGCGAAGTTGAGACCGAACGACCATCCGGTCAGCGTACCAGGTGCTGCGGGGAAGAACAGACCCAAGGCCGATCCTCCAGCCGGAAGGATTAGCGTCTCCCTCGGCGTCGGGACCCACAGCCATCCGTTGAGATGGTTGAAGGCGTCATCCCAAATGGCTGCCTTGGTCCCCGCCTCCACGCTTGCGTTGATCCCCGTAGTCCCAGCAGCTCCAGTCGTACCGCTGACGATCCCACTGGTTGGATCCCCTTGCTTGAGCTTCTGAGGTGTCGCGCCGGTAAGCGTCGGTGCTGTACCGCTCTGCATCTCAACGCGGATCCTAGTCTGGGCGCTTGTAGCGTTACCAGAAAACGCCACCCACATTCTCAGAATCTCAAGCGCGAGTGTTGTGCTGGGCCTAATAGAGATTAGGGTGGTTGCCCCAGCCACTGTGATGTTGCTTCCTCCTACGGTATATTCACGTGCCATTTACTCTGCTCCTTCCTAGTGCTAGGACTTCACCCTCAATATATTTCATCGGTTTACTAAATTCCAGTAACGACGGACTTGACTCGATTCCATGCTTGGTTTGCCTCCCGTAGGAGGGGATCAGACCTGGACCGAATCGAGTTTTTATCTTCCTCCCTGAGTGTGAACTTTATGTCATCATCATCTGGATTGACTTCGACGGACGGCCTCTCTGCGAGCCTGATAATTTTTGCTGCTCTGCTTGTCCTGTCGGCTACGATGTCCAGGTCTGCTAAAAGACTCATCTATCACCATTTTCTTTTTAGTGAAAACGTCTCTCCATGACAGGTACTTGTGCTCTACTCGCTCTGGATTCTTACGGGGCATGGACAGTTTACCTAGTAGTAAACACAACCTCACACACATCATTTACGACCATAGTCGGTGACGTATAAACGCCAGTAGATTCCACAAATGTCCCTCCAGATGGAAGCGCACCCGTAGTTTTATTGTAGAACGTGATGGCAACTGGTGCTAAATTCGTTAGGGTATAAGTCACCGTTGTTCCTGAGGTGATTAGCTTAAGCTCCAAAACAGTATGTGTCATACCACCTGCAGAAAACGACTGAAGACTGTTAAACTGTGTAGCCAATTACACTACCTCCTTTAGATTTCCTTGAGAGTACTTATAGCTTCTCTTGCCCGGACGGAGGACCTTCCGATCCCATCCCAGGGCTCTTGCGAGCTCTTCGGACGCCATGGGCATTCTTACGGACACCTTTGTTGCCAATCTTCCCCATCCCTGATCCCTTAGGGCGTCCTCGCGGTCGCACCGGACGTGGTGTATCCTCCCCGAGGGATCCGTAATCTTGATTTTCGGTAGGTTCCTGTTCAGGATACTCTTCCTCTGGGTATTCGCCTCCGCCGATTTCCTGAGCATACCCTTCAGTTCCTGTACGTCCTTCCCCGTGGCTGTAACCTCGAACTGCTCCACCAGCTTGGATTCGATCTCCCCATTCTCGTTTTCCCATGCCAGTGGCAGCTTCCCAAGGCTCTTTTCCCGTATCATACATCTCCTCTACTGGGTCATCTGCTTCCTTGAGCGACCAGTCTTCTTTCGTAAGCTTTGCATACATAGGGCCAAGATCTGGAACCTCACGCTCCACAATATCCACATGCCTTGTGCGAGTACCGGTAATTGGATCCGTTGTGAAGTAAGCATTCTTGGTTGGATTTGTGGTCTTACTATCAACGATCCTCCAGCCCTTACTAATTCCACCACCCTCATGGACTGGCCAACCCCTACGATCTACACCTACATAATTGTGGTAGCACGGTGCTACGGTAGTCTGAGCCCCAAGCCTTAGAATCACATTCCAGGGAGCTTTGGCAGCCCCCCTCATGCGTTCAGCCCACCTAGCAAACGGGCACCTATTCCACGAGAAGCATCCAGCATTGCCCGGCCCTGGTTTGGAACAGCTACCTACAAAAGGCTGGTTAACCTTGTTATATGGGTGAGGAAGACGGATCGGGTTCTTGTGACCGACCGGTCCAACGATGAGAGAGGTACGGTCTACCAGAAGATGCCCTCCTGGGGCATACTTCCATGGGATCGTATCAATATCACTAACGTCGGCATCTTCCCTACGTATGGCAGTAGGATCTACCTCTGTGATGAACTCTTGGTCTTTCATTCCCCCTCCTGTGGTGGGGGGTATTCTAAGCCCCCCACCACTGGCATAACTAAGTTAAACTACTAGTTCGTCAGGTGACGGAATCCCAGAACCTGGTGAACCTGATTTGCTCCCCAGATGCAGTGGGCGATGATCTTGGTGATCAAATCCTGACGATCAGTCTCGATCTTGGCATTAGACTTACGCCCGTATGCCATCGCCTTACGTGCAAATAGGAAGTTGGAGTTTCCAGCTCCCTGAGTCGGAACGTTCCCGGTGAACATGAAGTCAACACCGTAGACGGTCTTGATCCGACCGGTCATCGCAGCGCCGTTCTTCTCGCCACGGACGGAAGCGTTGACAATGTTCCCAACGTTCAGAACGTTGTCGATCTGGTTCAAGTCATAAACTGCGAAAATCTCACTATCACCAGGTGCCAACTTGTCCTTAGCATTGGTCAGAAGTGTCCCAAGACCAGACAGGAAGTTAGCCTCAGAGAACGGCGTAGCATCCGTCCCGATCTCGAACGTCGCGTTCGACGGCCACAGAGTCGTATTCCCAATCAAGTAGAATAGCTCAAGCTCAATCGCTTGATAGAGCGACTCAGCAAGGACCGGGGTATACGCCTCAGCAAGATCCGAAACGCTAAATGTCTGGATATCCGGATCCAGCTTGATGGCAATGTTGTTCAGACGGAACTTGATCTGCTTCTGGGTAGGTGTTCCGACTGTGACATAGTTGGCCTGTTTCGTGCTATCATCGCCAACCCATGTCATCACGTTACCAGAAGCAAAGCTCTGGTCAGGCGCAGTTCCCGTCGGTGCAGTTGGAGCATATGCCGGTAGAATCGTCAGGTTATAGGTATTCCCACTTCCCTGGACCCTATCAGAAATGTTCCACACTCGCTCAGCCAACCCACGAGGCTGGTTTGCCGTGAATTCGAACATCGGCTCCCATACTGTCGGGATGACTATTGAGTGGTTGACGGTACTAAGCTGTAACGGAGTTGTAGCCAATTAGTTTTTCACGCTCCTTTTCATCTGGTACTGACCCTGGCCGTCCGGCATTTCTGGTACTTTCGGATTGGGCTTCAGGTCCCAGGATCGTACAACACTGATGCTCTGGGACGGATTCAGGCTGTCCCTTTGCTTTTTGGGAGGACTCTTCACATCCTGGATTTTCTGCTCAAGAGTCCTGCGCTTAACTGAAGTTACATCTTTCTTGAAATCCATCACAGAACACCTGCCGGGTTCAATGAGTCCTTGATCTTCGTATTGGGAAGATCTCGGGTTGCCGGGATCGCGGAGTTGTCGTCCCCGACCTCGGTAGAGATCGGATCCATAGCCTTAACAGCCCGGTCCCGGATTCCCTTACTGAACCCTCTGGTGGCATGGCCACGGCAGTAGGCATGAACCGCCTGCGTGGTCATCACCTGTGCTGGATGTGGTTTATTCTTAGAGTCTCGGATTTCCTGCATCCGAGAACCACCTCCTACATATCGTTAACTGCGTCTGACATCCTAACATTGGCCCCAATCTTCTTCGCAGCTTCTACCTTAGCCAAGAGAGAATCCTTGGGAAGAGTAGTCTGTGATTGGACTGGCTTGGAGGGTGGAGTACGGAACTCTGCCTTCCGATTCGTCGTGAGCTGTGTGGCCATGTTCCTGGCTCCCAGCCTCAGGCCATGTCGATAGACCATCTTGGCGAATGCCGTCTCGAACGCCTCTCGCCATGGAATGGCGGGATTCTGAGACAGCCCCAGGCGGGTACACTCCTGAACCAATCGCTCTGGATTGAGCTGATCTGGAACATCCCAACCCTCATCCTTCATCTCTTTCACGAAGGACTCCGCCTCGTTTTGGATCACGACCGCATTCTCTGCAATCTTGTATTCCGCTTCCCGTCTTCGGAGGTCGATACGATCTCTACGGATCTCAGACAACATCTCCGAACGAAGCTGGGTCAGCGTTGCAGGTAACGATGCGATCACATTGAGGACCGACTTGGGGTCGTTTACGTCTACCTGAGAAGGCATCTCATATCTGGGCGGGGCAGCGCCGTTACGCGCCCTAGGCCCTTCAGACGGGTATTCCTCCTGGAGCGACCGCTCTTCTGCGATTTGCCTCATGATGTTATCCACCATTGACTCTTTCGCACGAAGTTGACGCCGCTCTTCCTCGAAGGACTCACGGTCTTGATCGAGCTGGCTCTTCCAGTAGTTGTAGTCACGTCCCTGCTGGGTCCACTGCACAAGCGCTTCCTCACTGGGGGCGTCAAGAGCTGTCGCCATCTCTTTCACCACTCTGCGTGGGATCTCACGCTCGTTGTTACGCCACCGCCAGAGGATCTTCTCTTCCTCTGTCGGCTCTACGGGTACTGCACCCTCCGGAACTGCTACCGGTTGGGCATCTGATGCTACCTCTTCTGGCACGACCTCCGGTTCTGGGTATGCACCCAGTCCTTCCAGTCCACCAGTTAGGGGCTCTGGCATTTGTTACTCCTTCTTTTCGGGTTCCTGAGCGGTACTACAGGAACATCCTTGGCTACCGCTCGGTGTACTGCACCAAGTGATGTACGGTCCATAAGGACCTGTGTGATAAGGACGCCCACAATACGGGCACCTGTTACAGTATGGACATCCGATGTGCGGATACCAGCTTCCAGGCCACACCCATCCACCGGTTGTAATTGCGGAGGAGGAAGTGTTCTTCATCAAATCTCGAAATTGGTCAATCACACTCTGGTTTTCCATTAGTACTCCCTGTGGATGTTTGAGAACACAGGGGTTCCGGGGACTCTTGGCTCTTTCATCATTCTCATGATCGCGCCCTGCATAGCTGAACCAGCAGGATCTACCATGTAGCCAAACGCCTCCATCCCCTTCCCCATACGGCCCATTTCCTGTTCTTGCCTCTCTCTGGTTCTGGCCTCATCTGAAGCTCGCATTGAGCCGTATAGTCCACCTCCACCGATAATAGAATTTAGATCCGGACGGAAACGCGCCTTAGCAACCCTATACCAAATACTGTTTATCCTTTGTACTGGGATGCCAGGAAGTTCTGCATACTCTGGGTCTCCTGAGTATCTAGGAGGATCAGGTGTAATTATATCTGGGTTTTCTGTATTAATGACTTTAGCCATGGCATCAACTTCTTCCATGAATTTCTTCTTGTCGTACTGGAGGTCTGCCAAGTATTTCATGGCTTGGTCCATCTCTTCTGGGGGAATCTTGTTCTCTTTGATATCCAGAATCAACTCATTGATGGTCTCATCAGTAGCATCCATCTCTTCGATAAGATCTGAAAACCTCTTTGGGGGTGGATCTGGTATCTTTATTAGCTTCTTCCAGCTAAATGGCTTAGGAAACAACTGGCATCTCCTCCTCAGGCATCCCTTCCATCGGTGGCCCCTCCATCATAGCCTCCTCAGGTGGAATCCCCTCAGGTGGCATCCCCTCAGGTGGCATCCCCTCTTGACCAGCTATTTGTTGCTCAGTGGCCATTTGCTGCTCCACCTGGGCCAGCCTCATACGCTCCTGAATCTGAGCTGCAATCCCAGCCGGGATTCCAATCGCAGGTAGGAGCATATCGGGCCACATTGGGAGGACTCCCTGAGTGATCAAGCCCTGTAGATTCTGTCCAGTCAGGTCGTTTCTCTCGATGGTATCCGGATCTGCCGTGACCACCATCTTTAGGTTCCTAGGCAGGCTCCTTACCTCAAGCTCCACCATTTCCTTCTGGCCCTGGCTATCCTTCATGGGGACCATTCTGGGCTCCCTATAGTGCTGCCACATCAGCTGCCAGACGATGTTTGCTATGTCCGTCCTGTACTGATTGAATCGGAACAGGTGTCCCCCAAGCCTGGTAGCAGCAGCACGCTGCCGCATCTCAACTTCACGCCCCGAGCTTGGAGCCGAGGGCGCTGTACCAGTTGAGATGGGAGTGATACCTGACATCTCACCGAAGTCCCTCTTTGCTATATCCTCAGCTAGCTGTACGGCCCCCAGGTTGATTGGAGCTGGGGGGACTGTGCGAGCCATCCCAATCAGATTGGGTGGCAGAGCAACCTTCTGGCCAGGTGCATTCCCGGTGGCATCGTACTGGTATGCCTCATCTGGATACTCGAATACACCATTCACACACAGCCTCAAGTAATCCAGTAGCTGGGCCATGGTCCTGTCCGCAGAACTCTGGGCGGATCTAAGGAGATCCACATCCCCATACCCTAGGAACCTATGAGGAATCCTATAGTAGGAGTAGACAGCGAATGGGAAGAAGAGCTCCTCAATCTCATCTTGGTTGGGACCGTCATAAAGAAGTGCGGTCTCCGTGTGGACGATGAGTCTTCCATAGGGGTACTTGTAGCGCCGTACCGTATCCCCCTGTTCCTCCACAGGAGGGATCGTGACGCCAGCCACGGCCTCCGAGCCGCAGTCGGGACACATGACCGACTCCGGCATCGCCATCTCCTCAACATCGGTCATTGGGTCCGGGGGGTAGAAGATGGAGCTGCATTGGGCGCACTGGTAGCCCTCCTGCTCTCCCTGGAGCACCCTCCGCTCCACTTCCTCGATGACCTCATCGTCTTTGATCAGCGTGTAACACACCCGATGCACACCACTGATCATGGGTCCCTTGCCGCCCGTGATCTCTCTACCGCCAGAACTGACCATCTCCCAGTCCGACTTGGAGCGGTACTGACGAACATCAGCATCCAGGGACAATGACCCCGTTGTTACGTCAAGTGACTGCCTATCGGGTTCTTTTAGAAGACGGTGCCAGGTGAGCGGGAAGTACTTCCTGATGTCCGCCATATCCATATCAGGCTCATAGTTGATGTACCGGCACTCATGGAGCCGGTCGGCTTCGGGATCAACATGGAACCTTGTTGGATCCACGGACTCAAGTTTCAGGAACTTCATTCCAGAGCGCTCATCCCGGCAAATAACAACTCTGGTTACACCAATCGAACAGGCGGCTCCATCCCAGAAGGCATCCTCTTCATACTCCCTCCGCCTCATACGGTCCAGCTCATGCTCCACGGCCTGTGCAGCACGGTACTGGTCTATGAAGCTGGAGTTGGCTCCCCAGGCATACGCCGTGATACGTGGCTCGGCAGAGAGGATCGAGGATGCTTTCTGGTCCACTGCGGCAAAGGTCCAGTTCCTGACTCCACGGTTCTGCCACTCAGTTGCTTTCCTGGCGGCTGTATTCGCAGGTGCTTTCCAGTGGTTCTCCCCGAGGAGGAACTTCCAGTTGTCATAGAACTTAGTCTGGAACTTGGATGAAATGGATTTAGCGGATCGCAGAAGGGAGCGACCTATCTTCCAGCCATCCAGTTCCCGGCTATCAATTTCTTCCTCTTTCTGTTCCGGAAGCTCAGCTTCTGGTAGATCCGGCTTGTCTGGAATCAACAGATCACAGCCTCCAATTCATCGCTCGCAGCCCTCTCCCAGATCTCGACCCTTTGATCTTCTGGGATCCGTTTGGCCTTTGGATTTAGGTAGTAGACAGCCATCGCTAGTCCAGCGGCGAACGCCTCGTCATCGAACCCACCCTCGACATGCTCCACTTTGTCGTTATCCTTGATGACCATCATGCACATCTCATCAAGCAGGGAAGACGTAGGCTTCCACTTCTTCTCCCGTATCGCCCTCTCAAGGGCCGAGATAATCATTCCACGGGTCCCTTCATGGGTTCTCCAACCAAGCTGCCCAGTGAACCGATTCTTTACACGATCCCACTGAGTCTGGTTGTAGATCCTTGAAGGGTAGATCATTCGCAGCGAAGTGAGGAAGGCACCGCCATACTCCCCGTTGATCTCTGGGACCACGGTTGCATTGAAATAGTACCGCGCCATTGGAAACACCACTTCGCGGGCAAACGCCTCTGGGTCGATCATGTTCGACTTGAACCTTGCGACACAGGCGGCGTCATCATCCCGGTCGATCACGTAAGCAACCGACCGGTCCTTCCTGCCACCACCAGAGATATCCACACCCACCAGGTAGCGGTGGTTCGCCACACGCTCCTTGAAGAGAATGGTGGTTCCGTCCCCAAACTTCTTTAGGAGCGGCTGGTTTGTCGGATCCACCGAGAAGGTGGCTGAAACCCCCTTTGGACAAAGTGCGCGGCAGGCATGGACCCTATCGGGATCGAAGTACGGAGAGCCGCCAACCAGAGAGTACGCTCCGTACACACGGGACCTGCGTTCGTACTCGCTGTATCCAGCGACGAAGTGCTCGATCTCCTCGTCCGTGTAGTGCCCGCCACGCGATATCGCGCAGTCATACAAACTGAAGATGAACGTCTCAACTCCTGGAGCCCTCTCGATGGACTCGGGATCCCAGAGTTTCCTGAAGCTCCAGCTGTATCCAAGAAGCGGGGTGAAGGTGAGGTAGATATCCAGAGGCTGGCCTGGAGAGATACGGGCATAGATCTCATCCCAGATCTCTTCTCCGTGTACCTTCGGTTCCTCGTCTATCCAGACGCTTCTGGGATTAGCTCCCTGGAACTTCTGGGGGCCAGCCTCAGCGGACATCAAGTGGATCTCAGATCCACCCCACTGCTTCTTCATCTCAATGATCTGGTCCTGCCTCCAGTACCTGTAACCCTGCGGTGGAAGTAGCTCGAAGAGTTTCTTCCGCTGGACATAGCCCATTCGATTATTGTCGAGGGCCACAGCCCAATGGAGGTCTGGGGTCTTATACTTCTGCTGTCTGAACTCGTTCCATCCGGTGGCGAAGGAGATGCACTCGATGGCTCCGGCTGTGGTCTTCCCTCCACGGTTTGGGCCTGCTAGGACCCTGATGTGCGAAAGGGACCTGTGGAACGGGAGAATGGACGGAACCGACGTGTAGTACCTCCACGGTCGTTCTTTTGCCCGCTTCTCATATAGGCGGAGGAGCTCCGTAGTCCTTGCTTCAGGACTCAGGTGGGAGGTCCACCCCCTTTAGCTCGCGCTTGGCGAGCTCTCGGATCTGTTTGCGGAGCTCCTCATCTGTAGGCTCGTGCTCATCTTGGAGCGGTGAGAATGAGTTCTGGCTCTGATTTAGAGTGATGTTGCCAGATCTCAAAAGCTTCGCTATCGTTCCTACGTAGTTCGCAGCCTTGGTGTCTCCTGGAATGACCTCGTACCTACCGTCACCAATTTCCTTGAATATAGGAGAGGCTGCGATGATCTGGCCAAAAAGGATATTGGGCATGGCGTACACGGCTGCCGTGTAGATCTTGTCCGTCACCCGATCCACCATCATCGGATGGCGTTTCCACTTCTTGATGGATGCTACGGAGCATCGTACGGCAGCGGCCATCTCGGAATCCGTTCCAGGTACACCTTCTGTACCCCGCTCCCAATCCGGGAGCGCAAAGAACGAGGCGATGGCTTCGAGACGTTCCGCTGTAAGACTTTCCCTCTTGGCTTTGGAGACTCCTTCTGGGAGTCGGACGAGATCAACTTCACCAATTCCATCCCAATATTCACGTGCTCCTTTCAACTAGGATCAGATCCTTTCGGAGATGTGATCGAGATCTGGGATAGACTCACGTATGACTCCAGTTCTCGATTGCTTTCTCTTCACAAGCCCGGAACGTCTTCTTATCGACTCTGGAAAGGTAGTTGCAGATCTCGCATAAGACCCAGTGGATATCCACGGTCTTTCCAGTTTTCTTGTTTATGTACCTGTGGGTACGGATGTTACCGGCGTGAACCTCTCCACAAAGGATGCATAGGTTCAATCAACTACGCCTCCTCGTAACTGGTTCCTGGAGGATCCTCCCCACGTTCGAAGGCTTCTCGCTCCTCCTGGCTTAGGGGTGTACGCTCATCCTCGCGCTTCTGCTGGTTGATCCTAGATATTTCAGCCCTTCGCGCCTTCATCTTCTTCTTGATTTCATCGGGAGACTCAAGCTTGACCTGCTTCCCGATATCCGACCTGCTCATAAGTGTATGTAGGAACTGGGTATATTGCCTGTTCGCCCTCACTTCTACTAGGATCTGTTGGAGAATCCTATAGAGATGGCGATCCTTCTCGATCTCCTCGTTGATCTTCTCAAGGGGCTCCTGGGTCTGGACCCTTACAACCCTAGTGGGCGAGGATGATTTTGGGCTCGGCTGGAGCCTCTTCTGGCTCTTTGGGGATTTCACCGTCCGCTTCATGAGATTTCTCCATTGCAAGTCGTTCCAGGATATAGGCATCCCTGGCTTCTACTGATAACAAGATCACACTAGCCATGAGATTCTTGGATTCTACCCGATTCAGCCCAAGAAGGGCTTTCCCATCCAGGTGCCTGGTAACGGCCTGACCGAGCTTGAAGATCTGCGCCAGAGCCCTACCAGTAGGGCTTACGAGGATCCTGAGCATGTCCTCAGGAGGAGCGGGAAGCCTCTTAGGGTCAGGCCTCTCTTGGGGCGTCGATGATTCGGAGCCCCTCGTCCAAGGCTTCCCGCTCTGAGATTTCCTGACTTTCCTGCTCATCTTGGCCATACGTGTACCTCTCAAATAGGTATAGGATCCCAAGTTCCAAGATCCTGCTAGCTGCCGCCCCAAGCCTGAACTTGCCGTTTCTGGCTCTCGGGAACCCAGCCCTGGCGTAGTTCTTTAGAAGGTCCAGATCCTTGTCTGACAGCTCTAACTCAACTGCTAACTTGTGCTTACCCCGTCTAGTGTATCCCCTACGCCTACTAGACCTCTTAGACTTAAGTAGCTTAAGAGGTTCCATTTAATCTCCTTCTTGGGTCTTACCCCTCTACGACCCTTAGTCTCGGGCTTCCAGCCTGGCCTGTAAGGGGAAGTGAGTTAACTCTATGTCTGTGAATGACTTGGGGCGTTGGGTCCCTTTTTGATCCTTGTTTTGTACTATGAGAGGGCAGTCCACTTATACCAGCGCTGCTACGGTATACACCCTAGGGGGGTATCTCATTGACATTAGGGAGCTTACCCCACTAGTCTACGAGAAGTACACTTTTCAGGGTGGTAGAGGCACAGAGGAGTCCAACTACACGTAGTTGGATCCTCTGTGGCTCCCGCTCCCTACAAGCCTCAGCAGCAGAGCTGCTTCGGCTTCTCAGGTCCCTCTATATATAAGGCTCTGAAAAGTGTACTTTGGCAAGAACATTCGTCTATCTCTAATGCTGGCTATCACTTGATACGCCAGTATTAGAGATGAGACGGTACCCAGCCATCTCCTTTGTAGGCTCCCATATCCTGAGCTTCCCCTTCTCGTGTACGTCCAGAGGTGTCCCGTTCACAGAGGACACTTCTGGACTATCCACGGAGACTCTCCGACCTTGAGCAGACTCCAGACTTAGTACCCGAATCTAATGGATCTCCACTCCTTCACCAAGCTTCGCTTCCACTCAGACTCTCCCAGTAGTTTCGCCTTCGGCTCATCCAAAGCCACGGGCTCAGTCTCTAAGGTCGATTCCGCTGCGCGGAATCTTTTATCTTGCGGCGGGGTGAAACTCGCCGCTATCGCCTGCGGCTGGCCTGCTTCGCCCCGGTTTGTGCCTTTGGATGGTCCGAAGGCGAAACAAGGAGAGTCTCATGGAAGACGAAGCGGTGAAGGAGATGGAGATTCAGATTCGGATCCTGAGTCGGAGTCTGCTCAGGGTCGGAGAGGCCCTCGTGGCTGGCCAGCGCGCCGTGAACGGAACGCTCTGGCGTCACGAGAAGGAACTCAGGACCCTGGAAGCCTACAACGGCTTCGCAGCTGGGAAGGGTCACATCGGTCGTGCGTATGAGGCCGTGATCGGCACTCGTCACGACATGACCGAGAAGGACCGTGCCGCGCTCGACAAGGTGATCGAGACCGAGCGCGAGCGTCGGTCCGCTTCTCTCGCGGCCAAGCCCGCTGCGTAGCGACCCATGGGATGAGGATGGAACATCGTCCTCATCCCTAATTTTATGCTACGCCCACGCCGCCGTTCACTCGCTGCGCTCGCCCTGCGGCGGCGGCGTGGCGAGACTAGGGATGGACTGTACAAAGGTTGGCTGATGGTGGTAGATTCGAGAGCTAAAGGGCCTACAAAGGAGGAATCGAATGACCCCCACGACCGCAGAGGTGCTAGAGGCGCTGGACTGGATGCTTGACAATGTAGGAAGTGACGGCGATCGCTGGAAAGAATCAGATCGGTCTGACTGGAAAAAGTATGATGCTATTCTTCGTGCCTATCGCGACAGGCTGAACCTGCAACCCCAACCGAACAAGGAGAAATAGCAATGCCTACAGTCGAAGTTAGCCAAGAAACCTACGAGAAGCTGAAAGCACAGTTCGGCGCAGAGGTCGAGACCTTGGACCTGGACTCGCTTGATTCATTGATCGGCCAGAAGTGGTTCTTCCGCACCGTGACCTATCACATGCTCGGCCTGGTCGAGAAGCGTCTCGGCAAGTTCCTGGTACTGGTGGATGCTTCTTGGATCGCGGACAGTGGGCGGTTCATGCAGGCGATCAAGAATGGGACACTGGACGAAGTCGAGCCGGTCGGGGCATGCCTTCTCAACCTCGATACGGTGACAGACGCCTTCCCGTGGAAGCACCCGCTGCCGAAGAACCAAAAATGACGGCGGCGATCCATGGGAGCGGGAGCGGGAGCGGGAGCGGGAGCGGGAGCGGGAGCAGGAGCAGGAGCAGGAGCTGGAGCAGGAGCTGGAGCAGGAGCTGGAGCAGGAGCAGGAGCAGGAGCAGGAGCGGGAGCTGGAGCAGGAGCGGGAGCCGGAGCTGGAGCTGGGGCTGGAGCAGGAGCAGGAGCGGGAGCCTATAACCAGGAGGGGTAGCATGCTCAAGATATTCGGCACCGAAGTATCTACGCGCTCGATTCTCGAAGCTCAGGTCCACACCATAGTTGAGGTAGCCACGCTGGTCGGCTGGCTCGCGCTCGCCCAAGGCGGGGAGACGATCTGGAGCGTGGTGGTGCTCATCGTCGGCCTGGACGTGGAGCACATCCTGGCGCTGGCAGCCGGGAAGGACGCGTAAAGTGAGGGTCACGCCCGCACTCGCTTCGCGGGCGGGCGTGACCAAAAAGGAGGGAAAATTAAAGGAAGGAAGGAGAAGATCCATGAAGGTGGCGATTGTAGGGTCTAGGACACTACACCCCAGCACACCCGAGATCAAGCAAGCCCTTGATATAGCAGGGTTTGAACCAACAGAGATTGTGAGTGGCGGGGCAAATGGCGTGGACTTCAGGGCTGAGAGATACGCGGAGGACAACGAGCTCAAGATGACTATATTCAGGGCTGAGTGGTCCAAGAACGGGAAATCAGCTGGGTACATGAGGAATAAGCTGATTGTGGATTACTCAGATGCTGTCCTGGTCTTCTGGGATGGAGCGAGCATGGGAACCCAACACACCATGGACCTTTCGTACAAGGCAGATAAGCCCACATACGTAGTCGTTCCGAAGGAAGGAGGAGTAGGATGGAGTCCTCACCCAATGAAACATCCGATGCAGTAAGCATTCCCGTAGAACTTGAGAACCAACAACTATCACCAATCGAAGTATCTATCATGCTCTTGAGGCATGAGAAAGAAATCGGAGACATCTTCGCAGTTGTCAACAAGATCAATACCGACGTTCAAGAGCTCTCAAAAGCTATCGGCATAACCATCGCTATTCTCAAGCAGATGAAGTCCGAGAAACGAATCATAGTTCCGTAACCTGTCAAGATAAATCTTGGCCTACAAGAGTCTATCAGATAACAGGATAGCTTGAAGGCCAGATTTATTTTCTGGACCCTGTGCTAGGATCTTGCTATACCCTCCGACAACTATAGAGTGGGCTTCCAGCCTGGCCTGTAAGGAAGAGGCTGGTATAGAGGCGTAGGTAAATCGCCATCTACGAGGCGTATACGGGGTCTGGAAGACCGAGATAAGGAACGTAGAAGGGAGGTCCCTTGAAGTTAAAGATAGGATACAAGGACACTCAGGAGCCTCAAGAAGGGAAAGAAGTGAGGCTCATGTGCGTGAGGGTCAACGATATAACCCAGGATCTTATTGCTGATGGATCCAGTATAAAGTTTTGTATCAGCTGTGGTCATAAGGTCTATGTGAGTCCATCGGGCATAGACCTTATGAAGGAAGAAAGGGCGGCTCCAATCTGTCTTCAGTGCACTATGGAAGATATGCCGGAAGATGAAGAAATCGCGCCGCTCAATGAGAAACAAAAGAAGGAACTTACTGAGGTACTTTCGAAGGTGGTCAAGAAATACGGTCCAAAGATGAAAGGAGAATCCGATGGCGGGAAAAAAGTCTGATAGGAAGAAAGGCCAGGCAAGGAAGGTTGGAAGGACCAAGAGGGCCCCTATGAGAACGGAGAAGCGCTTCAAGAGGGCCTACGAGAACAAGCTGAAGAGGGTGAACCGGGACCGAGCGAAGTCGGGCAAGCCACCTGTTGTGTTCCTGTCTGGTTACGACATCACAACCGGAAAGCCATTGGCAGAGTAGTACCACAGGAGGAAAGGTCTATGACCGGGTTCCATATCCGTGAGACAATTACCAAAGGCAAGCACGTCCACAGAGTATTTCAGACCATGAGCCGTGGTGCCTTCCACGGGTTACTCCAGAGCATTATCGACAATGCCAGAAGACCATCCCTTTCAGCTCAGGTGATTGGAATTCTCAGCTATAGCTGTGAGAATCCAAACTCCAGTCCGTTCGATG
>Ga0209520_10000789_pt1 | contig 17816 bp, 14 predicted proteins | sample Rifsed16ft1_FD_184009 | JGI IMG/M metagenome (GOLD analysis project Ga0209520, IMG submission 184009) | Soil microbial communities from Rifle, Colorado, USA - sediment 16ft 1 (version 2) | ecosystem: Environmental > Terrestrial > Deep subsurface > Rock core/Sediment | place: Rifle, Colorado...
CTGAGTAAGATTGAAAAAAAAGGAATTCATCTTGTTCCTGTTGTTCTTCATATCGGATTAGGTTCATTCAGGCCTGTTGAAGTTGAGGACTTAACAAAACATAAAATGGATTCCGAGTTTTTTGAGATTACTCTCAAATCAGTCGAACAGATTAACAAAGCAATCTTAAACAAACATAATGTATTTGTGGTTGGAACAAGCGCCGCAAGAGCATTAGAGACAAGTGTTACGGCTGATGGATTAGTGAAACCAAATCGTGGCTGGACAGATAAGTTTATTTATCCACCTTATGACTTTAAAGTGGTTGATAAGCTGATAACAAATTTTCATTATCCCGAATCAACGCTGCTTATGCTTGTTACTGCATTTGCCGGTTTAGATCTTACTATGAGAGCTTATAAACGTGCACTAAAAGAAAATTATAAGCTGTTAAGTTACGGCGATGCAATGCTTATTCTATGAAAACCTTTGCAATAATCCCCGCAGCGGGAAAAGGCAGGCGCAGCGGTCAATTAACGCCCAAGCAATATATTAAGTTCGCCGGCAAAGAGCTTATCGTTTACACTTTAGAAGTATTCCAGAAGAATAAATCAGTTAACGAGATAATTGTTGCTGTGCATCCTGATTATTTCGCGCTGTTGGAAAAAGTCAGGAAAAAATATAGGCTGACTAAAATCAGCAAGATTGTTAAAGGCGGGAAAGAAAGACAAGACTCGGTTTATAATGCATTGCTTTCTATTGATGCAGACCAGAATGATTTAGTCGCTGTACATGATGCGGCACGACCGCTTCTTCCACAAAAAATACTTACTGATGCGATTTTAACAGCCCGTAAAAAAGGTAATGCTCTTGTTTGTATTAAAGCAAAAGATACTTTGGTGAAGGGCACAGATATTGTTGAGACTTATATTGACCGTGAGAATGTTTTTTATGTTCAGACTCCGCAGGTTTTTAGATATAAAGATTTAATGAGAAGTATGGAAACGGCTTATGCTGCGGATTTTTATGCAACCGATGAATCAATGCTGATTAAGAATTTAGGTATGAATATTAACATTGTTGAAGGATCGATCAGCAATTTTAAAGTTACTACTGAGGATGACCTGGAATTCTTACAAAGTTTCTTTAAAAAATAAAGGAGCCGATTTCTCGACTCCTTAAATTTATACAAAGTTCTTGCTGAAAGATTACTTTAACAATAATAGCTTCTTCGAAGAAACAAAATCATTAATACTTAGCTGGTATATGTAAACACCGCTGGTAAGGTTTGAGGCATTAAAACTCAGACTATAATTACCAGAGGATTTTTCTTCATTAACCAATGTAGCAACTATCCGGCCAAGTATGTCGTACAACTTCAATTTAACTAATCCTGCTTTCTTAACGGAATAGTTAATCACTGTGGTAGGATTAAACGGGTTGGGATAGTTTTGGAATAACATATATCCTTGAGACTCAAAGAATGCATCATCATTTATTGATGTAACCAAAGTATCCTTAATTCTTAATAATCCATATGAGGTATTAAAATAAATAGTTCTTGGAGATAAGTTATCAGCTTTTATTATATCTGAATAGCTATCAAAAATCTTTATCCAACTTTTCCCATGATTATCAGTAAAATATATTCCTCCATTTGTGTATGTTGCACCCTGAGAATGAGACATTAAACCAACATAAATTCTATTAGTGTTTTCAGGATCAACCCATACACCTGTTGCTGAACACCAATAATCCATTGCTTTTAGCGAGGAGTCTATCTGAAACCAACTTTCTCCTCCATTCGTTGTCATACTTAAACCACCTGACTTTTCTATACCTGTCGCTCTTTGTGTAATGTACATTTCCTCAGGATTGTTTGGATTCATCCATAACTGAGATTGATATAACATCACATAGCTTTGAGAAGATATCAATCCATTATTAATATTTCGCCATGTAGTGCCCTGATCTGTGGATTTAATCACACTATCTCTTGTGATACCAACTACAATGTTTACATCAGTTGGATGAAAAATAATTTTGGTAATACCATTATACCAAGCTACCAAATCCTTTATCAGAAACCAGTTTAAACCGCCATCTGTACTTCTAAATAATTTTGCACCTCCTGTTGGTTCATCAATGCCACACGTTAATATAATATTTGGATTAGCTGGACTATAAGCAATACTTTTTAACCAATTGTAATATGGAAAAGTTGTTAACCAATTGACCCCTCCATCTGTAGTTCTTAACAAAGCAGTATCTGAAGCCACATAGCCATAATTTGGATCAGTTGGATTAAATGCGATTTGATTGTAAACATTCCCATATCTTGGTGATATTAATGTGTCAATTTGTGGAATGAACCATGATTCACCTGAATTTGTTGTCATCCAAAAGCCAAGACCTGAACCGGGTACTGTTATTATCTTTTCCGGATTTGTGGGATCTATATAGAAATCAAACACAGGATCTGCTGCTAAAAATACAGGAGACCAATCAGTACCCCCATTTGTACTTTTATATTGACCTGCTTCTGAGGTAAGATAAAGTTCTTCACTATTATTTGGGTTGAAAAATGGAGCATTAACTAATGCTTCCTTTGGAATTCCATTACCTATATAGAACCAACTGATACCGTTATCGGTAGATTTCATTAAAGAATTCACAGCATTGAAGTGGAAAAAATCGTTATATACAAAATAAAATGTGCTAGTATCATTAGGATGTATGGAAAAATCAGATACAAAATCAGGGCCGAACGCATTAAAAGTATATCCACCATCTATTGATTTAAAACATTTTCCACTAAACAAAAAAACTGATGAAGAATTATATGGATTTACAAATAGTCTACTTATTTCGGAAAACGACTCATTCAATAATATCCAATCTTCTCCAGAATTTGTACTTTTGTACAACTGATAATCTGTAGCAGCATAAATTATAGAAGTATCAAACACCGCTACTTCTATGTTCGGAAATCTGAAAGTAGATGATGCTTGAAATAAAAATTGCCAGTTTACACCTTTATCAAAACTTTTAAGAATTTGATTATTATCCAAACGGTATACAATATTATTGTTTTTGGGGTTAACAGCAATAAAGTCATAATAACGGTCTAAAGATGCCCAATTCTTACCATAATCAGAAGTCCTTAATAAGTATATACCAGTTACAAAGAAAATCACATTTGTATCGCTTTCAAGAACTTTAATTTGAAGACTACTACCTCCATAACCAGGATGAAGTAACTTTACATTAGTTCCGTCATTATGAATACTTATGAGAGCACCTGCCGTGTTACCAATAAATAAATGATCAGGGTTATTATTCAGAGCATAAAACGGACGATAAAAAAAATCTATTTTATTGGGTGGTCCAACCAGTTCGAAATTTTGTGAGAAAGTGTCATTTATAAAAATAAATGCTATACTGTAAAATAAAATGGAAAATTTCATAAGATTACTTCTCCTTAGCTATCAAGCCCGCCTCCGCTTTAATCGTGGAGGAGAACATATATTTTTCCTGCAACTAATATTCTTAGGCACTATTGGGTTAAAACCATTTTTTTAGTCATCGTATAATTACCACTTTGAATTTTATATAAATATATACCACTTGACAAATCACTTGCGTCAAATTTAATTTTATATTTACCTGCATATTGGTTCTCATTTACCAATACTTTTATTTCTCTGCCTAAAATATCATAAATTTTTAAAACAACTTTTCCAGCTTCTTTAAGAGTATAAGCTATTTGGGTAGAAGGATTGAATGGATTCGGAAAGTTATCAAACAATTCATAATTCAATTCTGATTTTGTAACTGCTATATTATCTTTCTGAGCCCAATTGCTTAACGTAGTAACTTCATTCGACGTGTATGATTCACTGTTATCAGTTTGAACTGTTGTAACTCTATAAAAATGGCGAGATGTGGCATGGCGTTTATCCTGAATAGTAACACTATAATCAATCCAACTATGTGTATTAAGATTGGGGTTATGAACAACTTCAGCAACTTTCCATAAATTATACTTCCCACTAAAATTGTCAGACCGGTAAACATTATAATGATGGATGTCGTTATCATCAACTTTAGTCCAAGAAATAGTTGGATGTTGCCCGACATTCCCAGTAAGAGTAACATCAGTCGGTCGAAGTGGCATCAGAACTCCTGGATCTATTAGACCTGATAATGCATTCGTTAATTTTAACAAACCCATTCCATGTTTGTTTCGATCCCAACCGGTAAAACTACGATATGCTGTTTGCTTTAATATTTGTCGTACATCGAAATTGATTAATGACGGATTACTTGACCACAATATTGCGGCACCACCTGCCACCATAGGTGTAGAGAATGATGTTCCTATCCAACTCCCATAACCATTATTATTTTGCGTAGTATAAATAAAAACCGCAGGCGCAGTTATTTCCAATTCGGGCCCATAGTTGCCCCAGTTCTGGCTGTCTGTGAATGTTCCCCCTATAGCCATCACGTTCGGATGACTTGCTGGATATAAAACCGTCGGTCCTCCATCATTTCCTGATGCTGCAACGAGTAGACAACCTTTAATATTATACGCATATGCAATTGCTTGGTCTATGGAAGAATATTGATTTGCACTGAAACTCATATTAATTATTTTTGCTCCATGGTCTGCTGCCCAGATAATCGCATCATCTATATACTGGCTTAGTAAATCTGTTTTTAATGCCATTATTTGGGAACCACGATTGGCATCTCCCCAACCACCTGCTACACCACCTATCCCCAAAGGAATACCATTATTAGTTCGGGCACCAAATATACCAGACACTGCTGTTCCGTGAGTGTTTGTTATTGATACATCAGAATTATTTCCATTTATAAAATCCCAACCATTTGTTGGCCACATATTCAAGTCAGGATGTTGCCAATTTACACCGTGATCCACCACTCCTACGACCACAGGATGCGTTGAACCAGTTTCATAACACCAAACCTCGGGTGCGTCAATATCCCAATCGCTTCCTTGTTGAAGATAATATTGATTAGCTAAATACGGATCATTCGGTTCACAACCACCCGCATCTTTACCATAGGAATTTATTTCAATGATTGAAAAGAGTCCTGAAGCACTAAGTATCTGATAGACATTCTGAAAAGTTAAATTGGGTGGTAAGGTTAAATCAATAAAACCTAGGATATTGGGATCTGAGTATTTGATATCTGCTGGTACTAAAATGTTTTGAAGTTCAGAAATTGAATTTTCGTCAGCTAATTTAATAGTCATTGAATTCAAAACAACTTGATATTTTTTACTTGAACTAGCATCTATTATCCACCATTTATTGTTTTCGAATATAAAATTATTGTTTCCAAGCGATAACTGTGTTACTTGAGCTTCAATTGTTGATAGCACAATTATAATTGAAAAAAACATAATGTTAAATAACTTTTTCATGATGTGTCCTTCCAATAAAGTGAAAAAAAAATTAATTATTTCGACTCTATTGTTTAGGGTTATGTAAAACCAGTTGGAAAGAAATTAGAAGTGAGCCGGAAGAAGTGAGATGGTAATATGTTTCTGAATTTTTCACATCCCAGAGGGACAGGTGGGAATATAGTATATTTTTCTGGCTGCTGTTTTGCAGTAAAGTAAAAAGGAATTTTGAACGGAAACACAATGAGTAAATGCACCAGAACATTCTCGTCCATTTTCTCACCCTATTAGAAAAATGTTTTTATTTCTTACACAAAGTAGAAAAATAAAAATGAAAAGCAAATTAAATTTTGTTTTACAAACACTTCAAAATTACAGTATGTAAAAAAAATTTCTCTGTCACCAAATGGTTGGTGACAGCCAAGGGAAATGATCGGAATCTCATACTTAAATTCTGTATCTAATTAGTTGATTATTCTTCCGTTTTGGAATGAAATTCAACAGAAATAAATTTTTAATTGCGTTTTTAACCTAATCTTCTTACTTTTTCGCAACATATTATAAAGTTTGGCAAATAAATGTTTCTTTTAACGACAATAATAATTCTTTCTTACCTAATCGGTTCTATACCGACAAGCATAATTATAAGCAAAGCTGCAAAAGGTATTGATATTCGTGAACACGGAAGCGGTAATGCAGGTGGAACAAATGTTATGCGTGTTCTCGGCTGGAAGCATGGCGTTTTAGTAATACTCCTTGATGCTTTTAAAGGTGTTCTTGCGGTGGTAGTGGTTGCACGACTTCATTACGGTTCTATCCCTTTTGAGAACGCAACACCGTTTGATGATTTCACTCTCGTTCAAATTATTGCTGGAATTTCTGCTGTCATCGGACATATATGGACAGTATTTGCCGGTTTTAAGGGCGGAAAAGGTATTGCTACTGCTCTCGGTATGCTTTTAATGATTGTTACAGTTGATATGCTTATCGCAATTGGTGTTTTTATACTTGTCGTTACTTTCTCACGATATATTTCCTTAGGATCACTTGCTGGAGCTGTTGCTGTTCCATTAGCATTAATTGTTCGTGAGAATGTTTTCAACGTAGATATTCCAAATTATAATACACTTCTACCGTTTTTAATTTTTGTGGCTCTGCTTGTAATCTTCACACATAGAAAAAATGTAGTCCGTTTATTAAACGGGAACGAAAATAAAATCAATTTTTCTAAGAAGAAATAAAACTTTTGTCTAATGAACATTTCGGTGCTTGGTGCCGGCGGTTGGGGAACAACTCTTGCAATAATTCTGCACTATAACGGTCATAATGTAACCCTCTGGGAATATAAAAAAGACTACGCAAAACTTTTAGATAAGAAAAGAGTAAATGAAATTTATCTTCCCGGAATAAAAATTCCCGGAGAAATAATTATCACTCACGATTTTGAAGAATCAATTGCAAAGATGAACCTAATCATACTTGCAGTTCCCTCACAATTTTTAAGAAGCGTAATCAAAAAAGCAAAGTATTCGGATATAAAAAACTCAATACTTGTAAGTGTTGCAAAGGGAATTGAGAATAAATCTTTAATGACAATGTCCAAAATGTTAAAAGATGAATTCCCCGAACTAGATGACTCTCAAATCGGTGTGCTCTCAGGTCCAAGCCACGCCGAGGAAGTGAGCAGGAGAATTCCCACTGCCGTTGTTGCAGCATCAAAAAACATTGATACTTCGAGAACAATTCAATCTTCATTCATAAATTCTTACTTTAGAGTTTATTCATCAAAAGATATACTTGGAGTTGAATTGGGGGGAGCTTTTAAAAATGTAATTGCAATAGGAGCAGGAATTATTGACGGTGCTAAGTTTGGCGATAATACAAAAGCTGCGATAATGACACGCGGTATTGCAGAAATTTCTCGTCTTGGTGTTGCATTAGGCGCAGAAGCAGAAACCTTTGCAGGTCTTTCGGGAATGGGTGATTTAATTGTAACATGTATGAGCAGGCACAGCCGTAACAGGTTTGTAGGAGAACAGATTGGCGCTGGTAAAAAATTAAAAGAAGTTTTGAAATCAATGGATATGGTTGCTGAAGGTGTTGAAACATCAAGGTCTGCTTCACAGTTGTCAAAAAAACTTAATGTTGAAACACCAATAACCAATGAGGTTTACAAAATTTTATTTGAAGATAAAGACCCTGTTAAAGCAACTAACGATTTGATGACACGCGATATGAAGATGGAGGGTCAATAAATTCCCAAAAACAAAATGTAAATGACAAATAAATATCAAATTCCATCACTCCACACACCACATAGATACTAATTTACTCACCTTACGCAAAACGGAGAGATGGCATCTTTTCTTATAAGAAGTCCCAACATTTCAAAAGGGACTAACCCAGTTCCTAACAATCGTAACAGTGTACTAAGGAACTGGGTTAGTTAATGACATCATTTTGTTCCGAGGTAATCATTGTAAATACTTTCATCTTGCTTTATTTTAAACTATGATGATGCAAGAAAAAAGTAATCCGCTCAATCAATCCATTCAGTACCTCAAATCAATAGGACCTAAGAGAGCGGAGTCGTTTCGAAAGATTGGAATTGAAACAATACGCGATCTGCTTTTTTATTTTCCCTCACGACATCTTGATAGAACAACAACCTTATCTGCTGCCAAAGCTTATGGTTACTTAATGAATGGATATGATGGCGAGCTTACTATCATTGGAAAAGTTGACGATATAGAGAAAAGATATTTTAATCGCAAAGAAATTTTAAAAATACAATTTCGTGATTCAACAGGATTTTTTGAATGTGTTTGGTTTCAGGGTGCAAAATATTTTTTTAATATTTTTAATGTCGGAGATATCTTTGCGGTTTCCGGTAAGGCATCGCTTTCAAAATATGGAAATCTTCAGTTCACACACCCCGACTTCGATAAAATCACAGAAGATGAATCTTTTAGCTATTTAAACACTGGAAAAATTATTCCCTTTTACAGAATACCCAAAGAATTAAAAGCAACCAACCTTGGAGATTTAAGTTTAAGAAGAATTCTAAACTCTGCTGTCGAAAATTATGTTGAATTGTTGACCGAGGATCTTCCACAATCTTTATTAGAAACAAATAAACTTTTAAACATAGTTGAAGCAGTAAAGAATTTTCATTTTCCCGAAAGCAAAGAAAAGTTATTTCTCGCATCAAAACGATTTAAGTTCGAAGAAGCATTTTATCTTGAAGTGCTGGTCGCTTTACGTAAGCAGAATTATAAGAGAAAACTTGAGGGATATTCTTTCGGGATCAAAACAAATCTCGTTGCAAATTTTTTAAAAACTCTGCCGTTCAATCTTACCAACGCGCAGCTAAAAGTTCTTAGTGAGATAAAAAGGGATTTATTGCAGCCATCACCAATGAACAGACTTTTACAAGGAGATGTTGGCAGCGGTAAAACAATCGTTGCATTAATTGCAATGCTGATTGCAGTTGATAGTGGTTACCAATCAGCGCTAATGGTTCCGACGGAAATCTTAGCAGATCAGCATGCAAAAAATATTTCTAAGATGATGAGGAAGCTTTTTGAAATTCATAAGGCTCGTGAAATAAAAGTTGCGCTTCTTATCGGCGGACAAAAAAAATCCGTGAGAGAACGGCGACTCGAAAGCATTGAAATGCAGGAAGCAGATATAATAATCGGCACGCATGCATTATTTGAGGAAAAAGTAAGCTTTAAGAATTTAGGATTGGTTGTGGTTGATGAACAACATCGTTTTGGAGTTGCACAAAGAGCAAGATTGCTTGCAAAAGGTAAAACACCTCATGTTCTTATCATGAGCGCAACTCCTATTCCGCGAACATTATCTATGACCGTCTACGGTGATCTTGATAATTCTATAATTGATGAAATGCCGAAGAATAGGATTCCCATTAAAACACTTCTTCGCGGTGATGAAAAGCTTAACGATATTTATAAGTTTATCCGCGATAAGTACAAAGAGGGTTATCAATCCTTTATCGTTTATCCTTTGGTTGAGGAATCAGAAAAGCTTGAACTTAAAGCTGCCGAAACATATTTCAAACGATTAAAAGAAGATTTTCTTCCCGAGCTGAACATTGGTTTAATTCATGGCAGAATGAGCTGGCAGGAAAAAGAAGAAATAATGTACCTCTTCTTAGAAAAAAAATACGATGTTCTTGTTTCAACAACCGTTATTGAGGTTGGGATTGATATTCCTGATGCGAACATTATTTTAATTAATGATGCCCATCGCTTTGGATTATCCCAGCTTCATCAATTACGAGGAAGGGTTGGAAGAGGTAAAAAACAAGCTTATTGTATTTTAGTAACAAAGGATGAATATGCTTCAGCCAACAATAAACTTAATTTGGAAACAGATTACCTCTCCCCTGCTCAGCTTGATAAATATAAATCAGCAGTACGATTGCAAACCATGGTTAAATACTTAGATGGCTTCAAGGTTGCTGAGATAGATCTTAAGTTACGCGGACCCGGCGATATTTTTGGGACCAAGCAAAGCGGATTCCCAGAATTAAAACATGTTGATATAATCCACGATACAGAAATTATCATCAATGCAAAGAAAGCAGCTTTCGGTATAATTGAAAACGATCCACACCTTGAGCATACCTCCAATCAGATTATTAAAAATAATTTACTGCAGCATTATCGAAACAATTTAAAGTACGCAAGCATCGCATAATCATCTCGAAAATTATTTCCTGCTCCCGTTAAAAATATTTTGGGTGTCGTCACAAATAAAATATTTTTGTTGCATATAAATATTTTTTAAATCAAATTTAGTGTAGCAAAAATAATTTTCTTTATCAGAAAATATTTTTGAGTGTAAAAAGTATTTTATGAGTTGATGTTTTAAATTTTTGTTCTAAAATATTATTAAATTCTTTTTACTACTAGTTATATTTGCAAAATAAATTTAAAGGAGATTTTTTATTTTATCTTTTTTCGGTGATGCTCAATTGAACGTTGCTCTTACATTCAATGTTAAACCAGAAGTTGGCGCTTTCATCGAAGAATTATCTCCGATTCAAAATATTTCCGGAACACAACCTCAAAAATCTGCCGACACATTTGCAGAATGGGATACATGGGAAACCATTAACGCAGTTAAAGACGCAATTGAAACCTTCCACACTGTCGAACTCATTGAAGCGGATCATAACGCTTACGAAAAATTAAAAGAATCTAAATGCGATATTGTTTTTAATATTGCCGAGGGATTCAATGGTTTAAGCCGCGAAGCACAAATTCCGGCAATACTAGATATGCTTAACAAACCATACAGCGGTTCCGATCCCTTAACCTTATCAATCTGCTTGGATAAAGCTCGCACAAAAGAAATTTTATCTTACTACAAAATCCCAAATGCCAAATTTTTGGTTATAGATCAGATAGAACAGTTAAATAATATCAAGTTGGACTTTCCGCTGATTGTGAAACCTATCGGTGAAGGATCCAGTAAAGGAATTTATTCTTCCTCGTTTGTAAATAAAAAAAATGAATTGATGCTTGAAGTAGAACGAATATTAAATGAATATAATCAACCGGCATTGATTGAAGAATTTTTACCCGGCAGGGAATTTACCGTCGCTATAATCGGAAACAATGGCAGCGCAGAAGTTCTTCCAATAGTTGAAATAAGTTATAAAGATTTTCCGGAAGATTTTATTCCAATTTACTCTTACGAAGCGAAATGGATTTTAGACACTCGGGAAAAACCATTAAATGTTTTTAGCTGCCCGGCAAAACTTGATCCGTTTCTTGAAAACAGAATTAAAAAAACGGCTTTAAATACTTTTCAAGTGCTTCGCTGCAGAGATTGGGCAAGAATAGATATTCGATTGGACAAAAATAATATTCCAAATATTATTGAGATAAACCCTCTCCCCGGAATTCTTCCTAACCCCGTAGACAATTCATGCTTTCCTAAAGCAGCGCGCACGGTTGGATTGAGTTATACTGAAATGATAAATAAAGTTCTTTACGTTGCCGCAAAAAGATACAACTTGATATGAAAGACAATTCGAAAATATTAATTTGCTACAACTCACCCGTGAGTGTCTTTCCAATTTATAACGGAAAACCCGCAGAAACACAATTTGAAGTGAATGACCTTTCTGAGAGTGCGTTTAGCAAAGAGATAAGCTCAATAAAAAAATCACTGCAAGAATATTTTACCGATGTAAGAACTTTTGCCGTTGATGGAAATGTAGAGAGAAGTATTTCAAAAATAAATCACTACTCCCCCGATGTAATTTTAAACTTTGTTGAATCGGTTGAGGGGATTTCTACGTATGAATATTGCATGGCAGGTCTTTTTGAACTTTTAAAAGTAGAATTTACAGGCAATCAACCTCTGTGTCTTGGCAATTGTTTAAATAAGCAGAGAGCAAAAGACATTTTGCGAGCGCATGATATCAATACACCCAAAGCTCTGGTAATAGACAAATCTGGAAATATCAGTGCAAAATTTTTTACTCTCAAATTCCCGGTGATCTTAAAACTGCTTACTGAAGATGCAAGCATTGGAATCTCCGAGTATTCGGTTGTAAATAATTTCAAAGAGTTAAAAGATCATGTAGACTTTTTGGCCAGCACATATAAACAAAACATAATTGCTGAAAAGTATATAGATGGAAGAGAATTGAATGTCGCGATATTAGGAAACACAGTGCTTCCTATTTCTGAAATAGAATTTGAAGGTTTACCTGACGGACTGCCTAAGATTGTAACTTACGACGGTAAGTGGATAGCTGATAGCGTATATTACGAAAATACAAAACCTAAATGTCCAACTGATCTTGATGCTCGAACAAAAAAAAGAATTGAGACTATCGCACTTCAAGCATTCAATGCATTGGGCTGCAGAGATTATGCGAGGGTAGATATAAGATTAGATGAAAATGGCATACCATTTGTTATCGAGATTAATCCGAATCCTGATATTTCGAGTGATTCCGGATTTACAAGAGCAGCGGCAGCCGATGGTATGAGTCACTCTGAATTACTTTTTAGGATTACAAATTTTGCTTTAAGCCGCAGAATAAATGATACGCAAATTAAAGCGAGCTGATGTTCTTATTATTGAAAAGTTTCTCGGAAAAGTTAAGGCGTTTTCCAAGAGCGAAGTTGAAGTTGCAATGGAATTAGTAAATATCACCGCTAATAATCCAAAGCAAAGCGACTACAATATTTTTGTTTACGAAGACGGTAAAAAAATATTGGGATATTATTGCACAGGTAAAAGACCGATGACCGATGCTGTTTATGATCTTTACTGGATTGTAACAAATCCCGGACATAACAAAAAAGGAATTGGGAAAGGTCTTCTGACACATGCAGAAGAATTTGTTCTTTCAAAGAATGCAAGGTGGCTATTGGCAGAAACTTCATCTAAAGATAGCTATGCCGCAGCAAGAAATTTTTATCTAAGAAATCACTATTCGATCATTGCCGAAATAAATGATTTTTATTCCGTCGGCGACAATCTAATGGTGTTTGGTAAATATCTCAGCAAGTAAAACAATCATAAAGGAAAGTCATGGAACTGTGGCAGCGAATGATAAGAGACAGCGTTCATACTGTTGATGAACTGGTAGAAAAATTCAATATCGACAGAAAGGCGGCTGAAGGTCTTGATGAATTTTTTCAAGCCCGAATAAATCCATATTATCTTAGCTTAATTAAATATCCCGGAGATCCTATCTGGCTTCAATGCGTTCCTGATAAAGCAGAGCTTGAAGACCTTGATTCCGCAGAAGATCCTTTGATGGAAGATGCGATGAGTCCTGTTCCCAACATTACTCATAGATATCCGGATAGAGCTTTGTTTCTTGTAACAAGCCAATGCGGAATTTATTGCCGTTTTTGTACACGCAAGCGTAAGGTTGGCAATTATGAGAAAATTTCGATGAAAGGTCTTGAAAGTGCATTTACTTATTTGGAACAGCATAAAGAAATACGCGACGTTATTGTTTCCGGCGGTGATCCTTTAATGCTTACCGATACAATGCTCGAAAAAATATTACAACGCTTGCGAAGCATGCCTCACATTGAAATAATTCGGATCGGATCTAAAATGCCTTGTGTTCTTCCACATAGAATTACTGATAAATTATGTTCAATGCTTAAAAAATATCATCCGCTTTATATCAATACTCACTTTAATCATCCAAGGGAAATTACACCTGAAAGTTCTAAGGCATGCGAAATGCTTGCCAATGCTGGAATTCCCGTTGGTAACCAAATGGTATTAATGAAAGGTGTAAATGATGATCCTGCGACGGTTAAGGAACTAATGCAAAAACTTCTGCGCATCAGAGTTCGACCATACTATATGTACATGGCTGATGAGACAAAAGGAGCAAATCATTTCCGTACTTCAATTGAGACCGGCTTAAACATTATAGAAAACTTACGCGGGCATACAAGCGGATTAGCAATCCCTCATTTTGTAATTGATGCTCCCGGAGGCGGTGGTAAAATCCCGCTTCTTCCAAATTATGTTCTTCATTATGATGAAGACAAAATTGTTTTGAGAAATTATCAGAACAAGGTTTACGCTTACAAAAATTATAAGGATAAAAATAATCCCGTCAAGAAAAACGGTAAAGCTGAAAAAATTCCTTCAAATGGAAAAAATGGTAAATCTAAGATTAAGGTGCCTGAGAAGATAAATATCAAGCTCCCCATTTTAGAAGAAGTTGAAAACTAATAAGAACGCCCCTTAAATGGGGCGTTTGAATTTTTAATATCTCTATAAATTATTCACCTTATCATTTTGCAGAAAAAATAATATTAACCAAATCCTCTTCTAAACTCTTACGAGGTGATTCTACAATTCTCCCAACCTCAATATCTTCTTTGTAAAGAATAATTGTTGGAAAAAGCTCTACCTTCAAATAATTAATATCACAATCTCCAGCTTTTTTATTACGATCGACTGCGAACAATTGCATTTTGTTTTCCTGATAATTTAGAAAATCTAAAATCTTCAACATCCGCGGGATTTGTTCTCTGCTATCGCTGCACCACGTTCCGAGTACAATTGTTAAATTTATTTGGTGAATATCATCTACGATTAGATTTATCGCAGTTGTATCGACATTATAATTTCCATATTCATTGTCAAACCATGATGAGAAACTTGTATCACTAAAAGCATTACGATCGAACAATCCTATAAGCATTGGTTTAGATGTTTCTTCATCTACTGTAATTTGATTTTCAATTTGTGCCGATGAAAGAGCTGAAAGGAGAATTGGCAAAATCAATATTAGAAAATATTTCATTATAACTCGGGATTATTCCCCGATCTTTTTCTCAAGTCAATTCCCCAAAGAAGCTTGTCTCTTAAAGTTTCAAAGTAGCTTGTGAGAGAAGTGCGGACCAATTTTAACGATCGCTCACTTTTTGTGATTTTAATTTTTAACGGCGGAGGAAATGCAAAAACCCGCTGACCATCGCAGTTAACCAAAATTTCCTTATGAAGTGAATCTGCTTTAATTAATATTTCTTGATTGCTTGGCAAAACGATTGGTCGAACAGTCAAGCTGTGAGGCGATATTGGACTTAAAGTTATTGCATCGGTAAGCGGGCTCACAATCGGTCCTCCAATTGACAACGAATAACCGGTTGAGCCAGTCGGAGTTGCAATTACAATTCCATCTGCAGAAAAAGTTGTTACATATTCGCCATTAACTACCAACTCGAGCTCTATCATTTTAGGCCAGCCGCCTTTATCAATTACAATATCATTTATTGCAAAAAGACGTTCAACTTTATGCCCGATAATTTCTGCAGTAATTAAAATTCTTTCTTCAATTTTAATCGAGTTGTTTTTAATTTCATCAATCAGAATATCAATTTGATTAATGTTTGCTTCGGCAAGAAAACCCAGCTTACCGTAATTAATTCCCAGAACAGGTTTATCATAAAACTGCGCTTTAAATGCAGATGTAAGCATTGTTCCATCACCGCCGATTGAAATTATTAGATCGCTATTTTTGCAAAGCTTATCATCCGAAACAAAACTGCTTTTTTTAATTTCTTTTGTGATTATTTCTTTTTGCTTTAAGAGAGAATTGCTTAGAAGAAAATAAAAATTGTTTTTTTGCAGTTTCTTGATCAGCTCTGAAACAACAAGGTTAACATTTTCCTTGGTTGTGTTTGCAATTATGCCGATGGTTTTGTATTGAGTTTTGGTTTTCATAATAAACTTAAATCGTTCTATCAGAACAAATCATACTATTTATCCGACGGTTGTTCGGACTTACTTTCTCCAGCTTTTTTATCTTTACTCACTTCATCAACATAGTTAAGCTTTAAATCCTTAATAACTTCATTTAAAAATTTGTCCTCATACTCCGAGAGATTTCCTTTTGTTTTAGCAGCAATCATATCAAGCGTATCAATAGACATCTTAGCAAATTCAAGGTTGCGGTCAATCTTGTCGGTTACGGGATTTTTGAGCTTTCCCATTGACATCATCGCTAACTGCTGGTTCTGCAAAACCAATTGCATAAATAAAAGTTCGTTGGAATTATTTTTATCCATTTTTAATCAATCCTTATTTTTTAGCTCCCAAAATTTACAATATTTTGTAAAAACATACGACGATGAAAACACTGCAAGAATGAATCCTTGAATTCCATCCAGGAATCCAAGTTTTAGAAAATACATTTTTATGAACATTACAATCGGGCGAAGTAGAAGATCAACTACTGAAAATGACTTGCCACTTTTGAACAATTCCTCAGCGGCTAGTGTTGTGTAGGAATTAAACTTTTGGAAATAGTGATGAATGCTTGGATCAGTGTAATGCTCAAGATCGGAATCAAGCTCTCCCGTTTCACCTTTAACGAGCAGATGTTCATGCACATCGTTTTCACTAAACTTAACATCGTGCTTATTGAAAAGTCTTGTGACTCTCCCCGGATACCAGCCGCTGTGCTTTATCCATCTTCCAAGAAAAAATGCTTTGCGTGGAATTGAATAGGCGGTAAAAACTGGCGATGATGTTTTAAATCCGAATAGTTCTTTTGCTAATTCTTTCGTAACAACTTCGTCAGCATCAATCCATAAAATCCAGTCGTTTGAACAAAGGGAAACTCCATACTGCTTCGTCTTAGCATAACCCATCCATTTAACTATTTTACATTTTACATTGGAATACGATTTAACGATGTCTAAAGTTTTGTCTGATGATTCTTCATCAACAAGCACAATTATTTCATCAACACTTTCGAGCAAGCTTTCGATACATCTTGCAATGTTGGTTTCTTCGTTTTTTGCTATGGTAATAGAAGAGATTCTCATTATTGGTTTAAAATATTTTCTACCAAACTCTTTACTTCTAGTGGAGATATTTTATCCACGGAATCCCCTTTTCTAGGCAGGAAATCCTTGGGGAAAATATAATGTGCCTTATCAAAAATATGCTTTGGATACGGGTTAAACCTTCCATAATAAAAACCATTTGCTATGCAGATAAATGGAGTATCGACCGCAGCAGCAAAATGAACTGCACTTGTATCATTCGAGATCAATAATTTTGCATCTGCTATAAGCTTTGCAAGTTCGGTCAACGTGCAGCCAAAATAATTAATAAATCTTTCCCGAAAAGCATTTATAACAACTTTTTCAAATAAGTAATTCTCCTGCTTTGAACCAGAGAGTACAATATCAAATTGATAGTTAGTCATTATAAATTCAGCAACTTCTTTAAATTTATCACTCGCCCATCTTCTACTCTCTTCACTCACCCCAGGAATAATAACGACATATTTGTTGTTAATGTTCTCCAGGTTAGGAAGATTCGAAGTGATTATAAAAGGACTTCGAGCATCAGGTTCTTTTTCTAAAATATTTTTAAAGTATTCTTTATTTATTTCGAACTCGAAAAGATTTTCATTAATCACGGGAATTAGTTTAGTATAGTATCTGTCGGACAAAAGATTCCTCTTCCATTTTGCATGAGGTTCGGGTGAACCTGAACTTCCAATTCTCTCTTTTGCATTCGAAATTTTAATTATTGAGTCTCCAAATAATATTTCTCTTGAGTAAGTGGCCTCTATTGCGGCTTCAAATCCACGATTATATATATTTTTTAACACCTGATATTTGTACAAGATATCATTGGCAAATTTATTACGGTCAATCCAAATAAATTCATCAATGAATTTTGAATCGAAATTTTCGGATAGTTCCTGCCAAATCATGTTGCCACAAAGCGTAAGTGTACAGCCTTTATATTTATCACTTTTCCGAATCGCTTCTATAAAATTCCTGAACAGAATGTAATCACCTATTGCGTCAAGGCGGATAAGTAATAGTGTTTTTGGAGTTATTTCATGTTT
>Ga0209520_10000790_pt1 | contig 17813 bp, 11 predicted proteins | sample Rifsed16ft1_FD_184009 | JGI IMG/M metagenome (GOLD analysis project Ga0209520, IMG submission 184009) | Soil microbial communities from Rifle, Colorado, USA - sediment 16ft 1 (version 2) | ecosystem: Environmental > Terrestrial > Deep subsurface > Rock core/Sediment | place: Rifle, Colorado...
GATCCTCCAGATATTTTCCCAGCTCGAGATACTTCCCTTCGACAATCAGGTCGGCGGAGATCTGTCCGTGCTGGACCGGGTCAGGCCCTTTGGGGGTGAACGAGGCGATCCGAACGCCCAGGCGCTTGCTCGGGCGAGAGATCTCCCCGAAGAGCGTGGAGACGCCGCCGGGTGGCAGCAAGCGGGCCCGGATCTTCTCCAAGCGGGTCCGGGCCTCTTCCAGGCCCTCTCTCCCCTTCGGGATTGCCTTCAGGGCCTCCGTGATCTTCTGGTTTTCACGCGAGAGCCGCGCGGCCTCCGCGGCGAGACGCGCCCGCTCTGTGGCGGTGGGACCCAGGAGGAAGAGGTACATGGCGACCGCCGCCAGCGCCAGCCCACCCAGGATCACCATTTCTCGCTTGCTGAGGTTCATCGTCATTTCCACGCCACGACGAGGTCAAAGACCAGGGTCCGCTGCGGATACCCCGACTGTTCCTGCGAGGATCCGAGCTGGACCGTCCCGAAGTAGGGGGATTCGGAGAGGCCAGCCATGAACTCGGAGAGCGCAACCTCCGGCGGATCCGCGTCCGCGAAGACCAGGCCCTTCACCTTGAGACCTCGAACCCCGTCCGCTTCGAGCGCGGTGAGACTGACCGTCGGAGGGGTGACGCTGCTCAGGACCTTGAGCGCGCCCAGCCAGCGGCGGCTAAAGGCTACCGGCTCCTCATAGATACTCAGCGCGGGGGAGAGGGAGGCCCCTATCTGCTGGAAACGGCGGATTTCCTCGCTCGCAGAGCTCACGCGCTCCCAGGCGGCCTGCTGCTCGACCAGCTCCCGCTGCTTGTATCGCACGCTGACCAGCTCGAATCCCGTCCAGACGGCCGTCCCGAGGAAGAGGGCCGCGACCGCAGCTCTCAGGCCGGTCCGGAGGACCTTCCTTTGCTTGCCGTAGCGGACCTCGCGGGGCAGCAGGTTCACCTTTGACGCATCAAAGATAATCCCCGCAGCGGCCGCGAGGGTTGAGGGCAGCGCCTCGTTCTTGCCCATGGGGAGGACGGCATTCAGATTCACCGGCTCCACGGGGATGCCGATGGCTTCACTCAGGGCGGATTGGACCCGCTCGAGGTCCTGGACGGACCCGGCGACCAAGAGACGCTGAATCTTCTCGCCCGAGAATCGCTCCTGATAATAGGCGAGGGAGAGCCAGATCTCGTCGATGAGGCGGGGGAGCGACCCCTTGGCTGCTGCGTCCGCCTTTTGGCTGGGGCCTTCCTCGGCGGTCAGCGTGCGGACGAGATGCAGGTCGCGGCCGTGAAAGAAGATCAGGGTGGCCAGATGGGGGCGAAGATCGAGGAAGAGGATCGTCTCCTTTCCCTTGACCGGCAAGGCCTGGAGGAGCCCACTGAGGGCGAGCGGGAGGAGGCTGACCTGGACCAAGTTGAGCCCGGCCGCTTGAAGAATGTCCAGCGACTCGTTGAGGGTCGAACGCCTGACGGCGGCCACCAGGACCGTCTGCTGATCCTGGTCCCCCGGCTTTGCGCCAAGAGCATGGTGGTCCAGGACCGCATCCGCGAGGGGAAATGGCATCGCCCGCACGACGGACCACCGCACCGCATTGGGGAGCTCCTTGGCGGGAAGGGGCGGGAGGTCGAGCGGCAGGGTCACCGTCGAAGGTCCGGAGAGGAGGAGACGCGTCTCTTTCGCCGTGATCCCCTGGCTCGTGAGCAGCTTCTGAAGGCCCTCGGTTGCGGCCTGGCGATAGGACCTTCCATTGGAGCGATCCACCATGGCGGCGCCCCACTTGACGAAAGGCCCCTGCGTTGAGGGGCTGACCTCAAGGACCCGAATCGCGGTCGGGTCCAGGTCCACCACGAGGAAAGGCTTTGACCAGCGATCCTGCTTGACCGGCGTCTGAACCATGATCGGTTTGTGAATGCCTCGCAGTTCTGCTAGGGATTTTGCGGACTTGTCCCCTGATCCTGGCACTCGAAATAAGATGTAGCAAATTAGGTGCCAAGGTGAGGCTGCGGGCGCCGACAGGCGAGCGGCCAGTGTTGAGGGCTAAAGGGATGAGTGCTGAGGGCTGAGGTCTGAGCGTCATCGGTCTCCGGTCATCGGAGTATTGACGCTCACTCCTCAGTCCTCGGGGCTGCCTAGTACACCTCGCGCCAGTTCATCAGAGGGACAGATCCCTGCCCTTCGTTATCGCGGACGCCAGGAAAGCACCTTCAGCGCGCCGCCCACGCCGCCGAGCTGTTCCACGTATTGCTTGATGGCAGCACAGTTGTAGTTCACCGTGGCCCCACTCCATACGCCCACTTCTGTGTCCTCAGATCCTGATGGAGGCCCATTGTCCGCCGCCAAAAGAGCGCCGTGGAGGACTTGACTGCCGGTGCCCTCTATCGACATTTCTGCCCCACCATAGGCCACGATCAACCCATGGAATTCAAAGGACGTTTTCAAATTCACCCGGCCGACCATGATCAGGATCCCATACCCCGTGAAGGAAGCGCCTCCGTTAGTGCTGGTACTTGTCGGGTCCCACACCGTGATCTGCGGATTCGCCGCTGTTCCCAAAGTAGCCGGCGGAGTATTTGCTGTGATTGTGACCGCGGCAGGGTCATTCATCCACCCTTCGATCATGGCTACCACGGCATTCGGATCGTTCCATATCGGGTTATCGAGAGCGGAGTCGTAGGCGCGCTCGGGTGGCGTTCCTGTGAGCGTACCGGGGCCATCTCCGATGAACGTCGTACCCCTGTGAAAGGCGCCAGTCTGGTTTCCACACGTCCCTGACTCGTCAAGACCGCTGATAGTCCCACCGCCGTAATCCAGGTCATTCCACCCGTTGCTCACCTGCACCACGGCCCCAGGAATCGTGGGGATGGAGGAGGTTTTTTGCAGAACCGTCTCGACAATCTGCGTGCTGTTCCGGAAGGCGGCCGTCGAGGTCAGCACGATGATATCGTCGTCGTCGACGGTGGCCGATCCGAGCAAATCGGCCGGAATGGTGCCTCGGGGAAAGCCGTTGGCCGCGATATTGTTCGTGACTTGCACCGCATAGTTTCCGCCGGCCAGATTCACGGCGTTGCCCCCCGCAAAGACGGGCGTCCCGTTCAGGACCGCCGACAGGTCCAAAGCCTCCAGGCTCTTCTTGGCGTGCTGAACCCCCGCCTCGGCCAGGTAGAAGGCTCTCGCCGTATTGACTTCGTTCGAGGCGATGGTCTTCTCCGTCATGGAGGCCGTCATGAAGTGGCCCCCCAGGAGCAGCAGGAGGGCGGACACGAGAAGCGCAACGACTAACGCGATACCGCGCTCATCCCGCACAGGGTCCAGCGCCCAGGGCAGTGTGATCCTCATTTTCTTGTTTGTGATCCCCATCTTGATCCTCCTCATGATGAAATCACCTCGCGAAAAGTTTCCTACAGGTTTCGTAACCTGACGTCCATAATCAGCGGGAACGTCTCCGGCTTGCCCCCCGCGGGTGCCTGCGTCGTCAGTCCGACGGTGATCCGCCGGATACCCGCCAGGATGGCCGTGGGATTGTCGTTCCCATCAAAGTATGCGAAGGTGAGCGCGGTCACCCCATCGGCTAGTTGATCCGGAGCAGGCGCCGGAAAGGCCCCCCCGATCCAAGAGGAGAAATCCCGGATCACCTGCGTCCCCTGGAGGCGGTACGTCACCTGATCGGTGACGTTGTCCCCGTCCACATCACCGATGAAGGTGACGGTATTTGGATTCGCCGCCTGCACGGCGGTGGTCGGCAAAAGCGTGATCGCGTTCGACGGATCGTAGCCCGCCGTGCGGATCTCGTTCGCCATCATCCCCATGGCGACCCGCGCGGTCTGTTGCACCTCGGCCTTGGTCTCGCCCCAGGTCACGGTCTTCTGGCCCGATTCAAACGACGTATAGACCGCGAACAGGACGATCACGAATATCGATGACATGATCAGGACTTCCAGTAACGTAAACCCGTTGTGATTCTCCCCGGCTTTCATCGTGTCCTCATTCCGCGATCAAACTCAGGATCTGCACGCTTCGCCTGACAGGTGTGGCCACCGTCACCGTCACCTGTTTGACCCCATTGATGGGCGTGTTGTCCGCGATGCTCGTGGTCCGCGTGTACCCGGCATAATTCCCGGCCAAGTTCTCCGTCGTCGTCCCAGCGGCCATCGGGGCGGCGGTGTAGGGCTGGTTCCTGAGCCACTCCAGCCGCTGCTTCGCCAACGTCATAGCCACCGTCTCCTCGCCGCTCCAATCGACGGTGCGATAGGCCGTAGGAAACAAGCCGGCGATCCCCACAAGGGCCACGGCGACGATCGCGGCCGCGAACAGGACCTCAATGGCTGTGAACCCCCGCGTGTTCCTCATTAGCTCCTCTTCCTCCGTTCTGGTCCTCACCGAGCCCTCTCCTAGGCCTCGTCTGCCTGTCCCTATCTCATGTCTCCCATGTCACCTATCATCGGGCTATAGGCTGCATTCCTCATGCCAGGGCACCAGTTCCCCCCCGGCTGGCTCCCTAACCGGGCTAGCCAGCCCCTCGGCCCCTGTTTTCCGTGGGATAGAGGCTATCCCCCTGCAGGATCCAAGCCAGCACTCATGGCCACTTAGCCCTCTCCTGTCCGGAAATCGGGCGCTCCCTAATACACTTCGCGCCAGTTGATCAGATGGAGACCTTTCGTCGGCCGCCCGGGCCCGAAGACCGCATAGCTTCCGCTGCTCTGTTTCACCGCGAGGTAGCCGGTCCCGGAGGGGAAGGTGACGTTGCTAATCGTCCAGATCCCCACGGTGCCGGACGACCCCGAGGCGCTCGTCGTATACGGGCTGCCGCTTACCTGTGCCCCGTTCTGATCGTAGACATAGAGGGTCACCGTCGCGCCCCCATCGGCCCGCCCCTTCACCGTCTTATCGACCAGCGTGTCGATCACCGGCCCGATGAATCTCGACCCGGCGGTCCCCGGTATCGTCGAGATCGTGGTGCCGCTCGCCAAGCCATCAATCCGGACCCGGCCGCTCCCGCCCGCACCCCCGCTTGCACTGCCGGTGCCGGTCCCAGCCGCACCGCCAGCCGTGGTCAGGGTGCCGGTGGCCGTGATCGTTCCCGATTGAAGCAACATGCTTCCGCCGCTCCCTCCTCCTCCTCCACCACTACCGTTGCCTCCCGAGGTATACCCGGTGCCGCCATTGCCCCCTTGGGCGGTGATCGTACCGCTCACGGTGACGGAGCCGGTGGCGTAGATCAGGACCACACCGCCCCCGCCGGCCCCACCACCACCGCGACCGGCGATGTCAGAGTCTGGTCCTCCACCGCCCCCGCCGGAGCCACCCATGAGGGGGACGAGCTGGGCGTTGCCGGTGGTGTTCCCCCCGAAGCCGGCATCGGGGGTGTTGGGTCCGCGCGTCCCGGCCGTCGAAAAGCCCCCGCCCCCGCCCCCGCCTGCGGTCGTCCCGGGCGCGCCCCCGCCGCCGCCGCCTTGACCACCCGCCGCATTATCGGTAAACGCGCCTGCGCCGCCAGTTCCGAGAGGGTTGCCGGTGCCACCCCCACCACCACCGCCGGCAGCGAGACCAGTATCCGCCCCACCACCGCCCCCGCCCGTGGCGCCGCCGAGGCCTGTTCCTCCATCCCCGCCGGTTGCGCCGGACGCCCCGCTCCCCACCGCGCCAGACCCAGTCCCGCCGGCCGCTCCCGTCCCCGTGGCTTTATTGCCGCCACCCCCGCCACCACTGAAGCCCGCGCCGCCCGGCGCGGCCGTTGCGCCGCCGGGAGCAGGCTTGATCGAGACACCACCAATGGCCCATTTGTCCGTCCCGCTCCATGACCACGACATCGTGACGGAGGCCGCGCCCGCCTCGGTGCTGCCGCCACCGTTCGCCGACCCCGGGCCCTGGAACAGATCCCAGCGCTCTGTCTGACCTGCGCCGGGAACGAAATCGACGTCGGCGGTCTTTTGCAGGACCAGCGTGTCAAACACGAGCTCGCCTGCTGCAGAGGTGACCGCAACGGACGCGCTGGTGCTCTCGCCCAGTGCCGGGGCGAACGTCCCCAGGGGAGTGGTCTGGTGGACACCCGTGAAGGTCATTACCCCCACCGTCGCACTTTGGGGCACCGCGCTGAGGTTCACGACGACGTTATTTGCGCCCGTGGCCGGCGCAACCAGGCGCCAGATCTCGATGCGCCCCTCGCTATCGGAGGTTGCTTGCGCACCCACGAGGCTCAGGCCGACCCCGTTGTAGGTGATCGAGCTGACCGTTGGCGCTCCTGTACTTTCCCTGACGATCGAAACGCCCACCAGCATCAGGCGATTCGTCCCAGACGTGGTGTGAGAGATGGTGAGGCTTGAAGCAGTCGTTACACCAGTAGAAACGGCGTCTATGGCCACGCTGCCGCTGCCACAACCGGTCTCGGTCATGCCGCCCCCGCCCCCTCCACCGCCACCGGGTCCCCCACTTCCGGCGTCGCCGCCCGCACAGCTCGCCGCGGCGTTCATACCATTCTGACCCTTCATATCGACCGTCCCGGCGATATTGACATCCCCCTTCACCAGAATCACGGCGGGGAGGTAGCCCTGATTCCCTGCTGTGCCTGTGTCCGTGTCGGTGGTGTCAATGGTGAGCGTGCGGCCGCTACCGACCGTGAGTCCACCCAGCACCTTTGTCCCTCGCTTCGTGCGCCCACTGATGCTGCCGTCGCTCGAGGTGAGGTTCGGGTCAGGGGCGGGGATCACGATATCGAAGGTCTGGCTGAGCGTCGTCCCATCGACGGTCACGGTGATTCCCGTCTTGGGGCGGGCATCCGGCTTGACGAAGAACATCGTGCTCAGGACGGTGCCGTTCTGGGTCACCACGGCACCGGTGGCATCGGTGACGATAGAGGGCCCGACGACGATATCGGTGCTGCTCGTGGTGACCGTCGGCGCCGAACAGAAGCTGCCCACGAACGTCACCGGCACGTTTATCCCCGCCGCCGCCGCATCCGGGCTGTAGTAGCTCACCGAGGCGCCCGGCCCCCCCTCGGTGCCGTAGGTGATGAAGACATCGGTCATCGACTTGTGCTGCGCACTGATCCAGGCGGCCGAGCGGGCGACATTGGAGACGCGGGCCTCGTCGATGATGCCGTCGAAGGGCTGGGTGCCGTTGTTCTTTGACCCGATGTTAAACGGGGCCGTGCCGTTAAAGACCGAGCCGCCGGCTGTGGCTAAAGTCTTATTCCACGATCCGTTGAGGTAGAGGTCCATGGTGGGGCTGTTATAGGTCCCGACGACGTAGTACCAGGTCCCGGCGACGGATGTGCCCGTTTGGTTCACAATATTGTCAGTGCTCCCGTCGAACGAGTTTGTCACGGTGAACCTATCGCTGCTGAAGCGTATCTTGTACGAAATGTTGGGGGATACCTCTTTGCTCAGAATGACTTTATTCGTAGTCACCTCGTCGCCCTTGGCCCAGGCCTCCAGGGTGAACTGCGTGCCCAGCTCGAGGCCGACCGCCGCCCCATCGCTGAGCGTGAGATAGTCCGTGGGAACGAAATCCGCCGCACTCCCGATTTTCCCGGTCGCCGCGGCCACATTGGTGGGGTCGGTGACGTCATTGTTGTTACAGGTGGAATCCTGACGGGTGGTGTTGCTGGCCTCCCCCAGATGCCACACGCCCGCGTAGCCATTGCTCCACACGGCTCCGGGATCCTGCCCGTCCGGCGCGGTGGCGTTGCCGTAGTACATCCAGATGTGGTCCGTCGTGGATGAGGCGTCGATCTGCGGCACCTTGACCCAGACGTACGACGTACCGCTCTCGTCCCACTTCTCGATCTCGTGGGCGAGCAGGGTGACGCCGTCGCTGTCGGTGAAGCGGAGGTCCTGGCCGGAATTCTGGGTCTGGCCGTAGTCGATCCGGCTGCTGTTGAGGACGACGAGGACCGGGAAGTTCACCAGGTTCTCCGCCTGGGCCGCGTTGTTAAAAGTGAGCTTCCGCCGCTTCTGCCAGCTACAGGGGGCAAAGGGCGCGGGCGGCGGGCAAGTGACCGCCTCCTGGCTGCCATAGGTGATGAAGGCATCCGTCATGGACAAGTACTGTGCCTTGATCCAGTCGGCCGAGCGGGCCACGCTCTCGACCCGGACTTCGTCACCCTGGCCTTTGAAGTCCCATTGGCCGGCATTGTTACTGCCGATCCGTGGGATATTTGCTGAGGAGAGTGAGCCTAATCCCGTGATAGCCGTTCCCGGCGCCGCCACCTCAACCCCGTTGACATACGCTTTGAGTCGACCCGCGCTTCGATCCACGACGGCCATGAGATGGGTCCACGCGTTGAAAATCGGCGTCGAGCTGAACGTAACGGTTGGAACCGTGACCCCATCGGACAGCCCTGCCTTCCACGCATTATTGCCCAGCTCCATGTCGTAGCCCACCTGGGAGGTAGAAGACCCGCCCTTATGCCACGGCATATCAAAGTCGCTGGAATTGCCCGGCGGGTTAGGGACATAGACCCACACTGAGTACGCGAAAGAGTTGGTCCCAAAATCCAAACTGTTATTGTCTGGTGTGGAGACCAGGTCATCCACCCCATCAAAGTCTAAACTCCCATCCACCTTTCCGGCCACCTGATCGCCGCTCGTCATAGAGCCAGCGGAGGTCCCGTGATTCGCATTGGAAGTGCTGTCCTTGATCTGGGGAGCGGTGCCAGAAGGGTCTTCTCTGAGGTGCCACACCCCCGCGTAGCCATTGCTCCACACGGCGGTGGGGTTCTGGCCGTCGGGGGCGAGCGGGTTGCCGTAGAACATCCAGATGTGGTCGGTGCTGGAGGAGCCATCGGTCTGCGGCACCTTGACCCACACGTACGAGGTGCCGGTCTCGTCCCATTTCTCGATCTCATGGGCGAGCAGGGTGGTGCCGTCGCTGTCGGTGAAGCGGAGGTCCTGCCCGGCATTCTGGGTCTGGCTGTAATCGATGCGGCTACTATTAAGGACCACCAACACCGGGACATTGACCAGGTTTTCCAGTTGCCCCGCGTTGTTGAAGGTGAGCTTCCGCTTGAAATCCCAGTCGCACGGAAACGATTGCCCCGGGCAGGCAGCGCGGGCAGGGGAGGCCCAGGCGAGCGCAAGGAGCAATAGGCAGGCTCCGACCCCCCACCGGGTGAGCCGGCGCCAGGACTGCGCTGTCACACTCGCCTGTGCGATCATTCTATGCATGGCATTGACCAGGAGTAGCATTCCTCGTGCCAATGCCCCGGTTTTTCCTAGTTGGCTCCCTAACCGGGGGAGCCAGCTCCTAGAGGCCCTGCTTTCCGTGGGATAGAGGCTATCTCCATGAGGATCCAAGCTAGTGCTCATGGCCACTTAGCCCTCTCCTGTCCGGAAATCGGTCGGGGGGTGCAGTGGGGGAGCCTAGCGATGAGGACTGAGGACGGTTCGACTATGCTCACCGCCCTGAGCTTGTCGAAGGGCTGAGGACTGAGGTCCTTCCTAGTACACCTCGCGCCAGTTGATCAGATGGAGACCTTTCGTCGGCCGCCCGGGGCCGAAGACCGCATAGCTTCCGCTGCTCTGTTTCACCGCGAGGTAGCCGGTGCCCGACGGGAAAGTGACGTTGCTAATCGTCCAGGTCCCCACCGTGCCCGAGGACCCCGAGGCGCTCGTCGTATACGGGCTGCCACTCACCTGCGCCCCGGTCTGATCGTAGACGTACAGGGTCACGGTCGCGCCTCCATCGGCCCGCCCGGTGACATTCGTCCCGACGAGCTTGTCGATCACCGGCCCGATGAATTTCGACCCGGCCGTCCCGGGGACCGTCGCACTAGCCGCCAGGCCATCGATCCGGATCCGGCCACTGCCACCCGCGCCCCCCGCGGCACCGGTTCCGCCCGTTCCCCCGGCGGTCATCAGAGTTGGGCTACCGCTCATCGTCACCGTGCCCGAATGAAGGAAGATGCCACCCCCGCTCCCCCCGCCGCCTCCACCACTGCTCCCGCCCGATGTATAGCCGTTCCCACCGTTGCCGCCCGCTGCTGTGATCGTGCCGCTCACGGTGACGGAACCGGTCGCATAGATCAAGACAGCTCCAGCACCACCACCTCCGCCTCCACCGCGGTGCGCAGAGGTGATGTCCACATCCGAACCCCCACCTGCTCCACCCGAGCCGCCGGCCAGGGGGACCAGTTGTGCGGTGCCATGGACGTCCCCCCCGTAGCCCGCATCGACGTCCGTGCTCCCGCGCGCACCAGCCGTTGCGAAGCCACCCCCAGCGCCTCCCCCTGGGGTTGCATCGGACGCCCCGCCCCCCCCGCCGCCTTTACCGCCCAAAGCCCCATCGGTGGACGCGCCGCTGCCGCCGGTGCCAAAGGGGTCGCCCGTGCCACCACCACCACCATCGCCACCAGCGACCTGAGTATTTGCCCCGCCGCCGCCCCCGCCGGTGGCTCCAGCCAAGGCTGTCCCGCCATCGCCGCCGGTCGTACCTGAGGCCGCGCTACCCGCTGCGTTCGTGCCGTCTCCGCCAGCGCCGCCGGTTCCCGTCCCTTTGCTCCCGCCGCCTCCGCCCCCGCTGAACCCCGCACCGCTCGATGCGGCCGTTGAGCCCCCGCTCGAGCCATAGTCCACATGAAGCAACGCGGCTTGAGTCGAGCTATTCTCATACGTTTTGGCGTCCCGGTCCCCAGAGCCGCTGACGATGATGACCAGACTGTTACCACTCGCCCAGCCGGTGCGATCGACGATCTCTTGGATGATGGCAGAGAGATTCGGCGCCTGGTAGGCGACACCTATATTCCAGGTCGGCACGTTGCTCCACGTGACCGACGCCGAGGTCTTGGGCCGGCTGGTGATATTGTTGGTCGCCGTGGTAAAGGTGGGCGCATTGTCACTCGCTTGGCCCTCAAATGTCAGGCTGGTCGTCCCCGACTTGGTCTCCGTAGCGGTGAATTCGACATAGGCGTTGGTGATGGTGGCCCCCTGGGGGATCGTGATATTTTGAAAGCGGATGCCGACTGTAAAAACAGGGGTGGCACCGTCGACCATATCTAAGTCATCGCTGTCCGCAATATTCACCGCGCCGGTCGACAGCCTTTCCTCGGCGTCATCGCTGCCGGTGGAGACCCGGACATTGATCGTGCCGCTGCCCCCGCTGCAGGTTGCGTCTTTCACGCCGCCCCCGCCCCCGCCGCCGCCGCCGGGACCACCGCTCCCCCCAACGCCGCCCGTGCAGTTCGACCCCCCATTGGTACCATTCTGCCCCTTCAGATCCACCGTCCCGGCGATATTGACATCCCCCTTCACCAGAATCACGGCGGGGAGGTAGCCCTGATTGCCGGCCGTCGCCCCATCGGTGTCGGCTTTGCTGATGGTCAGGGTCGCGCCAGAACCGACGGTCAGCCCCCCGAGGACATTGGTCCCGCGCTTTGTCCGCCCCCATAGAGAGGACGTCCCCGAGGTGACGTTGGGGTCGGGGGCGGGGATCACGAGGTCGAAGGTTTGTGTGAGTGCCTGGCCGTCGATACTGACCGTGATGCCGGTCTTGGGCCGGGCGTCGGGCTTGACGAAGAACATGGTGCTTAGCACCTTCCCGTTTTGGGTCACCACGGCGCCGGTGGCATCGGTGACGATAGAGGGCCCGACGACGATATCGGTGCTGCTCGTGGTCACGGCCGGCGAGGCCCCGCAGAAGCTCCCTACAAACGTCACCGGCACGTGCATGCCGGCCGCGGCCGCATCCGGAGTGAAATAGCTCACCGCGGTGAGGGTCTGCGACTCCTCGGTGCCGAATGTGATGAAGACGTCGGTCATGGACTTGTGCTGGGCGCTGATCCAGGCGGCGGAGCGGGCGACGCTGGAGACGCGCGCCTCGTCGATGATGCCGTCGAATGGCTGGGTGCCGTTGTTCTTGGACCCGATGTTAAACGGGGCCGTGCCGTTAAAGACCGAGCCGCCGGCTGTGGCTAAAGACGAATTCAGCGCTCCGTTCAGGTACAGGTACATGGTTGGGCTGTTATAGGTCCCGACGACGTAGTACCAGGTCCCGGCGACGGATGTGCCCGTTTGGTTCTTAATATTGTCAGTGGTCCCGTCGAGCGACGTCACCATGGTGAACCTATCGCTGCTGAAGCGTAACTTGTACGAATTGTTGGGGACTGCCCCCTCTTTGCTCAGAAAGGTTTTATTCGTAGTCACCTCGTCGCCCTTGGCCCACGCCTCCAGGGTCAACTGCGTGCCCAGATCGAGCCCGGTCTGCGCGGCATCGCTGATGGTGAGATAGTCCGTGGGCACGAAATCCGCCGCCCCCCCGACTTTCCCGGTCGCCGCCGCCACATTGGTGGGGTCGGTGACGTCATTGTTGTTACAGGTGGAATCCTGGCGGGTCGTGTTGCTGGCCTCGCCCAGATGCCACACGCCCACATAGCCATTGTTCCACACCGTTCCGGGATCCTGCCCATCCGCCGCGGTCGCGTTGCCGTAGTACATCCAGATGTAATCCGTGGTCGAGGAGGCGTCGATCTGCGGCACCTTGACCCAGACATACGAGGTGCCGGCCTCGTCCCACTTCTCGATCTCATGGGCGAGCAGGGTGACGCCGTCGCTGTCGGTGAAGCGGAGGTCCTGGCCGGAATTCTGGGTCTGGCCGTAGTCGATCCGGCTGCTGTTGAGGACCACGAGGACCGGGAAGTTCACCAGGTTCTCCGCCTGGGCCGCATTGTTAAAGGTGAGCTTCCGCCGGCGCGACCAGTTGCAGGGGGTAAAGGTGGGGGGGGCGCAGCTCACCGCCTCTTGACTGCCATAGGTGATGAAGGCATCCGTCATGGAGAGGTACTGCGCCTTGATCCAGTTGGCCGAGCGGGCCACATTGGAAACCCGCAGCTCATCGAGGAGGCCGTCGTAATATTGATTATATGATGCGCTAGTTCCCACAAACGTTCTACCCATGACTCCGGCTATTGTCCCAGATAAATGGGCGCTGATAGCGCTATTAACATTCTCAACGCCATTTAGATATATCCTGAAGGTACTAGCTTCCTGAACTGCCACAGCATGTACCCACTGGTTATGTGAAATAGTGGACAGTGTTGCTACTATAGTATTATTCTCTGTAGCGGTATCCCATCTAGCTGTAACCTTGTCGGAATTCGGCAAATAGAATCGAAAGTCATAAGAATGAGTGCCGCCTGTTTCCTCCCATGACAAAAAAGATCCAGCGGAATCATAAGGATTAACAGTGTCAGTGTTTTGCGTTCCATGACTATAAAACCATACAGAAATTGTGTGCTGACTCGTGGGGCCAACCAGCCCACTCACATAATCATCGGTCCCATCAAGATCCAAGCTCCCGGCTATCTTGCCCGGGACCTGGTCGGCAGAGGTCATCGCCCCCCCGGATGTTCCATGCTTCGCACTAGATGTGCTGTCTTTCATCTGCGGCGCGGTCCCCGACGGATCTTCTTTCAGGTGCCAGACCCCCACGAAGCCGTTGCTCCACACGGCGGTGGGGTTCTGGCCGTCGGGGGCGAGCGGGTTGCCGTAGTACATCCAGATATGGTCGGTGCTGGAGGACGCGTCGATCTGCGGCACCTTGACCCAGACATACGAGGTGCCGGCCTCGTCCCATTTCTCGATCTCGTGGGCGAGGAGGGTGGTGCCGTCCGAGTCGGTGAAGCGGAGGTCCTGGCCCGCGTTCTGGGTCTGGCTGTAATCGATCCGGCTGCTGTTGAGCACCACCAGGACCGGGACATTCACGAGGTTTTCCGCCTGTCCGCTGTTGTTGAAGGTGAGCTTCCGCTTGAGATCCCAGTCGCAGGGGAAGGACGCTCCCGGGCACGCGGCGTGCGCCGGGAAGGACCAGCCGAGAGCGAGGAGTGCCAGGCAGGCGGCGGCCGCCCACCGGGTGAGCCGGCGCCAGGATGCGGCTGTCACACTCGCCTGTGCGATCATGCTATGCATGGCATTGACCCAGGAGTAGCATTCCTCGTGCCAACGCCCCTCGCTGGTTCCCGAACCGGGGGAGCTAGCCCCTGGGCCCCTGTTTTCCGCAACATAGGGCCATCACTTGTTTACGGATCGAGCCCAGCGCTTACGCTGACTTAGCTTCTCTATGACCGGAAATAGGTCAGGGGGTTCTGGGGGGGATTGCGAGCGATGAGGACTGAGGGCTGAGGGCTGCGGACTGAGGGCTCCGGTCTCTAGTCTCCAGTCTCACCCCCTAGTACACCTCGCACCAGTTGATGTGGTGCGCCCTGGGTGACGGGGAGTTACTGCACGACCGCTTCCACGACCCGCTTGGCGTCCCCGAACCCTGCGGAGACGGTGCCGGTGGAGCTGATGGTACACTGGAGCTGGGACACCGCGGCGCCCGAGGTGTGCGCGGCCGCCGTGGTCCCATCCATGCCGCGCTTCGCCCCGGTGAAGGTGGTGGCGGTGGTCCCGGTGTAGGCGATCAGCTCTGAGTCGATGGCGATGCGGCCGCGGGGCGCATAGCCCGTGGTGCTCCCGACCGTGATCGTGGTGTCGGTATTCGTAATATTCGCCGAGAGCGTGGTGGGCGAGGGAAGGTAGCGGGTCGCCGTCACGGTGAATGTCCCCCGGCCCAACGCGACGTTGGTGAACTGCGCCGCCCCCGTGATCGCCGTGCAGCTCCCGTCCTCTCGGGACATGTATGTCAGCGCCCGTTGGATGCCGGCCTCGGCAATCCAGTGGGCCTCCAGGGTTTGGGCCTGGTGGAGGGCGGAATAGTTTTCGATCCCCACGAGCGAGACCACGACCGTCCCCATGAGGGAGAGAACCATCAAGGTGGCGACTGCGGCGATGACAGTCACTCCCTTTTCATTCCTCACATGCTTCATAGTCATCTCACAACCCCGTCATCTCTCGGAGAAACGTCTGCTCGGCCACCGAGACCGCCAGGCTGCCCTCCATCAGGGTCAGGGTCACCATGATCCTCCTGACGTCGTCGACGTCGTCGACGCTGGCGGGGGTGAGGTCGGGGGCGCTCAGGGGCACAGGCAGCTCGGTATTGCTCCCGTTGAAGTATCGAAACTGGAGACTCGAGACCTGGTCAACAAGAGCGTTCGAGTTCCGCTGTAGCGTGCTCCCCGAAAGGGAAAAGGTGATGGTGTTGTCCAGCACATCGACGAAGGTGATGCTGGTGGCGTTGGCGCCCGTCGTGATGTTGGGGGTGTTGTCGGCCTTCTTCTGGATGTTGCGCAGCTCCCGGATCATGCGGGTCGCGGCCTGTCGCGCCTGGGAGGTGAGATCGCCCCGCGCCTCGGTAACCGCGAAGCTCTGCACCCCCTGATGGAGCGGTGGGATGATGACTGCCGCAATGATGCCAATCAGCACACACACCACCACGATCTCGATGAGGGAGAACCCCTCGATCCCCTTCCTGAATGGCGTGCGCTCCCTCCGCATCCTTCCCCCTGATACCTTAACAAGTTGGTACTGCATTAAAAGCTCGAGATCAGCGTCACCAGCTCAGTGACTCTCCCTTCGGGATCGGTGACCCTCACCCTGATCCTCTTATAGTTTGACGTCGCGGCTGCCTCGGGGCAGGTGTTGTTGTTCAGGTCGTTGCTGGCCACATAGCGGACGCACACCTCCTGCCGAAATCCGGTGGAACCGCTCATGGTCACTCCCAGGGAGTCCTTCGGGGGGGTCTCGTCGAGCCCGTTGAAGTCATCCACATCATCGTAAGTGGCACGGGTCTCTCCGCTGTCGGGTCCAAGGGTCGCGCTCGCGGCCCCCGTATTTTCATCCCAGCGCTTGGACCGGATCTCTTCGAACAGGTTCGAGGCCAGGTGGTTCGCGCGGGCTATGGTGACCCCGAATGTGCTGTTCCGCGTACTCGTGATGAAGACCCCCACCATGGGCGGCACGGCGATCGCCAGGATGATGATGGTGATGATGAGATCGATCAGGGTGACGCCTCGCTGATCGCGATAGAGTCGTGAAAGCTTCATGACCCAGTCACCTTCCCGGTGTTCGGTTCAATGGTCACGGTCCGCGGCCCGCCGGGGCCCGAGACGGTCACGCTCTTGGCCGCGGCGAGGGCGGTCCCGGAGCCGGAGCCTTCCAAGGGGTTGCCGAGGGAATCGAATTTCAGGATGCTGTTGGTAAACGTTTGACTGAGCGTCACCCCCGAGAGCTTTCCCGACATGGTCACTTCATAGGTCGTCCCCGTCTGCGGGTCCTTGGCGGCGTTGTTCGTATCGTTATTCGTAAAGACGCGGTATTGGGTGCTGCTGATGAAGTAGATCCCGGACATCGTCTGCAACCGTGTGGACAGCTCTTTGGCGTAGCGAATATCCGAGAGGAGTCGCCGCGAGACCACCCCTGCCTTGGGGTACTGGGGAAAGCGGGGGATGGCCAAGAGGGCCAAGATCCCTATCAGGAGCGTGACGACGACAAGCTCGATGAGGGTAAAGCCTGCCTCGGGGCTCCGTTCGGTTCGGCGCATGCGTTGCCTCTCGGGTAAACTCTTGATTATCCTTCCCGCGCCGTCGCGCGGGGCTGTGTCCACCTTTCGGACACTCTCGCTCAAGTTCCTCACGCGCATGGAAGAAGGTTGCAATAACTGTGCCGCGCACGAGAGGCTTCCAAGGGGCCGTCAATGGCCCATCCACAGGCCTGAGGGGAGCGACGCCCCTTCGTCGAATGGGGAGGTGGGCGGGGGCCGTGGTCACCGGAAATCCCGGAACGCATTTTTTTCTTGCAATTTCTACAGACCGTTGTATAAGCGAAGGAATGTTTGTGTAGTCCACGGGGGATGTTCGCGCTTTGGTGGGAGGTGAGATCGCGCAGCACGCGTGAAAGGAGGGAGTTCATTGAGGGCACTGGGCAGACACCTTTTAGTGGAGCTGTACGGGTGCGACCCGGAGTTACTCAAGAAGGTTGACGCCGTCCGGGAGATCTTGGTCGCGGCGGCCAAGGCCTGCAAGGCCACCGTTGTGGACGTGGCCTTCCACGAGTTCAAGCCCTTCGGGGTGAGTGGAGTCGTGGTCATCGCCGAATCCCACCTCTCGATCCACACCTGGCCCGAGTACCGATACGCAGCCGTGGATATCTTTACCTGTGGGGAGACGATCAAGCCGGAGCAAGCGGTCCGGCACATTGCCGACCGTTTTCAGTGTCCTCACCCGTCGATCGTGGAGGTGAAGCGAGGGATCATGCCCGGGCGCGAGCCGTTACCTCACAAGGTGGAACAGGCGGGGCGACGGTCCCAAAGCTCCCGCGAGAAGGTCCCGGCGGTGTCCTAGTGCCGTTCCACCTCGTTGCCCCGAACTCCGGCAACGAAGCCTGGTCTTGGCATCGCATGTCTGTGCCGGGTGGAAAAAGTTGAATCGACACTAGGCCTTCGAGCATCCGGACTGCTGGTGTGATTGCACCGGTTCCCCGCGAAGGACAGTGCTCGTGAAGCGGTATCTTGCATGGAGGGCAGGCCTGGTTGGCGCGGCTGCCCTCCTTTCCTTTCTCTACATCCTGCCCTCGATCCCGGGGCTTTCTCCGCTTCCAGGGTGGTGGCGATACATGCGGCCTCTGATCCTTGCCCCGGCCCCCGAGCCGATCAACCTCGGCCTCGATCTCCAGGGGGGCATGCACCTCGTCTTGGAGGTGGACGCGAACAAGGCAGTCGAGAACGCCGTGGAGCGGCGCGTGGCGGAGATCCGCCGAGCCGTGGAGCGGGAGGGAATCCGGGTCGCGGTGCTGGAACGACGGGGGATCAACCAGATTTTCGTCGAGGTGGGGGAGGAAAAGGCCCTGGGGCAGCTGGAGCGGATCCTGGGGGAGTACCCCGAGATGACACGGTCCCGGGAAGGGGCGACCCGGCTCTTGCTGACGCTGAGCGGGCGCGAGGTGGCG
>Ga0209520_10000794_pt1 | contig 17758 bp, 14 predicted proteins | sample Rifsed16ft1_FD_184009 | JGI IMG/M metagenome (GOLD analysis project Ga0209520, IMG submission 184009) | Soil microbial communities from Rifle, Colorado, USA - sediment 16ft 1 (version 2) | ecosystem: Environmental > Terrestrial > Deep subsurface > Rock core/Sediment | place: Rifle, Colorado...
TTCTAAAAGGGAGGCTGACAAAGGGAGAAGGAATTCTTTATATCGCAATATATCTCAGCTATATCTACTACCTGCTTTAAACCATCTTTTATGGATTAGAGATTGTTAAACCATTCATTTTTTATTTCAACTGCCTCGGTGAGTTTTGTCTCTATTCCAAGTTTGAGTTCTTTCAATTTATCACAAAAAAGCTCACCATCTATCAAGTCAATTGGCGGTGCTCCGTCTCTGGTTGCTTCCTTAATTGCTTCTCTTGTAAATGTACCTGTTGTAATAAAAAGTCCTTTGTCTGCTCTGCCTTGCATTGCTCCTCTAAAATCCCTGATTTTATCCGGTGTTACCGAACCTCTATAACGTTTGCATTGAAATATAACGTGGAAACTTAAAAATCCACTAATTCTTACTATTCCCTTTCCATCAACTCCTCCGTCACCTGTTTTACCTGTTACCTCAACCTGAAAAAATCCGCTTTCTCTCAAAATTCTTTGTACAAGTCGTTCAAATGCAGAAGGGGAGATGTTATAAAGAGTGTTAAGTAATTGCTGCTTCCAGTTTTCACTACTTTCAACTTCCTCCTCAATTTCTTTCTCTATTTGCTTTTCGTTATCGGTTTTTGTTCCTGTTGGTCTTGCTTGTTCTCTAACAGTCCTTGTTATTTCGTCAGGGTCAAGTGCTGTAATGTTAAGGTCTGATTTTGATAAAGCCCAAACTCCCCTTGATGAGTTTTCAAGTAGTCCGTATTTTTTAAGATAAGTTCTACTCCAAGCAAGTCGGTAATCAACTTCGCTAACTGTTCCATTGTCACCGTGTGGAATTTGCAAAACATCGCTTGAAATTTTAGTTATTTCATAAACCTTACCATTAATCTCTTCAATTGTCCCCGAACCGCCAAGGTCTAAAAGTGCTTGTAGTGTTGGTATAAGCAATTCATCAAAAGTTGGAAGATTTGGAAGTTGTCGTATTCTTGCCATTAATTTTTACCGTCATTCAAAATTTGCACTGTTATCAAATTGTTGCTGTTTTTTACATATGATTATCCTATTTTTTACAGGCTAACTATAGCAAAGGCATTTTATACTGTCAATTGCCATTACTTATCATTACTTAGCTGTCAGTGGAACATGAGGGTCTTGTTTTTTGATATTTAATCCTTCCTCACCCCTTTGATTCTTCAGTTTTACTCAGAACAGGCTTCGCTTAGGACATGCCATAACCCTCTCCATCATGGAAGGCATTTGAATTTGCCATATTGTTTGAAATGTTCATCAAAAGTGAAAACGGAAGGGATTTTTAATCTTTCCATTACGGCAAAGGTGGTGCAGTCGGTGAAACTGAAACCTTTATCATCATAGCGCCGAAAGATTCGCCATGCTTCGGTTATGTCTCTATCGGTAACTTGAAGTGCTGTCGTCATTATAGGGTTAAACAGTTCTTCGCCGATTTCTATTGCATGATAATGACCAAGTCTTTTTTTAAACAGGTTCAAGGTTTCAATCACTACAAGGTTAGTTGTTATCGTTGGAAATGTATTTGTTTTAACAAACTTGAGAGCATCGGGATGAAAGGCATCATCTTTATCTTTAATAGCATAATAAGCAGATGTATCAACCAAAACTGCCTTGGTAAATATCATCTATTTTCTCCCGCAAGGCTCACCATAAAGATATTTATCATGATTTCTACTTACATCACTGAGTCCACTGGATGCAGTCCCTGCAATTTTCAGAAAAGCCTTTCTTTGCCTCTCCACAAGTCTTTTAGTGGCTTCCTCATCTTCTTCTATAGGTTCTACTGGCTTAGTCGGAGAGATGGTAAGTTTAACTCTCTTATGTTCAGGAAGTTTTACTTTTTTGACAGGTTTAAAGACGCCATTTTCATATACTGCCTCTATTGTTTTAGTCATAGAATTAGCCTCCTTTCAAAGGTAGGGTATCAAAATGGGCTGTTAAAGTCAATTTTGGGTAGATTTGTCGGGGTTAATTAACTTCAATTATCTCTATCCCAACCTTGCCGATGTAATGGAGTAGTTTTAACTGCTCTTCCCAGCCGCCTTCAACTAATTTTATATGTGTTGCATCTACTTCATCCTCGCCAAGTGTAGGGTCAAGGGCAATCCATTCTCCCATATAGACCTCAGGCCAGGCATGATACAAAAAGCCATTATAGTCTTCTGAATATACAATTCCGGCTACAATCTTTGTAGGAATACCTGATGCCCTTGATAGTGCAGCAAAAAGATTAGAGTGTGACTGGCATTCCCCCTCTTTTGATTTTAGGGCATCAACTGCAGAAAATGTATCTACAGGTTTCTTATCAAGATAATCATAGACCCACTTATTAATCTTTAGTGCCTTTGATAATACATCCGTTTCTCCAGCAGTTATTTTTTCAGACCTCTTTTTTATTTCTGGATTATCAGATTGAATCTCCGGCGTCTCCTCCAAATATTTTTCAAGGTTTTTTTCTTCTAACTTCTGACTTCTGACTTCTGATTTCTGACTTTTTACCTCCATCTCCACATCATAAAATTTTCCTGCCTGATTCTTGCTCAATACCTTCTGTCTCTGGTCTTCAATAATAATATTGGGATTACTTATATTTTTCAGTTTCAATCTTAATCTCTTAACAGTGTGCGGTTCTTTTATCTCTTTTTTAGGCTTAATAAGGCTGAATGTTATCAGACTGCTGACAGGAATTATCTCCCTGTCAAATTTCAGTGCAGTATCCTTATTCTCTTTTCGGGATTCCAAGCCTTCAAGTGATACCTCTTTTATAACCTCTCCATCCTCTGTAACCCATATACCTGCCGATAGTTCTTTAAATTTTTCTTCCAGATAAAAGACCTCTTTCTCTATCCCCTCAATTTCAATCTTTTCTTTCTTTTTTATTTCTATCTGTAAAGGGACTATAGCCTGAATAGGCTCCATGAATGTTTTTATATTGTATTTATTTCCCACCTTCAAGCCGAGTTTGCTGATTACAAGCTCAAGGGCACCTGCCAGATGTGTATCATTATCAAAATCTATTGTCCTCTTTGAGACCGCACCTGCAGAGGCAATCTCCATGTGCAGCTTATTACCCTTTACAACACCTGAAATCTTCTGTCTATGGCCTGCTATCTGATTGAGCGATTCAAATCCCATTGTCCTCAAATCTTTTGTAAGATAACACTCCTGACTGAAGGATGTTTCCTGAACCTCTCCCAGAGCCTTCATCTTTATAATTGCCTTTGATATAATTTTATAGCCGTCCTTCCCCTCAAATATAACCGAGTTTGTAAAACCGAGCTTACTTCCCTTAAAATATATCCCCATCCACTTGTCACTTATAATATTATTGTATTCAGAATTTATAAAGGTAGGGTTGTCTGGCGGGGCTTTATTTTCTTTGCAAGAGGAGAGGTTGATAGGGAGAGAAAAAATATAGAAGCAAGATGTCAGAAGTAAGAAATAAGAAAAAATCTTGCCTCTTTCCTCTTTCCTCTTGCCTCTTGTTTTTTGAATCATGTTTTTAACTGTTCCAGAGCCTTTTCTGCTGCAGATTGTTCAGCCTCTTTTTTTGTCCTCCCCATGCCGATACTGCAGACCTTTCCATCAATGATTAACTCTATTTCAAATATCTTTTCATGTGGCGGTCCAAATTCTGAGGATACCCTGTATTGAGGAATTGAATACTGTTTGTTCTGAATAAACTCCTGAAGCTCGCTTTTAAAATCCCTGTGGAGCTCATAACCTGCCACCTTGTCTATCTTTTCATTTAATATATTTATGATTACTTGAAATACCTCTTTGTATCCGCTATCTAAGTATATAGCAGCTAAAACTGCCTCAAATGCATTGGCGAGGAGGGATGTCTTATCCCTTCCGCCTGTCATAATCTCGCCTTTTCCGAGGAGGAGAAATTTCCCGATTTCCATCTCCCTTGCAACGAGGGAGAGATTCGCCTCACTGACAACTGCTGCCCTTATCTTGGTAAGGTCTCCCTCTGAACCGTCTGCAAACTTATTTATTGAATAATCGCTGACTACAAGACTCAGGACTGCATCGCCTAAAAACTCCAATCTTTCATTATCCTGCAGGTTTTCACTTATATTTTCATTTACATAGGATTTATGGGTGAGTGACTGATTGAAGAGGTTTATATCTTTAAATCTGTATTTGAATTTTTCCTGCAGGTCTTCTAATTCCCTGAGTCTTTCTTCAGAAATCATAAGATTAGGGGTTAGGGGTTAGTTTTTTGCTAATCCCTAATTCTTGTGTTTTTTGAATATTATCGTAGCGTTTGTCCCTCCGAATCCGAAGGAGTTTGACATTGCTACATTTACATCTGATTTTCTTGCCGTATTGGGTACATAATCCAAATCGCATTCAGGGTCTTTTGTCTCGTAGTTGATAGTTGGGGGGATGATGCCCCTGTCTATGGCAAGTATTGAGAATATCGCCTCTACACCACCAGCTGCCCCGAGGAGATGACCTGTCATGGATTTAGTAGAGCTGACTGATAGTTTATAAGCATGTTCATTGAATACGGTTTTGATAGCCTGTGTTTCAAGACTGTCTGCGAATGTGGATGTGGCGTGTGCATTTATGTAATCCACTTCAGCTGGAGATATTCCGCCGCTCTTCAGTGCCATCTTCATGCACCTGACAGCCCCTTCTCCGCCAGGCGGAGGCGATGTTATATGGAATGCATCTGCACTCATGCCGTAACCGACTATCTCACAATATATCTTTGCCCCTCTCTTTAATGCAGATTCCATTTCCTCAAGTATTAATATGCCAGACCCTTCACCCATGACAAAACCATCCCTGTTTTTATCAAACGGGCGGCTTGCCCTTTTGGGTTCATCGTTTCTTGTTGATAACGCCCTCGCAGCACAGAATCCGCCGATGCCAAGAGGCGTTATTACAGATTCAGTTCCGCCTGCAATCATAACATCTGCATCACCCCTCTGGATAATCTTATATGCATCACCTATTGCATTTGTTCCTGTTGCACAGGCAGTAACCACGCATGAATTAGGTCCCTTTGCACCAAATCTTATGGATATCTGTCCTGATGCAAGGTTTGCTATGAGCATTGGGATAAAGAAAGGTGAAATCCTTCTTACGCCTTCCTTGAGGTATATATCATAATATTTTTCAATGGATGGCAGTCCGCCAAGTCCGGCGCCAACGAGGACACCAACCATGTCGGCATTTTCATCCGTGATTTTTAACCCGGAGTCATCCACTGCCATTATGGCACCTGCCAGTGCATAATGGATAAAGATATCCATCTTCTTAATCTCTTTCTTGTCAATGTAATCGGATGGATTGAAGTCCTTCACCTCTCCAGCAATCTTTGTAGGGAAATCAGCGGTGTCAAATTTTGTAATATGCCCTATTCCTGATTCCCCTCTACAGATTGCTTCCCATGTCTTCTCCACACCTATACCGAGAGGTGTGACCATTCCCAAACCTGTAACAACAACTCTTCTGTTCATCATAATGATGGAGGTGTAAGGATTCGAGGGTTCGAGTGAAGGCATTTACCTTTGATCCCTTGACCACTTGAATCCTTGAATCCTTGCCTTATTTGTTTTTCTCAATATAATTTATTGCGTCTTTAACCGTAGCGATTTTTTCGGCTGCCTCGTCTGGTATCTCTATGTCAAATGCCTCTTCAAATGCCATTACCAGTTCAACAATATCCAGCGAGTCAGCCCCGAGGTCATTGACAAAAGACGCTGTGGGTGTCACCTCACTATCTTCAACTCCTAACTGCTCTACAATAATCTCTTTTACCTTTTGTTCTACTGACATAATCCCTCCCTCATTCTAACTAACAACTAACGACTAACAACTAATAACTAATAACGAGTTGTAAGTTGTAGGTTGTAAGTTGTTTACATATACATTCCGCCATTTACATGGATTACCTGTCCTGTTATATAAGATGCCTTTTCAGAGACAAGGAAACATACACAATTGGCTACATCCTCAGGAGTCCCGAATCTCTCCATTGGAATCAGTTTTGTTAATTCATTTCTTGCATTCTCCGGTAATGCCTCTGTCATATCTGTAATAATGTAGCCGGGTGCTACTGCATTGACATTGACATTGCGAGAGGCAAGTTCTCGGGCAATAGATTTTGTAAATCCGATTATGCCTGCCTTTGATGCAGCATAGTTTGCCTGCCCCGGATTTCCCATTGCACCGACAATAGAAGTTATATTTATTATATTCCCCCCTTTCTGTTTTATCATATATTTTGACGCTGCCTTTGTGCAATTAAAAGTCCCTGTAAGATTTATGCCTATAACAGAGTCCCAATCCTCTTTTTTCATCCTTAAGATAAGCGAATCCTTGTTTATACCTGCATTGTTTACCAGTATATCTATTTTGCCAAACTTTTCAATACATGACTCTATTACTCTGTTTGCATCTTCAGGATTTGATACATCTGCCTTTACCACCAATGCACTTCTTCCCACAGCCTCTATCTTCTTGGCGGTATCAGATGCACTCGTAACATTTTCGGTAATAACAAGGTCGGCACCATCCTCTGCCAGTGCTATGGCAATTGACTTTCCTATACCCTTCGCCGCCCCTGTGACAACTGCAATCTTTCCTTTCAGAGTCATAAAAATAATTTTTTGCCACTGACTTTCACTGACTAAAACATTCTTTTATATTTTTATTTATTTAAAGTCTGTGTAAGTCTGTGGCTAATTAGTTAATTCTTTCAGCGTTTTCTCAAGGCTCTTCATGTCTTCCACATTGAGACACTTTATCTCTTTATTCAGCTTCTTCATCAATCCTGAAAGAACCCTCCCAGGCCCTAATTCTATTACTGTATCAATTCCATTATCAAGCATTAACTTCATCGACTCAACCCATCGGACAGGATTACTGACCTGCCGCCTTAATGAACTTCTTGCATCATCTCCGTTTCTTATTTCCCTTGCATCTACATTTGTGATGACAGGAAAGTTTAGTTTATTGAAATTTACCTTGTCAAGTTCAATAGACAGTTTTTCTTCGGCTGGCTTCATTAATGCAGTATGAAATGGGGCGCTTACTGGAAGCATTACTACCTTTTTCGCCCCTGAATCCTCAGCTGTTTTCACAGCCTTCTCTACTGCATCTTTCTTTCCTGCTATAACTGTCTGTTCAGGGCTGTTATAATTTGCAGGCTGGACAAGACCATTACTTTCTTCTCCTGAAATCTTTTTGCAGATATCCTCAATTATTCCCCTGTCCAACCCGATTACTGCAGCCATTGCACCTATTCCGACAGGAACCGCCTCTTGCATGAATCTCCCCCTCATCCTTACTATAGATACTCCATCAGAAAATCTTAATGAGCCTGCTGCAAATATGGCAGAGTATTCACCAAGGCTATGCCCTGCCGAAATAACCGGAGAGATTCCATTTTCTCTCAGCAACTCACAGGCTATTGAACTGACTATAAAGATTGCAGGCTGTGTATTCTCTGTCAGTTTTAACGCCTCTTCCGGCCCATTAAAACAGATAGAGGAGATATTGGTTTTGAGTATATCATCTGCCTCTTTGAACATCTCGGCAGCCTTTTTGCTCCCGTTATAGAAATCCTGCCCCATCCCCACATACTGAGAACCCTGACCTGGAAATAAAAATGCAATCTTTTTACTCATAAATTTTTTGCCACAGACTTTCACTGACTTTTAAAACAGGTAGAGGAAAAGTTTTTGCCTTTACCCGTGCCTTTATCTTTTTTTTTAGTCTGTGTAAGTCAGTGGCTAAAATTAAGTTTTTATTCCTACCACCTTATCAATGCCGAGCCCCATGTAAGTCCGCCGCCGAAAGCCACCATAAGGATTAAATCGCCTTCTTTAATCCTTCCTTCTTTTAATGCCTCATCAAGTGCAAGGGGGATTGATACCGCCGATGTATTTCCATATTTTTCTATGTTTACAAATATCTTTTCTTTAGGCAGGTCAAGACTCTCTGCTACGGCATCAATTATCCTCTTGTTTGCCTGATGAGGAATGAGCAAATCTATATCAGAGACCTTATATCCATTTAGTGTTAACGCCTCCCTTGCAGCCTTAACCATATTTTTTACCGCTATCTTAAAGAGGGAGTTTCCTTTCATTTTTAGCAGGTGGAGTTTACTATCTATTGTTTCATGGGTCAATGGAGAACTGCTCCCGCCCCCCATCAAATACAAAAGGTCGGCGTATTTACCATCTGAATATATAAGGGTGGATATTATGCCGTCAGCCTTATTCCCACCAACACCTTTTAAGACAGTGGCAGCTGCTCCGTCACCAAACAGGACACAGGTGTTTCTGTCTGTCCAGTCAATGTATCGGCTGAAAATCTCAGTTGCAATCAGAAGAATTGTTTTGTATTTCCCACTTTTTATATATTGTTCTGCTACTGAAAGGGCATAGATATAACCTGAGCATGCTGCCGATATATCAAATGCAGCAGATTTTTTTGCGCCTATGGCTGACTGGACAAAACATGCGGTGGAGGGAAAAAACATATCAGGTGTTGCAGTGGCAACGAGGATAAGGTCAATCTCTTCAGGAGTAACACCGCCGTCTTTTAAAGCCCTATGTGCAGCCTTTACTGCAAGGTCAGAGGCTTTGTCCTTGTCAGACGCTATCCTCCTTTCAGACATTCCGGTACGTGTATGAATCCACTCATCGGATGTATCAACCATCTTTTCCAAGTCGAAATTTGTAAGTACTTTTTCAGGGACATATGAGCCTGTCCCGATAATCTTAACCCTTTTCATATTAAAATACCTTTTTGGCCACAGATTTACACAGACTTAATAATTATTTTAAATCTTAACCACTGAAATCACTGAAAATAACAACAGGACACTGAAATAAAATATTTTTAATTCTGTGCCTTTCAGTGTCTCCAGTGGTTAAGTCTTTTAATGCATGTTTTAGTCAGTAAAAGTCAGTGGCTAAATAGTTTTTTTCTCTGTGTCCTCTGTGGTTATTTCTTTTTCTGTTTCTTTTTTCCTTGAAAAACTTACGATTTCTTTTAATGCCCTCAATACGCCGCCTTTTTTAACCTCAATCGGCTGAATTTTAATATTACGCTCTATATCCTCCTGTATATGGGTATTTACATTTCCTTTTACAAATTCCCCTGCCTGCCTTATGGCATTTTTTATTGCCTTTGGAGATGATGAGCCGTGGGCAATTATACAGATGCCGTTTACACCCAGAAGGGGTGCACCGCCGTATTCTGAATAATCTACACTTTTCTTAAAAGATTCTAAGTATGGTTTAATTAAAAAATAACCTAATTTGCTCCGCCAGTTTTTTGTAAACACACCCTTTAATGCCTTTCCTATCATGTCTGCCAGGCTTTCACTTACTTTTAGAGTAATATTGCCGACAAAGCCGTCGCTAATAACAACATCTGTAGTCCCTCCTTTATATAAGTCCTTCCCCTCCACATTTCCAATAAAATTAAGGGTGCTCTTCTTTAAAACCTTATGAACCTCTTTTGTAATTTCATTCCCCTTGTCCTCTTCTTCTCCATTATTCAAAATTCCAACCTTTGGATTGTCTCTCCCGAGGACATACTTGGCAAAAACATGCCCCATAATGCCGAATTGAAAAAGCTGGTGGGGTTTGCAGTCAACATTTGCCCCTGCATCTATCAGGATTACAGGTCCGCTTGCAGTTGGCAGTTGAACTGCTATTGCAGGCCTGTCAATTCCTTTCAGTGTCCTGAGGATAAGGGTTGATGCAGCCATGACAGCCCCTGTATTCCCGGCGCTGACAAAGGCATCAGCCTCGCCCCTTTTCACAAGCTCTATGCCGACCTTTATTGAAGAGTCTCTTTTCTTGCGGAGTGCGGCAGATGGGGATTCATGCATTTCAATAATCTCTGAGGCATGTCTTATGCTCAGGGGAAGATTTTTCACATCATATTTTTTTAGCTCTGAAGAAATGACCTCTCTCTTCCCGACTAAAATAATATTAGTGCCAAATTCCCTTGCTGCATGGACTGCCCCTTCAATTATTGCCGACGGGGCTTTATCTCCTCCCATTGTGTCTACTGCTATTTTCATTTTATTAAGACCTTTACCACAAAGACACAAAGGAGAGAAAAAGAATAACGATTTGAAATTAGACAGGATATACAGGATTAACAAAGAAAAAATTTGTCTTTAATTATCCTGATTATCCTGTTAATCCTATCTAAATGCTTTGCGTCTTTGTGGTGAGTAAATTAGTCTACCTCTTCCATCCGCAAAATTTCATTTCCCTTGTAGTATCCGCAATTTGGGCATACTTGATGGGGCGGTTTAACCTCATGGCATTGAGGGCAAGTTGAAAGGATAGGCAGACTTATACCATGGTGAGACCTTCTTTTCCCTCTTCTCGATCTGGATACCTTCTTCTTTGGTACTGGCATATTTCCTCCATTTAAAAGTTAATAGTGACTAGTGAACAGTACTAATCACAGTTTTATCTTCTTTAATATTTCTAATCTTTCATCTATATCATTTTCCTTACAGTTACATTTACTAATATTCAAATTCTGACCACAATGTGGACACAGCCCCAGACAATTTCCCTTACATAAAGGCTTTATAGAAATAGACAACAGAATCTGGTCCCTTACAGTCGGGAGGATATCTATCTTATCCCCCGTATAATAAGAGATATTTAAGTCGCTTTCAATAAGCTCAAGCTCTTCCTTGCTAGAAGATTCTCCCTTTTCAGGAAGATACTCTAATGAGAATTTGGTGCTAATCTCATCAGTAAAATTGTCAAGACATCTACTGCAAGTTAATTCAACAAATGTGGAAATCTGTCCATTTAGATAGATAACTTCATCACACTTGGTCAAAGTGCAATTTATTGTTACATCTTTAACAATTTTAAAATCCCTGTCTCTAAAATCAAGATATGAAGGATTCTTTACAAAGTCAACATTTAATCCCTCATCGCCAATATCCTCAATATCAATCCAAAGACCTTCAGGAAGATGAGCTGATTTTTTATCCACTGCTGATACTTTATTATCAAAACCCTTTTTGTGGGATTTAGAAACCACGGCTATAGATATGCGGGATATTTTTGTCCGCCATATTTTTCTGGAGGATTTCCTACATAACAAAAAAACCTGGCAATTAACCAGGTTTTTAAGAAAACTTTTTAAATTTATAACTACTTAATATATATCAATATATTCTACTCCTGTCAAGTGCTTTTCCCTTAAAATTCCCCTATACCGATAGCCAATTTTATTGTCTTTGTTTTCATGCTTTTTAAATTCATCTTCCAATGGGATAATATTGCAGAACCCTGATATGTTTTTTCAAATCCATCCTCTGATTGTGAAACTGTCTCTATCGGAAAATACCATAAAGATGCAGGCTCTACAAAAGACAGCATTACTTGAAAACGATTCCACTCATCCTTCATGCCAAATAATTTTGTATCAGAGATTTCTCCCATACTGTTTAATACCTTTTTACCTGCCTCCGCGCTATGATAACCATCTTTAAATATGTAATACCTCAATTCGTTGTCACCTGCCAGTAAGGTTAAATTAAACTCTATGCCAAACCAGATATCTATATCCTTATCCCCCATATTTGCAATTTCATAAGTAGAAATTATTTCGGCTCTTTCCTTTGAAAGGCTGAAACTCTTTAAAATGGATACAGGCATAAGCAACTCGCCTTCTTTAATATTTCCAGTCTTTCTCATGGTTAGATTAACAATACTCTTTTTATCTTGAGATATATTCTCAACAGTATAAGGCTTATCCACGAAATTACCCAACTCAGGATAACTGCATCTCATAAAATTTCTGATGTCAGTATTGTTTCCTAAGAAATGGTCAACAAATGACCTCCGCAGATACCAGTCATATACAATTGCATCGCCCAGCCCTTCCTCTTTTACCTTCACAATATCATGGATAGATTTTGGATTAGCCCCGCCGCCATGCTGTCCTGCCTCAGCATCTTTTATCTTGTGATGATATGCCTCTTCCCTGCGGGTTAATGTATTTGACAGATTAAACCGCTTCGGCCTGTAATCAAACTCAAACATGGTGCCGCCGTAGTCAGGGTCAAAATATGCGTTTATTTTCTTATTACTTATTAACACCTCATTTAGATTGTCCTTGTCATAATCAAACACCTTATATTCAATCCAGCTTCTATTTTTATGTGCCTTTTTATCAATAATATTTTCTGCCTCAATCAGATGCTCATATACTGCATGCCTTAGATAGTTTAGATACAGTCCCCCAAATAGCCCATGCCAGTAAGCACAATTACACTGACCCCGGTAAAGCTCTCTCAATTCAGGCGGTATCTCTTTACCCTTCTTCTTTTTGATTTTTTCGCTTACATAGAGCATCTTTTTATGCATCAGATTACTCTCATTATACTTGGTTAAGAAATTATCCCACAGGCCGCCCCTTATAAACGGCTTATATTTATCCCTTATGCCGCGGTTTTCAAGGTCCTTCAGCATCTCCTCAAATTTAAATCTTGCCATTGTCGGCAAAGACCACTCCATCATCTCTTCATAAGATGCCATCGGAAGGTATATCCTGCCCATCGGCGGAAATTTTTCTATGTATTCACTAAATGTCGTCATCTCTATCCAATCCAGATTGTCTTCTATCAGCTTGAAAAAATTCTTGAGCCAGTTTTCCTCATATACCCATTTATGTGTCCCGGGCCACACACCGAACTTCTCACCGTCATCACCGTAAGTAACTCCAGTGACATTGTGCTCTGACATTATTCTTTTAAAATAATCTAATGTCTCATGGGGGAGTTTAAATGGTATGGAGTATCTCAGAAATTTGTCTATCGGAAAGACAGACATAGTATGTCCATGTTTCTCTGTAACATAATATCCGAACATATCCTTATGCTCCAGTCCTGCATAGAAGAAATGGGTATCATCAAGGATTGTATATTTCATCCCTGCCTTTGATATTATTTTGGGGAGTGAAGGGTCCCATACCCTTTCTGCAAGCCAGATGCCTTTTGCATTATAATTAAACTTCTTTTTTATGAATTCCGTCATCATGTTTATCTGTCCTATTGCATCTTTTTCAGGAAGGATGGAGAGGAGAGGCTCATAAAAACCACCGCTTAAAATCTCAATCTGATTTCTCTTAACCATATTTTTTATCTTGTCAAAATACCAGGGGGCTTTACTCTCAATCCACTCAAGGAGGGGGCCTGAATGATGAATGGAGACGCGGATTTTGGGATGACGCTCAAGTATCTCAACAAATGGGAGATAGCATCTGTTGAATGACTCTTCAAATACGATATCAAAATTTCCGACCGGCTGATGACTGTGAATCCCAAAAAGGAATTTTATCTTTTTCATTCTAAAATTACCTTTCTTACCACAGACTTACACGGATTTTAAAAAAACAACATGACTTCTTATCTTCTTGATTTTGTCTGTGAAAGTCTTGTGGCCAATATTGTCAGTTTTTCATGCACTCCACATAATCCCTTCAAAATTCTCATCAGGCACCTTAAATGTCAGATACTTATATCTTGGATAACGGTCTAATTCTAGTTTCTCTCTTTTAAATTCAACTACAAAATTCACTGCTTCACCTGTCTCAAGACTTAAGTCTTTAAAGGGTATAGCCAATTCTATAATATTTTTTATTGCTATTGTCTTATTTGTTTTAAACAAAAAAAATGTTATCCCATCTTCCGTTTTGTATAATTTATATCGTCCCTTTCCCTCCTCCGCAGTCTTTAGAGCAAAGTCAACCTTATATCTATGTTTATTAAATATATGAATACTGACATCCATATTTTTTTCTATCTGTTCCTCTATCTTACCCTTAATATCTAATCTAATAAAGAGATTGTTAAGGTCAAATCCATAATAAACAGCAGATACAATCTCCTCTGAGTGATACATAGAGCCACCTGTCAGCTTTTCCCTGCAGTAGCCGGCACCAAGCCATTCAAAATAATTTGTATTTAGTCCATCTATATAAGGGGAAATAAATTTTATTGGCTCTTCCGGGTGTATCTCTTCCTCAACCCTTATTATAGGAACCTTAAGATACTCAGGAGGCTCTGTATTGAGTATCCTATAAACCTTCTCCAGATGCGCCCTGAAAAGCCTGTCAAACTCTGCATCATTGTCACTTAAAAAGTCATCACCATACCACCAGAACCAATCACTTCCTTCTGCCGCATATATCTCTTCCCATGCCTCCTTAGCCTTTTCTTTGCTTACCTTACTATCTTTGAGCTTTTCAGCAAGAAACCTCCTTGTCAGCCTTATATATTCCCATCCCTTGTTGTCCTCATCCGCACCTATCCAGATTTTAAAGTTATTATTTATCCATGAGCCAGTAAAAAGATTTTCAATTGCCCTGACAGGTTTATGCCCTTCAATATACTCGCCAATTCTCACAGCCTTAAAATTATTATTTTCTGAAAGTTCTTTATAAATACTGGAGAGAAATCCTCTCCCTCCGTCAGGGTAGTATTCCCATGCATTCTCCCCATCCAGAATGATACTTACTATATGGTCTTCATTTGAGTCTGACAGATAATTCTGGATGGAACTAAGATGCCCAATAAAATCATCTTTAGACCGTTGAGGGGGGTTTTTAGAATATGTAAAGCCTATAAGGTCTGCCAGTCCCTTGTCTCTGAAGACTATATTTATCTCTGCATTATTAAAACGGGCTATATAAGGTTTATACAACAAGTCCCCTTTCTCTCCCCCGATTGAATTTAATAATATTGCCTCATCTGTGGCAATCCACTTGATACCCTCCTTTTGAAAATATGGTATAAGCTCAGGTGCGACAGAACCCTCTGATGGCCACATTCCTGATGGATCTCTCCCAAAGGTTTCTCTGTAAAGTGCTACACCCCTTTTTATCTGCTCCTCTGCATCCTCAGGATGATGAAATCTGTTAGGGAGTCTTGCCCATGGCATACATCGTTTTGCAATATCACTATCGTAAACAAGGGGGAGTATCGGATGATAGAATGGGCTTATAGTCAGTTCAACCTGCCCATTATCCTGAAATCTTTTGTAAGTCGGCAATAGTTCCTTCAATATCCTTATCTGGCTTTCAAGGACATATTTTTTTTCATCCTCAGTAAAATTTTTATCTTTTTTTATTAACTCAGAAAGTGTCTTATTTTTTTCAACAGCCTTATATCCAAACCATGCAAGGTTAAACCAGACCTGAAGGTCAAGATACTCCTGAGTAGAGAATGTTTTCACGGCATAGCTAATCTCATCCTCCGTTAATTGTCTCATCCCCTTTTTTTTAAGAATCTCCCAGTATCTGTTGTGTGGCTGTATCATCGTTCCCCAGTTGCACATAAAAAAATTATCAAGGAGAAATTTTTTTTCTTCAAACGACAGGTCAACAGCAGGTTTCATACTCTTGTTCCAGAATACATCTTTTGCCTTGCCGTCTGCATAATCATTTATCTGGATGATAAGAGAGGGGACAATATTAAATGTCACCCTTACCTCAGGAAATTCCTCAAGGAGGGAAATCATGTCATAATAACCTTTTATACTGTGTAGGCGGACCCACGGCATAGTATAGACGCCTGTAATGGGGTCTTTATACATAGGCTGGTGCATATGCCAGAGGAAGGCTATGTGTAAAGGCTTCATATTCCTCTTAATAAGCAATGAGCAATGAGTGCAAAGTATTTCATACCCATTGCTTTCAACTCATTGCTCATCTCAATACTGTTTCTTTTGGAACTACAACTATCCCCGATTCCATAGATTACAGGTTATTATTTCTATGTCGAAATACACTACATTAGCATCAAAATCTTATCTTTTAAATTTCTTCTCTATTAGAAATAAAAACAATATTCATATTACATACCAGTGAGTTAGTATGTCAATAATAATTAATAAAAGTTGAAATATCCAATTGAAGGGTTGTCTAATTCTCCAATCAACATTGCTCTGTCAAGCAGCATATTTGATTCTTCGCAACAAGTTTTTTTATTTTATTGCCGCCGTTTCGCCTAACTTGTTCCCATGCGTGCGGGAAGGCCTGGAGGGCGTCGTTGCGCCCTCCAAGCTACGACCCAAAGAAATCATCCGGTCTCATACTATCTGGAGAAATATATCTTCCAGGTAGTATCATCAGCATCCTGGCCTTGCCAGATGGTGAATATCTTTCCGCCGCCAATGGCTACTGCAGGCCGTCTATATCCGTAATTGGCTCTGCCGGCATCAGAATTTACTTTGATATTGGGTGAAATGGTTATCTGCGTATTGTTAGTTGATGCATAGGCATAATATATATCCGGCGTAGCATTAGCGCTGTTTCTCCCATCCCGCCAGATAAAATATGTTGTTCCTTTGGCATCGTTCTTGATATCAGCAAAATCCTGGTCGGTGTCCGTAGCAACATCATTCACCTTGATGCTGGATGTGGGAAATATTGCTCCGCCATCGGTAGATACACGAAGCCTGATATCAGGATAGACATTGCTGTAATCTTCCCAAACTACATATACATTTACATTGGTCCCGCTGACACTTATGCGGGGACGGATAGTACCAGAGTTGCTTGTGTCGTCATCCACCCTGATGCTGGTTGAAAATGTTGCGGCATTGTCAGTGGACCTGGCAAGATGTATCTGGTTTACAGTGCCTGAATATCTGCCATGCCATACGACATAAACGGTGTTGTTACTGTCCGTGGCAATTGACGGTCCATAATGGCTTCCGGTGGCTGGGTCGTTGACCATCTTGTCTGTTCCAAAGGAAACTGAGGTGAGAGGTGATTTATCTATGTATATACGGGCATCATCACCGCCCCATACGACATAGACATTAGAGGAACTAACGGCTATCTTCGGCCACCTGATGCTATCCGTTACGGCATCGCTGATTTTGATCGGCGCACTGAAGCTCACCCCGTCATTTGTTGATACACTATAATAAACATGATAGTCAGAGGTGCGTAAATAAGCCACGTGAATATTCCCGGTTGAATCCAGCGCAATTGAAGGAAAGGTTCCAGCATCGCCGTTAGCGCCCGGGCTGATATTTACTCTGGCGCCGAATGACGTTCCGCTATCAGTAGATTTCCGGAAAACGACTCCTGTTGCACCGCTTGTTCCGATACCACCTTCATAAACCGCATAGACCTTCGTGCCATCGGCATTTGCCGCAACATCAGGAGTGTATCCTTCCTCTATCAATAATTGAGCGGTAGATGGCGGCGCAACCGGTGTATTGAATATCTGATTTACACCGTTTGATGTGCCGGCGCTACTGGTTGCTGAAATAGCATAATTATAGGTGGTGAACGGGGTTAGAGATGCCAGGTTGGCTGTAACCGGAACAACATTTGTGCCGCTGCCTAAGGACTGAACAGTGGTATTAGAACCGTAGGCGGTTGTTGCGCCATATTGAAATTCAGCAGTAGTTGCCGAACCATTAGGATTTACCGTTCCGTTTAAGGTAGCGGAGTTATGGGTTATGTTGATAGCCGCGCCGGTAGAAACTGTCGGCGCGTTGGGCGCCGTAACGGTCAGCGTAGTGTTTCCGGAGATACTTCCTGATGTTGCTGTAATGGTGCTTGAACCTGCTGCAACAGCCGTTGCCAGTCCGGAGGCATTAATCGTTGCCTTTGCTGCATCCGAGGAGCTCCATGTTGCCGATGCCGTTATGTCCTGCGTGCTGCCGTCCGAGTAGGTTCCGGTTGCTGTAAACTGCTGTGTTGTGCCAACTGCA
>Ga0209520_10000797_pt1 | contig 17731 bp, 22 predicted proteins | sample Rifsed16ft1_FD_184009 | JGI IMG/M metagenome (GOLD analysis project Ga0209520, IMG submission 184009) | Soil microbial communities from Rifle, Colorado, USA - sediment 16ft 1 (version 2) | ecosystem: Environmental > Terrestrial > Deep subsurface > Rock core/Sediment | place: Rifle, Colorado...
TGGTGTTAATTGTTGGTAAATTCAAGCGTAATCTTATTGATGTTGCAAGAAGAGCGATTGAGACAAAGTTTACTGGCGTAGTAATTAACGCACCGTCAAAAAGAAATATGTTTGTTTTTTCTTCAGATGAAATATTTTCTACAACAAAACGACCACTAGAACGATATGCAAATAATTCAATCTGACCCGGCGTATCCATAATTAGATAATCCGGATTCACTTTATTGATCTGTTCTTGAATCTCATCAATCTTAGAAGCAATCAGATCATTTGCCATTATTACTGCACCATTTGGACCTAGATCATATTTTTCCATTATATCCACAACATCTACATAATCTCTAACATCAATATCACATGTATAGGGTAAATTCCTAACACCAGGATCCAAATTCAATACAGCTGCAAACGCACCATTTTTTGTATAATACTCGTATAGTTTTGATGTTAAAAGAGATTTTCCTGCTCCAGCAGTTCCTGTTACAAAAATTGATTTCAATACTATCTAAATTTTCTTTCTTGGCTTATATTTCAAACTAGTTGCTTTTGATATTGATTCTTTAAAATATACCACAATGGCAACAATAATCAAATAAAATTCCGACTGATCTATAACTTGCAAAATTACATAAAACTCGTGATTCAAAACTCTATTGATGAAAAAGAGACACGTCTAAAAGAACTAGTTATCAAATTATTAGAAGAAAAAAACTTTTCAGATTATGACCTTTTAGATTCATTATTTGCCGAAGTCAAACCAGAAATTCAAAAAATCCATCAATTAATTAGTTAATTTCTTAGAGTTTTTCAAAATTCGTGCCTAGATACAGACATTGATATTGAAATTTAGTCAACTTTCATATTTGAATCCATAAAAAAATTATCGATGAATTGGAGAATTATTGCTATTCCGGCAACTCTTATTCCTATTTTTATTATAGCAATTCAATTTGATATAAAATTTGAAGATGTATTAGCAATTGGACTTGTTCCATTTGTAGCTGCTGTAATTGCCATGATGATAAAACTAGGTCTTCAAGGAATAAAATTTGCATACATTGCACACAAATATCTTGGAAAATTTGATTCTTTTTGGAAGTTAAGTGGTGTTAGAATTGGGAGTGAATTTATCAAATTTACCACTCCGATGTTTGTAGGTGCAGAATTTGTTGTAATTTACTATTTGCATAAAAAAGGAGTTGCACCTTCAAAATCAACCTGGATTGCAATAATGGATATAGTCACTGAAGTTTTTGCAGGAGGTTTGTTATCAATTATGGCCGGTATTTTTGCATTGATGAACGGAGCATATATTGTAGGTGTTATAATTTTAGGAATCAGCATTACTGTAACTTCGTTATGGATGATTTTGTTCTTTTTGTCATCTAGGAGAACTTTTCAAGTTCCAAAAATATTTGTTAGTTTAACTAAACGATTTGCTAAACAAAAAGGAGAAAAATACATTGAGCAGACTAACTCTTGGATGGAAGAAGTTTGTATAATGAGTAGAAAAAATCTTAGAACAACAGAATCAAAAAAAGTCTTTACAATCTCTTTTCTCTTCTCACTTGCATCATGGTCATTTTATGGAATATCATTTATGATAATTGCAATGGGAACAGGATACATGATTGGTATTTTTGATTCAATCATGGCTGTAATGGGTGCAAATGCAATTGGAAACCTGCCAATTACACTAGGTGGTTCTGGATTGGCAGAGTTTGGTATTGTTGCATATTTGAATAACTTGGATCCATTCAATCTTACTATCCCCCAAGGAACAATTGCATGGGATGCAGTAATTGGTTGGAGAATTGCTACTTACTATGTACCTATTATGATAACTTGGCTTTTATTGGTAAAACTAGCCTTAAGTAAAATCCCAAAGAAAGAAAAATCATAGAAACCACTTTATCTTTTAACGAATTTTTTGATTTATGGATTTCAAAGATAAAACTGTGCTAATCACTGGTGCTTCGTCTGGAATAGGCAAAGAAGCTGCTACTCAATTTGCCAAAAAAGGCTCCAATGTAATTCTAGTTGCACGAAGAAAACAAAAATTAGAACAAATAGCTGACGATCTAAAAAAATTCAACATCTCTACTCTGATTTGTGAATGTGATGTTTCTGATAAATCACAAGTAGAGAAAATGTCAAAACTTGTTTTGGAAAAATATGGATCTGTTGATATTTTGGTAAATAATGCTGGATTTGCAATTTATGGCTCTGTTTCTGATTTAACAACTGAAGAAATTGAGTCTCAGATGGCAACAAATTATTTTGGTATGATTTACTGTATCAAAAATTTTCTTCCATCAATGCTTGAAAAAAAATCTGGACATATTGTTAATGTGGCTTCTGTTGCAGCAAGTTTTGGTTTACCTGGAATCGCATCCTATTGCGCATCAAAGTTTGCAATGCTGGGTTTTTCAGAAGGTCTAAAACATGAGCTTAAAGAAACCGGCGTTGGAATAACAGTTGTTAGTCCAATAATGGTTCGAACTAACTTTTTTGATCACCCTTCTTTTAAAAAAATGCCAAAATACTCTCCAACATCTCTCAGTGATAAAACAGTTGCAAAAGCAATCTTAAGAGCTGCAAATTCCCCACGATTAGAAATTATTGTTCCTTCAGTAGTTCGTGGGGCTGTATGGATGAAAAATACATTTCCGTACTTAATTAACCCTATTTTGGGTATGGCTTTTAAAAAACAATTAAACTTTAAAACAAAAAACTAGTCTTATTCTTCTAATTCTTCATCTGCAGATGCACTAGATCCTACATCTAGCAACTCCATTCCTTTTAATTCGAATTGGTATATTGCATTCATATCGATCTCTTTTTCTTTTTGAAGGTATTCTGCTACCTTTTTACTTAATGGTGCTTTGTGTTGATCAAAAGTAAATTCGTAGACTACTCCTTTTTCTAAATCTGAAGTTTTAATTTTTTTTGGCAAATCAAGTGTAACTATATGCCTGCCATCTTCAACTGGATCATACAATTGGGTGTCAATTTTATTGTCTGAATCATAAATTTCAAGAATATATCCAGTTCTTTTTAGCTCTTCTGGTTTCTCAAACTTTGCATTTTGAATCTCATCAGAAACCCAATCTGGAATGTCATCTTTTTTAGCTGACTTTTTTTCTTTCTTAGCTGGTTTCTCTTCATCTGTCTTTTTTACCATAAAATAACCTCTCTAGTCTAATTCTTTATCTTTCTTACTTTTCTGCCACCATTCCAGATAATCGTCTTGCTTATCTTCACGTGTCTTCTCTTTTTGATTTAGTCTGTATTTGATGTCAGAAACTTGTTCCCGTGTAGCATACAACCCGCATCTCTTACAAATGAAATGTTTTGTAGCAGAATCCATTTTCATAGGAATTTCCACTTGATCAAATAACTTGAATAAATCATCTCTGCCTCTATTCTCTTCTGCAATTTCTGCTTCATATTTTGCTTGAATTTTCTTTCTCTCTCTTGCAGTACATTCTGGACAGTTAGGCACTAATAATTTGGCTTAATTTTTTCCATAAAAGCGTTCCCACGTTATTATTTGATCGATTTAAAATCTGACACGCGGATTTTATCGTCATCCCTTGCGGTCCGTTCGCCCATCGAACATCCCGCGTGCCAGATATTTAAAAATCTCAAAATAAAGTATTATTTCTTTTCTTCTAGGATATTTGCTGCTATCTTTGCTGTGTTTTCTGCTCCATTAGGAACAAAATTTTTAGAAAAATCAGCCAAATTCTCCTCAAATTTGTTATAATTATCTTTAATTTTTGAAATAGACTCAATTACTTGCTTTGTATTAACTGCTAGTACTCCAAGGTTTTTCTCCTCAGCCCATTTGATGTTGTTTGTGTGCTCATCATAAATTGGAATGCCAATTATTGGTTTTGCTTTTCCTCCAAGTATTTCACCCATTACAGTATGAGAACCATTTACTACAGCATATTTGCTCAAATTCAAAACAGTCTCTTTTTCTTGCTCTGATAGAAAACCAATATCGATTTGAATCCAATCTATTTTTCTCTCCAAAGCACTAGATATTGTATATTTTTTTCCGTCTTTTCCTAAAACAGAATCAATTGTTGAATCATTTTTTGCATGAGAAATAATTCTTTGTTCATTTTTCATTTCGTTTTGATAAAACACTTGTTCATACCTTTGACCTGTTCCATCATTAGTTGATTTGTTTCCAGTCCTCATCCAATATCCAAACTCTGAATTTTCTATGAGTTTTTCAAGATCAGAAGTTGGTTTTTTCTCAATACCTATACTACTAGTAAAATGACCAACATAAGTTACTTTTTCTCTGACATCATTTGTGAAATTTAGATTATATTCACACATAGTATATGGGGGAGGAGAGTCTGCTACAAGAATTCTGGAAGCTTTTGCAATTTGTTTTGAAACATAAACTAATGCTGGATAAAAATAGGATCTTGATTTGTACAATTTTGGTCTGAACTGATTTGTTATAAACAAACTTGGTATTTGGCGATTTTTTGCTATAATGTTTGAACCCATATCTCCATCATTAATTACCAGATCAAATTTTTCATCATCATACAATTTACTTTCTTGTCTCAAATAGCTTGTAACTTGTTTTACAAGAGGAGGATTTTTTGCAACTGGTAGTAGAAAATTTAGCAGTGACAATGGAATACTTGGTCCAAATTTTCCATCAATTGGAGTTGGCATCAATATCTCGTGGATTTGATCTTTATGATTGGGAAATTTTTCTAGTAATTTCCGATAAACATGGTCTTTGCTTGAAAAATGAACTTCAAATTTCTCTTTTATATGATCACCCAATATTGCATTTAGCCTCATCATTCGGGAATAGTGACCGCTTCCCCATGGATAGATGAATTCACCAATTTTTAGCACAGATTACAACCCTCAAATGCCGTTTAAATTCTCAGTGATTTTATAGAAATGTAACGAGAAGACCACCGGTTAAAACCGGTGGATGAATCACCTGTTCTTGCGTATGTACATCTCAATTGTCTGCAGATACATACTCTGCTATTTCTACATAATATGACAGACACTACAGTACACCTTTCCAAAGTTTTCGTCTTAATTCCGGAATTCCTGAACAGATGTAATGTAGAAATTCCATTGAATGTATTGACTATTTTGGTTGGGGAATCCACAGGATGACACCACGAAAAGATGCACATGATCTGACGTGACACATAATTCCAGCTACCTACCAGCCGCGATCACGATCTATTTTTTTGATCAGCGAATCTAAAAATTCTGATATCTTTCCAACAAGAATTCTTTTGCGGTGTTTAGTACACCACAAAATGATAGTTGATATTGTACACAGCTGAGCTTGTAGTCTTTTCAACCATAATATTAAAAACAACAAAATCCCAACTTAAAAGAATTGCAAAGAACTTACAAGTTCAGACTGTATCCAGATCGCAACCAGTACAAAAAACTGCATCGCCCTATGGATGCATGTAGGTGGGTCTACAACCAAATGGTTGAAAAAATAAACAGGGAAGGATTCCAGACAAGAAACGATCTGAACTATTTTCTTACAGAGTTAAAGGAATCTGAACCATGGCTCTATTCGCATCATTCCAAAATGCTTCAGATGGTATCCACACAAATTGATGGATCTCAAAAATCATTGATAGAATTGCGAAAAAACGGCTACGAGACAGGTAGTCTCAAATTTGCAAGATTTTCCAAATATAATACCTTTGTGTACAACCAGTCTGGATTTGCAATCAAGAACGGCTTTTTGTATCTGTCCAAAATAGGTAGAATCAAAATCATTCAGCACAGACAAATACCAGAAAATCATACTATCAAGCAAATCACAATAACAAAATCAAAATCAGGGAAATGGCATGCATGTTTGACATGTGAGATCGATGCAATATTGCCAAGAATAAACATGACAAAATCTGTAGGCATCGATGTAGGAATCACAAACTTTGTGTATGATTCAGATGGATATCAAACACCAAATCCATTAAATCTCAAAAAGATGTTAAGACCACTTGCAAGAATACAGAAAAAGATATCCAGAAGAAAGAAGGGATCAAACAATAGACTCAAGGCAATACGACACTTGCAGAGAATACATGAAAGAATTACAAATCGTAGAAAAGACTTTCAGCACAAACTATCAACTATTTATGCCAAAAATAATGATGTTGTATTTATAGAGAAACTGGAAAAACTAAACATGGTAAAAAATCACAGATTATCTCAAAGTATAATGGATTCAAGTTGGGGAACATTTCTGCAAAAATTGGAATACAAATGCAAAATGGTAATAGAAGTTCCAGCAAGAAATACAACGATAGACTGCTCAAGATGTGGAAATAAAGTGCCAAAATCTTTGGCTGTTAGGATTCATAGATGCAATGTTTGTAATTTGGTAATGGATAGAGATTACAACGCAAGTATCAACATTTTAAAAAAAGGATTAGGTATTTTCAACATTAAACTACCGCAGGAACTGCGGGAAGTCACGCCTGTAAAGATCTTAATGAGGTCTGTGAAGCAGGAAGAAGCTACCGGACTTGTCCGGTAATAGTTCACTCTAGAGAATCAAGGATATCATGCACATTATTTGGTCCTATTTTGACAGTGATACTTTTCTTTGATTTTAGTGCAAAATCTATGTCTTTGTTTGAAAAATTTGGTATTTCACTTGAATTAATCATAAATAATTTTTCTAACTTTGGAATTTGCTTTTCCAATCCGATCTCTTTGGCTTCTTCAAAAAGTTTGGTATCTACACCGCTTAATGGCATTAGTGGTAATCTATCTTTTTGAAATACACGTTTCATTGAATAATCAATAAAATTTGTAGAAAACATCAGTGGAGATAATGCAAGAGATACGTGACTTATCTTATTTGATTTTGCTTCATGAAGCATAATTTCTAATACAGAATTTACAAAGATTAGATAATTTCTGGTTCCCGTTTGATTAATCTTGACATGAAAGAATTCCAACACAATTTCTTGTTTTACCAGTCTTGGAATTATTTGATTGATAATTTTAACTAAATTCATTAATTCCGATTTTTGTCTATAGCAGACAATTATTTTTGAATCAAATCCTTGTTTTATTATTTCAAAACAAGAAATTGCTGAAATCTCATCATAAACACCGCATATGACATTTTTATTTTGAGATTGATATGGTATGCCGCCCTGACCTTTATCTGAAAAAATACAAACATATGCATTATTTTTTGTTAGATATGTGTACAATAATTTATCAAAATTCTCTTCTGTTCCTGGACGTGCGCCCATATTGGCTTTTTTTTCTATAATGCTAGATGTTGCTGCAATTTCGATATCTTTTGTAAAAAATCCCTTTGATGTTCCTTCAACTTTAACAAGAAATTTCTCCCCTTTTAAGAGCAGGTTTCCACCTACTGTAGTAATTTCTGATACAACTTTCTGAAAATCATTTTTTACCTGCCTAGCAATAGCTATTTTTTCAACACCAAAAAGTAAATTGATTGCAGACGATGAAAACACAGGATCATTTGCGTCTACTAAAATGATATCTCCATCACGTTTTACTGATTTGAATTCTTGATTTTGGATCTTTAGAATTTTTTTAATATTTATGATTAATTGTGGAATTTTATTTTTAGAGAAAACTGTTGGAAAAACTACCACATAAGAAATATCTTCCATCTATTCTTTTTTGAAATGTGCCTGTTTATAATTTAGGACAAAATTCGGGTAATCAATATAAAACAAAACAATTCAAGTATATTTGTGAAAAAATTTACCCAAGAACAAGTAGATGAGCTCAATTCAAAACTAAAGACAACAAACGAAGCCCTTCAGTGGGTCTCTGATAATCTCCATCCACGAGTTGCAAAAGCATCAAGTTTTGGTGCAGAGGACACAGTAATTATGGACATTATGCTCAAGATTAATCCCAAGTTTAGATTCTTTACATTAGATACAGGAAGACTACCGCAAGAAACCTATGATATCATGGATATTGTGAGAAAAAAATACAACATAACAATTGAGGTTTTGTTTCCTGATACTAAAGAAGTTGAAGACATGGTCAGAGAAAAAGGAATGAATCTTTTCTATGAAAGTGTGGAAAATAGAAAATTATGTTGTGAAATCCGCAAAGTACATCCAATTAATAGAATGTTATCTACACTAGATGGTTGGATTACTGGATTAAGACGTGATCAGACTGAAGTAAGAAAGGACGTCAATATTTTCCAAATAGATCATGAACATGGTGGAATTTTAAAAATTAATCCAATAATAGATTGGACTTGGGATCAAATTCAAGATTATATCAAGAAAAATAATTTACCATACAATAGTCTTCTTGACAAGGGCTATCCAAGTATTGGATGTGAACCATGTACCAGAGCAATCAAACCTGGAGAAGACTTGAGAGCAGGACGTTGGTGGTGGGAACAAGGAGAGCACAAAGAGTGTGGCCTTCATATAGACGATAAATAGGGAATTTAGTATGTCTGATAATTCAATTAAGCCGCATGGAGGAAAACTGGTAAACAGAATTACCAAAGCTGATCCATCCGGATTGTACTCGATATCAATATCTGAAGACCTTGCAAATGATGTTGAAAACATTGCAGATGGAATTTTTAGTCCCCTAGAGGGATTCTTGGAAAAAAAAGACTTTGAAAATGTCATATCAAAAGGCAGACTATCAAATGGACTAGCTTGGACAATTCCAATAGTTCTTGATGTAGATGAATCTACAGCTGCAAACATGAAAAAAGCCGGAAAAGTATTACTGCAGAATCATCAGGGATTAGGCATAGCAATCTTGCATGTCAAAGAGACATTTACCTTTGATAAAGAAAAGACTGCAAAGGGAGTGTATGGAACAACTGATTCTTCACACCCTGGTGTTGCAAAGACAATGTCTATGCAAGACTATCTAGTTGGCGGCAAAATTGATTACATTGCAAGACCTGAAGAGACTGAAATTAGAAAATATAGATTAACTCCTTTGCAAACCCGAGAGGCATTTGCTAAAGCAGGATGGAAGACAATCGTGGCTTTTCAGACAAGAAATCCCCCACACGTAGCACATGAGATGCTACAAAAAACATCTATCACAACAAGAGATGGTGTATTTGTCAATCCAGTAATTGGCAAGAAAAAGTCTGGTGATTTTGTAGATGAAGTAATTGTAAAATGCTATGAAACTATGATTAAAAATTATTATCCGGAAAACAGATGCAAGCTTGGAACTTTGCATACGGAGATGAAGTATGCCGGACCAAAAGAAGCAATTCATCATGCAATTATGAGACAAAACTATGGATGCTCACACATCATAATTGGTAGAGATCATGCAGGAGTTGGAACATTTTATGATCCATTTGCAGCACAAAAAATCTTTGATGACTATCCGGAACTAGAAATATCTCCAGTATTTTTCCCAGCATTTTTCTATTGTAGAAAATGTCTGACCTATACAAATCCAAAGGCATGTCCACATGATGATGATGCAAAAGAGCAGATTAGTGGAACCAAGCTAAGACAAATGATTGATGACGGTAAATCTCCTTCTGAATTTATCTTGAGACCCGAAGTCTCAAAGGTAATTCTAGATTATCCACACCCATTTGTTGATTAGGTATTTATTCACTCAAACTAGATTTAGCTCGTGAAGTATATTCTTGCATTAATTTTACTTTTTGGATTTGTAATATCACCTGTCTTTGCAGAAGAATCAAAGAATCCAACACTAATCATTGACACTATAGAGATTCCATCATACGAATTTAATAAAATTCTTCGAGACACAAACATTATTCAAATGCAAAGAACACATGGAATAAGCTGGCAAGTTACTATTGATAACAATCTTGTGTATGCAAACCCTGATGGAAATGCAGTTTTGAGAATCTATGACAGAGATAATCCTGAGAAATTAGTTGAAATAGGTATGGGCTCCCAACCAAATGAAAAATTCTGGGTTGCAGTACAAACTCCTAAAGAAGGATACGTTGTTGTGCATAGTAACTTGGAACGAGGATGGTCTCCTGAATCTAAAACAATCGTATCGTACACTGAAAGAGCAGGATTAACAGTTAACAACGGTGCAAGAATAATAGTATCTAATCTTGATATCGGCGTATTTGCAATTGATTCGTATTCTGTTCATGGAATGGAAAGCCCTACAGACCCACCTGCAGTAAATTCTGGAAGTATGACTGTAGAATTTATTTCAGGCGATCCTGCAAAAAATCCATTTGCATTATTTCCATTTTATGTGGCTGCGGGAGTTGGAATACTGGTAGGTATCTTATACCTGACTAAGAAGCGTTCTTAGTTTTATAATATTTACAATCTTTTTTGATTTTACACACACTACACATTGGTGATATTGGCTTGCAAATGTTTTGACCATACATTACAAAAGTATCGTTAATCTCAATCCAGTATTTTCTTGGAATCTTTTTCATCAGCTCCTGCTCTGTTTCTTCAGGAGTTTTTGTATCTACTAATCCCAATCTATTTGAGATTCTATGAACATGAATATCTACTGGAATAGCTGGCTTGTCAAATGCATAAACCAGTACGCAATTTGCAGTCTTTCTTCCAACACCTGGCAGCTCTACTAATTTTTCTAAACTGTCTGGAACTTTCCCCTTATACTTGGAATCAATAATTTTAGCAACCTCGATTATTCTTTTTGATTTTACATGATAGAAACCAATTGACTTTATAATTTTCTCAACATCTTTTGTTTTTGCATTGGCAAGCTCCTTTACATTTTTGTATTTTGAAAATAATACTTTGACTACTTTTGTTGTAGTCTCATCTTTTGTTCTTGCTGAAAGTATTGTTCCAATTAAAATGCTAAATGATCCTGTTTCAGCTTCATGCAGCTCTCTTAATGCAGTCATTCTTGGAGGCTTTACGGAAACCATAGTATCCATCATTCCACGAAGAATTTTTTGCATCTCTGTATGGAATTTTACGTACAAGTATTATATCTGTAATAGTCAAACTAGTACTGTTGGAACTAACAAGGGAAGAAGAATCTGCACTAAAGGGCGAACAAGGCGAAATCATGCAGATGGCATACAGAATTTTGGTTGCAACAGGCGAGGCAACAGATGCAGAGAAACTAATCCCAATTGAGTGGGCACATCTTTCCGGTGTAAACTATAACACAATTGGAGATGCAGGCGAGGAATTCTTATCCGGTATTAGCAAAAATGCTAGAGTCAAAGTCAAAACAACTCTTAATCCGATGGGGTTTGACATTGATAATGTATCAAATTATGGTCTAGATGATAATTTTATTTCAAAACAACTATCCATTAGAAAATCATATGAAACAATGGGAGTAAATCCGTCATTTTCCTGCATTCCATACGAAATTTTTGACATGCCAAAAGAGGGAACGCAAGTATCTTTTGCAGAAAGCAATGCAGCAATTCACGCAAACTCATTTGATAATCTAAAAACTAACAAGGAAAGCGCATTTAGCGCACTTGCAAGTGCAATTACTGGAAAAAGTCCATACTCTTCACTAAGAAAAGAGGATTCTCCAAACCTAACAATCAGAATGAAGATAGATAATCCAAATGAGCTGATATATGGAATGCTTGGATTTTTTGCAGGCAAAGTTGGAAACAATTCTGTAAATATCTCAGGTGTGGGAGAAATGGACAGACGCAGCTGCAAAGCACTGTGTGGTGGAATGGGAACTTCTGGGACATGCGCTAAATTTCTTTTTGGCGATGGAGATCCCAGTTGTGAAAAAGTAGATTTTGATAAAAAAGAGATGAATGAAATTCATGATGAGCTAAACACTGCAGAAAAAGGTGATCTAATCACACTTGGCAGTCCACAGTTGGGTCTAGAAGAGATTTCTGATCTTACTGGTAAACTAAAGGGCCGTTCCTTTAAAAAAAGATGTATGATCTTTTGTCCTAGAACAGTAAAGGAGCAAGCAAGAAAAATTGGCTACACCAATGAATTGGAGCGAGCCGGATGTGAGATTCTTGCTGACTGCTGCACATGTCTTACTCCTCTGATCAGCAAAGATAATGTTGATTCAGTCACCACAAATAGCATCAAAGGAGCATACTATTTGAAAAATTCTAACGGCGTAGATGTTAATCTAAAATCACTCTCTCAAATAATTGAAGATGAGACAAGATGAAAATTCTAGTTTCCGGAAAAGTACAAGGAATTGTTCTCAAATCTAACGATCCAATTAATTTTCTAGGTACGGTTGATAAAAAAACCGGGATCATTAGCGACAAAAACCATGAGCTCTTTGATAAATCCATAAAAGATCATATTCTGGTATTTCCAAACGGTGTTGGAAGCAGTGTAGGTGCATATACTATCTACTCTATCAAGTCCAATAATGCTGCACCGCTTGCAATGATTTGTCAAAAAGCAGATCTTACTGTTGCAACAGGATGTGCTTTGGCTAACATTCCACTTGTAATAGTTTCAGAAAAAGAATTTGATGAAATTAAAAATCACTCTAAAATTTTACTAGACACTGATTCAACAACTCCTATAAAATAAAATTTAGAGAAATAAGATAAAAAAAGGAAGACAAATTCACTAATTTTACGTATCAGTGAATGTGAAAGTCCATGTGATATCTAGTGTGTCTGTTCCTGCTAGAGTTACAGCAGAGAAAGTATTTCTTGCAAAGGCTTGTCCTGCAGTTAGATCGTTGTAGATTGCTGCTTCTTGTATGCCGCTTACAGCACAATCTGCATCAGCTCCTGCATCAATTTGTGCAGTAGATGTTACTACAACAGTTGCTGGGTCAGCAGTACCTGGTACTTCAATATCTGTTGTTGCTACACGAGCACAATTGACTACTGCAGTAATAACGCCAGTCTGTGTTCCAGCTGGAGCTGTACCATCTGTACCAATTCCAATATGTGATAATGGACCAGTTGATGTGCCGTTTGCAGCAAATAACTCTACAGCCAAAACTTGCATACCTACATTGAGAATGTCATTGTCGCTTTGTCTATAGGCTTTGATTTCTCCTGTTTCTCCATCACGAACTACTAGATCAACATGCCCATTGACGAAAGATACGTCATTGGAAGCATTTGTCTCTACTGTTTGTGGATTAATTAAAGCATATGAACTGCCAAAAGATACTGCAGCTATTGCCATTACCATTAATCCCAATCTGTAGTTTGATTGTATCATTAAATTAGTAACCATAAAAATAGGATATAAGTAATGAGGATCGTATTACTTTATCTAAATCAACCAATTTGGCAAATTTGTACTAATACAAAGTCCATTTTGGACTAGCGATCTCCTGCGCCTATCCCATCACTAAGATTAATCTTAATACTTCTTTTTTCAGGAATTATATCTTCAACTGATGACTCATTAATTATTGGATTTTCCGTTGGCTCTATTTCTGTTATGTCGGATTCATTTGATCCTAGAGAAACTAAAACAGTAACTCCAATTATTATAACTATAATTCCTATAATAATCCCTTTTCTCATCTAACATCATTAGATGTGAACATGTTTATTAAATCATCTATATTATTCCAATAAAATGAAAGTCATATATTTTTTCTTGGCGATTTTAATCTTGAATTTTCCAATTGTATTTGCCGATGAATTACTCATCACATTAAGAGATGATGACATAATACTTGATGGAAAATGGAGTCATGCAACAGAATGGAAAAAATCATCTGAAACCATAATTAAACAAGATAACCAACAACAGTTTGCTTTACGTTATGCACATAATTATGAAAAAATATTTGTATTTATTGATGTAATCAATGATAATTCCACAAATACTCTGGAGGATAAATCTGTATTATGTTTTGAAAGCAAAACAAATGAAAACACAAGTATTGTTGATAAAACCACATATTGCTTTGAAATGATATTTAATGGTACTCTGGTTACATTGGTTAAGAATACAGAAACATCGGAACTTGAATACAAAAAAATTGATAATTCTAACAATACTCTTGCAATGTCTGGAATATCTGATCAATACGACAGATATTCCAAAACCTCCCATATTTCATATGAATTTCAAATTCCCATTGATGTGATTGGAAGATCTGATGTCTACAATTTTTATGTTGCAGTATTTGATGGAGAAACAAACAAAATAACTTCATGGCCTCAAAATTCAGAAGCACAATCTTTCATTACAAATTCTGAAACTTGGGGACAAATGATTTCTCCTGATAAATCTATTCCTGAATTTCCCATTCCTATTGTCGTACTTATGGTTTTAATTTCAATTATAATAGTTCAATTCAAAACAAATTCAAAACTCGTTATAAAATCTTAAAATTAAAATAAAAAGTGACAGTCGTCTGTCCTGAATTCTAATATGTAGAAGTGGAGGATTGGGACGATAGTCCAGTTGGTGTTGGTACAGATGGGAATTTGTCTCCAACCTGTTGCTCTGCGACTGCAGATGCCTCTTGTAGGATTCTTTCGGTTTCCTCACTTGAAGCACCAGTCTCCATGCTAAATGAGTCTCCTGCTAGGGAGTCCATCATTAGACCATTGAGTGTCTGTGTCATGGAATTCAATTCCGAGTCTGCTTCTGGCATGAATCTTCCTAGTGATGACTTTAATCCCTTCATTGTAGACATCGCTGGGCCGATTGCTACCATAGCATCGCCTAGATCATGAATAGTTGTCAGTCTTAATTGTTTGACAAAACCCTGCTTGTACTTGTATCATGTTGCTGCATTGCAGTCACGACTCTCTGGAAGAGTTGCGCGTCTCTTTCATGCAGTTTTCCAAGCATAGAGTCCATCTTTGATATTTGGACTTGTAGTTTGTTTACTGCAGTTTGGATTCGTGGTTTTAATGCACCTTGAGGTTTTATTGTCTCACGGAGTTTGTCGGTTACACCTGGTGTCTCTTGTCGAGCCCAAGTCTTATCGAAGTTTGGCATGTCAGGTGATTTAGAAATTAGCTCTTAATGGACAGAGTAAATTTAGATAAACATTAGAGTAAATTTAGCTAACAAACTAAATTCTGGATAAAAATTCAATAATTTATGGTAAAGATTGCAGTTTTTGATTCTGGGCTGGGCTCTTTGTCAATAATTAAGGCAATACAAAAGATCTGCAAATCAGATATTGTCTATTTTGCAGACCAGAAAAATTTTCCATATGGAAAAAAATCAAAAAAACAATTAGAGAAAATCATAAAACAGACAATAAAACTATTAGAAGAAAATTTTTCCTCAGATCTGATTGTGATAGCATCAAACACTCCAAGCTTGATGGTAAAAATTACAAACAGAAAAGTAATTGGGGTAAATCCGCCAATAAGAGAAGCCATGATTATTTCCAAGACAAAAAATATTGCAATACTTGGAACAGAAGCTATAATTAAAAGTAAAAGTTTGTCAAATTACATAAAAAAAATTAATTTTTCTAAAGACAAAAAAATTTACAAAGTAAATTCATCTGCACTTGTTAATCTTGTAGAATCAAATAAATTCATTACAGATAAAATATACTGCAGAAAAATTATCAAAAAAACTCTTACTGAGGTTTTTGCAAACAAGATAGATGTAGCTACTTTATCAAGCACGCACTTGTCATTTTTAAAATCATTATTAAGTTCAGAATTTCCACAAGTGAAATTTATTGATCCTGCAGATATGGTGGCAGAGAAAGTTCTTGCGCATATTAAAAAAGAATCAAAGAAAAACACGATTAAAATTTTTACATCAGGCAATGTAAAACTATTTCAAAAGAATTTACATAGATTGGGAATAAGAAACAAAGTAAATTATTTGTCTACTTGACTTTTGCCTTTCTGTATCCATGACTGAATCTCTTATCATATAGTTTTGAATACTCGTAAGTTTTTGGATCAATAACATCGCTAATAATTACAATTGCAGTTCGTGTTATTTTTTCATCTCTGACTTTTTTTACAATATCATCTAGTGTGCCTTTGATAATTTTTTGATCATCCCAGCTTGCCCTATATACTACTGCAACAGGTGTGGATTTTTTGTATCCGCCAGCAATTGCTTCTTTTACAATATTAGAAAGCAGATGAACACTGAGATAAAAAATCAAAGTTGCTTTGTGTTTTGCAAGCTCGGAAATTTTCTCTCTCTTTGGTACTTTGGTTCTAGACTCTGCTCTGGTTACAATAATGGTTTGAGTCACACCTGGGAGCGTAAGTTGGGTTCCAAGTGCAGCTGCTGAGGCTAAAAATGCGGTAATGCCAGGAACTACTATTGATTCGATTCCGTGTTTTTCCAGATTGTCTATTTGCTCCTTGATTGCTCCATAGATTGATGGATCACCATCATGTAATCTTACAACCAGCTTGTCATTTTTTGCGTTCTTGTAAAGAAGATCAAAGATTTCTTCTCTTACTAAACCAGCTGCATCATGCAGTTGACCTTTTTTGCATAATTTTAGAATTGGTGGTGGAATTAAGGATCCTGAATAAACTACAACGTCTGCTTTTTGAATTAATTTTTTTGCTTTGATTGTAATTAATTCCGGATCGCCTGGACCGCACCCAACAAAATAAACTCTAAACACGCTTTACCACCAAGATTGAAAAATATTTTGTAGTAAGTGTTCCGTCATTAACTTCACCCAGTGTCAGTTTTCTAATAATTTCATTTTCTGTTCCAAGATCTTGTCCTATTGCAAAAATAGAATTGTCAGGAAAGCCAGCTTCTTTTAGCAAGTCAATTACTTTATCAAAATATCTACCGTCTTTTAAAAAAACCATTGTTTCAGAATTTTTTGCAATTTCTTTTACTGTACTCAAATCATAACATGATGGAATTATTGCAACTTTTTCTGCACCTTCTGCAATGCTTACACCAACTTTGGCTGCAAAAGTAAACATGGAAACAATTCCAGGAATTACACTGATTTTGATTTCAGGATGATTTACTTCAATGTCTTTATGCATGTAAATCCAAGTACTATACAGATATGGATCACCTATTGTAAGATAGACAACATTTTTTCCTGTCAAGACTTTTTCGGCCATAATCTTTGCATTTTTTTTCCATGTTGCTTCAAGAATGTCTTTGTCCTTTGTCATCGGAAAAATCAACTTTATGATCTCTTGATTTTTTGACTTGTCAATTAGTGAAGATACAATGGAAAGTGCGATGCTTGGTTTGTCTTCGCCTGAAGCAGGGCACATTATGGTATCGGCATTTTGAATTGCCTTGGCAGCCTTTACTGTAAGCAATTCAGGATCGCCAGGACCTACTCCTATTCCGATTAATTCAGGCATGAAAAATAGAGTTTCATTCCCAATTAAAAATCTAGATTAGATTTTTGTTGCAGAAATTATTGTGACTGGATTTCTAGCAAGCATCATTGTACCTGTTGAGGTCTTTCTACTCTTAGAGATGGTGACTTGAGTAATATCTACTGAATCAAATTGTAGTTTCTCAAGAACTTGCAACACAGAATACAAAGTCTCAATTAGGATGATTCCAATTACAATCCTTCCTCCGGTTTTGAGTTTGTCCTGGCATAGCTTGACAATTTCTTCAGTGTCTCCTCCAGTCCCTCCGATAAATATCGCATCAGCTAAATCAAATTCTGGGATCTTTTCTTTTGCATTGCCAAGCATTACAGAAATATTTGTCAGTCCAAATTTTTTAATATTTTTTTTTGTCAATTCAATTGCATTAGGATCATAATCTATTGCAAATACTTTGCCTGA